>Ga0307515_10000646_pt1 | contig 80525 bp, 82 predicted proteins | sample 17_EM_MG_FD_194513 | JGI IMG/M metagenome (GOLD analysis project Ga0307515, IMG submission 194513) | Populus trichocarpa ectomycorrhiza microbial communities from riparian zone in the Pacific Northwest, United States - 17_EM | ecosystem: Host-associated > Plants > Roots > Unclassified | place...
TGGAAAGAAGGTTACAGGTATGTATTCTGAATATGGATATCTAGGTAAATTGTGCCCTTCCACAGTGATGGATTGTATCACTGCAGAACTCACTGCACTCATCAACTACACATGATGGGCTGCTTCATACCCCCCCCCCCCCCCATGGTTCACCTCCGCGGTAATAGGCACTCTTCAATCACCATCAGCACTTATCATTCGGGATTGGTGCTTCGATATTTCATTCAGCACCCCATACTGCATTTCTGCCGGCGCTCCTCCTCTATAATGGGCGCTCCTTGGCCTGGATTTGCGCCGCACAATTTCATTCCACACTCCTCCATCACCATTATCGCTCCCGTTGCCCACCCTGCACTCCACATCAGGCACTCCTTCTTTCCTGGTGGCGCACATCTTTTCGCTGGGAATTGATCATATTGCCTTGCAAACTCCATTTTGTTTCACCGTGAGCTAACCTCTCAATTCCAACCCTTTAGATATCACAAATCTAGCCAAACGACATTGGAATTCAATTTTGCCCACTAATCATGACCGAATCATTCCGAAATACATGGAGTGCCTCAAGGTTCTTTCCACCGTTGATGAATCATGTGTTCCTGCATTTGTCGGCCCTAATGAGATAGGTGATTTAGTGGATGACATTGAGACAATGTTCAATTGATATCATTCGATCACTTAGCCAGGTTATTGTTTCTGGTGTACCTACTTTCATTTTTGAATCACCCATCGTTTTCTTTGGTTCTCCTTAATGTAGCGATGCAAACAGTAGAATGTTGAATGAGATGCTGGGTACTATAGTGTGATTTAGAAGTTGATAATGAACAATAATCTATGCATCATACATGGAGCGAATACTTATTGCACGTGTACATTCCGAGAATCTCAGATAACTCCTGCAGTCTTTCGAATGAATGTCCCTAAAAACCCAGGCATCTCTCAGAGTTAGTATGGGATTCCCGCATTGGGTGGGAGACAGTCCCAGGTGCTCGGAAACTTATCACAACCGCTCCCATGGTGCTCCTGTACTAGTCATCGGAGATCCTGGTCACTCTGAAGGCCCGCCGCAATGCCCTCCAAGGGTCTGATTTTCTCCTGAAATTGACGCTTCTGACTTTACACTCCGCCTCCTCCCACATACTCCTGGAGTCTCCCAGTGTCTAAAATACATTTTGCTGTTGATGGAGTTTTGGAATATTTGATGAGTCCCATTGGTACAAGACGAAAAATAGTGTGAGCTGGCAAATTGCGATGAATGTGAGAATTGGATTCAAACTTCAAGTCTCAGCAACTCCGGAATTCCATTCACTCTATGACTGGTGTTTTCAGGCAATGTGACTGTTTTCAAGTGCGCCTGAGGATCCAGAAGATGAGACTGAGATGGAAAAGCATGGTGCCAAGGCACTGTATTCCGGAGCGAGAAGTTTAATGCATGCCATCCAGATGGATGACCAAGACGCTCAACAGGATGCGGCACACCAGAGGACCCAAATAGGAAAACCGTTGATAATCAGGAGGTGGTCAACATGGAAACTTGCGAGTGGGAAACCACCTGTTCAGATACTGAAAGAGAATGCACACCTTGTTCATCTGTAATGGGCTGAGGAAGAGCAATCTACAAAAAAGACTATTCCAGAACGATACACTTCGAAAGGTGCTTCAGGAGCGTGGAGGGTACATAGATGACAGCTGGCATGTTTCTCATTGATATTGGAAGACACCGAAGATTGGAATGACATTTCAGGACAATGGTACAATGAATGGCCACTCGATAGTTGGGTTGATTCTGCCATTTTCCGAAGGCTGAGACAGACATTTCTGCCAATGCTTGTCAACAAACCTGTGGAGTATCGCAAATCTGACAAAGATGAAGCATCAAACGAGATGCCTCTGCACGCACCTGAAAGAAGTAAAAGCACCTTGCCTCGTGCACTTCTTCTTCACAAGGCAGTGCTATTTCGTCCTGTGTCAGGCCAAGTTTGTCATTTCAAGTGCTGGCTCACAAAGTTTTTTGCGGATGATTTGAATATTATCTACATGTATGCAGAAATGGGCATCGATGAGCGCACAGAAATGCAGCTCAAATTCCAAGATTCGCCAAATCCCTCTGTGTTTGTAACTACACCCAGAGTGGGTGGGACAAGCCCAAATCTCACTGCAGCAAACCATGCAGTAAGTACTCGGAAGTTCTGCGTATTGAATGAGCAGCTCCAGGCATTTGCACAGGTAGTCCGACTGGGGCAAAACAGAGTTCCACACTCATGGCTGTCGAACACTGGACCAGATGGTTATGATAACAGAGCGAGTGATCTCTGCCAGCTCTCTGGAGTAGCGCAAATGAAAGGCCTGCATGGTCGGATGAGCCGACCAAACATCACGGCGTCGATGAGATACCGCATTGTGGAGTGTTGAGAGGACCATACAAAGCATGTTACATAGCATTAAGACATCGTGCCGTCAGATGGTCAGGATGAATGATCATTATTATGGCAGTGTAATCATGGTACGCCTCTTTAAACATTCAACTGATGCAATCACACCAACTGATGTAAAATAGTCAAATGGTATGGAGATTATGGCGCTCGTGAGGAGTCCAGGAGTATTGGTTAGAGTTTGATTCCATTTTGTGTTAGTAGATCATCGTGATGAATATGAGATGAAGTCAACAATACACAGATATCTGGTAAACTGAATCATAGCCTCATGTGGATGATCCAATGAGTGATGAAAATTAGGTGGGCCGGTGTGATGGTCAACTGAGTCAAATTCTGCAGGTCTGTATATTTGTCGTTCTGTGAATCTGTTGAAACTGAACTCACTGCTCATCTTCGTTGTCTATTGTCCATCTGGAATTGTGATACCTAAATCTGTGGACAGGATTCGAGTTTTCAAGTGCGCCTGATCCTCCAAGTGTAATTCCAATTATCAGTTACTTGCCAATTTCAGGCGCACCAGGCACTGGAATTGCGAAACAATTCGGGATATTCACTGAATCAACTATGTTGAAAACTTTACAGTCAATTACACAGGAGAATCGTGATCAACTTCTTGACTCTCCTGAGGCAGATCCAACATACTATATCTCTAATCATCCAGAGATGGGCAGACTGTCTAGGCAATATCGAGTTGATGTATCGTATCCGAAGACATGGCTTGTGTATTCCAGCCATGCCTGAAGAATACGGCCGAGTATTTCCTCGCTCTGGAATGAAGTTCAGGCACACCTCAGATCCAGTCTCCTGTTGAGTTTGATAGTCTCATATTTGACACTGCACGCATGTTCAAAGCCCAATTTCAACACGCTGCCACTCATTATTAACATATGATCCCGTTAGGGGCATCTAAAGTCAGTCTCCTGAACATTCTGGAAGATTTCCTCAATTACTGAGACTTGTAATGTTACACTCCAGCAAACTAGCTAGAGTGCTAACTGCAATTCCTAATCATTTGACCGTAGTCTGATGTCATTGTTGTATCAATTAAGTTTCTGGAAATTTTCTCTGTTGGTTTTCTAGCTAGATTGAATTGCTGAGACTTTGTTTATAATGGTGTTCATAATTTTCAACATACTCTTTAAAAGAAGTTTTATTTCTGAATATTCTTTTGAACACTGCTGCATCAGCAAGGTGTATTTTGGTTCCTACCAGTGTGCCCACAAATGAAAGAGAATTTGGTATATAAATCCAGAATGTTGAATTAAAGATGGAATCAGACTCTAGCCTGGCAATGTCATCCAGTGAAAAGTACCAAGAAAGCCTACTCAGTGGTACCGCCATTGAATGTGAGAGGAGCTAATGAGTTTGGATTTGTGTTGAAGCGCTAAAGAGAAGTTTGGAAGTACCTGGGACTGGTAACTGATCAGTATGGGTATCACACGCAAATTCCAACAGTTGACCTAGATTCTAGATCACTTTGTTCCATACAATGCAGGCACAATTTGAGACTATGTAGAATGACACCAGCAGTAAAATACACTCCATGGTTAATATGATCTATGAACTAATGTCAATTAATAACTTTTAAACTGTACTATTTTAGCTAACAGATTCTTCAACAAGTATCTATTTGTGTTGTTAGGGTAATACACTAAATAAACTGTAGATGAATTACCCTATGAAGAATAGATACAACAATATAATACTTCAATCCAGGAAACAAAATACTTGAATTGAACTGAATGTTAACATAATCCATTATGTTCCACACTATAGCAGGGTCAGTGAAACAAGACATGGACATTTCACACAATGTACTGAGTAACTAGTAGTACTCCTGGTATTTTCTGAAATTACATACCTACCTAGGGGTGGAAAGTCACTTCTAATGTAACTTAGCTTAATTTTTAATATCTGACAATAGTGAATAGGGATTTAGCTGGCTATAAATTGGGATGGAGTAGAATATTTGATGTGACATTTCGACACAAAAGATAAGAGTGCTAGCTGTCATCGTGGAGAACAGGAGAGAGGGCTCACCTACCAAGCAAATCAGCAACCTCCGACATATGTCAATGACTATCATGTAAATATTCAGAATCACCATTCTGCACAAGTTTACCAAGAATGGATTGGAACTAAACAGTCCACCATTGATTGATGATTAGAGTAGTAGCTTCCACTGTTGAATGTGATTTTCTCAAACAGACAAATATCACATCAGTATTCAGATTGAGTAAATATAACAATAATCCTTATTTCAAAAGCATATTCAGGCAGTATATATTCCAGTGCTTTGGCTGCCAGTGGCCAAGGCTGAGGAGTACTAGATTGAATGAACTGAGATGTCAGATGCTGATACTTCAAGCAATGAACAGTGAAGAAAAATTGATGGTAAATTATATGTAATAGTTCCATTAGATTCAACTATGATTTATTAACTTCAATATTCTTTGACGAATAACTAATATTAATTATAAGCTTCTTCATCTGGAATTGAATCTCAGACTCAGAGTAACTGTCTAATCAGTATGAAACAACTACTAGTTGAGATAGTCTGTATTGCATTTGTTTTCAAAGTATTCCGATCTCTATCTATAACTCAGTTTTTTGGGTATTGTCAATATCATGAGTTCCATATTGGTGCAAATAAACAGAACAGAGTATGTACAGCATTTCTTATTTGTCCATCCATACTGAGAAAAGAACAATCTGATATTTGGTATACAGATAGTAAACTGACTGGAGCTGCTACTAATAAGCATTGAGGTTTCTGAGTATTCATTGCAAGTGTTCCAGCTTTGTGGAACATGTAGTACATTTTACCTGTTATTATAGGCCAAAATTTCTCGGTGAATACAATAACCTAGTTGCATCTTGCAGCAACATCATATATAACCCATTGTCTTGGTTCATTATTAAATCTATACTGGCGTTTAGTTTCAAAATAGTAAGGTTACCACTGATCTTTGAATACCAGAGGATCTATCATGGTGTAGGGCCAGCTTCTTGTGGTTTATTAGGTAAAGACATTTCTCATCAAGGTAAGGGGTTATATAAAGCTTTACTCAGTTTCGGAATTTTGAAGAAAAAGGATTCATTGGAACAGTATTGACATAGCTCTATTTCTTAGGCTGTGGAACTCTTGACAATCCTATTTACTCACCACACCATGTTTACCGCTGGGTGTGAAGTTGAACATTCTGTTTGTTATTGAAATGGTCTGTTACAATATTATAAGCTATGATAGCCTTTTAGAGTATATTACAATGAAAACTGTCCATCATCAACATCAGCAAAATGTATTTTAGTCACTGGGAGCCTCCAGGAGTGTGTGAGAGGGGGCGGAGTGTAAACTTGGAAGTGTCAATTTCAGGAGAGAATCAGACCTATGGAGGGCATTCCGGCCGGCCTTCAGAGTAACTGGGATCTGTGATGACTGGTACAGGAGCACCATGGGAGTGGTTATGATAAATTTGGGAGCACCTGAGACTGTCGCCCAACCAATGCGGGAATCCAAAACTAACTCTGAGAGATGCCTGGGTCCTTAAGGATATTCATTCGGAGAACTGCAGGCGTTATCTGAGATTTCAAGCATGTACACCAGCAATAAGAATACCCTCCACATATGATGCATAGATAATTGTTCATTATCAACTTCTATATCATACTATAGTACCCAGCATGTCATTAAACATTCTATTGTTTGCATCACTACAGCAAGGAGAACCAAATCAAATGGCAAGTGATTCATAAATAAACGCAGGTAAAACTGAATCAATAACCTGACTAAGCAATTGAATGATATCAATTGAACATTGGCTCAATGTCATCCACTAAATCTCCCATCTCATCAGGGCCGACGAATGCAGGGACACACGATTCATCAACGGCGCTAAGAAGCTGGCGGCACTCCATGTATTTCAGAATGATTCGAGCCAGGCGAGTGGATAAAATTGAATTCCAATGTGGTTTGCCTTGATTTGTGATATCAAGAAGATTCAAAATGAGAGGGTAGCTTGTGGTGAATCAAAATGGAGTTTGGAATGGCAATAAGATGAATTCAGGCGAAAAAGAGGTGCGCCACCAGCAAAGGAGGAGTGCCTGATGTGGAGTGCAGGGCGGGCAAGGGGAGTGCTGATGGTGATGGAGGAGTGCTGAATGAAATTGAGGGGCACAAAGCCAGGCCAAGGACTGGCGACGGGGATTGAGGAGCGCCAATCTAGTGGAGCGACCCATCCAAGCTGAGTAGCGCCGAAAGGGGAGGGAGCTAATGAGTCTAGAATGAAATAGAGGCGCTACAAATCGAGGTGGAGGAGGGGATAGGTCAGCGCCCATCCTAGAGGAGGAGTGCTGACAGAGAATGTGGTATGGAGCATTGAATTGAATATGAAAGCATCAATGCAGACTGAGGAGCACCTACAGGGATTCAGGAGCGCCTATTATAGCGGAAGAGCACCATTGGGGGGGGGGTATGAAGCTGCCCACCATGTGTAATTGATGAGTGCAGTGGCTTCTGCAGTAATACAATGTCTCACTGTGGAAGAGCAAAATTTACCTTGATATTCATCTTGAGAAAACATAACTATAACGTTCATTCCACTGGAATACTCTGGCAGCAAACCACGAATTGCTGCAGCCACAAGCGCTAACGTCTACGGTGTGAGAAGTTGAAAGAACAGAGATGTGGTCGGTTGTTGCCCCAAGCAATTGGTAGTGAAGAAACATTAGTGGTGGAATGAGTCAAGCACTTCTAGCTGCGTGGACCATGATTCCTTGTCATCGATGACCTTCGAGAGATAAGCATCGTCAAACAGGACCTCCTTGACCTGGCTTCGAAGCTCAGTCTCTGATCCTAAATCCAACCGGTATGTACAGAATATAATTCGACCAGCTCTATCCGCCAAATGCCCTCAAATGGTACCAATCTTTAGTTTCAATGATGAACATTTCTGGGGTTTAGTATCAACATAAGTCCATTGGAGGAGCAGAAAACTGAATAAACACTTACAGCTTCTCAGGTGTGCTGAGTGATTATAAGAGATGGACCACAGGGCAATTGACACAGAGATGGTGTACGTACACGAGCACCTGCTAATGCCCACTGACGATCCTGGACTTTGATGGCTAGTTTCCAAGCTTCGTCAACCATCGTTTACGTCTCATCGGAAATGATTGGCCAGGGAGTCCTTGTGAATACAATTGCCTCCATGAACCGTTTTGCTACCTCAAAAGTCACCATTTGGTGGTGAGCAACGTTGTGATCACCACCGGCCCCTCGTTGAGGAACATTCTGGTCGCCACCAGCCTTGGAAAGCGGGAGCGCTTGTGTGGATACAATGTCAGACTTGCGTAATATGTTGACGGTTGACTTTGGGGTTTGAGCAATGGTCGTGCTATGGCCCCAGCTGGATGTCGCAGATTTGGAAGTGAAGTGTGTGCAATGACAGTATCGGCACGGCTCCGTCTCTTTGGCAGTTGAACCCTTGTACTTCGCATTGTCTCATCGCAGCGCGCCTGGTCTAGATGTAGCACCACCTGGTGCTTGTCCAAATTGTCTTCTCTGATTTAGGATGACAAGGTGAACTATCCACAGTGTCCACTTTGGTCCTCTCTGATCTCCCGATCGGTATCGTCATCATCCTGCTTCATAAGATTTACAGTGCTGTCATTAGGTATCTCCAACAGTATACTCAAAGGCTGGGTTGGAAGTTCAAACATTGGATAAGCAATGAGGAATGGCTATCTTCTTCAATTCACGTGCAAGTGCTCTCTCAAGGTGGGCTGTTTGATTTCTCTGTGAATAGTGATTTCTCACCTGGCTGGCCGTAGTTTCCATGTTGATGAAGATGAAGTGAAGTTGGGGAATGTAGACAGATTTATATAATGGTGAATATAGTATGAAGTTGATTTGAATAACAGGAAATAGGTCAACATTCTACCACTTGGTCGAGGAGGATGCAATTCGAGGTGTACTTGGACACAGTCCGGAAAACATGTCAGCGGTTCATATTTGTATCCTTGATGCTAGTTCTTTGGTTTGATTCAGGAAGCGTCAGGTGCACCGGATTAGATGGATTCTCCATGCCCCCAATTCCTGAATGTTAGCACTCATTTCCAAGTATGCAATTGATGCAAGAATTGAAGGTTGGTTTGAGCCAACGTACCTAGAATTCAACCAGATGCACCTGAAGATCTCGATACATTTAAACATCTCTAGACATTAACATGGTTGTATCACTAACTAGCTCTCAGGGCCGGACATATGGGATACTGAGAAATTGGTTGATCACAATCGCCCCTGAATATGACTCCACTGAATGAAGTTCATTGTGCCTCTAGTTCGAGCGTATGAGCGGTGATGGCATGGCACAGAATTGCCAGCGTGTTGGAGAATCTTGCAGAACTTGAATGGAGGATAGAGTTGGGACTTTGGTGAGTGGCAACAGTTGAAGTTACATGGGTTCAAACTGAGTTTGTTGCTTGATAGTGGATAAATATGAATCTCCGAATGCGGTATACCGGTCGGATGATCACCCAATAATCATGATATTCTGTTGTTTCAGGATACTGCAGCGAATTTAGTGGTCGATTAGGGAATATTGCGAGCAGAACTTCACTTGCAGCGGTCTGAGTCTGCTGACTTCAAAATATTATGTATGCATTCAGTGTAAGAGAAGAGGGAGAATCTGGGTTTACAGAGGAGAGATTCAACATAGAGAATGAACAGTAAAGGTACAATGAAGATTCATGGGTTAACTAATCGATTCCAGTTGTCATCAATGCCAACATTGCTAGGGAATGTGTCAGAAATAGTCACTCACATTACGATGTTGCGCAAAATATCTTGCAAACACCGCATCATTCAATCACAGACTCATCATGAGTCTCAATGCTACAATGTTGAGCAAACATAAATATTGGGTTCAAAGCGGTGGATGAAAATGATATGAATGTGTGATGGGGCTTCATCGGACAGCAGAAAGACAAATAACGAAATGCTGTTCCAGCCCATTGAGGAACAGCGAGCATTGAATCGGCATGGAGGATTTAGTCTAATGTCATGGCTGGGATTGTAGGCTCGCCTTACTTTGACAGTTACTTGTACTCTCAGAAACTGCCTTTTATTAACTTGAGCTTTCATCACTTTTAGTTCTACATGCACTCTTGGGGTTGGACATTGGCGGAAATCAGATGTTGTCAATTTATGATTTGTGATGAACTTCAGGCGTTGAAGATATGCGGTGGGTGGGAGCTTGCCAGTCACCGATCTTACCGCTGAGCACAGACTGTCATTCAGATTCTCTCTCTTCGAGCTCTCCTGATGGAAATTAGTTCAAATAATCTCTTTTAAGATACGGGTTTTTGGCAGCCCAAAGAAACAAGTTAATCCAAAATGTAGTTAAGTCTGCATCAGAAGGGTTGTCAATCTAAGCCAGTTCGAGCAATTGTGGTATACAGGTGAGCAGGAGTGGCCGGTCATCTGCAGAGTTGCTGAGCAGAAGGTGTCCTTTAAGGTTCACTCTCTCAAGCTGCAGCTCGAGTATGCAGCCCAAACGACAGGAGCTGTTTTAGGATCTTTGAAACCTACAGGTCTGAGCATACTTGTTAGTCAAAATCCAGATAAGTGTGGTTACTTATTGCCCAGGGCTGTGCATCTAGAGTAAGTGTGTCGTGGGCACCTTTCTCTACCGGATGGGTTGACACGGAGCTTGACAGTTATGGCATTTTCGTGGCAGCCTTCACATACTGATGAAGCATAGATCCAGATATTAGCTGGGGCCGAGCAGGATAAGCTGGGCCTGTACCTAACAGATGAGTGTCTGAAAGATGGAACTCTGGGTGTGTTGGCAGCCACAGATTCAAAGCATTCAGGAAGGAAGAAAATATGCTTGGAATGGAGCAAAATGAATTGTTCAAGGGTAACACAAAGTGGTTATACACAGTTCAGAGGCATCAATCACAGTAATCGACCAATGTAACTTGCCACAGTCAATATTGCAGTGTTCACAATCACAGCTGGTAAGACTCTGCCAGATTGACCTTTCTTGAAATCCATTCTTGTGATCTGACTACCCTGGCAATATGGCTTCTGTGGGAGGTCTATGTCTATATAAGGTTAGCAGACCAGGATGGGTATATGGATGCACTTTTTGAATGATTGATTGGAGGTTTTTGAAGTAGTCTAGAAGGGGATGACAATCTCTCTGGCAAACTATCAGCAGAACCAGAAAGTCAATATCAGTAATAATGATGCAATTTTGTTACATGGGAAACATTAAGGATATATTTCAATGTATTCAAGTCTATAATAGTAAGGTCAAAGTTACTAGAGAGGTCTTGAAGAAATTGATTTGGGAAATATTGCTAGCCCAAAGACTTTGACAAATGCAGACAGTTGGCCTTACCAGGATATTTGATACAAAGATACTACAAATAATTATCAGAGTTGGTAGAACAGCTGAGAACGAGAGGGAATGTTAGAAATATCCGAAGACAGGTCTTTTATTTGCTTATACTGTTTCCTTATCCACACACTGTATAACCAACTTCTTATCTTGTGATAAGTTTAAGGGCGGTTAGGGGTGTTACAGAAGATATGTGACCGGAAATCATGTAGAAAGTAGTTGATATAGTGGGATGTAAGAATGATTTGGTAATGGTTGATAGTGAAAGCAGAATTGACGTATCTGATATAGATGAGGTCCGAGTGATACAATGTGTGATGATCCAGTCTGAGTATATAGAAAAGGAGTTGGTTCAAAGTGAAAAAAATAATACTTTAGTATTCAATTAATCTATTATAGTATGAAAGATTGATTAGAAAGCACAGTCACATTGTATATTAACCATGGATGCTGGAATTGGTGAATTTTCTTTTCTTCCCTAATAATGTTTTTTCTTTTGTTAATAGAAATAATTGAATATTTAGCATAAAATCTCAACTGCCTGGTTTTGTTCTTCAACACAAACTTTGACTTTGAGCATTTCTGATTATAGTTTTATTGATATTGCCAAAAATAAATCCCATCTGTTACACTAGAATGAGCATACCAATAACTTACTAATGATTGAATGAGTCTGTACCCATCATCTGCATCAGCAAAAACTAAAATTCTTTCAGTAAATGTATTTAAGTGATTGTACCCACAAACTCAAAAAATGAAATTGAGGTTTCCCTGAAACATGGCGTTGCTTAACCTTTCCAGACTATTCTTTGAGTTGTCAAGATGCTGTGTTCAAGTGTCACAACCAATGTACCCACTTTTGGGAATGTGACAATGACCACTTGACGAACGGATCACACTTGCTTTGACAATATCCCAAGTCATCTCTTGGGAGACTCTGGCATCGCCCAATTCAATGTGTCTTGGGAATGATGATAGTACTCCCTCCGTAACCTCAATGAAGCGTCTAGTTTATATTTTTAAAGACCCTCATTGCCTAATTTGACCAATGATACTTACCATGCAGAAGTGGTTCATGATATTAAACTTGTTGATACTAGATGTTGCAGTACGTTACAGTAGTTGAACCGTTGCGGGAGGGTTATGCATCATCACAATTATGATTTCATGTGTTTGGGATCAGACTTCAGTAAACCATCAGTTCTATTACATTTACTACTATTATGATATATCGATGAAAGCTGCAATAAAATAGCACACAATGGAAATCCTAAATGCAATCACTAGTCTTAGCGACAGTTCTGGACCCTCAAGTTGGGTCCAGTTCCGGGCCGGAACCGAACCGGAGCCAGATTGGCGGTCCAGGTTGTCATTGAAGCCGAACTGTTGATTCGGGTACAGTTCAATTGACATCTCCCTACCCGTCTGAATTGGGCGGGTTCTCAGCGGGTTGTACAGCGGGTCCATCTGTAAATAAATATAACATGCTTGCCTTTGATATTTGATTATAGTACTCAATCAAAATGGATTATTCGCCATCCAGGAATCATATTTTGCATGTATTGCATGTTGCGAGATCGACAATATTTTAATTGATGTTTTTCTTTTAATGATTTGTATTTTTGACCGTGGAGGAGGTCAATAGTTCATTTATAAGCTCAAATGTCCATGCGATGCCTTCATTACCCGATCAGCATCACCAGCAATTGATGACCCTCGGTTCACGCTGGGTTGATGGATATTGTCAGAATGGCGCCGTGACCATGTCACTTTCTCTTTTGCGCATACTGGGTTGCAATACATTGGTTACGGATAGCAGCGAGCAAATCACTTCCCAATTACATCACTTACAAGACCAAAAATTATGAAGGCTCCATTGACGCTTGAGGTGTAGCGGCATTGACACAAACCATATTGCCTATCAAGACTGCTAATACTTCGATTATGGGTAAATGCCGTAGCACAGCCCTTGGATTATTCAAGATGCAACACCCAAAATCGTTGACGCTCTGTTGACGCGCGATTTCAGACTGGGGATGTGACCATGTCGCGATGTCTTCTGGTCATAACGGCTGCCATTACGTTGATTATGGGTAGATGCTGTAGCACAGCCCTTGGATTATACAAGATGCAACACCCAAGATTGTTGATGCTCTGTTGACGCTCTGTTGATGCTCTGTTGACGCTCATCTTCAGGTGTAGTGACATTGACACTGACCATATTGCCCCTAAATGCGGCCAATACTTTGATTATGGGTAAACGCAATAGCACCGCCCTTGGATTATATTATAAGACTGTAAAAAGTAGCAATTCTAAACACAAAAAGAAAATACAAAATTGCTTTTTGCAATATCCATTGGAATGACTAGTATCATAACAACTATTTTTAATAATGTACATGGAAGATTCAGCTTTGAATAAATTATAATGTTTAATACACAAGGAGAAATTGGAAGAATACTTACAATATTCAAAATTATTTATTTGATAGAGTAACATCAAAAAAAAATGCGTTTGACTTTTACTAATGTGCAAACGACTACATAAGAGTATTTCTCTGGTGAAATATGTCTAGACTTCTACTGGAAAACGATGAGGAAAGTATTTGAAAACTGTAATAATTTCTGATTTGTGAAGTAAAGTCAATAAATTTAAAACACTACTCTGAATGCAATTATTTATAAAACAAATGATAACAAGCTTGCAGTAGTGAATTGTTCAGTACTATTATGACTATCTGAGTATTTCAACCTAAATATTAATACAATTTCATATTTAAAAAATTACCATAATAGTATGTTTTGGATAATTCATCACTTATTTGTATCTATTTTGCCATCAGATCCCACTCTCCGTTGCTTCACCAATAATACATATTGTAAAGCAAATCTTATAGTATATATGATTGGGAAAATACTCAAGCTCCTATATTTAATATACTATGAAGGTAGTCTACAAAGCTACTTTCCAAAAACTTTATATTTATTAATATGTTATTTATCTTTTCACTGCTGGCTATCTATATTCTTCAATCACTAAGCAAGAATATATTTGGTATAATGTTGTACATTTTCAAAATATAGATAAAGCAGACTAATTAATATTTCAATTTATAAAATAATATAAATTGATAGCAGGTGTATTACGTGTGAATTTAAATTGAAACATTAAACAGAGTGTACAATTGACTATATTTAATGATATACATTCAAACGGTAAAGCTAGTGAGTACTAAATATTATCAAGTACATAGAATTTTCTATATTTGATGCTGAATTATTTTGAACCATTTGCAGTTAGATAATATAAGTGGTGTTTACTTATAGCTAATATATACATATCACTTGCATTAAGTCCTGCTGTGATTGGAATAACATTACCTTTATCTCAAATTGTTCTGATGATTGATATCTATCTATTCCATTATTTCTTTGGGAATTTTTATGTTTATTATTATATTGCGATGTGGAGATATATTCCAGTTTGCAATACATATATTACATAGGATGGAGTTTAGATATCTGAGTAGTCATGCAATCATTTCCCAATAAGGTATTTATAAGCTTTATTAGAAATAGTTGCTTTTGTCTAAATATAGTAAGATATAACATTTAATTGCAAACCTCCCAAGAGGAATTGCCGGATGAACTTTTAGTTTTAACCATGCAGGTAATTAGTTAGTACTATTAGTACATTATTCATAATTTATTACCATATACAGCAATTACTTGGGTGGATATTTGGTTCAGATCTGTATACAAAGTCTGCAATCCAACCCTTCATTTACATCTCTTTTATCATCAACTGGGACGAAAATAAAATCTCTCTATAGAGTTTGGGAGAAGACACCAATGAAACCATTTATAAGAAGAAAATTAACAACGTTTTGTTGGTGAATGTGAAAGTTCTGGATAATGAGGCTCAAAATGCGTCGATTACACATGTCCTCAACTATAGCGTAAGCTTCAGAGCATACCCTGAAGCATTTCAGTTGTATAGATTCATCGCGCATTGGTCTGGACTACGACTGTTACCCTTTGTCGAGTCTGAAATATTACCTTTGATTCTTTGATTCAAAAAGTTCGGTTTCTGACGCCCAACACGATTTTCGTATGGCCTACGACCGAGGTAATTCTTTCCAGCAGCAGCGACCACCTTCCCATGGCGAATCGAACCGGAATGAGTACACTAGGACCGGTCACATTGCGCCACCCCAACTGGTAAGTGCGGGAATCGTGTTGCCACGGCGATTAAAGCACTCGCCCAGTCAGCCGTATAGTCTGAATACTCAATACCACTTCCATGGTAGAAATGATAGGAGACTGCCTGGAATATATCCAGGTCAGGTAGGACCGTACAGTAACGTTCCCTTCTGGCTTCTTTCGCTCCTTGATCGAGTGGGATAGTCGGCAGCTGACCAATATACAGGCCAGGGATGTCCTAAATCTCAAGAGGGTGGCCCTCGGAACGAGTCAGCATATTACCGTGATAACGAACGGGGTATAAGTTTTAATGATCCTGATGGTGCCCTTTGGAGTTCATCAGATCCAATGTGTGGTAGTGGTTGGCAATTTCATTGGGGACCGCTCAGTTCCAGTGAGATGTTCGAAAGTCCTGGTCTGCATTCTTCGATGGGACTGGATGCTCAGCAACAAATAATGCCGCCATCACAAGGTGTTGCAAGTGGGGATTGCAGTGTATATCCGTCGCCTGGAAAACCGCCAGCTAGACATAATCCGAACCGTCGGGCATACGACAATCCACAGTTAGAATCGGAACCGTTGATAGCAGTCCAGAGGAGTAAGAATATACCCAGTGGTGCCGAACCACTGTACACGGCTAATAATCCATCCAACTGCGAAACTCCGTTCCCCGTTGATAGCGGTCTTCATGGAGCTGGCCAAGCATTGGATCCGCAATGGCCAAGAGAGAGCGTTGGCACTGTTTTGGATGCGTACTTTGAGGAACCTGAATATTACGACTCTGTAGAAGGTTACAGCGACCCTAGTAGTAACCACTATACACGTACCGGACCTATAGAGTTTGTGCTGAGGCCTAGTTTATCTAGACCAGTTGTCAGTGGTACACATTCACAAAGTAATTCACAGTGGAACGGTGGAACTATGGAGTACTCTCACCGCAGTCAATCACAGCCAGATCTTCAGGGAGGGTATGAGGGGGGGGCTTCCTATGATGGGATGGCTGAGATACCAGCCACAGGTTCTACACTACCGAAGAAAATTTCAAGTTCGTCTCGGTCGCCATCAAATATACCTGCTGCTCTACCGGTAGGCTCTCCATCGCCTGCATGTGTTAAATCACAAACTAGTTCCATATCATCCCATAGCAGACCGTCTGTTCAAGATGGATCCAAATTCCTTGTACTTCCTTCCTCAGTTGACATATCGACTGCGAACATTGTCTTACGCCATTTGAATCTTGACGGAACAGTTACCCATCCGCCACCCATCCGACTGGGACTTTTACCACATGGTGCGGGTCACCTAGCTCCTGTACGCCAGTATAACACTGAAAGGATGGCACCTCATCCGATCCAAGCCATTCCAGAACAGGCTGTTACGGTGCAAGAGCTAGAGCACCTGCAAAATGTAGCAAGACTTAACCCTTTGGACCAAAAACTTCAGCTTACGCTTGCTAAGAAAATGGTGGAAGCGGCAATCGTGTTAGCAAGCAAAGGAGGACGAGCTGATATCAAGACCACAAGAAAGATACGAGAGAACTACATCGTTAGTGCATACAAAATTATCAAGAGATTGACTAATTCGGTGAGGAGGCGTATGCTCGACGGCACGGTGAAATGTTGTTGTAGTTTTGACAATGATCGCAGTCGCATCCTTATCCGGATGCAATGTTTTATCTGGCTTCATGTTACGGCGAAGGTCAACTTGGATTACAGGTTGATCATGAACGTGCATTCAATCTCTACGAATCAGCCGCGAAGCTGAATCATGCACCTTCTGCCTACCGGACTGCCGGTAAGGCCTTTTAAATCTCCTTCATTGTGCTAGTCATGTTCTGATTTTGCGAAAATAGTGTGCGCTGAGCTCGGAGCTGGAGTACGAAAGGATCCGTTGAGGGCAATGACCTGGTATAAAAAAGCCGCAGCCCTTCGCGAAACACCCGCAATGTTCAAGCTTGGTGAGATTCACACCTGGGACGCATGAATATGACATATACTTACATCTCATATAGGAATGATCTTATGGAAAGGGTTGCTGGGACAGCCCCGGAACCCACGCGATGGTTTGATATGGCTGAAGCGAGCTGGTGATCAAGCCGATGAAAACAACCAGCATGCTTTGCACGAACTGGTAGAAAGCTGATGTCGATTTACTACTAGCGAACGCTGACAAGGGTGAAGGGTCTGTTATATGAGAGCGAAGGGAATGATGTCATAATTCCAGATATTCATTATGCACGAGAATTATTTTTGAAGGCCGCTGAACTTGGATATTCGACGTCTCAGTTCCGCATGGGTTGTGCATTCGAGTATGGCACCATTGGGTGTCCAATAGACCCAAGGAAAAGCATTGCCTGGTATAGCAAGGCAGCCATGAAAGGCATGTTGTTCACTATCTTCCGCCCAGCTCGCTTGCTGATACATCTATCCTTGATCTAGGCGAGCACGAGGCACAACTTGCTCTCAGCGGATGGTATTTAACCGGCTCTGATGGAATCATCCAACAAAGTGACACAGAAGCATATTTGTGGGCTCGTAAAGCCGCCGAGAGGGGATTGGCAAAGGCAGAATATGCGCTAGGTTATTATACAGAGGTTGGTATTGGAGTCGCTCCAAACCTTGACGAAGCCAAGCGGTGGTACTATAAAGCGGCCAGTACGTATTTTCAACATCTTTCATTGGTTGTGATTGCCGACATTTCAATAGGCCAGCAACACCCGAAGGCTCTACTTCGACTACAAGAGTTGAAGAATGGTGGTGTAGGAGTGCAGAAGTCGAGAGAAAGGCTGTCGCGCTACAATGTAGAAGGTAAAGGGGATGATGGGGATTGCATTGTAATGTAAGGGCACATCGTCTTGTTCAATTCTTACCTGTGAAACGTTCTACTTCTCCATTTTACTAGCTGTTGCTTACTACTTATATGTCCTTGATTTTCCTAAATTTATACCCAACAGAGCGAACGGTGGCCATTAAAGGTTGTAGTCTATAGCTTGCGCCGGCGATATAAAGCCTACATGACGGACTATAACGTATGTAACAGAGTTACCGACCACCAAAGACCAAAGTACGATGACTAACTTCACTCAGCGGGCTGCATCAGTATAATACACTGGACCAGTGTGAGACAGTCACGTAGTTTTGTTAGGTGTTCTCCTGTAGCAGGCGTTTAGTTTTGTGAGCAGATGTAGTGAATATATATAAACTTTCTGTAGCGAGCGTGAAGGTTCGGACGTACCGTGTAACAGGCAGCCCAACCGGTCCTTAGAATTGATTACAAACAAACAAACAAACCGGTCCTTAGAAATACAACATAATCATGGATCACAGAGGCCTTGTGCGGCCACGGCAGGGTACGATAAATCCATGTCACAGTAATAATTGTTTAGTATTCTACTCCACCATCCCTGCTGCAATCTCTACCTCTACCTCCACCTCTACCTCTACCTCTGCCTCTGCCACTATCGGTGGCTCCATCTCTGCCTCATACTCACTATCCTCTTCTTTATGTGAGTGCACTATTATATTGAAAATACAGAACTATCAAGATTTTTCGATTGCATAAGTTATGTTTACTTAGTAATTCTCCTTACAATAGGTAAAACTATACTAGTGAGAATAATCTGGAGTGTTAATACTTTCCATATCTGATTTATTAATTGTCTCAAAGCTTTCATTTGAAACTTGCCTAGAAGTTTGTATTATATTCTGAGGTTGATATCAGTATATCTGTATTTATCTTTGTAAATATATTTGGATATTTCTATTGTGTTCAATCCTTCACTTCTAATAGTTTATATCAGCAGAGTGCTTCAATATTTAATTTGGTATTTTTTCATAGCCAAACCACATACTACAGCAGTGTTTTCTTTCTTTCTTTTTGGTAATACAATCTATTACTTTACTACTAATACAACTGATTATCTTTTCATAGAAAGAGAGAGCCAATCTCCAATAATACTATAGAACATACATCCAAATAGCAAAAGTTATGTGTGCACCATTCTATTGTTCAATGAGTTTATTGAAAGATCACTACCTTGTTAAAATATATATTATATTCTTACCTACATATATCTTGGTAGTATAATAGCAATATCATTGTTTTCATCAATTCTGATGCTGGAACAGCATGTAATTTTGGTAATCATATCTGAATGAATCTTTAATTTCTGAAAAAGTCTTGTTAGAATAAAGTTACATCTAACAATATGACCATCATAGTAATCAAACTATTAAATACCAGAGAGAAGACTTACATATCAGTAGATTAGTTAGTTAATATCATTTGGTAGCTGAAATAAGAAATTGCTGTCTTGCCAGCAAATATTATTTCTAAAGCAGACAGCAATAGAATCATCAGTAACAAAGATTGATAAGCTGGTACAATACTTCAAAGTAACTAGCAGACTTTGACAATTATATACCACAAAAGATAAATACTGTATATGGACAGGAAAATATCATTTGGCTACATACCAACAATCTAACAAGTGTAATATAAGGTCCAGTATGAAACCAATAATAATAGAGAATAATTAAAATCCTACAAGATGTAACAATAGATAGTGAAAATCGTGGTAGAGACTAATTACTATCCGATACAATATTCGCAATGTAGAATATATGTAATGGTGTACATCTGTATAAGGCCTTGTAGAATGGTATATCAGCAAATACAGTTGCAAGCGTTGGTATCAAAATTGTAGAGTAGTGTGACTCAAAGATTAGTGCTAGATATCTAATGCCGGTGGCGAGCCGACTATATATTACACAAGTGTTACCCAGCCCAGAACACGTCACATGAATCGATGCTGTTGCATGATTAGTGTTAGCAATGGGTACAAGTAACCCACCAGCGGTCCGGGTTCAGTTCAGTTCCAGACCCATCCAAAAACTCGACCCACAGCTTCTTAGTGGCCCAAACCTGGCCCCAGGCCCATCAACCAACGGGTTGTACCAGGATTAGCTAGTCCCCTTGGTTCCAATCTCAGGTTATGGTTGTCGGGATTCTCCAATTATGGTCGCATTCAGATATCCTACTGCCAATCGCAAAATATTGAATTTGTACGTCCTTGTCCTCTTTTGATATATTGGCTGCCTTTATAATCAAAGACAAAAGAGACATGGTCCCTGCCCCATCCCGAAAATGAGTGTCAATGGAGCATCAACGATTGTTGGTTTTGTAAGTAACATAATTGATCAGAGACTTGGTCGTCTTAATGCGTACTGACAGTATTGGCTGCCTAAATGGGCAAAAATGCTAGCCACAACATTGCGACTATCTCCTAAAAATGAGTGTCAACGGAGGGTCAATGATTTTTGGTCTCGTGAGTCAGGTAATTAAAGATTGATTTGGGCGTTGTTAGACATAATCACAGTACTGGCCGCCTTGATAGGTGAAAGAGAAACCGATATGCTCCCGGCCTGAACTTGAAAATGAGCGTCCACCGATGGTCAACAATGTTTGGGGTAGCATCATGCTTAAACAAAGCGGAATGTAGCCGTTACAGTCTGTATACAAAGTGTTGACTGGTATTATAGGCTAAAACGCTCACCAGCACTGAGTTGCAGCTCTGAAGATAAAATAGGTTGTGATTGTCCGGGAGGCTGTCGTGGGAACATCTCTTGGTTATTTCCCTATAATGTCTGCCAACTCCTGCAGTATAGATGTCTGTGATCAATCGCCACTTGGATTACCGAAGATGTAGTAATGGCAATAATTGTTGACGCTCCGTTGACACTCTGTTGATGCTCATTGTCAAGATGGGACAGGCAGCGTGTAGCTTTCTTTATTCCCTCTAAAGGCAGCCAATACTATGATAATGCATAACAATGACTGAGTCACATGTGAATTACCTGACTTAGAGGACCAAAATTCGTTGATGCTCCATTGACGCTCATTTTGCCACGGGGGTATCCACAATATGCCAGAATGTATTTTGGCATAGAATACCAGTAATGGTGTTTTGGGAGCCGTTCTATTGTCTTCATGTACTCTCGCCTTTATCACTATATTGTTCTTTAATAATGCATATAAATATATCATTTATAATATACTTTGAAGTGCCCGCTAATTGTAGATATTAAAAAGATTCAGATATCCCGTTCCATCTTATCAATGCTCGTCTGTACTGTCAGGTTCGCTCAATAGGCTGCTGTCATCTGCAAAATGGATGACAGCTGCATTCCCCCGCAGCACATAGTGTACTAACCAGTTGATGTTCCTTTATCAGTCAGCAAATCAGGAATAAAATCTTTATCGCAAATGCTTTGCTTGGCATATGCCTCAAGATTGATAAATTGAGCTTTCGGAGGAGGAGTATGTATATACCCATCTCCGGATGGCACACCTTCAATTTCGAAATTTGGTTCTCCCTCATTGTTGGCTGGTGGTGCAGATGGCGTTCCGGGCGGAGGTGGCGCCGGTTCTAGTGGAGGTGCACTCGGTCCATTGCGCTGCCAGCATCTCTGCGGATTCCTCGATATTCCGTTTTGGAAAGGAAGGCAGCCATCCATTTGATTTTCATTAACCATTGCCAGTTGTCTTTCCTTAGCAGCCTTCAACTTATTATCCCCAGGAAACTGAACACGTTGCTGCATCTCTTCTCAGACTTCAGCACAAGGTTGCTTGATCAGATATTGGGTGTCCTCTATTGCGGGGTGCCAAAACCCTCCTTTGGCCTTTTTGGCCCTATTCAAAGCAAGGCACATGTCGGACTGTTCTAGCTGTACCCAACCTCCTTGCCTAGCCACAGTAGCTGACATGTTGAAAACCTACAAGAAATTAGTTACTGCGTCTAAAGGTGAGATTCAGCTATTACGTCAACCATATATGACTCGGTAGCCTCCTCTGGGGTCTTTACAACCTGTTTCGTCCACTCTCGGGGATGTTTATCATGAAATTCTTCCACAAAAATCCCTGACCTGACGACATCATGATGTTTGCATTCGCGGAGTGTGCGGACAATTGGCTACGCCGAACATGGAGGTTTCCCATTACGGGCAACAATGAATTGGTCATGTAGCACTCTACATACACCAGCTGTGCATTAAATGATTAGTTTACGCCCGTCTACCTCGGGATTGAATCACTGACATCTGATCACATGCTGCATCATATACTTGCTGCTTCCCGTTTTACATACCACTTTTACATGTGCATCCCAGGTCATAGTTCTAGTGGCTACCTTGGGAGCATCGCGGTGTACTAACTGGTGTCTCCCTTGCTACTGTCTCACAGTGGGTTGCACAATGGATGACACGCCCGTTGTTCGGCTCAATTCGGATCTACTTGCACCTTGCTGAGCTGTTTGTGGACCCATGCCTTGCTGTTGTGGAAAAGGTGAGGAAGATGATGATGAAAAGAAGTGGAAAGTGCTGAGGAATATGTAGTTAGCTTCAAGTCATAATGGAATGAGGGACAGCCACCTTGCACATTCGACTCAAGATTAGCAATGGCAACGGTTCCAGGTAACCCGGCAGTGTTCCGGGTTTGGACCGGATAAACAGTTCGGTTCAGTTCCAGAACTGTCCAACAACCCAACCCATTCTGTCTTGGTGGGGTTGTTACCCGGACCAGACATAAACCCGGGGTTTTTTGGCTGGGTTTATCAAACAGCAGAGCCTCATCCGCACGAACTCAGAACTTTGCCTCCAATTAGGTATTTGAGTTCTGATTTTATCACAATATGATATATACGTAAAACACGCAGTTTTAGATGCTCTTTCACCTCCCATTGTCCAATTTTCGATCCGATCACAATGTGTTGATTTGCAGTGAAATAATGCCCAAAATTGGGCCATTTTCGAAGTGACTCAACGTATGCTGATCGGATCGCAAATCGGAGAATGGCAAGTGAACGAGCATCTAAAGCTGCATCTTTGACGTAGATATCATATTGTGATACGATCAGAACTCAAATACTTAATTGGAGCCAAAGTTCTGAGTTTGTGAAAATATGGAACCGGCCAAAAAACCGTGGGATCGGATGCGGTTTCGTTTTTTGATGGGGTATAATCTGTTGCAACGTTTCCAGTTTGGTTCCAACCTGGACCTGCGACCGAACCGCAAATTTGGAACCGTTGCTAACACCACTCAAGACGAAGCCTACTGGGTATTGGTGCAGGTTGCACGGGATCCCAACGGTAGTGGGATGTGCAGTAAGTCGGTCCGATGTCGTTTCATTGTGTACAGGGATATATGGTGGGGAATGACAGCGGAAATATCAACTTTGATACATATAATCTGGACATTCTTCGACAGAAACAATGTCTGGTGATGTTCGTCTGAAGACAATCCCGAGATCTTAGATGAAACACCAGCTAACCAATAAGTCATGTTATACAGTTAGCATTACTATTCCCTTTGAAGTGAAGGTCAAACTGCAGATTTTGCTTTATTCATTTTCATCAAACGTACCATCCTTGACATAAAAGACCCAGCTTGCCTCCATGTGGTCCACATCTTGCAACATCCAACATGTCGCCCAACTGCAAAGCCAACTCAAGATTCAATGGTCAATACTCTGAAAAATAGCATTTCGCCACCTCTGGCTCGCAAATACCACAAATCCACAAAGTATTCCACACCATGATGTCGTCAAGTGATCGGCAGCAAGAGCGACTCGCAGTCAGGAAGTGGCTGAGCCTTGGGAGCACTGCACAGCCCGTGACCTAAAAAGATGCTCTCAGCAGAGACAGGACGAGAAATGTAATTTTGATGGAAGCAAGGGTAAGAGAAATGGATCGAGGAGCATGTGGATAGAGTGACTGCTGTGGCAAGAAAACGAGAACATGACGCAGAGACAGCGATTAGACAACAGCAGAAAGAAGTGAGATATGCTGGAAAGGCAGGATCGACATCCAAAAAGTGCGAAAAAGACACTCCAGGAGGTGTCCAATGCTATCGGACACAGTCTGAGTGATCTTGCAAGTTCTGACAGTAAGGAGCATGGGAAAGTCAAGGAAAATGATCATGTTACAGAGCTGGGCAAGTTAAGCAAAGATGACGAACCAGGCTGGGTGATGAGCACAATCACCAAAACAGTCCAACACCGCAATGAAAGTTTTAGGCAGAAGAAGATGTGGCTTGAAGAACTGATGCAACCCAGATGGGTGGATGCGGCCGGCAACTTCTGTGAGAGAGATAAGAACTACAGGACGGCCGAATTGAAGGTCCCGGCAGTTGCTAATCCCCAAACGGACTCGTTCGCAGCCACACCGTCACTGACAACATTTGGACTGCTTATGCAGACCCTTGATATTATCCCCAGACAAGCGCAAATGCTGCAAGGGACTTCCTGAGCAGGAAGTTGTCAAATGAGGCTGGGCGCTGAGAAACCACATTAAAACTAATGTACAGCATCTCTTCCACCAGGCCCAGCACCCAATTAGTCTCTGATTAAGACATTGCGGCCTGTTGAACCAGTAGTCTTTTCCCCTGCATAGTGCCTCCCTGGCTAAGTACCAGTTACACCTTTGGTGTTACAGGTATACTTCCGGGATCATTCAGGATCACTCGATAATCCAAATATTGATACTCAATCCGAAATCATGAATTCTCACTCGGATTTCCTAATTGGATCAACCTTCCGGATTTGTTCACCTATTGGTAATATCTCCATTACCCTACGTCTGTATCAATAAGATCAATGACAGCGATCAAGCCGAACGCAAATAAGCTATGCAGTATCTTTATCCTGGTATTGGTCGTAGGATCTCTATTGTCAATGGTCATTCCTTATTGGCAGGAAACCGTATTCCTAGTCGCCAAACAAACCACTATTCTCTCATGTCCAATGGTTCATTCCTTACAAGATGAGATGTCGTCAATGTCAGAACACTATCGCATCTCATGATATGCAGAGTCATATAGGAGATAAGTTGATAACCAATAATGGATATACTGGAGCCTAGTCGACCAAATGGACTTATACGACTCAACCCTTAGTTTGACCACACTCTCTTGGTCTGGGCAAGTGGGATCTTGGATTTATATGTCCTGAGTGGCGCGGGATACTCTCCGTTCGATATATGGCAAAACAACTCAGTTGCAGAATACTGTATATTTGGCTCTAATAAAGCGTAGTCAAATTAAGGGCTGTGTCGTTTGCCGTAATCATTAAACCGATAAGTACCCGGTACATATATGAGAGGGCACTCTCATTGGCTCCTGGTGACATGAACTTGTTCAATGATAATTGGCTTCAGATAAGCTCGTATTCATATGAGGTATCGCCAATAGCAATTGTCTCGCAATAGGCACATATTACCTTGATGACCTAGTTAATACTCCTGGGAGTTAGAACTTGATTATCAATGGTTGAGGCCTACGATGAAGAGGCAGTTACGTATGTGAGCTCCCAAACAGGATTTGGCAGCATTACGATTGTTAAGGGTGTGGATCATCTGATATATATCAGCGATCCCGACTTGGAGGAAGGACATTGATAACCTAGTATCAACATACAATCTATATTAAGATTTATCTACGGATACCTATTAACCTTCTCGACCTGGAGGTCAAGCCTTAACTTTATTCCTGTGTATGATCTATGAGTTCTGTATCGAAGTCAACGAGGATACTTCTCCTGTGAAGTCCAGAGTTTTACATTCATTATTCAGTTCTATACCACAGATACATCTATCACTCTTTATACGTGGCTATTCCTAGTACCTTCAATAAAGCAAGTCGTTGATCGGGAAGAGAGCAAGATGATTCATTGGAGTCCGAAGGAAGTCCAAGGATCAGCCCGATAGCGGCGTGATTCAGAGGACACTTCTGCTATGATACTCTTGAGTCGGCACTACTCCTTCTGCTGAGGCAAAACTACTTTGCTGATTCTTTTAGACAAGTCGATACTTGGAGTCATCGCATTCTTGGACTGTTGGTCCTCGAGTATAAGTGCCGGTCGTTGGGAGGATACTCTTGCATCCGTTGGAAGTCCGAGAGTCATCACGATTGTGTGGTGGTTTGGAGGATACTTCTTTCAGGCTCTCCTGGAGTTGTGTACATCAGCATACTGATATCTTAAAGACAATACTCTTTAGTCGATACTCTCTATTGGGAATCAAAAACCAAACAGTTACCTTGTCTTTTGTGGGTGTTAATCCTCATACGCATCCTGAGTGAAGCCTTATTCATCTTCTTCTTCATCAGTCCGGAGCTCATTAGGGGCTTTTATTGATTAGGACTTAGGGTGAATCTCCCGGTGTTACATTACCAGGCAGAAATCGGAATCGGACGAAGAAATGGTGACAGCTCCTCCGTTGCCAGAGGAATAGGTAGTCACCAAGTTAGTTTTGACGACTCACCTCTTTGAAAAGTAATTTATGAATCTATTTTGCTATGTGTCACCATTTTCTAGCTTTCAGTGACCAAATTGTGCGACGTGATAATTCGTCAGTGGGTGTGCAACGGTTCTACAGGCCATGGGAAAGTTTTAGACCTCAAATCATGTTGAGAGACAACAAACAAACTTGATATCATCCTGCCTGTTATGGTTAAGTGAGAAAGCAATACCAAAATTAGAGACCAAATGTACTGACAAAATTTAAGTCAATACTGTCATACGAGTCATAGAAGTAGTGGTCAATGCGCAATCTGAACCCGGATGACTGATGACTGTCATGCGGCATTCGTGCATGCATCCAACTGCATAACTCGCCGCCCAGAACTGCTGCACCTGGTCGAGATTTTGAAAATTGCTTATGGTATGTCATGGAAATTGAGGAGAAGGAGCTGGATAAGGAAAGGTGAACAAGTCGGGCTAAATATATCAAGAACTGGTAGATAGATCTATATGCTATAAATTGCCGGCCGAAAGCGCTGAAACGCAATGGGCCTATGTCAAGCATTGCTCAGATACCATGTATAGTGGCGGCTCAGAAACAGAGAGTCATTGAAGTGTTTGGATGGAAATGTATATACATTGAGACGATATATTGGATGTCAATAATGGTGTTGTGCAATTTAGGTGCAATTGTTGAGCATCCAGCGATTGATAGTAGGTCCTTAAGGTGAGCATCAATGGAGAGTCAACAATTTTTAGTCCTACACATTTGGCAATGAAAGGGCTGCATAGTAACATCATTTCAAAGAGGAACAATTGGCCATCTTTATAGGTAAATAGGAAAGTCACACGCTCATTGCCTCATCCTGGAAATGAGTGTCAACTGAACATCAACCATTTGTGGTCCTGCATCTTGGATAATCACTGGGCCATGCAAAGGTATTTACCCATAATTACAGTATTGGCCACCTTCATGGGCAAAAATGCAACCGATGATATCACTAATACCATCTAAATATGAGTGTCAACGGTGCATCAACGAGTTTTGGTCATGCATATTTGATGATTAAATGGCTATGCAACGGTGTTAATCCATAATCAAAGTGTCCGCCAGGTCTATAGGTAACAATGCCACTGACAACATCGCTACTACCTCCTGAAAATGTGTGTCAACCGAGTGTGAATAATTTTCCGTCTCGCATTGTGGATAATGAAAGGGCTTTGCAATGGTGTTAACCCATCATTAAACTATTGGCTGCCTTTATGGGCGACTATGCAAGGATAATATCGCAACTGCCTACTAAAACTGAGTGTAAACTGAGTGTCAACAGTTTTTGTACGGGTTCAATAAGCTACACAGCAACGAACTGCACCACTTTATTCCTAAATAGAGTGAATATCAGTCACTGTTCTCTATACGTCCTTGTACTCAACTTCACAAATATGCATGTTAAGTCTCATATGTCTGACTTTTTTCTTGCTTGTAGCTCTAGAGTCAATATTTAAGAACCAGCTTTCAACTTTACTATAATGATATATTTGACAGTCTCTCAGGTCAAATTACACAGCAAACAAATTCCCATCGCGATGTCAGATTCAAAATCATTCAATGCCTGATTCCTAGAGGTTGTAATATCTTCCAAAAATGAACATGTCTTTGTTCGGAATTTGACAGACCTTCCTTTATCAATCATTTTTGATGCGTGGTGGGATACTTTGAATGTGGGCTCAAAGTGTCCTATTGCTTGGAATAATTCTAGACATGCACCTTCATGGTGATTATATTTGCATTGCCAAATTGAGGAGACCGGCAGCCCTGGCATCATATGTACCATTTGTCATCAAGTTCTTCGCCATTGATCAGAACATGGGACCAGCTCAATCGGGAAACACTTGCTGGCAAACGCACACATCGCATAGTTAAACTATTTAACAGAGTCATAAGTTACCTAATTGACTAGTTCAACAATCGATGAACCAGCTTTGGCCATACTGAAGAGGCAAGGAAGTTGAGGAATTACAATTGTAAGTTGGCAAAGCAAATTCATATTTGACATTTAGATCTTATTTATGTCAACTGAAGTGGCCGACAAAACGATCCAAACTAGCAGCGAAGGACTTTCAAACTGCTGAATTCCACCATGAAACCTGTAATAGCTACCTCATGTTAAGAATTGTGTTGGCTCATATTCCATGGTACGCTATATCAAACCTGGAGCTATGACAGTCATATAATGCATTACGATGAAAATTCGTGCTACAATATGCCACAGAGAATACACACAGACAGTGGATGCAGTTAAGAAGCAATTGCCGTCAAGGAATAATGTGAGCTTAGCTTTAGACTATTGGACACTGATGAACAAATTACCCATAAGGTCGGTTATTGGTTTCTATATGGATCAGATTTGGGCATCGCGAGAAGTGCCACTCGCATTGAAGGAGGTTGATAGTCTATTCATTTCCTATGTCGAATCCTAATTAAGGAGAATAGGTCAAGGGTCTAAATACTGCAGCACGGCTAGCCATACATTTGAAGGATGTCCTTGACCTGTTTGAGCTTACCAACGGCTGTGTACTTGGAATCACAACACATAACACTTCCTCAAATAACTGGATGCCTTGCACATTACCATTAACCCTTGAGGTTTCCAGAAACGAGTGGCCGGCATTGACAAACCACATACCATCCATGGCACACGTCATTCAGCTTGCTTTAGGTGCCTTCATGAGCAATCAATGTGTAAAAGATTGCACCAAGTCTTGGAAAGCCCATCAGCATGATCAGCAATTTGGAGAGAATGAAAGCATAGACATTGGGAAGAGTCAAGACTTCATAAAGTGGGCAATGCTAGAATCAACAAGGTGTCTGCCATGAGACCAGGTTTAGCAAAGATAGTTGAGAAACCACATACTTCCAGATATTTTGAAAGTCCTGAAACTGACCTTCATATAGCAATGAAGGCTTACTGTGTTGATTACGCTGACACCTGGTTGTCGAAATGAGTTCATTGACTGTCAAATAGCCAGAGTGCAAATTGTACTACTACGTATTATGGACGTGAAGACACCATAGAATTTGACACTGGGGTTGCTTGAGCGAGCCTACTGATTACAAGAATTCACCCGCAAGTGGCTCAAGAATCCAAACTACAGTCATTACCGGCCACTCTTCACAACTCAGGATGAATGGACCATTGTCAAGTACATTATGGAAGCTTTGAGGCCATTCCGGTACTGGACCCCGTGGATGTCGAGACAGCATACAGTTACTCTCCATCATCATACCACTATGTCAAATGACATGTTCGATCATATGGATGGTGGTATGCGAGCTTTAGTGGAGAAGAACATGGAATGGAAGGGAGACTTATACTTCGCCAAGGAGTTCGCGCGCCAGAAGCTGTCCAATTATTATGCAGTAGTACCTCCAGAGTCGGGTTTGTGTCTCATTCCAGTGTATCTTCGTGATCCTTTCCGCAAGTTACGATTGATTAGAAAGTGGAAGCAGTGAATTGATATTATTCTTGAGGACGAGAGTTTGTAACTACCAAATACCTAGAGGCGTTTCTGGCGTGGGTCGAGAATGAATCCTGCGCCAAAGAGAGATACTTGCCCGTCATAAAGCCCGAAAGCGTACCGAGCATCAATCACTTCTTCTCAGCAATTGTTTCTCGATCTGGTCAATCTGGTTATGATCCATATGATCTGTCCAGTGATGATGATGGACACTTAATGCCTACAAGTGTAGCCGAAACACCGCCCGGACAAAGTGATTGCGCAACACACAGATTGGCAGCTGCAATGCTCTATTACAATTCACCGCCTGAATTACCACATAACTGGGGGCAACTCAATCCAAATCAAAATGATTACTACTCTGACCCTGAGGAGATTAGCCGGGCATTTTGGATACTGGATATCACCGACCGGTGGCATCAGAAAGAAGAAATGCACTCAAAGCACGCCAATCTCTCCAATGTGCCACACGACATATTCTCTATTGGACTGCATGGTGTTGGAGTGGAGGGCACTGTTTCCCTTTGGCGAGATGGTATTGGCTGGAGGTAGTCAAAAACCATATGCGGGACCAGTCGCGGAAACAATGTTGTAAGGCCGTTTGCTGTAGCCACTAATGGGATATTGGAAAGCGATGACCCAGCTTTGGATACCACTGATACTGAAACGACTTGGAATTCAAGAGAGAGTTGGAGGAAAGGAAAATGAATTGAATTGCCAAGGTCCACGACATTTTGGAGATGTGGCAGGGCAGCGAAAACCTTCATGATGCACAGCTGGAATCTCACGCTCAAAACTGACAAATGGGAGCCAGAGAATACATTTCCGATACTGAAGAGATCGTGAAAGAGTCCTGGTCAAACTTTCAACATGAGGGTGTGGCAGCATCGAAATTGTCGGAAAGATCACCTGTGCCACCACCACCTTTGTCTGCAACGTACCTCCCTAGGGGTTGAAATCCAGTATATAATGCCTGCTGAATCAAACGATTCGACCGCCATCCAACAGACAATGATGAGGATAGTACAACTGAAACTATTTTGGACACCGAAAATTTGCATGACTGTAATGGGGCGTTGGATAATCCAGATGTCAGTGAAGACAAGCAGGAGGCAGACAATGAATCCAACATAGAGCTAGAGAATAGCGTGGACAATCCAGCAACCCCAGAACAGGGGGATGTGGGTGTCGCACTGAGTGTTGCCAGATTGATTTGGCCAACATGGAGGTCAATGAAAAAGGGTGAAAAGATGTTGCTGACGGCCAACACAATGGAGACAAAGAGATATAACTGGAACAAGAAAAAGTAGGACAGAACACGTCAATGTATTTTCACCAGGTTTTTTATGTTGTTTGACTGAGAATATCATTCGGAGAAATACTATGGGAGACTATTGAGCAGTTGTATGTAAATATTGGTTAATAAACAGAAGTATAGCGGGCAAAAAGAACTATTTGGCAAGATGTATAAATTTCAATAGAATGTGAGCGAATGGTGGAAGAATATTTCTGGGCTTGGCTTTGCCAAAAGGCCGAATCTCGATCAGGCCGAAATGCAACGTATAAATTCAAATAATTATCAATACAATTGCCAATGGCAGCAGAGTTTGAATGGACAGTACATTACGACGAATGTCAACAGAGCATCAATGATTATTTGTGTTGTAATCACAGTGACATGAATAGTAATTTGCTTCTATTTATGCCTAACCGATGGATTGGCAGCCTTTATAGGCAAATGCGACAGCTACATTGTCACTGCCCCATTCTGATAATAAATGTCAACAGAGTGTCAACAATTGTTGGCTTTGCATGTTGGGTAACCTATGTGGCAATTGGTTGCAGACATCTATCAATGAGGTAATGGCTGCCTTCAGAGTCAAAAACAATAGTGAAACACTCCCTTCCCCATCCTGAAGATCAGCTTCAATGGAGTGTCAACAATATTTGGTGTTGTATCTTGGTAATCTAACTGGCGATTGGTTGCAAACATCCATAAATGAGCCAGTCGCTGCCTTTAGATGCAAATACCATAGTGACACGCTCCCTCACCCATTCCGACAATGAGCGTCAATTGAATGTCAATGATTTTTGGACTTGCATTCTGGGTAATCTAACTTGGGGTTGGTTGCAAACATGCGTAAATGAGGTATTAGCAGATGTGGCAGGACAATCCGTTTCTAACCACCTCCGCCATTGAGCTTGTCGCAGGACTGTCTTATGGCGGGTGTACGGAGATACAGGGATGACGGAGATGAACAGGGTGATGGGGGCGGACGGAGATCCAGGTGTAATGGAGATGAATGGCGCGATGGCGAGTATATATTCCGGAGATCCCGAGGTAGATAGCATCTCATCTTGTACCATATATCACCTGATCATCCAACGAATCTCACACTCTATCTTGCCCATCTTCAGATCTCACTTGCTCAATCCGAGATTTCGTGGATCCTCACGGCCTGCTAATATCATATGATCTCACCCTTTTCCTATGCTCCTTGAGGCCGAACCACTGATTCTCACTATTTCCGTTTCGAATGCCATGAGTGGTGCAGCGGAGTGTTTATGATGGACTGTCTGCCTCCGAGCTCCGCCGTCTCACCACAAACCGAGCTTAAAGGTCGATCTACGTTCGGAAAGCTGAGTATGGAATGGTAGGAGACTCCCACCTGGGAATATGGGTAAATATGGTGAGAAGCAACTATTGGATGGTGCTAATAATGTCAGATTGGAATGCCGGATGATGTAGTAAGCCTGGTACGTCGAAATCACCAATGAAAAATGCGCTGATCCAAAACTGGGAAAACCACTGAGGAAATAGTGCCGACCTAACCCCGGACATAGTGCAGTGATCTCATACCGGGCCGGACACTCAAGAAATGGGCCCTACCGGATCCCGGATGTAAGGCACCGACCTATCACCAGACAAAAGGCATCGACCTCACTGGGGCAACAGGCACCGACCTGGCAGATGGGAGGGAAGTCTCTGACCTCATACTGGCACGAACACCGAGAAGCAGGCACCAACCTTGCAGCTCGAATGACAGGCAATGACCTCATCCCGGGACAACATGCACCGACATTGTAGAAAGGATGACAGGGCGCAACCTCACCCTGGGACGGCAGGCAGCGACCTAACACCTGGACCACAGGCACTGACCATAAATTGCAAAGAGAAAACTGAAGTGGAAATGGATGCCACTCCAGCACCAAAGAACACGCTAATCCAAAGGAACAATAAGAAACAGAATAATCGATGCTGGTCAGGTCAGGAAGGATGCTAATGAGACAACTACTAGTCATGGGGGGAGAAGTCGCAGGGAACAGCACCTGAGAGATGGAAGACGTGGCCGGAAGCGAAGAGAGACGCCTGAGAGGTGGTTTAGCTGGGCTAGGGATAGAATGAAATGAAAGAGCGCACCACCAAAAGAGCATCAATTAACCCAACTCCCCTGCCAAGAACTCACAAACAAGCAATTGACCATAGATCACCAATTACTGCCAATTTACCACCTATGCTACCATCCCATCTCCAAACGACTACATACAGTACCAAGATATCAACTGGACACTCTTGATCTATGGCCCCTACTGATTCCAGTGGCTGTACCGCTTCCTCAAGCGCAGGACCCCAAAGCCATGCTGCATCCTCCACCAGCACTGGACCTTCCACCTACGCCTCGCCCAATCATGTCCATGAACAAAGGCAATTCATTGTGTCCTTCACACTTGCCATTGTGATGGAACAGAAGCAAATGCCACTCCGGGGCAGCATGGGCGCCCCAGTCTTCAGAGCAGTAGACATTGCCAACTTCATCGATCCTTACGAATGCCTCTCGTCTTGCACCAGGACCGACCTGGCGGTTGATGACTTCATCCCAATGTTCCTGTCATACTGCTCTGAAATGATCCAAGAAACGATCAAAATGATCAATGGATATCTGTGGCAGGACTGGGAGCGGATTCAATAGGAACTGATGGACGCCATCCGCCACGCTGATAGGAGAGTCTATATGTACACCAGATTGTCCTTGGAGCGACTATGCAATGACCAGCTGGAAGGTGGGAATGTCAGCCTGAATTTTATCCTCACCTACAACATCATCAGCCGCATTATGATCAACCTGGGAGCCTTGGCCGAGTACTCACACGTGGAAATGATGCTCGGAGCTCTACCGAGAGATTTGAGAGCGAAAGCGGGAATGACAATCAAACCAGATCCCATAGAACCCTCGACATTCAAATACAACGAACTCTGAAAGCATGTCCTTGACAATTGTGTGACTGCCTATACCCTCGCCCTCCCGGATTCGGAGCGAGCACAGACAGCGCCAGGAAACTCTCCTCACTCCATCCCAGCCGGAGTGGCGCTCCCACAGATGCCAGCAATGGTAATCCTTCCGGCGATCCTTAGCGAAGAGACCCTCGCACCAGGGCAAGCCATGGAGGACAAGCCCATCACTATAGCCGAAAATTCAATCGACACGTCAATGGACAATATGAGGAATGCCTTTGAAGCTTGGACCGTTCAGCTGAGCAATGCCAACAAGCCCAGATATAGAGGCTACCAGACTGCCAGGTCATACCCTATCCAAGCTGATCAAGCACCTCCGCACACACCAGTGAACTTCCCACCACGGAATGCACCCACGGGACCTGCTTACTACCGACAGTGTCCTAATTACCAGTAGTATCCACGGCCAGGATTAGAACCCTGTCCCTATTGTGGTGAGTTAGGACACATTTGCATGTTCTATCCTGATGTGCGTACTGACCAGGAACAAGGTATAGTCCACCTCAATGAACACAGAAGACTAACCCTAGAACCAAGAGGAGGAAATGGAGGAGAGATATCTGGATATCAACCAGAAAGAAGGTTCTTATCAATGCGGGTGTACGCCCGGGAAGTAGCTCAACAAGGGTAGCAGGGATGGGGAGTAGCCACTACGGATGCACCACAGTCACCTCAGCCGCAGCACATTGCAAGATCTCTGCTGTTTCAGAGGGCCGGAGCTCAGGGGACGGCCATTCGCTCAGGGATTCCCAGACAGCTGTTGGAACTTGATGGGTGCTATGCTTGTCCGTCTACAGGTAAGGAAAGTAAGGAAGAAGGTCACAATGACCGTATCGAGAAATTGCTCGATGAGGATGACAAGTGTGAAGCAGCGCAAGGTGACAGCAGTGCGGCGGAAGAGGAGGATGGTGTGATGGAGGAGGAGAGAGACGTATGGTTAGACCAGGAAGAGAGAAAATTGCTGTCAGCAGTTGCACGTACGCAGACAGAGTATGCCTTTGTGGACATGAGAAGGAACCGGATGGATCACGTGACCAGGGTTCATGATGAATGGGCACGTATGGAGGAAGAGGTTCTGGAGGTTTTGATGAGTGATAGTAACCAGGAAAAGTGTACTATCAGGAAAGCAATAACATTCAGCAAGCAACTGGCCAAGGTGGACCCCATGGAAAACACAACTCCAAAGACCCCAAAGACTCTGAAAGTGCCTCGAAAGTAAGCACCGGCAGTGGATACTGGTGACCACGAAGTCCTCGGATGCAGCCAACTTGATTCCACTCTCCTAGCTGGTCAGCAGAGAGAGACTGGTGAATTGAGCTTTCAACTGCTACCAAAGACTGAACTGGTCCCAGTTCCCAATGACAAACGAATTGCTGCAAGGACCCCAGTCGCACCAAAGAACATCAGAATCAGCCAGGTTTCTGCCGTCTCCTGCCGGAAAGACCTCATTGGATATACCGATTTCCGGTATGGCAGGGCCTCTTAAACCATCCTTGGAATGATACATGGGCATGATCTTCCCATGCTCATCGATGGTGGACCTGAGATGTGTGTGATGAGTAAAGAGGCTGTCAGAGAGATGAACATTGGGTGGAACTGTGCTGACTGGAAGATGATCACTGCCAAATGCAATTGGTCTGATTTGACGAAGGTGGTGGAGTGCGTAGCAGTCAACTTCCATGGTATCGTCATTGCAGTGCATATCTTTTTGAGCAAAATCCGGATGCAAACAGGTTATCTTGGGCCGCCCCTGGGAAATCTATGCTCAAAAGTGTGAGAGGAACCTGGACCATGGCAGTTGGGAGATCACCATCTCCACCCCCAATAGGTCCGAGCAGCTGGCGTTTGTCGACACCCTTCCGGGAGACATGAGTGATTGATTTGCCAGCAGCTCAGGAAACTTACACATCTTGTTAGTGTATGGGCGACTAGGAAGGATAGGGCCCGGCACTATAAAGGAAGGAGGTTGTAGAGTTCTGGGAGGAATGATGGGAATGAGAAGGGCTCAAATGGTAGAAAAGGAAAAGAGAAGGAGTTGCTTGATAGGAAGCAGGCACTTGCAGGGGAAGTGGAAGGATTATACAACAGGAAAGAAAAGGAAATGGTTAAGCGAGGGAAACAGTCAGTCAAAAATGGGGGGCTATCGAAAGTGGTGAGGATGCACATGGGACTAGGCGTGGATTGGGAAGTTTGGTGGGAAGAGCAGGAAGGACTGGCGGTTGGAGAGTTGGGTAGGAGGATGGTAGTAGAAGAGTGGTCGATGGGAGGGGAGGCTCTGGTGAAGGAAAGGAGGGCAACTGGGAGAGAATCCACAATATTTGAGTGGGTTTCTAATAATAGCGTTGCTCCGGAACTTACTCAAATACAACACTTTCCCTCGTACTCTGATTAGGTGAAATGCAACTTAGACGGAAACACCAAAGAAACCCAGGTGCACACCCGCTACAAACATGATGCCAAGAAAGTGAAGCCTGTACCCTTGTCTGATTGAAGTACGCCAGATGCCAGCCTCGACTGGAGAGGAAGAGCTATTGCCCGGGCCATACCAATAACAGGCTGCTGGGATGAGTGGTTTGTTCCCATATTTGCACATGGAGCAAGAGGTGGAAGGTTGACACCTGTGAGATTACAAGAGCGATGGATAGGGAGCATATTCAGGCCAAAAGAACAGGATGCCCTCCTGGGTATGCAATCAAATAGAGAGTACGCTGTCTCCTGGACATGGGAGGAACTGGAAACAATCAGCAATGAGGTCGAGCCACCCCACCATATCCGGCTGGAGTCCAGTCACAAGGTCTGGGAGGATTGTGTATTCCGCTGACCAGAGAAAGTCATTCCTGTGGAAAAAGAGATGATAGAAGACAGGGTTCGGCTAGGCCTATGCGAGCCCGCTTGGGGCCCCTACAGCAATGCTCACTTCTTAGTTCTGAAAAAGAACGCAAAGCATGGCTTCATCATCTCCACCATGGGTGCAAATCAGCATACACTGGAAGACACTGGAATACTGTCAAATGTCCAAGAGTTCTCCAAAGCCTTCGCCGGACTGCGTATTCCTTCACTGCCCGACATTTGCTCTGGGTATGACCTAATAATGTTGCAGCAGGATAACCATGACTATATGGCCTTCCAGACTATGCCAGGCATGAATCACCTGACCAGACTGGTCCAGGGAGCTACCAATTGAGTATTGGCATTTGTCTGAGTATCCCGGAAAATGCCTAATCCCCGCCTGGGATCAATCGTGGAAATACATGTTGACAATGTGCGAGTGAAAGGTCCAAAGATCCAGTACGGGGAGGTAGAAGAAGAAGGGGTGCCTGGAGTTGGAAGGTTTCGGATGGAACACTTCTAGAACCTTGATAACATACTTGCTGATGGGGAGAGAGCTGGAGCAATGATTTCCGGAGAGAAATCCAACTGGTGCTGGAACAGGGTAGAAATAGTTGGGTTTGTCAGAGGAGAGGTGGGAAGGTGGCCGCAAGCATAAATGGTCGACAAGGTGTGCAATTGTTCCTTGTGCGAGTTCCGTACCGAGTGCAGGGCAGTTTGAGGACATTGCACATACTATCGAACATGGATCACCGATTATTCAACTGTTGCAGGCTCAGGTTAGCAATGGTTCCGGACTGTCACTTCGGGTCCGGGTCCGGGTCCAAACCGAACCGTTGCCAAATTGGCGGTCGGGTTGTCAATAAACCTGAACCGTCTATTCGAGTATGTTTCGATGTTATACTCCCGGCTCGTTAGCATTTCGCGGGTTGTCAGCGGGTTGCCCAGCGGGTCCATCCATAGATTCATATAAGGCTTTTATATTGGGAGTTTCTTAATGATATCTTATCAAAATCACGTTTTCAACAACTAATAATATGTTTTTGCATGCCTTGCAGCTTGCAATTTTGATTAATTTGGAATCAGTGTTTTACCTTTGATATATTGTATTATTGCATATCAGGGCGGTCGATAATTCCGTTATGAACGCGAAGATCCGTGCACTGACTTGATTACCAAATCCGCAACCACAAAACCTGTTGACGCTCTGTTGACGCTCATTTTCAGGATGCGGCAGGGACCATGTCGCTGTTGTTTTTCCAGTAAAGGCTGCCAATATTTCATAAATGTATGTCTGCAACCAATCAGAACATGAATTACCCAAGATGCGAAGTTGATAACCATTGATGCTCCACTGACGCTCATTTTCAGGATGAGGCAGGGAGCATGTCGCTGTAGTTTTTCCCAGTAAAGGCTGCCAATATCTGGTAAATGGGTGTCTCCAACCAATCGGAACATAAATTACCCAAGATGTGAAGGTAAAATCTTTGACGCTCCATTGATGCTCATTCTCAGGATGCGGCCTGGAGCATGTCGCTGTAGTTTTTCCCAGTAAAGGCTGCGAATATCTGGTACATGGATGCCTGCAACCAATCAGAATTTAAATTACCCAAGATGTGAAGCTAAAAATTGTTGACGCACCGTTGACGATCTTTCTCAGGATGCGGCAGGGAACATGTTGCTGTAGTTTTTCCCAGTAGAGGCTGCCAATATCTGATAAATGGGTGTCTGCAACCAGTCGGAACATAAATTACCCAAGATGGGAAGCGAAAAATTGTTGACACTTATTCTCCGAATGAGCCGGTGACGGTGTTGCTGTCTCTTTTTCCTAGAAAAGCTGCCAATACATCGGTTATGCATAACAGCAACCAAATCGCTGTTGAATTACCGTACTTACAAAACTACAAATTGTTGATGCTCCTTTGTTGCTCATTTTGATGGATTGTCCATTCAACATCTGCTGCCATCGATAATTGTTTTCATCATGATTTGAACATATTGTTTGTCTTTATTGCAGATTGAGACTTGGCCCTGTGGCAAAGCCAAGCGCAGTAACATTGTTGCACTGTTCGCACTCACATGACTAAAATTTATGTATCTTACCAAAAGCTCCATTGCGCCTGCTATACATCTGTTCATCAACTGATATTCACAAGCTACTACTCACCATTCGCCCATAATATATCTCTAACTAAAACTCTCAGTCAAGATACATAAAGAAGCTGGTGAAACCTTGACGCATTCAGTCCAACTTTGACTTCACTCCCGTATTCTTCCTCGTTTCAATTGCATTGATCGTCATCGACCCGTTTTCAGCCTGTTCCTTTGACTTCCGTGTAGGCCAAATCAATCCAGGAACATTTGGCGTGGCGCTCACATCCCGCTGCTCTGGGCATTCTGCAAACTCGATGCTATTGTTTTGCTCTATATCAGATTCACCGTCCGCTGCGCAATCATCTTCACTGTCATCTAGATTATCTAAGTCCCCATTCCAGTTGAGCCAATCTTCAGTGTCCGAAATGCGTTCAGGTGCGCTATCCTCATCACTTTTGAATGCATGACGGTTGATTCTCCGGATTCGGCGAAAATTCAACATTAGAGTTTGTCGCCCAGGGAGGTCCTTTGCAGACACAGGTGGTGGCAAAGGAGAACTTTCTGACGATTTAAATGCAGCCGCGCCATCGTGTTGGATGAGTGACCAGGGTGCTTTGAGGATCTCTTCTGTGTCTGAAATGTATCCCACGGCGGTCATCTGCTTGTTTTGAGCGCGAGATTTCTTCTGGGTAGCACCTAGGTTTTGGCTGCCCTGCCACATCTCCTAAAAGTTGTGAACCTTGGCCACTCTGTGCAATGTCGTTTCATCTGCCTCTTTCTTCATTTCCAAGTCGTTGTCTGTGTTCGTGGTATCCAATAATGGGACAGCACCTGCCAAAATCCCGTTATTGGCTTGAGCAAACTGCCTTACAACCACTGTTTCGCGAAGGGTTTCGCCTGTAGTTTTTGACTGCCTCCACCCTATAACAACTTGGCCAAGGGAAAAACTGGCCTCCACTCCGACACCATATGTTATGATACAGAATATGTCCTGTGCGGCATTGGAGAGATCGGCGTACTTTGAGTGCGTTTCCTCTTGTTGCTGCCACCAGTCGGTTATGTCTGGTAACCAAAATGTCCTGCTAATCTCCGTTGGGTCGGAGTGGTAATCATCGGGATTTGGATTAATTTGTCCCCAGTTCATTGGTGCTTCAGGCCGCGGATTCAAATACAGCCTGGCGGCGGTCAATCAGCCTGCTGCACAATTGCTTCGTCTGGGTGTGGTTTCACCCACATTGTTAGCCATTAAGTATTTGTCATCATTGCTGGACAAATCATATGGATCAAAGGATGATCGACAGGATCCTGATGCCATAGCAGAGGGGATGAGATTGCTGCTCGGTAAGCTGTCTAGTTTATTGACTCGCACACATCGATGTTTGGCACAGTATTCATTCTCCACATACTTCAGAAAGGCTTCTTGGTATAGGGTTGTATAGGATGTGTCGTCCCCAGGATTGATATCCATTCCTTTGTCCCACTGTCTAAACAATCGGAGCTTCCAGAAAGGATCAAGGATATGTTCAGAAATGCGAAGCATGCCCGTGAATGGAGTCACATCAGCATAATATTTGGACAGCTGTTGTCGAGCTAACTTCACTGTGAAGAACAAGTCTTCCTTCCACTGAGTCTTTTTCTTGGCCCAAACTCGCATCACGCCATCCATGTGATTGAACATGGAATTGTATACTGTGATAACGTGATGCAATGTGATGGTATGCCTCTTCGACATCCACAGAGTCAAATATCGGAATGGCCTCAACACTTCCATGACATACTTCACAATCGTCCATTCATCTTGAGTGGTGAAAAGTGGCCCGTGATCGGTGTATTATGGATTTTAAAGCCACTCGCATGTGAATTCCCGTAACCGGTAGGTGCACTTGAGCAACTCCAGTGTAGAGTCTCAACGGGTTCTCATATCCATAATCGGAAGTTCCGCGATGCGGACTGTGGCTGTTTGACAGTCACCCACTCATTTCCATGACCAGGTGTCAGCGTAATCAATACCGCAATCATTCTCTGCTACATGAAAGTCAGTTTGAGGACTTTCAAAATATCATGAAATACGTACCTTCTCAAATATCTTTTCTAAACCTGGTTTCATGGCTGACACTTTATTGATTCTAGCATTGCCCTTTTTTCGAAGTCTTTGACTCTTCCCAATGCCTATGCTTTCATTCTCTCCAAATTGCTAATCGCGCTCATGGGCTTCCAAAGATTTGGTCCGGCATTTTACACCCAGACTGCTCATGAAGGCACTTATAGCCAGCTGTATGATGTGTGCCATCCACGGTATGTGGTTCGGCAATGCAGGCCACTCGATTCCAGAGGCATCAAGTGTTGATTGCAGCTCCCGTGTCATCGAGGAATTTGAGGAAGTATTTTCAGTCGTAATTCCAAGCAAACGGCCGTCGGTAAGCTCAAAATGACCAAGCACATCCTTCAAATGTACAGCTTGCCCTGCTCCAGTATGTTGGCCCTTGACCGATCATCCGTAATTAGCTTTCGAAACGGGAAAAGAACAGGTGATCAACCTCGTCGAAAGCGAGTTGTAATTCATGGAATCCCCCTTTGCGATCCATATAATTAGCAATGACCAACGTTATTTCTAGTTTGTTTGTTGATGTCCATCCATCTAAAGCTAAACTAACGTTATTTCGTGATGGCAATGGGTTCTTAATTGCATCCACGGTCAGTGCATATCCTCTCCGGCAAATGTTGCTAAGAGTCGTAGCAGACAGCAGCACTAGTTCTTCGCGTAATGCTTTACATGATCGTCGTAGCTCTAGATGTGATGAAGCGTTCCATGGAAGATGAGCCAAAACAAATCCTAACATGACATAGCGATTCCACGTGTCTGGGTGAATTTTGGAAGTTTCAAAGTCATTAGCTGCCGGTTTGGAACGTTTTGTCTGTCATTTCAGTCAATATGGATCAACCTGGAAGTCAAATATCATTTTCTTCTGTGGACTTTCTATTGTGATTCCTTGACTTCCTTGCCTCTTCAGGATGGGCATAGCAGTTTCATCGACTGTCGAAGTAGTCAATTCAGTCACCTCTGACTATGATAATTCGTTCAACTTTGCAATGTGAGCTTTTGCCAGCAATTGTTTCCCCATTGAGCTAATTTCATGTTCTGATGGATGGCGAAGAACTCGATGACAAATGATACATATGATGCCAGGGGTGCCGGTCTCCTCAATTCCGCAGTGTAAATAGAATTGCCACGAGGTCGCATGTCGAGAATCACTCCAAGCAATAGCCCACTTCGAGCCTACATTCATTGATGCCCACCACACATCAAAAATGGTTTTTAAAGTAAGGTCGCTGAAATTCCGAATAAAGACACGTTCAACCTTGGAAGAGATCATAACCTCAAGCAATGAGGAATTTAAAGATTATGAATCCGACATGGTGGTAGGAATTTGATTGCTGCATGATGCAACACGGGAAGCTGCTAAAAGTTACGTTATAGTAAAGAAGAATGCGGATTCTTATATATTGACTAGCGCTACAAGCAAAACATAGTCAGATCAGTGAGACATTGCATGCATATTTGTGAAGTTGTATACAACAACATATTGCAAAGACTGACTGCATAAGACTCGACTCAGGAACAACACAATGCAGTTCATTGCTGTGTAGCGTATTGAGCCCCCACGAAAATTGTTGACCTTCCGTGGGTGTTGAATTGTAGGAGGCGGACCCGATATAGTCAGTAGCATTTTTCCCTATAAAGGCAGCTGATAAGTTGAATATGGGATAACGACGTTCCATAGCCCTTAGATTGCCTAAGATCCAAGACCAAAAATTGTTGACACTCTGTTGACACTCATTTTTAGGAGGTGGTAGCGATATCGTCACTAGCATTTATCCCCATAAAGGCAGCCGATAAGTTGAATATGGGATAATGTCATTTTATAGCCCTTAGAGTGTGCAAGATGCAAGACCAAAAATCGTTGACGCTTCGTTGACCCTCATTTTTAGAAGGTGGTAGCAATATCGTCACTTGCATTTGTCCCTATAAATGCAGCCGATAAGTTGAATATGGGATAATGTCGGTCTATAGCCCTTAGAGTGTGCAAGATGCAAGACCAAAAATTGTTGACGCTCCGTTGACCCTCATTTTTAGGAGGTGGTAGCGATATCGTCACTAGCATTTTTCCCCATACAGGCAGCTGATAAGTTCAATATGGGATAACGATGTTCCATAGCCCTTGGATTGTCCAAGATGAAGGACCAAAAATCGTTGAAGCTCCGTTGACGTTCATTTTCAGGAGGTGGTAGCGGTATTGTCACTAGCAATTGTACCCATAAAGGCAGCCGATAAGCTGATCATGGGATAACGTCGTTCTATAGCCCTTAGAGTGTGCAAGATTCAAGACCAAAGATCATTGACACTCTGTTGACGCTCATTTTTGGGAGGTGGTAGCTGTCTCGTCACAAGCACTTTTGCCCATAAAGGCAGCCGATACATTGATCATGAGTTAACGTCAACGCACAGTGCTTTGAGTGCCCATCATGCAAGATCAAAAATCGTTAACGCTCTGTTGATGCTCATTTATTGGAGGTGGTAGCGAGATCGTCTGTAGCATTTGTGCCCATAGAGGCGGCCGATACTAAGATTATGGGTTGAAGGGGTTGCTTCACCCTGTAATTATCCATGATACAAGACCAAAATTGTTGACGCATCGTTGACGCTCATTTCCGGGATGGGTCAACAAGCGCGTCACTATCGTTTTTGCCTATAAAAGCCGCCAATACAGTCACTTTGAAAGGATGTGACTATGCAGCCTTTTGTTTGCCAAAAATGTAACACCAAAAATTGTTGACGCTCCGTTGACGCTCAACCTAATGACATACTAACAGTCAGTGGATGCTCAACAAATGTCTGCAAAAAATGCATACAGTGGTTATTGGCAGCCAATAAATTGTTTCTATATATAAACATTTGAATCCAAAAGCTTCCAAGCCTCTCAATTTCTGATCCACAACTTGACACGGTATCCGTGTGATAAATGACATTAGCCTATCACATTCCAGCGCTTTCGGCCGGCAATTAAATGCATATATGATCTTACAGTAGTTTTTGATATATTTAGCCCGACTTCCTCACCTATCCTCATCCAGCTCATTCTCCGTGATTTCCATGACATACCATAAGCAATCTACAAAATCTCGACCATGTGCACTGGGTCTGTGCAGAGTGTGATGCAGTTCGCTGCATTATCGTATGCAGCATGACAGTTGTCATTCATCCGGGTTCGTGTTGTGCATTGACAGCCTCACCAATGACTCGTATGATGTCACTGACTTAAATTTAGTTGGTGAGTTTCGTCTCTGATTCGGTTTAAATTGTCTGACTTAAAAGTAACCAGCAGGACCATATCACATTCATTAGTTGTCAGTCAATACGATTTGAATTGTAGAACATTGCCATGTACTACCCGACTGTTGCACATGCACAGACGAATTATCATATCTCACAACTTGGTCACTGAAATCAAGTAAAAGCTGGCACATAGAAATATAGGTTCATCTGTTGCTTTTCGAAGTGATACATCAGTACAAATACCAATTTGCCTATTCATTCCTCTGGCGATGCAGAAGCTGTCACCAGGTCTTTGTCGGAATCCGATTTCTACATGGTCATGAGTCTGGGACCCTGTGTGCATCGGTTGTAGCCTACGGGTTCAACATGCTTTGCTATCTGAATCATTGACGAATCAGGTGCTGGGGCGGGCGGGAGTGACGGAATGCCTTCATGTGCCTCGGGAGTCCCCCATCCAACCCTCATTTGACTACTCCCTGGTCGAAAAGTTACTTGCGGCATTAGCGATTTGCTGGGGATGGTATCAAGTGTCTCCATTGGCTCACCAAATGTCGTCGGCGCAGAGCAGATTGCATCCTTTTCCCTTTGTGATTGAACGACCGCCGGAACCTTCAATTCTGTGGTCCCATATTTTTTATCTCACTGACGGAAGTAGTCGGCCGCGTCTCCCCAGCCTGGTTGTGTCGATTCGTCAAACATTATCTGCTTCTGCTGAAAACGCTCCATGCGATGCTGTACTGTTTTAGAGATTGTGCCCATCCCCCAGCCAGGTTCGTCATCTTCGCTAAGCTTGCCCAGCTCAAGATTATCTTCATCATCGTCCTCATCTTCCCCATCCTCCCCATCATCGGAACTTACAAGATCACTTGGACTATCTCCGATTGCGTTCAACATCTCCTCAAATGTTGTTTCAGGCTTGGTGGTTGTCAATCCCGTGTTTTCAGCATTTCTCAATTCTTCCTGCGCCTGCTCAAATGCTGTCTGTGCATCTTCAACTCGCTTTCTTGCCACAGCAGTCTCTCTTTCCACATATTGCTCGATCCATATCTCCATTGCTTCGTTGCTTAAACATTGTGTTTCCTGTCGTCTCCCTGCGGCAAGTTTCTTTTCGGATCGCAAGCTGCACAACGCTGCAAGAGCTCGGACCCTTTCTGGTGCCGAGCCGCTCTTGCCTTCATTTGCGTGATGACGTCATCGTGTGGAAGGCTTTGTCGATTTGCCGTCTTTGCCTGCCGGTAATGGTGAAAGGTTCTTTTCAGAGCATTGACCATTGTATTTTGTGTTGACTTTGTTGATGGACAAGATGTTGGATGTTGCAAGATATGGACCACATAGAGGCAAACTGCGTCTTTTATGTCGAGGTTGGTATGCGTCATTGACTTGAACAAAGCATAATCTAGATTTTGACCATCACTGAATTGGGAATAGCAATGCTAACCGTACATCATTTAGCGTCTGTCTCATGTAAGATCCATGGGATTTCTTGAGACAAACATCAGCAGACGTCCTGTCCGTCGAAGAATGTACTATTTCAATCCCACTACCCCGACATTTCGGCGGTTGTTCACCGTGATTTATCCCTGTAAACAAACACACAACATCACACAGACTTGGTGCAAATTGCAGGACGGTTGGAAACCCATGCAACCAGCAGCTATACGCAGCAGGATTCAGCTCGGGTGGAACGTGCAAGTCAGCTGTCACGCATGCTATTTTGACTTGAAACTAATTATATATTCCTCAGGACTTCCCACTTCTTTTCGTTATATTCTTGCTCAGGACTTCCCACTTCTTTTCAGTATCATCATATCCTCACTTCCACTGCAGCAAATCATGGCTCCACAAACACCTCAGCAAGGTGAGCATGGAACAGAATCGAGCAGAACGACGGGCGCTTCTTCCAATATGCCACCCGCTGAGACCCAACTACAACGCAGACACCAATTAGCTCACCACGATGCTGCAAATGCAGCCACTGAAAACAGAACCCTGGACACACAGTTAAACACTGTCCATAAAACTGGAAGCAGCAAGAACAAGAAGCTGCACATGATCGGATGTGAGGATTGTGGAATCGAGGTAGATGAACGTCAACTAATGATATGACATGCAGCTGTTGTATGTAGAGAGCTGCGTGACCAATTTCTAGCCGCCCGTAATGGGGAACCTCCATGGTCAACCAAGGCATTCGTCCACACAGTCCGGGAAATCGAACATCATGATGTTGTCAGCTCTGGGATGATCGCGGAAGAATTTAGTGATAAGAATCCCCGAGAGTGGACCAAACAGGCTTTAACCACCTTAGAGGATGCTACGTAAGCGTATATGGTAGTGGTACTAGCTGAATCTGATATGTAGATGCAGCAACTAATTTCTTGTAGGTTTTCAACATGTCTGCAACTATGGCAAGGCAAGGAGGTCAGGTACAGCTAGAACAGTCTGACATGCACCTTGCCTTGAATATGGCCAAAATGGCCAAAGGAGGGTTTTCGCGCTCCGCAAAGGAGGAAACGCAATTCCTAATCAAGGAACCTTGTTCTGAAGTCCAAGAAGAGAAGAAGCAGGGGGTTGAGTTTCCTGGGCATAAAAATATCAAGGCTGCGATGGAAAGAAACACCACTATGCTTCGAGTAAATCCAACGGACGGCTGCCTCCATTGCTAAAAAGGCACAGCACAGAATCCCCCGACACGCTGGAGGCGCAAAGGCATGGGTGCACCTCCACCAGAGCGACTCAGACAGCCGACACAAGAACCGAGGCCACATCCGCCCGAAACGCCACCTGTGCCACCTGGAGATACCGAGGCAGCTCAGGTATCCGAAATCGACGGTGTGCCACCTGGATATGTGTGTATCCATACTCCTCTTCCCAGTGCTCAATTTTTCAATCATGATGCATATGCCAAGGATGGCAAGCACAATGAAGATTTCAATCCAGAGTTGCTGACTGATGAAGGAACATCCACTGGTTAGTGCACTATCTGCTGCGTGGTAATGCAGCTGACATCCATTTTGCAGGCGACAGCAGCCTATTCAGTGAACCTGACAGTGAAGATGAGCATTGATAGAATGGAACGGGATTTTGGAGTGTATTATTATCTACAATTAGCGTGCACTTTAAAGTGTATTTTAAAGGATATATTTATATGTATTATTAAAGTACAATGTAGTGATAAAGAAGAAAGTACATGAAGACAGTACAAAGGCTGCCAAAATACCGTCAATGATATATTAGGCAAAAATAAATGATAAAATATTGTGGATATGCCCATCGCAAAATGAGCGTCAACGGAGCGTCAACGATTTTTGAACTTGCATGATTGGTCATCTGCGTGCCAATTGGTTGAGCCGATTCATCAATGCCGTATCGGCTGGCTTTATCGGTAAACAAGCGAGCCACATGCTCCCTGCTGCATTCTCAATATGAGCGTCAACGGAGCATCAACGATTTTAGGTCCTGTAAGTCAGGTAATTCAAAAGCAATATTGTCGTTCCTATGTATGATCAAAGCATTGGCCACCATTATAGAGATAACAAATAGCTACACGCTCCATGCTCCTTCATGAATATGGGAGTCAATGGAGTGTCAATGATTTTTGACCTTTCATCATAGGTACTCAAAGCGCGATGCGTCGGTCATTGTCTGTATATGATGTTCTGACCACTTCTCTAGGCCAAAACAGTCATTAACTTCTGGTTGCATCATTGGATATGAAATAAGTTGTTACTATCTGGGAGGCTGTTGCGGGAACGTCGCTTGCTTATCTGCACAGAGAGTCTGCCAATTCCTCCTTAATAGAGGACTACAATCATGCGCCATATAGATTACCCAAGATGCGAGACCTTACATTGTTGACGCTGAGTTGATGCTCATTTTCAAGATGGGGCAGGGAGCGTGTCGCTTCTTGTTTTGCCTATAAAGCATGCCAATACCTCAGTTATGACTATCTGCAACCTAGGGCCACTCAGATTAGCCAATATGCAAGACCAAAAATTGTTGACGCTCCGTTGACGCTCATTTCCAGGATGGTGCAGGAAGCGTCTCTCCCCATTCCTTGATTACAAAGATGGCCACTACATCCAAAATGAACACCAAGGTACTATTGTTAATATTTTACGATTAATAGTAGGATATCAGAATGCGACCAAAAATCGAATAACCCCAAATGCAAAACCGGAGATTGACCCCGACAGGTGTAGCCAAACCCGGCAAAACCCGTGGGTTGACGGGTACGGAGCCGGGTTTGGACCGCCAAGAAGCTGCAGGTCGGGTATTTGGACGGTTCTGGAACCAAACCAAACCGTTCTTCCGGTCCAAACCCGGACTGCTGGTGGGTTACCCGGACCCATTGCTAACACAATTGCAGGCCCCTGTTCCTAATTTTGCAGAAGGATGTTGAGTTTCAATGGGAGAATGAGGAAATGAAACCTATGGCAGTCTTGAAGGAGGCTCTCTGCATTGCTTCTGCATTGAAGATGTTAGATGTTAGCAATGGTGCCGGGCAAAACGTCATTGGAGTGGTAACCATCTTAGAGGTGTGGAGAGTGATCTTGCCGCAGGAATACAAAACTAAGGACTGGCACCCGTGTCGCTATGGAAGCAGGCTCTGGAACAACGCTGAGGAGAGCTATCATGTGGGGAAACAATAGTGTCGTGGGCTGATGAAGTCACAAAAGAATTTTCACAACTACGTCTATGGGGTCAGATTCCTCGTGGAGACAGACGCTAACACATTAGTGCATCAACCAAACTTGCCTGCCAATGACCCGCCAGGAGCACGAGTCACCCACTGGATTGCATGGATATGATTGTTGGACTTCAACACAAAACACATCCCAGGGAGACTGAATGGTTATCCTGATGGTGACTGACGGTGGCCGTGAGGGGAAGGGGAGCCTAAGCTAGATGTGGAAGATGATCAAGAGGAAACAATTGAAGCAACCTTACGAGGAATATGAACAGAACAAAGAGCGGAACACCAGAGGAGGTAGAGAGATACGGACCATTTGGTGGGTTAAGACTTGGAGAGGAATACACAGGGAGATGGAAGGAGATAGGCGAATGTCTAGGGAACCTGAAGTGTCAAGAAGAAAAGACTCCAGAGGGAATACAGCAATTTTGGTGGGCAGCCACGAAATACCATGTTTCAGATGGATAACTCTACCAGAGGGGGAAAACCAATGAACTGCCAGGAATGGTGTTAGTGAGCACTGAGCAAAAAAGGCAAGCCATGGAAAGTGCACAGGAACTGAGAGGGCACGATGGAAGGAAAGGAACGTTATGAAAAGTAGTGGAGCGGTACAGGTGGCCGGATAGGTACACTGACTTCAAAGACTGGGCGACAATGTCCGAGCAGTGCAATAAGCAAGCACCACTACGGTGTGATTAACCCTTGAAAGGCCTAACTGTTAGTCACCTATGGCAGCGAGTGGGGATGGAAATGTTGTACATGCCCACAATGGATGACGGGTATCACCTACTTGTGGTAGCCAGGGAATACCTCAGCGGGTAGGCAGAGGCACAACCACTAAAACGAGTAACATCGGCAAAGGTAGCAGACTTCGTTCACGAGGAGGCAATGTGCCGGTTCAGGATCGTGGATTGTGTTGTTGTCGACGGAGGTGCAGAGAACAACGATGGGACAGATCTCCTCCTCAAACGTTACAATATCGGGAAGATCACCGTAACCCCATTCCATGCCACCTGTAATGCAGTAATTGAATGAGGACACAGACTGATAGTAGATGGACTATCCAAACTCACAGCCTGCTCCAACAAACCGAAAGAGATGTCATCAGCAACAAGATATTCCGTTCAGGCGGAATGGCTCCTTCAGAGTGGACACTCTCCATCAGAGGCATCAGAGACACACCAGTGGCGGATTACTCCGTGCCTGGCATCAATACAATGCGTCATGTTATATAGTGCCCTCGGATCGCTGTTTCACCATTTCTTTGCGTTCTGTCGGTCTCCCATTTTAAACGATCACTCCGGCATTGTGGCCACCTGTCACCATGAGTCGGAATGAGTTCATTGCATACGGGCTTGCATCGGTTTTTCAATGCAATGGGTGACCCTGCGAAAATCTCTCCTCGTGTTCCTTGTACCGGCGCACAAAATGCAATTCTCTCTTTCCTAAATATACACATCGTTCCAAGTCACCAGATCCATGTACCTATTGACAATCCATCGCTCGTTTCGTCCGTCTCCTGTCATACTACTAGGAGCTATCTCTGGAATTATGTGCGTGCAGGCGACAACGATTCGCATGCTGAAAACTTGCAAAGCAACGGCTGCCGGGCCCTTTTCTCACTTGTACAAATTTCGAGACGGGATCCAAGTTACCAGAGTTATCAGGTATTGTGGTGAGCGCCAGAGCTAACCAGTACTCAACGAAAGCTCCATCCTCATTCAGGAGTTTGATTTTGAATAGTCATTGCAGTTGCCACAGGAGACGTCCATTCAGCGCACCATAACACCTCCCCGGGCATTGGTTTACCCACACCCAGTCGTTCCGTCGATCCCCTCCACGCCAGCTCTCGCTTCCTGTGCATCGACCCATCTGTGATATGCGTTCACCTGCTTAACCCTCAACTTGAACCTTGATATCATGTTAAATGCAGAGCTCCATTGCGTGCAGTTGTTCATGCGATATATACGTCTTGTTACGACTCTTATGCTTGATAAACTCCCTCACGCCACTGTACATTGCCACGCGGTGTGTTGCGTCTTGCGTATTGTCGAGTAATGATCTGAAGTCATGGACCATAGCGTCAGGATGCTTTGCATCACGGCGGGTATGGGGTCCCATCAATTCGGGCTTCGCATATGACTCGGGGCTCAGGGGGGCAGGCAAGTCAGCACCGGATGGGAGGACTTTGCTGGTGGCAGCACTGTTCTCCTGTCACTGAGCGAGGGCTTGGAGATTGAGCTCTCTGATTTCGATGCAGAGGATGCGACGCTGGAAGGTGATTACTTGCAGCAGTTAGTCGAGATTGTGATTGGAGGCATTCCAACCGTCCTTGAGGTTCATTTCATGTGCTGGTTCATGCCTCTTGGCAGAATACTGTTGCAATGCTCCGTATTGACAAATCTGTTCGACCCGATGAGACATTATGTGGATCTTCGGAGAGTTGGAGTCGGCATCTAACTCCTTGGAATGATCTATCCCATGGCTGATATAATCCCGCCAGGCATTCATTTCGCGCCACATCTTGGACGGCGTCCACGTTTCAGCATTTGTTTCCTCGTCTACCTTTCGCTTCTTCAGGAGTTCTGTTCTCAGAGCATTGGCTTTGGCCTTGGGCTCTTGGCCAGCTCGCCAGAGTAAGAAAACATCTTTGAAGGTGTGAAAACGACTCAAGGTGTCCTCCATGTAGCTCAATGTTGCATCATCGTGAGATTGATATCAAGCATACATACAGAATCCTAACAATGCCCGGGTGCACTCAATTGCGTGATTGAATATGGGACACTGAGCGGGGCTTCCGCCTCATAGAGACTGGGTTGCAACTCCAAGCTGGTACTGGCTCATTTTCTTCACCTCCTTCCCATTCCATTGAGAAACTTCTTCATATGACTCATTGTTTGGTGTGAGGTCATGGTAAGCAGGAACGGATAACCAGATTGCATTGTACTTGTCAAGCCCCTTTGTGCGACTTCATAAAGCGGAAAATCCACTTCTGGAGGTTGTCAAGCATGCCGATCTGCATTATATGGAGGAGGTCGGGGTCCGGGAGGTCGCTCACAATACATGGAATCTGTTGAAACACGTTGAATCCTCGGCGAACATGGCGCGACGAGAGTTCCACATTGGCTGCCTGGGTGTTGGCATCCCTGAGCGTTCGATATATGTTGTGATCCTGCTGGGGGTGTTGCTTGTCAGGAGGGACATAATCTCCAAGTTCATTCTTTGATCACTCGCGCCGGAAACAGACATGCCGCTCGAGTTGATGTAGGTCGCTATTCTCAGGGCAATCTGCAAGCCATGCTGCTAAAACCGGTTTGCAACGCCTGAAGTTGCCATCAGCACAGAGAACCTTGTGATACCCGCTCTCATGGCCGGGGTTTTGTTGAAAGGTGAGAGGCTGGAGTACCCTCCGGAGTGCTTCGTTCAGCACTTCTCGGTTTGTTTGCTCCTGATCATCCTGTCGCTTCTGAGAAATATTGCAGTTCTTGATTGGAATTGGCAGGAGAGCGACCATTACGATGATGTGCATTGAGGGCATCTGGCGGATCTTCGAAGATACATTGCCAATTGTCATATATACAGACCACTCTCTCTAGTCGCCAGCAAAATTCGAGAGATGTTTTCTGTCGGACATGAACATCAAGGGAACATGTGTAACCCCCACTCTGAGCGTTGACTAAACGTCGATTAGCACGTTACTATCCTTGAGTATCACTCCTTACCTCTGTCTGCCACCACTAGTCCGCAGTGTGCATGGCGGTATAGAGATGTTTCGGTGGCGTATCGCCATTGAGGCAATGCTGAGGGGCGTAAATAAGATGCTCGGCATGGGCTGGCTGCCACATCAATCATCTCATGCTTTTGATGATGTCTCGACTCCAGTATTTGTTTGGGCGTTGGAGATTGTCATTCCATCTCATATCCTCGAGAGTGTGTTGTTCCCACTCACCAAGAGCCTGAGCATCTAGCATGCTAGCCACGAGCTTTTGGACGCCATCCCCGTATTTGATGGTTGGGAAACGCAGAGCAATGTTTTCCTCCTTCAGCACGTTGTCATAGTATGTGTTCATGCCCTTCTTGTTGATCCCACACTGGATATATTTGTACTCTTCACACGTCGCAAACGGGTAGTAGGGGTTGTTTTGTAGGTTTGTCTCAAGGCAACCCTGAGCATTGCGTTCCCATAGCTCAGCAATGTGAGTGATCAGCGGAGCGCCGGCGCCGGGGTATATTTCAATCTGCTGTAGATGAGGTGGCGGTGGTTGAGACTCCGAGTTTGCGATGTTTTCAACCTGGTCAAGGTAGGGAAACACGTCCAAGTCTTCAACTGAATCTTTGGTAGCCTTGAATTCACGATGCTGAGCGTGTTCAACACGTCGGGGCGCGCTGACAATAGTCAGATTCTTTTGGCCCGCAACTTAAAGGTTTTCAGGATGGTGTAATTTGATGTGTTTCAGTCGCCAGCTTTCGGAGGTGAACTTCTTGCAGCATAAAAATCTGGGGAAACAGAAAGGGGTCTTCTCTGGCATTGTCAACGACACGCGAGGAGCGGAGTATACACTGCAGAAAGGGACGAAAGTTGGTGCTGGGCCTGAGAAGCCTGGTGTGTAAGCTCATGATACTTTCAGCTAACTTATTGAGCCTCAACACCACCACAAGGAGGTTCCTTACATGCCAGGAGTTGCAAAAATGCTCCATGCGCGATGTCCGATAATACTATGAATAAAATACAACCAATACAAAACCCATAAATAAAAGAAACCCTGAGGAATCCAAAAACGTCACGACGCGTGTAATAGTCAATGCCTGAGATAAATAGATTAGAACAAAGGAACCGAACATGACAAGAACCCGACCCTGACCCGAACACAACAACCATCACACCCTCTGCAACGTGAAGACTGAGTCACTCCTCACCTACCGAGCCATCTGGGCGCGCCTCAGGGAGAGGGGCATCGCAGAGATGGACATCAGGGTGCGGGACATTGCAAAGAGTGACATCAGGCAGACTGTCGCCACCTGCCGATTCAATCGGCAGCTGCTGATCCACATCCACATCCGAGGTGTTTCCAGCGGCATCTGCATCGCCGAGAGTTAGCACCGCCGGTCGAGGTTTTTGCGGCGTCACAGGCCCCAAATGCTCCAGCCCACTGAGGGGATGAGTCTCTGGAGTTTGTGGTTGTGGGCGAGAATCCAGGGTTTGTGGCCATGGGGCAGGCGCCATAGGTCGTGGTGGTGGGGTATGCTCGCGAATCTCTTGGCCTTGCTCAGGTAGCACGATTGGCTGATCGTCTACCATGGTATCTACATCATCAGCCGATGTATTGACCATCTCTCCCTGGCCAATTGTCCGAGGTTCTTTGCCATCATCCTCATGCTTATCCTCCTCCTCATGCTTATCCTTCTCCTCATGCTTATCCTCCTCCTCATTCTCATCCTCCTCCTCTTCATCTTCCTCCTCTTCATAGTCACCGTCCGTTTCCATATCCACATCGCCGTCTAAATCAACGCCGTCCGGTGCGTCCAGATTATCCTCCATGCGCCTATACACTTCAGGATCATGTTCTGAGTCAGAATCGCCATCCTACTTGTTAGAGTCGGTAACATCATCTGAGGAAATTGACACGGCGGGCGATGCTTCCCGCCCGAATTATACCCGCTCTAGTTAGCCCTCCGTGTCCGAGTCTGCCTCATACATTTCATTCTGCAACTGCAAAGCAACGGCACGAGAGATATCATCTTCCCCTGGCGTGTGTTCAACAATATCTTCCCCATTACCGTTTCCCTTCCTCTTCCCTTTCCCTTTCTTCTTCCCTTTCCACTTCTCATCCTCTGTTCCTTTCTCTTTCCCGGTCCTTTTCTCACTGCCCTGCGTGTCCTCCTCACCCTTGCCATCATCATTATCATTGGCATCACTAGGATGGCTCCTTCCACCACTCGGCACACCGGGATCCGCCCAGTTCCCATCATCATCATCCACGTCGATTATCTCATCCCAATTCAGTGGTCTAACGGCCAGGAAGTCGCCTGGCTTGTACTGCCGGCAGCTTGATGGCTCAATCTTTGCCCTGAGATCGTCGCTACCTAACCAAGAGAAATGCTCACCGCTGCGTTTAACCTTTCCGGAGCTTGTTGTCTGCAGATTGGACCAATCGACTTGATCCCAGAAGGCACGGGGGTTGTCCCACCTCCAATTGTCCCTTTGGTCGCGTGTTTTGACAAACATTTGCCCCATACATGAGCGGAAGGCTGCCCAACACTCCCGAAAAGGCGAACTACTGCTCCTGCAGTGCAGCCACATTAGCTGGAATTGTGAAAAGTGGCGAGTCATGACTGGATCTTGAAAGATTATATCATACAAGTGGTCCCATGCCCTCTCATCCTTGATGCCGCAAACATTGTATATCCGTATGAGTCCACGGATGAGTTCCGTGATGTATCCCTTTATATGAGCCCGATCCAATGATAGGCTTCAATTGATAACCGATGTCGGCATTTTTGCCCTAGCAGTTGCCTTCCCCTTTCCTTTGCGGCTGCCCTCGGGTGCCATCGCTGTGAGTTGAAAATGAATCTACATCCGAGGCCTTAGCATTGTGACACAGTTGTATGGAGTGGAAGCAAGCCCAGTGCGAACGTACAAAGTGGTGTAGGTTATCGTGTGGGTTTTGGAACGTGCTGCATTGTTTTGTGCATGTCATATGATGTCAAGAGAGTTGAGGATGCTGGGGGTCTGTTCAATACGGGATGAAAAGAGTATGGAGGTGTAGGCGGGAAGAAGGGATGTATATACTTGAGTTTCTGCGATTTGATTCATATCCCACGTTTCGTTGGTTAATGAACACAAAATGGCCCAGCCTTCATCTTGCACAACCACCAGGCACTTCATGAATGAGGAGCCTCAGGATGAGAGTTAGTACTCACGGTGAGGACCGTTTGCGACACTGGGAGTTGCTTTCGTTTTTCATACCACTATTACCTCTCAGACCTCTTGCATCTCGGAGCAAACTGAGTAGTACTCTAGTTGTCCCAACTGAGCGACTTGTAAGGGCACGTACACCAGCGTTCGGCCATATAGGCATAAGTATGGTAATTATGGTATACGGTTGCAAACGTGCACTCGAGTGATAGTGAATATAGGTGTATAGGTAAGATTATCGCTAGCTATCTAAGTCTCGTGGCGAGCTGACTATATAGAACAGCTGCTACCCGGACCTGGGTCACATGCCACCGTTACATTATCCCTCTCTTGAGGCGCAGACCTCCTGGGCTGCATGAACCGTACAAGAGAAAAGGAAAGGAAAGGGAAACAAAGAATGAAACAATCATCCTACGTACGCAATCGTACGAACCCATAAGCCCCACAACCGATCGGTACAGCTCAATGGCGATCTTTCGGCTGATCCGGCACACGGGGAAACTCTACCTCCATTGGCTGGTGGTAAAAACCCATGCCGACGCCATTTGTACCGGGCCGTGATCCAAAGAAGAGAAGAAGAGAAGAAACAAGAAAACATCCAAAAGTGATCCCGTCTCCATATCTCGACTTCCTAACCCATGCTCCAACTACCATCATTCCCGTAGCTGGTATATCTCGGCGTAGGTCATTGTCGGAATTCGTCAGGGTTGTAGAGCTTCCGCTCATGACTTGGCATCGATGGATCTTCCGCTGCCGGCATCGGTCGTAGCCGTGAATCATATAGGTCAATTGCATCGCGTGTAGTCGCGTCGCATTAATGGACATCTAACAAGTGAGCCTTTCTAAAGATGGTTATACTTACCAAATTCAAGCATGCCTGCACTCTCTTGAGCCTTTGTGCAGTGCTTCATCGAATATCTCTCAAGCGGTAGTCGTCGGTAAGTGGCATTGACTTCCAGATGCTGGTTGACAAGGTAGTCGTCTTTGGAAGTTCGCTTCGGTGACCATCAGGTCGACTTCATGGTTGTGCTCTCGAAAGGAGGCTTCAGTTGAATCTTGATCGACTTGGTAGACTTTACGGTTGACTTCTGGTAGACTTCTCGGTCGACTTCTCGGTGAGTCTCAGTAGATTGCATCCCGGTGGGCTTTTGGCTTGTCGGTAGGACATGACTGGTCCACTTCTTGGTAGACTTCTCGGTCGACTTCTCGGTGCGTCTCAGTAGATTGCATCCCGGTGGGCTTTTGGCTTGTCGGTAGGACTTGACTGGTTGACTTCTCGGTAGACTTCTCGGTCGACTTCGCAGTGTGTGTCTCGGTAGACTGTCTCCATGAGAGCTTGTTTACTTGTCGGTAGGACTTGATCGTATGGACACGGTTATCTCCCCCTTTTTGAAAATTCGTTACTCCGTCGACGACTTCATCATATCGATTGTCGATTGCCATCGTAGCTCGGGAGATGTTTGGTGATCTTGTTGATCGACGCGTCATTCGGCGGGCTTTGTCTCTGGACTTCGGAGGTCTTCGACTTCGCTTGTCTCTTGGCTTGCTAAGTCTCATTTTTCCACTTGCTTTGTCCTTTCTTTGTCTTGCTTTGAGTGTTGACTTGCTTCGTGTTTCGACTTGCTTTTCGCCTTTTCGGACTTCGCTTGGTCTGTTCTCGTTGTCTCTGACTTCGAGCTTTGGCCGTGAATTCTCTAGGTGAGCTGATCATCTTCCGGATGCTAGGTGTGTATGTTGATTCTTCTGGTACCCTTATCCCCGCTCTCTGGGTGCATTTATCGCTGCTCTCTGGGTGCTGCTGGACTTCTCTGTCGTTAAGTGCACTCTGTCTTCATTCCGGCACCTCGGATAGGGTCATAGTATATGGGGATTTCGGTTCCGGTACGGTCGTCCTTCTCTTTAACGGTCGTTGCTCTGCCGACAACTTATCTCTTCTGATTGGTATTGTAGCTTGGTAATATGGTAGCTGGTGCATTCGTCAACCTGAATGACATGACTGGGTGCTCGAACTGCCTGTACCGGGTGCGAAACGCGGTTTTGTACTCGTCGCCTTCTTTGATTTGGATTAGGTGATAGGCATTCCTGAGGCCCTGTCGAGCATCTCCGAGATCAGTGGGAGAGGATTTTAGTTCTTCACCGGGGCTTGATTGAGAGCTCAGTAGTCCACACACAGCCGTAGTCCGCCTTCCTTCTTTCCCTCTTCCGAGATTTTGTTGATCCACACAATTTGTGTGGTTCCTCATGGCCGGGTACCGCGTCATTTCTTCTCACCCTGTTCAGCCAGAACCGCTCTTTCTCACCAATTCCCTTTGGATGCTTTGAAAGGTGCGGTGCGAGAGTTGCCATATCTTTTGCTGCATACGTCCACATAGTCCTTGTATCTCACGAGGATATGACGAATCTTGATATTGTGCTGGGACGCGACCCCATCATCTGTTACCATCTCCACGTTAACTATGTCTGTCTCTATTCTCATTAGCCTTTTCTGCATTCTGTATTGTAGCATGCTTGGCGGAGTGGAGATGGGTAGGGGTCCCGGGATAGCTGGATCAGACGGTTTGTCAAAATAGGACCAAGCCCCGTTGACCAGTTTCTCCCTTCATGTCTCGGCGAGCCGGTAGCAGTCATTCAAGCACCGTCACCGTGTCACTCTTCTGCCACAACTACCGCCGCTGCTCCTGCTTGCGCATTCAGCATCCTGGGGTTTTTCTCACATTCGGTGATGCCTTCCAGTCATGCTCCCAGCAACCCTTGACATTCTCCAAGTCATATGGCGAATGCCTCAACCACCTCCTCACTAGCTCAGAGATGATCGAATGTGGTAGCCCCGAGTAGTTGTATACCTGGAGAACGCTCACCATTTTGGTTACCTCACCGCGTTCCGGCAGAGGACTTATCCAATCTGCGTCTGGATTCTTCGCCCGTTGCGGTCCATCAGGCACTCGCAGGGCTGTCAATCGACTGTTGCTGCAGTCGATTTCTGGGTTTCTCGCCATAAATCATGGCAAGCCCAAAACTGGGTCGTATACCTTCATTGGGACGACTGAAACCTCCGATTCGTCAACCAGTTTAAGGTGTTCAAATTACTGAACCAAGAGTCTGGCCATTCGACTCTTTACATACATCATCACCGGGCCAGCGTGGAGGTGAATGCTGGTTCGTATGGTAGGTCGAGTTTCCTAAGTAGGCTCGGCGATAAAATGATGCTCATTACACCGCAGTCGATTTGTGCTTTGACTCGCTGCATGTTGCCATGTATATTTGGTACAAGGTAGGTTTTGTGGTCTCCGCTGCCTCAGCGAGTCCATTACCGGTTTGGCTTTTGGCTTTCGTAGACTTCCTTTGAAAGCCACGGCGCTGGTGATAAGTTGGCATGGCTGCCTCCACTGGGCTTATTGGAGTTGACCGATTTGAATTCCCGGGATCGGGATTGTTGGAATTATCAGAATAGCCTTTGGTGTTGCTGTGCTCCGAGCTTCCTCGAGGTTGCTAGAGTTGTAGGTGTACACGCCAATTGAAGTCGATGCACTTTACTCAATTCGAAGGGATGTAGTCGCAACTGTGCTGATTCGCAATCGTCTTTCGACTTCGCCTTCGGTTCTTCATATAGCCGATTCAGGGGTAAGATCGCGTCATTGATTGTAGGTTCTCCGACTGATGATCGCGCTCAATTGACATGTAGGAATGGTGTTCGACTCAGTATCTCTATTGTATTCGGTTTCTATCATTGGCCGAATCGAATAGTCGCGGCCTCTAGTCGTGATAATTGTCCTCATCGCCGGTGACGCGTCTCGTGCGAGGGTTGGTCTCTGAACTCTTCTCCGCTGCCATCGGGGTGCCCAATTGAATGATGAAACGATCGATATCCGTGCTTGAAGTAATCCTGCTTCAATATGTCGTTTTGAAGGGAGTAATCTCAATTGTTGACTTGATGATGTGGCGCGTTTAGCGGTACGGCGATCATGTAGACTTCGACAATGGGTGCTCAATGCAGCTGTCGGTATTTGAACTCGTCTCAATCGACCGTATGGAATTAACTCTTTCAATCTTTGGTGCAATTCGGAGTCGATCCTGGCGAACTGGTATGCGACACGTCAAACAGGGGTAAAACTCGTGAAATCCCGTGAGCGAAACGTATCCGTTGACTGAAAAGCGATAATAGTGTAAGGGCACGTACGCCAGAGTTCGGCCTTATAGGAATACGTATGGTCATTATGGTATACGGTTGCACACGTGGATTCAAGTGATAGTAAACATAGGTGTATAGGTATGATTATCGGTAGAGATCTAAGTCTCGTGGCGAGCTGACTATATAGAACAGCCGTTACCCGGACCTGGGTCACGTGCCGCTGTTTCACAACTATCCAACACAGCTACCAATGCCGAGCAGTGGAAAAAGCACACGCAACTGATGTCATAGGATAGAGAATATGTCATTGTTCGCTTTGCGATGCTTTTCGCTCTGCCAAAGGGGGATTTCCACAGGGAAGCAGAAGATATACACAATCGATGGTTCAAAGTATTGTGCCAAGAACGAGTGCAATACTATAATACCCACGCCAAGAAGGCATAAACACCCTTCAAGTCGTGCAAAAAGGCCTTCAGACGTTGGTGTAACAGTGAATATCAATGCTTAGTTTATTAGATGGCAGTTAACCGCATAATTGAATGCTTTTCAAGGGATCTCGTCACCGAGTATTGTCACAGTTTACAGTTTAGCGCAGTCTACCCTGTGCCTCCCTTTTTTGTCGAAACCCTCCCTGGTCGCTCAAATAGGAGTCTACCTTGCCTGCCGTGGCATATGCATGCACACGCAATTGTTCTTACATTCTGAACTTCGAACATCCATATCGGACTATGCATTCCCAAAGCCCTGACTCTATCATGACTCCGGTCGTATGATGGGTTCGAAATCTTCCTAATTGTCATAATCAACAAAAGCGTGGTTCTTCACGGAATTCTCCACTTCCGCCGGCCAAGAGACACGTTTCCGTACCCGCTGGCAAGAGGGAATCCTATCCAGGAGTGTGTTCCGTAGCCTCTACAATCCAAGGTCAGAACTCCACCCCCTCATCATCGTTGAACAAGTCTCATGTTGCAGATATCACCCGACGGATGACTTCCACCCCGTCAACTATACAGCGACAGTCAATAAATATGCCAACTCCCACGCCAGGTACTACCAGTCGGAGCACACCAGCACCCCAAGGAACCTCATCACATCGCGTTGTATCCAGCCGCAAATCTGGGATTGCTATCAGTCCCACTCCTCTCTGCGGTCATGATAACCTGCCTACCCCCTTCCCTAGTCCAGTAGCCCGCGTGATCATTACAAATCCACTCCGAACGCGAGCTGCCGAAAACAATCAGGGACAGAGGGAGTGGCTATCGCAACCGCAGGCGGTGTCTACACCTCGATCGATGGTCTCCGGCCGTTGCAGCATCCATCGATTTGGTCACTCAGACATGATGCGACTTGTGTTTGTAACGGCCAGACACCTGGAGCTCTACATGTGGAACAGACGGCCGTTTATGAGTGTGAGCGGCTGGGAGACAGTCAGTTATGCAACACGACACGTTTCGAAAGCATTAGCTGAAGCCTCACACTGGCAGGTAATAGAGACACACAGGAACACCGCTATGCAGCAAAATAACATTTGGTTCATAGCATTTGAGGTGCGCACCAAGGGGATCTTGAAAGAGGTATGCTGAAGGAATGGCCCACGTTGGATATTATGCGCTCGAACTGGTACCAGGTTCGAACACAAGTCAATAAGGCTCAATCCCATTTTTTTCAATCTGCAAGGGACAACATAGCAGAGCTTCATGATCTCCACCCCTTTGAATCCGCCGCAGAGCGTTTGTAATTCATTGATTCACTTCTGGCTGACACTAAGTATCGTTTCACTGTAGCAGAGCGTGTGGATGGTGGTGTACGCGGCCCAAATCCAACGCAGAGAGAGTCGAAAGCTGCTAACAAATGGCCAGCCTCCACTTTACTTCCTGGCGGAGGCAATCACGCGGTTTATCTGCATGAAGTTTTATCATCGGGCGAATAACCCCAGTAAGTATGCTGATGGATTTTATCATTCCGTGATTAACGACAAGGACGGTCATATACTCTCGCCACTGAGCATGTATACCTGCACCGTGTTGCGCCATGCTTCCCTGGAGTGGCAAAAGAACAATGGTGTACATCTGAAAGCGGACAGACCTGATCGCTCGAACTACTTCAATTACAAGAATGACGGTGGTAAGAACGCATCCTGCTATGCTGCAACGGGTCGCAAGTTGTTAACCTCGCCAGGCGTTGCAGACCCGGATACATTGTTGATGAATACCTGGAACACACTAACCGAGAGCTACCAACAGAGGGTATATAAAAACACTCTTGCTACAGTCAAGCGTCAGATCCAACAGGTGGAGAACCCAATGCCTGCCGTGGTCATCAGCATACAATCAGCGTGTGTTGACAATGCTATTCTTCTTGACTATTTGATCTCCAAAGTGGCGCTTGAGGAGCCTGAGATTGGAAGCACTCACCCAACAATCCCGATAGACATCAATTGCATGGATGATATACTGCGTTTCGGGATGCCAGGGAGAAGTGGGGATTGCGAAGATGAAGGTGATGAAAGCGACGAGCGCGATGACATCCCCACCACCAGCCGGCGATGACGGCCTGCGACTGAACTCGACAGGTCTGACCTGGGAGCCAGTGATGTCGATGGGTGTGAGGGCGAGGATGGCGACGATGCGGATGCGGATGCGGATGAGGAGGAAGAAGCGTCGCAAGCCGATGATGGATCAACACAGAATGTGGAGGACTGAGGGCATAGTACTAGTGAGTGTGATGATTGGACAGTATATTTCAGAGAATTAAAAGATGATAATGGCGAAGCAAATGCAACGGCAAGCGATGTATCCGAAGCGAAGACTGTATTGCAATATGTGACAATCTCAAACCTAAACATAAATGAGAGTGCGGCATGTGGCTGTCGGCCGAAGAAAGGCATACACATCGCCAGGCGTCCTGTACACGGCTATAGCATAACTGCAGCCCTTGCGAAAAGTGGAACGCATGTGTCGTTCTGATGGTGCATATAAGTCACAACAAAGTACAGGAGGTAAGTATGCAATGCGACCCGTCGCCTGGGCGAACGGTAGTGTGTACTTTTCCGTCACAGGGTACGAGGTTCCGGCAGGGCCGTTAGAGCGGTCCGGAACACCCGAGTGTTTCTGAGGGAAACTAGGGTTGTTGCGGATGGTGGATTGCCCACCTATGGGCAGGGGTTTGGGCTGGCAGGATCAACGTCAGATCTACGACCGGATACTTGTGAATCCGCCCTATGTTCGGCGAAGAAGCAGTACTCCCAATAGTGCTGTAGAACTTGAAATGGAATACCGCCAACAGGACGCGAGGAATCGACGACACAGCGTGACTGCTCACGCTAGAGCATGGCAGCTGGAACAACGGTGAGAAGATATTGATGCTGCCATACACAATCAAAAGGAGTTGAGATTTGCCAACAAAGGTTACTTCAACCAAGCAGCCAACCTCCGAGCTGAGGATCTCCAAATTGTCAACTTGGCTGTTGTGCACGAAACCAAGATGGAGCAGTCTCACGGTGACAAACTGGATGCTAGGTGGCGAGGACCCTACTGAGTCACAGACATTGCCCAGAGCTTGGGGACAGATTGACTGGCAGAACGAGATGGAGCAGAGCTCGTGGGCTAGATAGATGGTAGTTGACTCAAGATGTTCTTCACTCACAACAAATGTGTACATGGTGCTCGAGAAATTAGTATGCCTAACACCACACACTGGAAAGAAGCGGAAGAAATCGGGCAAATTGAGGTGGAGGCAGTTCCTGGCTGGAAATATATAGACGGACGTTGGATCATTTTTGTTAAGTGGCAAGACTGGCAGAGACAATTGTGGGTATGAGCAGAGGATATGGCGTGGTGTACGGAGCAAGTGGATGCATGGACTGCTGCACATCCGGTGCCGGCAGACCACCCATCCAAACAATCATGCTAAAGACGAATGGAGGGAGAAGGAAAGTGGGGAAGATGGGGGGAAGGGAGGAGATCCATTGCATGGACCATAATGAAAAGAGTTGATGATACCTAAACCACACAATTGAGTGGAGATGCAAGATGGAGGGAGAATATCAAATCCACACAATTGCATGGATTTGCAAGATGGAGGGGGAAGAAATGTTCCTATTGGCTGAGTTGCACCCACATTACACAAAAAATTCCTATCAGTCTCCCCTATCCCTCTAGTTGCCTCGAGACAAGAGAGACGATGACTATACCAGGGGTGGGCAGAAAATTCACCACCGGGAAAAGGAACAACGAGCAAGATGTGCCAAACCACCGAGTACAAGCGGAGACAGCAGAGGGGATGATACGCAGATGTTGTGAAGAGATTCGAGAATAGCATACCAGGGAAATCAGGAACCCAATAGAGACTGGAAAAAAAAGCATCTAGCACTCAGCACCTCCCCAAGTATATAAGGATCTTCCCCCCCCTATGTTCCTAAGGAAAGTCATCCACCATACTGTACCATTACTTGCCCTTGGCACGCCGAAGACTGCGCCCAATACAGCCATTGCAACCATCACTGATGACCTACGACTGACATGACATTGATACTAATGAATGACATCGCAGTAGCACTCAGCAACACCATGGATTTCGTAGCGTCGCTGACCACTACCACCCCCGCTATCAACCTCGACTCCGCCACAGCAGCCTCCGCCACCGCAGTTACCACTACTCCAGTTACCACCACCACAGCCACCACCACCACCATGACTACATATACCCCGTCTTCAGATATCTCTATTATCGCTCGCGACTCCTCAGCAGGAACCCTTTCGTCAGAGTCACTATCACACCTCAGCAGGGAAGTATTTTCCTATAGACCTGATGGACCACTGCACGCAGCTGTGGAGATCGCCTCTGGAGAGCTCTCCCCCCAAAATCAAGCGAATGTCATTCTCAAGATCTGTGATTGCCTTGGCGACAATACTGATGCCCAGAATGCCCAGGTTGCTTCGCTGTCGAACTTGGTGTAGAGAAACCCTGAATGGAAGAAGTAGAACTACACGCGATTCAACAACTTCCTTAAGGCTCTCAACAGCTCTGGCAGGGTAAGGGAGATGATAAAACAACATCACTCTGCCCAGCAGAGCAAAATATGGGCAACAAAGAAGCTGGGAGACCTCAGGCAACAGTATCCCGAACTCCAGGAAATCCTACATGGCTCCAGCTGAAGTGAGAAGTCAATGCGATTGACCGTGATCCCCAACCAAACATTCTGGGATCCCTGGTTAAGGAAGAGATGCCTCAACCGCACATATGTCAACCATCTCACCAAGCTATCCTGGAATTCGAAAACGAAAAAGTGGTTTACTGCCGGCTACTTCCAGCATGCCAAAATGTCGTCAGATAATTGCTGTCCTCAGCTGGATGAAGGAATCGATACGAAGCTATGGGTCTGGAATGGTGCTGGGGATATGTATTGCGACTTACTCACTAACCTGGAATGAATGACAGCAATAATGCCAACCAACTTGGTACCATCTTACAATCCATACCACCTGCCGACTATGGGATACCGCATACCAACCATGCAACACCGCCCGCCGACCATGGGATACCCCCCTGCCGACTATGGGATACCTGTACCACCTCCATCCCCCAATTACCCCAAGATGCTTCCCCTGCCAACCCCATCAACCAAGGGCAACGAAAAGGAAAAGAATGGGCATAACATTGAAGGGCTTTTGATGGACCTGGCCGAGGATGGATCTGAGGATGGAATGAGCACTCCCACTGAGAAAGACGCTGGTACAATTCCCCCAGCGGCCACCGAGATATACGCCAGTACAATTCCACCAGAGCCCACCTCCAAAGTGGCCGGCAGGACCCCGCCAGCAGCCACCTCCAAAGATGCCAGTAGGACCCCCCCAGCTCCCACCGGGAAAGAGGCAGGTACGACCCCAGAGTAGCCTACCTATCCTAACCAGAAGGGCACCCCAAGGCCCAAAAGACCTGCCAGTCCCAGAAGCGGAAGTACCAGTTCTGACAACAATGACAGCACTGAGGTTGAACAATACGTGAGCTGTTTCCGGGAATGGCTTGGCCTCAACCCCGACTGCACCAGAATGTTAGAAGACGGGAAGAAGATGTTGGCACACCCCGAGAGAAACGTGTGGCCAATGCTGTACCTATCTTCCGACAAGCAGTAAATGAAGACCCCAAGTTGCTTATAGAGGCCTGGGCAAATGTCACCGCAGCCTTGTACACAACGCGTGTGGCTGTAGTGCGACTTGATACCCGGCTTTGCAACCTCTCATACTTCGCAAGTGGTAATGGAAAACGGAAGGTAGACATGGAGGGTAGCAGGAGAATGTGGGTGCGCAAAGAGGGAGAGTCTTTATTCTGTTCCTTCGAACTTATGGTTTTCCTTTGGATTTATGGTTTGCCTTGGAGTTTATGATTTTCCTTTGGGTCTGCGTTCGTGGCCATCCTTTAGGTTTATATTATTCATATGATCTTTCGGGTCTGTGTATACGGTTATACAGAAGTAGAGAGGTGTGCTTCACACACAGGGCCAGGGAAGAGTTGTGGCCGGAAAATCCGTTTCTCACCACCACAACCACTCAGCTTTGCAGAGGACTGAGTTACGGCGGGTGTCTGGAGATACAGGGATGACAGAGATGGATGGGGCGATGTGCACAAACAGAGATACAGGGGTAATGGCGATGGACAGAGCAATGGGGAGCATATATTTCGGAGACCCCTGGGTAGATAGTATCACATCTAGTACCATATATTATCATATCATACAACGAATTACACAATCTATCTTTCCCATCTTTCGATCTCACTTGCTCTATCTGATATTTCGTGGCCCCACCCAATTGTGTCAATTGTCATGGCCCAGTATTATCATATTATCTCACCCTCTTCCTATGCTCCTCGAGCCAGAACCGTTCTTACTCACGAATTTCTGTTGGAATTCCATGAGAGGTGCGGCGGAGTGTTGATGGTGGACTCTCTGGCGTCTAGCTCCGCCGTTTAGCCACACCGCATTCAGGGGCGGAAACTATTGCGACATGCGTTCTGCCCAATCCTGAAAATGAGCATCAATGGAGCATCAACAATTGTTGGTCTTGAATCTTGGCTGATCTAAGTTTCGCTTTGTGGCGATAATTCATATACGATGTAATGGCATCATGTTCACCCAAAACGGTGCATGCCATACATGTTACCCCATTGTGAAAATGAGCGTCAATGGAGCGTCATCACTTTTGGTGTTGCATATTGGGTACTCAACGCTTTGCGCAGATACCTGTGGTCATAATAACAGTATCGACTGGCCCCATAGGCAAAAACACAATATATAACATGAATAACAAGGATTCCAAAATACTCGATATCGCTAACAGCAAAACATGCAGACAGTGATTATTGGCTGTTGAATCACCAATTTTGATACGATACTATTATCAACCTGCAACACTAAGCACCTTATATGAATCTATAGATGGACCCGCTGAGTGACCCACTGACAACCGGCCCAATTCAGATGGGTTGGGAGATTTTCATTGAAACATACCTGGGTTGACTGTTCGGGTGTATTGACAACCCTGACTGTCGATTGAGGAACGATTCGGTTTAGACCTGGACCCGGACCCAAAGCGACAGTCTCTAACCGTTGCTAACACTATGCATTATCTTTCGATTTGGGTACAGACCCCTCCGGCTGCATAAACCTGTACAACATTAGGAAAGGAAAGCAGATAATCACGAACCAATTCCTCATACGCTATCGTACAAACCCATCAGTCCCACACCCGATCAGTACTCTATGGTAGCCATCAGGCAGATCCGGTGCATAGCAAAACTCCACTTCGACTGGACTTATTTCAGGAGTTAGTGGAGATTGTTACCAATGCCATATGTACCAGTTCGAGATCCAAAGAAGTAAAGACGTACAGACATGATTGGGAACTTGGAACATCAAAGTGATGCCATCCTCAATATCTCCACTGTCAGAATGTCTGCCGTTGAACTGTCCAATCTTGATCTCGTAACTAGTACCAAGTATAAGCCATTATCATAATTGGTCACATTAACCTCAGTGAAATTCTCATTGATTCTTTGAGCATCATCTGGACTTGGAAGAATTGATATCAGCAAATGCGAAATTGGTTTCCGAAAATAGACGGCACACACCGAGACTTCTCCACATTCTGCAATAATTATCCGAGTGACTCATTCTCAATCTTCCACCATGCTTTGGAGCATTCAATGATGTGATCGCGTCATCACGACACCTCAAAAACTTGTTTAGTCATTTATGTTCATTCCCTGCACTTGTTTTGTGTTGGTCCTCAAGATTTTAATTGTTTCAACGGTTTTTTGAACTGTTCCATTGATTTCGAGACTATTCTTAACTATTCAATCCCTTCAGGCATCGATTATATACACACTTGCACAACTCCCATAACAAAAAGTCTAAGTAAACACTGATCAGATTTGGATGAATTGCTGCAATGAGTACTTCAAGCATCGAATTGAATTATCTACATGTAAAACAAATTGACAGCGTTCAACTCAATTCTGTAGCTCAAGTACCACCACATGCTATCTGGCTGCGGGATGAGAAAAAGATGGTTTATAGGCTCTTGGATCGTGCTTATAGGGATGATATAAGTATTTCTGACACCAGAAAGAGGCTTGCGATGGTAGCCTCCATCGTGAAAGGGTTGCTATGGTTGTTGATGTCTCTCCTAGATAATCATGATACCAGCAATCTGATGTATTGGCCCTGTTGCAAACGTCTGAACCAAGGCAAGACACCCTTGAACGCTGGATTCAGCATCCTCGACAAAGAACAGACACTGCAACTGTGCAGGAATGTGCCCAGTGGCCAACATAAAGTGGCCATCCGGACTTGTCCCCATCCAGAGAAGCACTCTATCATATCTTGGTGGCTTATGCTTTCTCCACCTTGTGGACCCAATCCAACGAACCATATGAACTGTCTGCTCATTGTATTGAAAAGACAGCACGGGAATTGCTAATGTGTTGTATCGAAAGTGGTTTACCTAGTTCAGACGACTGCAACGCTGATCGTGATTGACATAGTCACTGAAGTCGGCAAATCTCTTGAAACACTAAGCAAAATGATTCTGTAGCTCCCCTTTTGGCATTGCACACCACCCAGCCAAGTCATCAAGGGTCTTGATTTCTGGTCGCAGGATTTTCATCAGTCACTGGATTGGCACATTGGTTGGAGGTATTTCATAGTCGCGACATTCTTTTGCAGGGTGTGCATTCAGCTCCGAATACTGAAACATCTCCTTTTGGGCAGTCGTTCGCACAATCACGAGGGCAGCCTCATCATGATTTCCTTGTCTGTACGCTTCTCTAAGATCCATCATCGCGGTTTCTGGCAGTTCAGCGCTCGCATTTGAGAGGTTGCCAAGCTTGTGGATATAGTCAGAGAAGTGCTCAAGGAGATGAATCTTCACAGCATTGAAATCCGATTCTTCGAGAAGATGTTGTGCAATTTCTGACTTGATCTGCGTTTCCTCTTACTCAACACGACGACGCTTTATGGCCCCAGAAACATTGTTCCATGTGGGATAACTCTCCCATTCCTCCTGAGAGTGTAAAGTAAGCTGCTTGTTCAAGGCTTCCGAGACATTCTTTGTAGATTGAGTAGGGGAGATTCGACTGAAAACATCCTTGTGACAATCAAACACCTCCAGATGATTCTCCATCTACTCGATTGTCGCTTCAGTACAGTATTGGTACCGTGCCATAAGGGGAAAGTAGACCAAGTTCAAGACGCACTACAGGGCATCGGTGAAGGGAATCATCTGGCTCGCGATGGGGTTCAAAAGTGTCACTCAGAAAACACGAACAATCACCTGCCCAACAGCTTTCATCACCTTTCCACTCCATTGGGTAACCTGCCCATATGGCTTGTTCAATCGAGCAAAGCCAGGATATGGAGGCATCATCGCCCAGAGCTGGTTGAACCTGTTGAACCTGCAATGTTGTTCGGGGAAGATCGTTACCCAGTCCATCAAATGCTCAGACATACCGACATGGAAGCTAAGAAGGACTACGGGTACGATAATACTCGTCAGGGGGATGCATTTCATATTCCAGAAGACTCTTACATAGGTCACAACCACTTCATCTTCCCGATATCATCTTGCTTCCCATCCCTCCAGCCCATGTCCCCTAGTCATTAGTATCATTAGTTGGAAGTACAGCAGATAGTTTCTCGATTGCCACGACAATGATTTCCCTCCACCTGAACATGATTTTGGTGCTTCGCACACAGGGCAATTGGGCTGCTTCATAGTGTGCTACTGAATGTTTGGGACGTTGTCAACGGTCCATGCGCAGCTGTCAGGATATCATTACCGCAGCCAACTGTCTGCACCAAGCATAAGCTTTCCTGTGTTGAACAGGGCATTGAGAGGGCAACAAATAAGCTTGAAGACCTTCCTTCAAACCTCTCGATTGTGGATTCATCGTTCCTTCACGGCATGCAGTTTTCCACCTCCTTCAAAGTGATATTGCTGGGGAACAGTGGGAAGAAGGGCATCACGGATGCTTGCCAGATTCGATGGCTTTCATCTGATTGTTGAGTCGATATTTCTGAGGCTGAAATCTACTGGCCATTTTTTCTTGTCGCGCAATTAGTTTCTAAGATGTTTCTGGTCTGAACTGCCAAATAAAGGGACAATCGTAGCTCTAAGCGGCCAACGTAGCTATGGAAGCTGTCATAATAATCATAGCTATGATGAAATTTAACTATTGTACCTGTTCATTCCACCACCAGTCACCTGATTTCATCACTGAGTAGGTACGTTCCTCAGCATCATTGAGTTTCTTTGCTGGTGCAGACGTCATATGTTCCTCAAATGCAGGCTGTTGCATGAGCAACTCAATGCTTTCACCAGGATTGCGGTAAAAGAAACGTGTGTAGTCATCATCGCAAAGTGTGTATGGATCAGCCAAATGATTGTAACACACTTTGCCGGATTGCCAAGAGCTGATGCCCATCAGGTAGGACATTTCGTTCAACCTTTCGAATACAGTGTGGGACACAGTGAAGTTGCAAACATTTGCCATCGTAGGGTTCTTGAAAAGCTCATTGATAGCAGCTCATCTCTACAAGTGCTTGACGCACCAATGCGCTAATCAATACTGCTCCATGCAAGTACATGGTGAACACTGATCTATTTCATTGTCAAGGATAACACAATACTCGTCACTGATACGCTTGCTGGCTGGTTGGTTGTCCAATTGTAGAGTCACATAACTACATGTCTGAAATAGCGGTTGCTCTGGGTCGATACATGCATTTTCACTATCAGCTTCTGTATCGCTGGAATCATCATTGGAAGGGTGAAGATATAGGTCACAATGCTGTTCATGAAAGGATGGAAGTAGAATACTGTTGTGCGTGATGACGAAACCACCATCCGGCAGTTCTTCGGCAGATATGTATATGTTCCTCTCATTGTGGTTGCGACGGAGGTGAATGATGTAAGCACAGATGTCGCAAAACATCTTCGACTGGCAAAGACGCTTTTGATGAATATCATTGTGTCTTAGCAACATGGTGTGTCACAACATCGTTGAGAAGCGTCTCGACGGTTCCTTTGCGACTGACACCATTGGAAGCTCGCTTATCTTCGGAAAATGCCGCACCTCTGTTTACTGTTTCCAAACAGGGGTCCTACCACTCGGGTAGGATTTTTCTCATCCTCCTTCCCACGTTTGCTACGTGATCAATCGCTCTCTTTTTTTTCAACATCCTTTGGATCACGAAAAGTATACCGCATCTGCATTCAGCTCGTCGTGCTGATTGTCAAGCTCCCTCACAAGACTCTCCTACACCTGTTGCCTGTTTCATGGGTGTCATTTTGTGTCAACTTCGTACCATATGTGAACTGTGCATTCCCATTAGATACCGACCCAGCGAGATCATGGCGGAGTACAAGCGCAATAGCAAAGACAAACGAGTGAGATATGACTGCAGAGCACAGGTTGAGTTATGTTTATGATGAACTGCTTAAGCGTTCAGTTGACGAATCAAGGCACTAAGCTGATGCGAGTCACATTGTTTCCTAGTTGAATAGCAGCCAAGTTGGTGTCGCCAGATCAAGAATACCCCTTCACGCCCATATATATATTCGCCTTGGCCGCCCACCTTACTGACAATCTCCAGAACCTTTGACACATGTTCCTCACCTCTGCCACCTCATCGCGTCACTATTGAAGATATATTCTACATCCCCGACCCTTGAACAGAGTAACGAGCGGTTGATATACACCACTCAGTCATTGACCACCATTGAGAACCAGAAATGAAATGTGATGCCAGCTGGTTGCCGGAATCAGTTGTAGCAGATTCTAACACAATCCAGATGCCGACTCTACAAGTTCACGTCTGGGCCGTGAACGCCGGTGTTGGAGTCAGCCACTGTGCAGCCGAAACCATGGGGAATTCACAGGCGAAGGGTTGCTGGACAACACAACAGAAAGATAATAACCTGAGGGAGCGCATCTGAGAGATTGCCCAGTCCATGTGCATCAGCCAAAAGCAAAGTGCTGGCCCCGGGCAATGGGATCTCCCAATGAATTGTTGCGTTACTCCCATCAGTGATTGCGCATCCAAAAGGCCACTTTAAAAACCGTACATCGCAAACAAGTCGTTCATCGCCAGCCAGTAACACAAGGCAGCACTGGGCGAGTTAACGGAGGTGGGCCTTAGGCAATGGGAAAATAGGATCCACACAACTCCGACTAACATCTGGAAATTCGTGCACCTTGATGTGTATTGCATCACCCAGAGGCCTCATTTGCAATTCCGAATGATGCACAGATATAGAACGCGACGAGGAAAGGACCTTGGGTCACACACTTCAGAGATCAATGCACGTTGCGATGCCTCGACCGATTTCTCTATGGAGCCATTTAGCTTTACCATTGTGTATGTGGATCCCGACATTTCTGGGTAGAGGGTGGGTGAAGACTATACTCAGCCATCCTGATGGCACTGGCCTGGGGATAATGATTCGATACTTCCGATAGTTACATCAGGCATTGATACGACCATTTTGTCGATTGTGAATGCTACAATCGGCGGTCAGCCAGATCCCAGCCGGAGCATCCCAGAGCTGTGAGGCTGCGGGGAGGAGCCAAATGGGGATGGTGGTATGCACACCCATAATGTTACTCCAATCTTCAATCCCATACTGCTGCCAGATCGGTAAAGGCGGCAATGGAATTCAACAACCGAATACTTTTTGCGCCGTTGATTCGGGCTAGAATGCAGACAGCAAATTTCGTACCCGGATGCCTATGTGTGGTAGCCTCAGCTACTTTCCTCTGATTGACATCCTCCCACCTCCAGCCAAGGAGAGGATATACGATATGGGGGTTGATTTAGATGATGATGGTGAGATGCCGCACCCTAATCAATGAAGCATCCGGACAACGAAAACAGACATTGACAAGTTTCAAACGCAGCTTCAAAGGTATATTTTCAGACAGCAGTGATACCTTGAAGTCATCTGAAACTGTGCACCTGATCTATTTGCTGATTACAAGCAAAGCGCTAATTCATGATGAGATTATGGCCTGGCACCGTGAGCGAGATCACATTGTGTATCCTCCTACTGCGGGATCTTTTGCCAATAGGAAGCGTACAAGCAGTCACCTAGCTGCAAATTAGGCATTGTGAGGATGGAATGCACTGGCTTGACGGTTGTTCAAGGCTTTGGGTTGTGGGTGGGTCTTTTTTGCCATATTGGAGTGTGGAAGGACGGGTAATAATTTGGAGTTTTTTGGTGAGGTTTTGGGTCTCTTTGTGGTGTTTTGTGTATTTGATTATTACATCGGTCATATTCATGCATGAAGGGCTGTGTTTAGTGTTAACAATGGTTCCAACCCGCTAGAACCGTTCCGGGTTAGGGTTGGGACCGGAACCGAACCGTTGCAACGGTTTTTACTACACGAAAACCCAGACCGTTGCAATTGGGCCGGTTTTACCTCCAAAAACCCGGCATTTCAACCTCACAACGTTGGCTCCGATTAAGTATTTGAGTTCTGATCGTACTGTGACATGATCAGTACATAGATTGTGCAGTTTTACGAGCTCTTTCACCTCCCGCTTTCAGATATGCGATCCGACCAATATTCATGGAGTCGCGATCGAAAACCCGCGAATTTCGCTTAGAATTGGCTCATGTTTCACAGCCACTCAATGAATATCAGTCGGATCGCAAATCTGAAAGCTGGAGGTGAAAGAGCTCATGATTCTGCATAATCTATGTACTAATCCTGTCGCAGTACTTTCAGAACTCACATACATAATGGGAGCCAAAGCTGATGGAACCGTAAATTTGAAACTACGGTTTGGTTCCAACCCGGCCAAATACCCACGGTTTTATGGCCAGGCCGGGTAACAACCCGCCAAGAAAAATGGGGTTCGGGTTTTTGGCCGGTTCTGGAACCGATCCGAACCGGACCGCAGGTCAGAACACCTCACCGCTGGCGGGTTAACCGGACCCGTTGCTAACACTAGCTGTTTTGAGAGCTCATGATGTTGGGAATAATTGTTGAGACATTTGTTTTTGGGAAAGGCATAGTGGCAGCGCAAGGACTCTGTGTATGGCTATGATGCTATTGGCAGTTCAGTATCTTTACCCAGCAGAAGTTAGCCCGAATAATCAGTGAAACGTGAACACATTTTAGTTCATTGCAATAATGATTTCCCTCTAAGGAATGCAAACAGCAACCCTGCGGCATGCTTCATACCTGCCATTCTTTCTACCAAGGTCCCGTTCATCCAAGGAGTTGGAAGAGTCGGTGGCGGGAGAAACCCAGATCCTAGAATCATCGACAGATTAAAAAGATTCATCATGACCATGCGTTCAATCATATCAACGCTGTCTTTCTTTTACACCACACTTTAATTCATTTACTATACATTCATTCACATTTCCTTTGGTGACTTATTTAATATTTTCTTACTTATCACTCACCACCTTTTTGAATCATGACATGAATGCCCCGTGCTTCTGCTCCTCCTCCACTTCCTTCCAGCTCACGGAGAAGCAGACAATCTGTCCATGATGATGATCTCAATGACGATATCAACACAATACCTGACAATTACAGTGATCCTCGAGATGACAATCCAGGATCTGATGACAAGCTCCTTTTGTGACCATCCAGCAAATCAATTGGCAGCCGGCCATCAAAAGATTCCTTCACCTCAGCACTTGGAAATCGAGTAGAAGCAACTCAACTAACTCCTACGTTGGAGTAACCCCTACATCCTGAAAGCTGGGAGGTCTATAATGTCTCGGAGGAGTAGGATGAACATGAGCCTTCGCCATTGGCATCCAAGAAGGTAGTTGATTAAGTGTTCAAACGATTGAGTCCGCCCACTAATGTTTATATTTACTAGAGAAAGCATCCAAACGAAGCTGGTGACCAATTGGTTGCATGGAAAGCTGGAAATCTGTGGTGATATGAACCCTGTGTGACAATGTAACAGGCCTCATCGTCAGCGCCGAGTACAAAGCCCAGAGAACTCTTTCAGGCATGCTGGCGAAGGTCATGGCTCATGTGAAGCCTATTCCTATCAATGATGAGATGTTTGTGAAACCCTTTGCAACGAATGCGGTGAATGTCGCCCAGATTCATAGTTTGTGGTATGAGGATATCGCCAGGATTGATCCAGCCCAGAGAAACTCAGACCCTTCACGTGCCTACATTTCAGTGGTAAATGAATCAACTCAATGATTGTTTTCATCGCTGACATTGTGCATCAGGATCTCGCAATGAATACTTGCTCCCGTGCAGCAATGGTATACAGCTGCAAGACTTCAATCGACTATATTTACAGATTTTAAGCAAAGTCCACTGGAGAGATCCAGAGAATGGTAGCCTGGCTATTGGCCAACAACAGGTTTACATGCCCCACTAACATTTGTGAGGTAAGTTCAAAGTTCCCGTCTTGTTTAATCATTGTCTTGACGATCAATTTTGCAGTGCAAGTATCGATTTCCAGAGACTGGAATTGTGGCTCTTATTCATCAGACATCCTTCTATGGCATATGACAATTGGGAATGAAAGATAGATCATTGATTGATGAAATCAACCCAATATTCATTGCCCTGACTGCAACGGCCATCCACCATTATCTGTTGGCCTCGAAAACCTGCGAGTTTGGGGTCCCACCAGAGGTTGGTCCATGAGGTGAAGCATAAAGTTTGTCCAATGCAAGAAACATTAATCAAATGGTTATGAATGCATGCACAAATGGATTTCATCATCTCGACTCTGATTTTTGCTCTTGCTTCCCAGATGTTCAAGCCAGAGCAGTAGACAATATCCACAGCATAATTCACCCAAGAATCCACTCAACTGGTTTGGACCCAGCGATGGCACAACCTCACAATGATCAGGGCAGTTGTGATGAGGAAATTCTTGACATTGTCCTGGAGGAGCTGATAGAGCAGCCTGACAATTCTTTTAATCATCTCAGCAGCTTTGTGGCCGCAACTGAAGCTAGCATACAATTCTCAGCTGTTCTGGCTATCGGCAGGTCTGCCATCGCCAGCAGCAGCGAGACTGTTCCCTGCAGCGATGGCAACATCAACAGCAACGACATCACCAACATCACCAGCATTGAGTATAGATGATTAGTCATTAGAAGTATGGTTGTAGAGGGTGCGATGTCGTTTGGAGGTTTGGAATTGTCTCAGTAATCGGATTTAGGATTTCCTTTGTGTGCTATTTTGTTCTAGGTTCTGTCAATATATCATCATAGTAGTAAATGTAATACAACTGATGGTTGACTGAAGTCTCATCTCAAATGGGTAACATCATAATAGTGATGATGCATAACCCTCCTGAGATGGTTGAACCACTGCAAGGTACTGAATGATCTAGTATCCACAAATCATGTAATGTGAACGACTTCTACATGGTAGCTATCATTAGTCAAATCACGCCACGAGGGTCTTTAATGGCAAGTACTACACGCTTCATTAAATGAACGGAAGCAGTACTATCGTCATGGTGAGGACATATCGAATTGGCCAATGCTGGAGTATGCCGAGACATGATTTGTGATATTGCCAATGAAAGTGTGAACCATTTGTCAAGTGCTCATTGGCACATTCGCAAAGGTGGGTACACTGGTCGTGATTCTTGAAAAGGGCATAGCGACAACTCAAAAAACACTCTGGAACAATAAACCAAAGCCATATTCTTGGGAATCGTCGATTTCATTTTTTTGAGTTTGTGGGTACCATAAACTAAATCAATTTAAAGAAGGAAATGTAGTTTTGCTGATGTCTGTGTATCATTTGCCTGGTCGTCCACCTCTTAAAATCGATCTGCAAACCCATCAAGCTGCAAGTGTTAATTCTGTTTGCTGCTCCTCGATTGGATTGATGATGATACTAAACTCCAATCATATACATCGTTAAAACTATACATCAGTACCATTCGAGGGCATTTACCAGATGGAGCTCATTGAACTATTATCTGTCGTAACCGATTGTATTTAGGATTAGAGACTGAGGTTCGAATCCAGGTTACGGAGCTCCTGTCTGATGATGCCTATCTCTCGAACGTCATCAATATTAAGAAATCATGGTTCATGTAGACGGAAGTGGTTGTGTAACACCGGGAGATTCACCCTAAGTCTGAATCAATGAAAGCCCCTAATGAGTTCCGGACTTATAAAGAAGATGAATAAGGCTTTACTCAGGATGTGTATACGGATTAACACCCAAGAAAACAAGTTGCCTGTTCAGTGCTCTGTTCCAGATGGATAGTTTCGACTAAAGAGTATCTTCTTAAGCTATCAGTATGCTGATGTTCACGACTCTAGGAGAGCCTGAAAGAAGTATCCTCTGATCCACAACACTATCATGATGACTCTCGGACTTCTAACGGATGCTAGAGAATCATCCCAACAACTGCCACTTATACTGGAGGACCGACTGGCCATGAGTGCGACGACTCCAAGTATCGACTTGTTTTAAAACAAACAGCAAGGTAGTTTTGCCTCAGCAGAAGGAGTAGTGCCAACTCAAAAGTATCGTAACAGAAGTATCCTCTGAATTACCATGCTATCAGGCTGATCCTTGGACTTCGTTCAGACTCAAAAGTATCATCTTGCTCTCTTCCTGATCAACAACTTGCTTTAACGAAGGTAGTCAGAATAAAGAAGTATATGGAGTGATAGGTTTATCCGTGATATAGAACTGAAGATGAAAGTACAACTCTGTACTTCAATAGAGAAGTATCCTCGTTGACTTCGATACAGAACTAAGAGATAATACACAGGAATAGAGTTAAGGCTTGACCTCCAGGTCAAGAAGATCAATAGGTATCCGTAGATAAATCTTAAAGTAGTTTGTATGTTAAGAAGTAGTTTTTTTGATGTTCTTCCTCCATGTTGGTATCGTTGATATATATCACATGATCCACACCCTTAACAATCAGAAGACTACCAAAGCCTGATTCGGAAATCACGTACGTAACAGCCTCATCATCTTTTGCCTCTACCATTGATAGTCGAGTTCTAACTTCTAATAGTACTAAGTACATCATCAAGGTAATGTGCTCGTATTGTGACACAATTGCCATTGGCAATACCTCGTATGAACACAAGCGTATCTGAAGCCAATTATCAATGAATAGGTTTGTGTCACCAAGAGCCTGTGAGTGTGCCCTCTCATATACCCACCAGGTACATAACGGTTTAATGATTGCGGCAAACGACAGATCCCTCAATTTGACTACACTTTATTAGAGCCAAATATACATTTATCTGCAACTGAGTTGGTTTGCCATATATCGAAGGAACAGTATCCCGCACCACTCTGGACATATGAATCTAAGGTCCCATTCACCCAGACCAAGAAGGTGTGGTCGAAGTGAGGGTTGAGTCGTATAACTCCATTCGGTCAACTGGGCTCCGATATATTGATTATTGGTTATCGACTGATCTCCTATATGACTCTGCATATCTCAAGATGTCATAATGCTGTGATGCTGTCATTACCGCATCTCACTAGGAAGAAACCGTTGGAGCGTGAGTGAAGAGTCATTCGGTCGGCGACTAGGAATAGTGTTTGCTGCCGATAAGGAGTGACCATTAACAAAACAGATCCCAAGCCCACTATCAATCCAAAGATGATACACATCTTATTTGCGGTTGGCCAGATTGCTATCATTGATCTAGTGATGTGAAGGTGGGGTAATGGAGAAGTGACTGATTGGTGGACTAATCTCGAAGGGAGTTCCAATACGGAAATACGAGTGACAGTTCGTGTTTCTGCATCGAATAACCATATCAGGATTATCGAGCGATCCAGTATTATCCCAGAAATATACCTGTAACACCAAAGGTGTAACAGGTTGACTTAATCAACCATCAATTTTTCTTCACCACGAATTGCTTGGGGCAACAACTGTCCACATTGCAGTTCATTCAACCTCTTGCACCGCAGACATTAGCGCTTTTGGCCAGAGATATTTATTGTGCACTGTCTGAGTATGCCACTGGAAAGAAGGTTATATTTATGTTTTCTCAAGATGAATCTCGAGGTAAATTCTGCCATTCCACTGTCATAGATTGTATTACTGCAGAAGCCACTGCACTCATCAATTACACATGGTGGGCTGTTTCATACCCCCCCCAATGGCGCTTCTCCGCCAGAATTGGTGCTCCTCAATCCCCATCGTCGCTCCTCAGTCTTGATTGGCGCTTTGATATTTCATTCATTGCTCCGCACCGCCTTTACAGTCAGCGCTCCTCCTCTAGGATGAGTGCTCCTCAATCCCCTCCTCAACCTCGATTAGGAGTGCCACTATTTCATTCCACACTCTTTACCTCCCTCCCCTTTTGGCACAGCTCAGGATGGATTGGCTGCTCAGCATGGATTGGGTGCTCTGCCGGATAGGCGCTCCTCAATCCCTGTCAGCGCTGCTTGGCCTGGATTTGTGCCCCTCAATTTCATTCCGCACTCCTCCATCACCATCAGCACTCCCCTTGCCCACCCTGCACTCCACATCAGGTACTCCTCCGTTCCTGGTGGCGCACCTCTTTTGACCCCACATTGATCATGTTGCCTTTCAAAATCCATTTTGATTCACCACAAGCTATCCTCTCGATTCCAATCTTTTGCATACTACAAACCAAGCCAAACATCATTGGAATTAAATTCCACCAACTTGCCAGGGCCCAATCATTCGGTCATTCAAATAGCGCCTCCAGCATCTTTGTGCCATGGATGAATTGTATGTTCCTGTGTTTGTCAGCCCCGAAGAGATGGCAGACTTAGTGAATGACATTGACATTATATCGATTGATATCATTCGATTGCTTGGTTGGGTTATTGTTTTGGTTTCAGCTGCCTTCATTTTTGG
>Ga0307515_10000647_pt1 | contig 80499 bp, 85 predicted proteins | sample 17_EM_MG_FD_194513 | JGI IMG/M metagenome (GOLD analysis project Ga0307515, IMG submission 194513) | Populus trichocarpa ectomycorrhiza microbial communities from riparian zone in the Pacific Northwest, United States - 17_EM | ecosystem: Host-associated > Plants > Roots > Unclassified | place...
CCCGAGCCGGTCGAGCCCGAGCCGGTCCAGCTTGAGCGGGTAGTGCCCGAGCCGGCCGAGCCGGGGTGTGTGGAGGACGCGGCCAGTGCGGGCGGCCCGGCCGACCCGAGCGACCCGAGCGACCCGAGCGACCCGAGCGACCCGAGCGACCCGAGCGACCCGAGCGAGTCAGGAAACGCCGGCCGGTGCCCGGATCGCCGTTCCTGCTCAGGCCGGCCAGGAAAGCATCGCCCGGAACGGCCAGGAAAACACTTCGGGCCGGCGAGGAAAGGAACACGCCGACCGGAATTGGCTCAGCGTACTCGTGTAAGAAAAGGCACGGAATCACCGGAGAATCAGGTGCGAAGACGTGTGGGCGTGGCCGGTGTAAAGGATGCGTACCGGCGGCGAAGAACACCGCTTTCAGCACGCCGCGGCCGGACGACATCATCGCTACCGAACCGCTGTCGTGACCGTATCCCACCGTGATATCCGCAGCGGCTCGCCGAATATCCCGCTCTGCCCCCGGATGCCGCACTGTCATCGGCACTCCGTGCGTCGATGGCATCACGACTCGTGACGCTCTGTGGGGCCTGGGGGTGGGATTCCCCCGGGCTGCCCGGCCTTCGCCGGTTGCCGGCGCAGCGGATCTGACGCTCGTCCTGGGATTGGCCTAGGATGCGTCGATGATCGATGATCTGGAGGCCCGCGCCCTCGCCGCGATCGCTCACCATGAGCGGCAGTATGGGGTGGCCGCCCCCGACCGGCTCCGCGCGTTCTACCGTGACGACCCCCGCCGGTACCACCGGCGCTGGGCCTGGCAGGCGCTGCCGCTCTACGGTAACGAACACTTCCAGCTCGCCCTGACTCCGCCGACCTGGCTTGACAAGGACGACGACGCGATCAACGGCCCCGGCGGCGAATGGGCCGACGCCGGCTACCACCTACCGATCTTCGTCTCGGCCCAGTCGCTGTGGGTCGTGGTTGACCTGCGCACGCCCGAGGCCCGGGTCGGCTGGTACGAGGAGGAGTCGTTCCGTGACGGCGTCGTGGCCACCGGCCTGTCGCTCAACGCGTTCCTGGCAGGCCTTGCCGCACAGCCCCCGGCGGGCGAGGAAGCCTTCGCTATGGGCGATGACGGGGATGACGACACCGACTGGGCCGAGGACTTCGACGACGACGACAGCCCTCGAGCCTTCGACGTCGTCCGCGACTGATTTCCTATCGGGGATCGGCTGTCAAGGTCCGGCTTGAGCGGGTGATGCCCGGCGACGCCTGTCCGATCTCCGGCCGGGTCGGGCAGGTGGCCGGCATGGAGTACAACGCCGTCGATGATCCCGAACGGTCGTTCCGCTTCGGGCTCGACCGCATCCTCGACGGCTTGGCGCACCTGCTCGACCGAGTGCCCCGGGACGGGCCCGAGGTTTCCTAGCCGTGCCGGGCATAATCGCCTCTCATGAGCGACGCCCTGATCGACAGCCTGACGGCGGCGGTCGCCGCGCGGCCCGACGATGTCGCCTTGCGGCTGCACCTGGCCGAGCTGCTGGTCGGGGCCGGCCGCGCCGGCGAGGCTATCGGGCATGCCGCCCAGGTGCTGGCCCGGGACCCGGCCAACGAGGCCGCCCGGCGGGTGATGGCCTCAGCCCTCCCAGCCTCGGCCAAAGACCAAGACAAGGCCAAGGACCAAGACAAGGCCAAGGACCAGGCCAAGGGCCAGGCCACGGACCAGGGCCAGGCCACGGACCAGGGCCAGGCCACGGACCAGGGCCAGGCCACGGACCAGGGCCAGGCCACGGACCAGGGCCAGGCCACGGACCAGGGCCAGAACAAAGACCAAGGCGTCGACTGGGCGGCCCTGGAGGACGAGTTCGAGGGCGTCGTCCCGCCACGGTTCGCCTCGGCCGGTGACGAGCCCGAGCCCGTCCGCGGCGACGCCGACCGGGCCTTCGACGTCGAGCGGGCCACCGTCACCCTCGCCGACATCGGCGGCATGGACGAGGTCAAGCAGCGGCTGGAGCTGGCGTTCCTCGGCCCGCTGCGCAACCCGAAGCTGCGGACGCTGTTCGGCAAGAGCCTGCGCGGCGGCCTGCTGCTGTACGGGCCGCCTGGCTGCGGCAAGACGTTCCTGGCCCGGGCGGTCGCGGGGGAGATGGGCGCCGCGTTCATCTCCCTGTCGATCGTCGACGTGCTGAACATGTGGGTGGGCAGCTCGGAGCGCAACCTGCACGACCTGTTCGACGCCGCCCGCTCGCACGCCCCCTGCGTGCTGTTCCTCGACGAGATCGACGCGCTCGGCCACAAGCGCAGCCAGCTCAGCTCCTCGGCGCTGCGTACCCTGGTCAACCAGCTGCTCACCGAGCTTGACGGGGTCGGCGGCGGCAACGAGGGCGTGTTCGTGCTCGCCGCCACCAATGCCCCGTGGGACATCGACGCGGCCCTGCGCCGGCCGGGCCGGCTCGACCGTACGGTCCTGGTGCTGCCGCCGGACGAGACCGCCCGCGCGACCATTCTCGAATATCACCTGCGGGACCGGCCGGTCGCCGGCATCGACCTGCGGGCGCTGGCGGCGGCCACCGAGAACTACTCCGGCGCCGACCTCGCGCACGTGTGTGAGAGCGCCGCCGAGTTCGCGATGCGCGACGCCATCGCCACCGGCGAGATCCGGATGATCTCGCAGCGGGACATGACGGCCGCCGTCCGCGACGTGCGCCCGTCGACCGACGCCTGGTTCGCGACGGCGCGCAGCGTGGCCATGTTCGGCAACTCCGGGGGCGAATACGACGACCTGGCCGCGTACCTCAAGAAGCGCAAGCTGCTGTGACCGGCGACGACGCGTACCGTCAGGCCCGGCATCTGGCCGAGATCGGCCGGCCCGCGGAGGCCGAGGCCCGGCTGCGCGCGGCGCTGGCCGCCGGGCCGGCCGACGCCGACCTGCTCACCCTGCTCGGTTATGTGCTGCGTCAGCAGCGCGACTACGTGGCCGCGCTGGCGGCCTGCGACGCGGCCGTGGCCGCCGGTCCGCGCCTGGCCGACGCGCACGCCGAGCGCGCCGAGTCGCTGATCGCGCTGATCCGCGACGGGGACGCGGTCGTCGCCGCCGGCGAGGCGGTCCGGCTGGCCCCGCACGAGCCCGCCGGGCACCTGGTGCTGGCCCGCGCGCTGGCCGCCGGCCGCAGCTTCGCCGACGCCCGCGCCGCCGCCCGGCACGGTTTGGCGCTGGCCCCACGCTCGGTCGAGGGCCTGCTCACCCTGGCGGAGGTGGAACGCAACGCGGGCGGCCGGGCCGCGGCCGAGGAGGCGGCCCGGGCCGCGCTGGCGATCGACCCGGCCAACGCCTACGGCCGCTGGCTGCTGGCGATGCTCGACGCCGAGCGACTGCGGGTCGGCCGCTCCATGCGCGCGCTGCGGGACGTGGCCCGCGAGAACCCGGCCCGACCGGACGTCATCTCGATGACCTGGCCGATCCGCAGCCTGCTCAGCGCGCTGCGCCGCTGGTTCGCCGTCGCGGTCCTGCTGGTCGCGGCCGGTGCCCTGGTCGCGGTGTGGTGGCCGCCAGCCGGGACCGGCGGCCGCATCCTCGCCGGGCTCTTCGCGGCGGTCGTGGCCGGCTTCGCGGCGCGGGTGCTGATCCCGGCGGGCCGGCTGCCGTGGCGCTGCCTGCGGTTGGTGCCCTGGCTGCTGCGCCGCGCGGCGCGCGGCGCGATGGTCACGGTGGGCGTCATGGTCGCGCTGCTGATCGGGTACGCCGTGACGGGCCGCTGGTGGGCGGCGGTGCTGGCGCTCGCGGCGGTGCCGGTGCTGTGGGGCCTGGGCCTGGCCGAGATGCTCGGCGCGCGGCTGGACGACCCCGGTTTCCTGTCCGCGCTCAAGGCCCTGGGCGGCGACTTCCGCGACTGGGGCGGCGAACTCGGCCGCTGGTGGCAGGAGACCAAACGCGAACTGCGCGAGACCTGGAACGACGACAACCCGGTGCCACCGCCGCCGGGTGCGCCGCGATGAGCCACGACCACGGCCCGCCGCCGGCCGCGTCCCGGCGCACCCGGCACATCGTCACCGCGGTGCTGGTGCCGGCCGCGCTGGCCACCCTCGTCGCGCTGATCCTGCTCTGGCCCGGCGACGTGAGCGCCGAACCGGACCCGGGCGGCGGTCAGCGGGCCCTCGCGACGGTCACCGCGGTCGCCGAGCAGGCCTGCCCGGCGGGGGCCTCGCAGCAACGCTGCGGGTCCGCCACGGTACGGGTCACCGAAGGCCCCGGCGCGGGCGCGGACCAGACCGTCGACCTGCCGCAGGGCCCCGGGACGAGCGCGCTGCACGTCGGCGACGACGTCGTGCTGCTCTACTACCCGGATGCGGTCCCGGGCGGCCGCGCGTACACGGTGGTGGACCGGCAGCGTTCGGCCCCGATGATGTGGCTGGTCGCTGTGGCCGTGGCGGTGATCGTGGCGTTCGGCCGCTGGCGCGGGCTGACCTCGCTGGCGGGTCTGGCGGTCAGCTTCGGCCTGCTGCTGCTCTTCGTGGTCCCGGCCATCCTCGACGGCTCGCCGCCGCTGCTGATCGCGGTGGTGGGCGCCTCGGCGATCATGTTCGCGGCGTTGTATCTGACCCACGGCGTCAACGTGCACACCTCGGTCGCGGTGGCGGGCACGCTGGCCAGCCTGGTGCTCACCGGCGTGCTGGGCGCGGTGTTCAGCTCGGCCATGCACCTGACGGGCCTGGGCAGCGACGACAGCTCGTCGCTGGCGGTCACCCGGACCGGCCTGGACCTGCGCGGGCTGCTGCTGGCCGGCATCGTGATCGGCGCCCTGGGCGTCCTGGACGACGTGACGGTCACCCAGGCGGTGACGGTCGCGGAGATGACCCCGGGCGCGACGAGCCGCTGGGCGCTGTACCGGGCGGCGACCCGGGTGGGCCGCGCGCACGTGGCCTCGGCGGTCAACACGATCGTGCTGGCCTACGCGGGCGCGTCGCTGCCGTTGCTGCTGCTGATCGCGGCGTCGAGCGAGCCGATCTCGGACCTGCTGACCAGCGAATACCTGGCCCAGGAGATCCTGCGCAGCGCGGTCGGCACGATCGGCCTGGTGGCCTCGGTCCCGATCACGACGGCCCTGGCCGCGCTGGTCGCGGACCTGCGGCCGGGCGTTGGCACAGGCACAGGCACAGGCACGGGTACGGGCACCGTCGCGCCGGAGCCCCGGGCCGGCCGGCACGCGCGTCGCGGCTGAGCCGGCCCGCCCGCCGTGGCTGAGCCGGCCCGCCCGCCGTGGCTGAGCCGGCACGCCCGTCGCGGCTGAGCCGGCCCGCCGCGGTGAGGGCCGGCTTGCGCGCCGCGGCTGAGGGCGGCGAGCATCTGCTCGCCGCCCTGGTCAGACGCTGGTCACCGGCCGGTCAGCAGTTGCGCAGCTCCGGGGACTGGTTGAGCAACTGCCCCCGCGCGGAGACGAAGGCCTGGTAGCGGTCGCTGCCCACCGCGCCGAAGCGGAACGCGGCCACCCGGTGGCAGTTCTGGAAGGCGAGCTTCGCCCCGAAGTGGCGCTCCAGGCCACCCCGGATCGCGTCGCTGGCCAGCGCGCGCAGCAACTCGCCGCGCTCACGCTCCGACGGCGGCGGGATCTCGTGGTCGGCGAACTCGCCGCCGTTCGTGCCCAGGTCGGTCATCACCTTGTTGACCACCTCCCACGCGTAGGGCAGGGAGGTGCGGACACAGTCGACGAACTCGGCGTCCGAGACCTCGCCGCGTTCGGCGACCGACAGCAGGTCCGGGGAGACGTTGAGGGACATGGGGATTCCTTCCAGCAAGCGGGGAGCGCCACCGGGCCGGGTGCCCGGCGACAGGATCCATCTTGTTGGTAACGGTTTTCATTGTAAAGAGCGCCGCGCCGATGTCACCTAAACGGTGGGCGGCTCAAGCGATCACCAGCGCGCTGATGAGCCCGTCGCGCAGGCGGAATCCGTAGGTCAGCTCGACCCGACCGCCCGGAAAGTCGCCCTCCACGAGGGTGCGCACCCGGTAGCCGTCGGCCCCGTCGCCGTCGGCCCCGAGCGTCCGCACCGTGTAGGTGAACTGGCCGGCCAGGTCCTCCCGCCACGCCTGGATCTCGGCCCGGCCGCGGTGGGTCCGGCCGTCGTCCGACACGATCGCGTCCGGCGTGAAGCAGGCCGCCGTCGCCGCGTGCTCCGGACCGGTCCCGAGCTGCAGATATCGCTCGATGATCTCTGGTACGTCCATGTCGCCGGCCCCCTTCTATATCGTCGCTATAGTCGGTACTATAGCGGCATGAAAGACGAGGCGACCACCCGTGACCGGCTCCTGCTCGCGGCGGCCGAGCTGCTCGACGACTCCGGCGGCAGCGACGTGTCCACCCGGGCCGTCTGCGAGCGGGCCGGCGTCAGCGCCCCCACGCTCTACCACCACTTCGGCAGCAAGCAGGGGCTCGTCGACGCGGTGGTCAACTACGGCTTCGCCCAATACGTCGCCGGCGCGGGCGACTCCGGCGACCCCGTGGCCGACCTGCGCGACGGCTGGGACGCCCACGTGCGATACGGCCTCGACAACCCGTCGTTCTACGTGCTGCTGCACGGCCGGATCCGGGTCGGTGTGCCGTGCGCGGTGACCGGGCCCGCCATGGCGACGCTCAGCCGGCTGCTCGACGCGGCGGCCGGGCGCGGGCTGCTCCGCGTACCGGTGGCGGACGCTGCCGCCCAGATCCTCGCGGCGAACGTCGGGGTGACGCTGAGCCTGATCGGCCGGCCGGCGGCCGATCGCGACCTCGGGCTGTCCGTGCGGGCCCGCGAGGCCGCGCTCGCGGCGGTCCTGAGCACAGCCGTCGCCGCGGCCGCCGGCGTTTCGCGAGCTGGTGCGGCCGTCACGCTGCGGGCGGCGCTGGCGGCCGACCCGGCGGGGTTGACCCCGGGCGAGGCGACCCTGTTGGGTGAGCTTCTCGACCGCCTCGCGGGGCTGACCCCGGCGGAGGCCCGCCTCGCCACCGAAACGGAGTTCGCCCGGTGATCCTCGACTGGCCCGCCTGCCGCAACGCCCGCGACCTGGGCGGACTGCCCACCCGGGACGGCGGCCTGATCCGCGGCGGCGCGCTGCTGCGCTCCGACGACCACGCCGCGATGACACCGGCGGCGGTCGCGGCCGTCTGGGCGGCCGGGCTGTCGCGGGTGGTGGATCTGCGCCGGCCCCGCGAGCTGGCGGAGCGGCCGAGCCCGTTCGCCGCCGACCCGATCTACGCGCACGTCCCGATGCTCCCGGACAAGATCGACTACGAGCACCCGGACGACTCGTACGGGCCGCTGCTCGACCACAACAAGGAGCGCGTGGCAGCCGCGTTCCGGGCGGTCGCCGACGCCCCGCCGGGTGGTGTGGTCGTGCACTGCCGCAGCGGCCGCGACCGCACGGGCGTCCTGGTCGCCCTCGCGCTGACCGTCGCCGGGGCGGGCCCGGAGGTGGTGGCCGAGGACTACGCGCTCACCGAGGACTCCCCGGCGGTCAACATGCTGAAGACGCTCGCGCACGCCGTGCAGGCCTACGGCGGCGTCGAGTCCTACCTGCGCGGCATCGGCGTCGAGCAGCGTCACCTCGACGCGGTCCGGGAGCGCCTGCGCGAGCCGGCCTTCCTCACCGAGACCCGCACCGGCTGGGGCGCCTTCGCCGAGGAATACGCGGCGCTGTTCCGCGACGAGCTGGCCGCCAAGATCTGGGACCGTGCGCTGCTGAGCGGCTTCGCCGAGCTGGTCCGGGCCGCGCCGGGCCCGGTCATCGAGGTCGGCTCCGGCCCCGGCGTCGTCACCGCGTACCTGCACGGCCTGGGCCTCGACATCAGCGGCGTCGACCTCTCCCCGGAGATGGTCGCGGTCGCCCGCCGGGACCACCCGCAGGTCCGCTACGAGGTCGGCTCCATGACGGACCTGCACCTGCCCGACGCGTCCCTGGCCGGGCTGGTGGCCTGGTATTCCGTGATCAACGTCCCGGACGAGGCGCTGCCCGCGGTGTTCGCCGAGTTCCACCGGGTGCTCGCCCCGGGCGCGCCGGTGATCCTGGCCTTCCAGATCGGCGACGAGATCCGGGTCCGCAAGGACATCAGCTTCCACCGCCGCCGGCCCGAGGCCGTCGCCGCACTGCTCGCGGCGGCCGGCCTGGAACCGGTGCTGCGAACGGTCCGCGAGCCCGCCGAGCACCCGGGCCTGGTCGAGCAGTCGCAGCAGGCGTACCTGATGGCGCGCCGACCCTGGGCCACGCCGCACCCGCCCGATCTCAGCGATGCCTCAGTCAGGGCGTGATACAACGCCGTTCATGCGCATCGTGTTTGTCGCCGCCCCGCTGCAGGGCCATCTGCTGCCGCTGATCCCGCTCGCCGCGGCCTGCCGAGACGCCGGACACGATGTGGTCCTGGCCAGCGGCGGCTTCCCGCCCGACGTGCTCGGTCTGCGCACCGCCGACATCGGCGCCGCCTTCAGCCTGCCGCGGAGCGCGATCCGGGTGGCCGTACGCCATCCGCGCATCGCTCGCGCCGAGATGCGGGGCGTCGCCGGCCACGCCATGGTCGGCGAACTCTTCGGCCGCGCCAACCTGGCACTGGTCGGCCCGCTGCTGGCCCTGGCCGAGCGAGAACGCCCCGACCTGATCGTCTTCGAGTCGCTGAGCGAAGCCGGCGCGATCGTGGCCGGGCGCCTGTCCATCCCGTCGGTCCTGCAGGAGAACACCCTGTGGCCCGCCACCGACCTCTTCCGGGCAGTCACGACCAGCACCGCCCTCGCCGAGCAGAACATCCCCGCCCCGGAGCTGACCATCGCCGTCACGCCGCCGAGCCTGCGCGGCGCCCATGCGACGGGCGCGATCGCGATGCGGCCGGTCCCGTTCTCGGGCGGCGGCTCGATCCCGGACTGGCTGCTCACCCCGGGCGACCGTCCCCGCGTCCTGGTCAGCCGCAGCACGCTGACCGGCCCGAACGACGGCGACCCCGGCCCCGCGATCATCGCCGCGGCCGCCCGGGTGGACGCCGAGTTCGTGCTGGTCCGACCGGCGACCACCCGCGGCCTCCCGCCGAACGTGCGCGCCGTCGACCGGATACCCCTGAACGAGGCGCTCCCGTACGCCTCGGCGTTCATCCATCACTCCGGCGCGGGCAGTGTGCTGGGTGGCCTGGCCGCCGGCGTACCGCAGCTGACCACCCCCGGAGCAGGCGACCGCAAGCACAACGCCGAACTGCTGGCAAAGCGCGGCGCCGGCCTGGCCGTCGGGGCGAAGGCCATCACCGCGGCCCACCTGATTCGCCTGTTGACCGACGACCCGCTGCGCACCGCGGCCCGGGAGGTCGCGGCGGAGATCGCCGCGATGCCTGCCCCCGCCACGGTGGTCCCATCGCTGGAAAAGCTCGTCAGCGGCTGACAGACAGGCGCCGGGCGGCGAGGATCTGCTCGCGCAGGATGTCGGCGTGGCCGCAGTGCTGCGCCAGCTCGCGCAGCATCTGGACGTAAATGGCCCATACCGAACGCACCTTCCGGCCGGCGACCACCTGATCGAGGCCGAGCGTCTCGGCGGTGTGCCGCGATTCCTGACAGGCGACCTGATGGGCTGCTCGGACGGACTCGATGGTGTCCCTCGTGGTGAGCAGGAAGGACAGTGCCTGGCGGTGCTGGTCGAGCAGGTCGTCGAGCCGGCGGCGGAGGTCTCGGGTCCATGATCGCTGGTCCATCGTGTGATCATCGGAGGGAGGCCGCCGGACTGGCCAAGAATTTTGCCGACTGGCAAAGTCGGGTCATGGACGAGCTCGACCAGGACGCGCTGACCGGCGTCGGAAAAATCACCAAGATCCACAGCCGTGACCGCCGGTCACGGACACGGACGCCTCGTCCCGGGCCGCTCATCGGGAACCGATTCACCAGGGAGACAGCCCAACGCGCGTCGACTACGGCAGGGCAATGCGCTCCACTTCATGCGGTTGCCAACTGATCATGGTCTGGGCTCCGGTCCTCCTGGCTCCTGATCGGGTGCAACGCCGTGCGTAGCGCAAGCGGCGGATGGGTGAGCAGACTTCTCGCCTGTGCCCAGCGGGACAGTGCCTTCCGCCACCCGCGGAGAGCGGCGGTGTCACCCTGCTGATCTGCCGCCCAGGCGTGCAACGCCTCCGAGCCTGCCTGCTGGACGGCGAAACGATCGCACGCTGCCTCCGACCACCATCGGCCGGCGACGGCCAGTGTTGCCGTGCCGGCGATGGCGATCGCCAGTGCGCGGGGGTCGAAGCCGGCCAGCGCGGCGACGATCAGGCTGCCGCTCACGCTCGCGCCCAGTTGCCACGCGGTGCCGTCGCGGCGGGCGAGGTGGGCCATCTCGTGCCACAGCACGAAATGCGCCCACTCCTGGCGGTTCTCGGTGTGCTCCGAGAGCACGATCCATGCATGCCGGCCCAGCCGATAGCAGCGGTCCTGGGCGATCCCGGGCTGGATGCGTACCTCCAGCTGGTGGAGGCCAAGGCGGTTCAGCAAAGGCCGGACATTCTCGGGTACGGGCAGAGTCAGCGGGACGCGCGCGACGGCCTGCCGGACTCGCCGGTGCTGGAAGATCGGACCGAGTAGCAGATAGAGGAGCAGCGTGCCTGTTCCCACGGCCAGGATCAGTTCGGGACCGGACGTGTCCCGGGTGACGGCCAGCACCGCGGAATACAGCAGAACGTAGGGAATCAAGCTGCCCACCAGCCTGGCAACGGTCCGCACGCGACCGGGCATGCGGTCCGCGTGAGCGCCCATCTCCGCCAGGAGGCGCCGGATATCGCTGATACCGGTTTCCTGGCAGCAGGCTTCGTGGTCACCTTCGGCCAGGGTCGCGCGTATTGTCGCCGGCTCGACGCCCGCTGCGCGCAGCAGCAGCGCCACGGGGCCATCCTCGGAGCCGAGGGCGGCGACGAGGATGTCGGCGGTCGTCGCCCGATCGTGGCCGGACGCATTCGCGTGCTCGATGCCGCTTTCGACGACGTCCTTGGCCGTAGCAAAGGGCGGTCTCGCATACGCCAGGGACGCCGCTGGAGCGTCGCGAAGGCGGTCGGAGCCCACGCCCAGTGCGTGCCGTGCGCCGCCCTCGGCGTCTGCCAGGCCGAGCAGCAGGTGATAGCTGGTGACCTGCTTGTCGCCGAGGGTGTGTGCCGCTTCCGCCGCCAGCACGAGTGCTCGGAGCGCCTGATCGGTTACCCGCATGATCCACCTCCTCAGGGCGGCATCGTGCCATACGGGGTCGGTTCGGGGTTGACCTTCTCCCAGGGGGAGGGTCGAGTCTGTCGGGGGCGGTGGTGACGGACGCGGGCCCGGCCGAGGAGCGCTACCTCGTGCCGCCCACGCCCGGCGCACCGACGGCCGCACTCCGCACGGAGGTCGCCTGGCCGATCCGACCAGCAGATCAGGAAGCGCCGGTCCATCCAGCAGATCAGGAAGCAAATGATCATTGAGAATGTGGCTTTTCCCGGGGGTCAGCACTGCGAGACCACCACGCTCGGCGCCCTGCTGCGCCACGAGGGCCTCGGCCTGTCCGAGCCCATGCTGTTCGGCCTCGGCGAAGGGCTGGGTTTCGTCTACTGGGACGCCAAGAGCATGGACGTTCCGCTTCTCGGCGGCCGTACCAAGCCGGCCGCGATCACCCGGACCGTGGTCGACCGGCTGGGCTTGACACTGCACGTCCAGGAGACCGCCTCGCCCCGCAAGGCCTGGCAGAACGTCGCCGCCGCGCTCGCCGCCGGGCGCCCGGTCGGTCTGCAACTGGACTGCTACCACCTGGACTACTTCACCGCGAAGGTCCACTTCGGCGGCCACTTCGCCGCGATGTACGGCTACGACGACACCCTCGCCTACCTGATCGACACCGCCCAGCAGGGCGGCACCGTGACCACCACGCTGGCGAGCCTGGAACGGGCCCGCGCCGAACGCGGACCGATGACCGCCCGCCACCTCTCTTTCACCATCGCCGGCCCCGCCCGCCGGCCCGATCTGGGCGACGCCATCCGAGTGGCCATCCGCAACAACGCGCATGCCTTCCTCAACCCGCCCATCGCCAATCTCGGCCACCGCGGCATCGGCAAGGCGGCCCGGCAGGTGGCGCGGTGGCTCGACCGCTCCAGCGACCCGTCCCGCGACCTGCCGTTGGCCGCGGCGCTGATGGAACGCGGCGGGACCGGCGGTGCTCTGTTCCGCGCCATGTACCGCGACTTCCTCGCCGAGTGCGCCACGATCGTCGACGACGACCACGTCCGCCTCGGTCACCAGCTCTATGCCGAGATCGCCCCGTTGTGGACCGAGGTCTCCGGTCACATCGCGGCCGCCGGAGAAACCGGTGACCCGGACCATCTCGCCCGCGCCTCGGCGATCCTCACCGAGCTCGCCGACCGGGAACGCCACGCCATGCGGATCCTGACCCCCTGACGAAACTCGGGCTGACCGTCCATCACCTGATCATCGGAGGTAGGCCGCCGGGGTGGCCAAGAGGTTTGCCGACTGGCAAGGTCGGGTCATGGACGAGCTCGACCAGGACGTGCTGACCGGCGTCGGATCCCGGCTGCGGGAGCTGCGGCGGGCCCGGGGGAGCAGCCTCGTCGACCTGGCCCGGGAGACCGGCCTGTCGATCAGCACCCTGTCCCGGCTGGAGAACGGCAAGCGGCGTCCCACGCTGGAGCAGCTGCTGCCGTTGGCCCGGGCGCACGACGTGCCCCTGGACGACCTCGTCGGCTCCCGGAGCACCGGCGATCCGCGCATCCACCTGCGGCCCGTGTCGCACCGCGGCATGACGTTCGTCCCGTTGGCCAGGCGGGCGGGCGGCATCCAGGCGTTCAAGGTGGTCTACCCGCCGGCGTCCCGGTGGGGCGCGCCGAGCCCGCGCAGCCACGAGGGCTACGAGTGGTTCTCCGTCCTGAACGGCCACGTCACCTTCGTGCTGCGCGGCCGGACGCTGCGGCTGGGACCGGGCGAGGCCGCCGAGTTCGACACCCGCGTTCCGCACTGGATCGGCAGCGCCGGCGAGCAACCCGCCGAGCTGCTCACCCTGATCGGCGCCCAGGGCGAACGGGTGCGCCCGGTGGGCGACCGGCCGCCAGGCGGTCGATAACGCCACCGCAGCAGGATGACGCGGGCGGCAGCCCGCGTGCTATCCGGCTCGAGCCGGTACGGGCTCGCGTCCGAGGAATGCCACGAACCGGTCCAGGGCGGAGGCGTGCTCATCGACGGGAACGATATGGCCGAAGGTCATGTTCTCGCCCCGGTACTGCGGCGGGAGGGTGACCTCCGCCCGGGCGAGTGCTTCCGCCGCCTCCTGTTCGGTGAAGGGAATCGGCTGCCCGGTGGCGACCGCCAGGTCCCAGCCGTGGGCGAGGTACTCCATGACCGTCATGGTGAAGACCATTCCGGCCGGCAGCGTGGCGCCGGTGACGGCGACCTGGCGGTCCAGACCGTACTTCTCCCACCCGGCGATGAGGCTGGCCGCCGTGGTGCGAAACTCGCGGGCCGGGTCGGCGCCACATCGGTAGGTCGCGGCGACGCCGTCGGAGGACCGGCCGTGACAACCGGCCTCGAAGACCAGGAGCCACCCGACGATGTGGTTACGCAGCGTCTCGACGTCGTAGGCATCGCACGGCGTCGGAAGGCTCAACTGGTCGGCGCCGACGCCCGCGACGATATCGCCGGTCTTGGACAGGATTCCCGCGAGGAGATCGACTTCGCTCATGACCCGAGTCTTGCCGCGGCCGTGGCCGCGGTCTTGAAGAAACGCGACACCCGGCCGCACTACCATGGGGTTCGTGACTCGGCCGGGCGACCACGACACCCGGGGCATCGTCAACCCCGGTGCGGGGTTCAAGCGCTTCACGCTGACCCGGCACGAGCCCGCATCCGACCTGGCCTGGGCCGTGGATCGCTACTGGGCCGTGCGGTGGAATCTGCCGGACGGCGAATCCTACGAGCAGCGGGTGATCCCGCACCCGGCCGTGCACCTGGTGTTCGAGACAGGAACCGCCACGATCCACGCCATCTCGCCACACGAGTTCGTGCGCCGGCTGGAGAGCCGTGGTCAGGGCCTGGGTGTCAAGTTCCGGCCGGCTGGTTTCCGGCCGTTCCTGGGTGGCGCGGTGTCGGCCGTCGCCGGCCGCCGGTTGGCGGCCTCGGTCGTTTTCGGCGCCGAGATCGATGACATCGCCCGCGCCCTGGGCCAGGACGACGACGGGGACCGGTCGGTCGCCGTCGTCGAGGCATTTCTGCGGTCCCTCGGCAGGCACCCGTTGCCCATGACCGCGACCGTCAACGACGTGATCGCGCTGATCGTCGCCGACGATTCGCTGACCCGGGTCGACGATCTCGCTCGGCGGCTGGGTATGAACACGCGGAAACTGCAAAGGCTGTTCGCCGACCATGTCGGGCTCGGCCCGAAGTGGGTCATCAACCGGTGCCGGATCCACGAGGCCGCGGAGGCCGCGACCGGCGGGGCGCCCATCGACTGGGCGCGACTCGCCGCCCAACTCGGCTACAGCGACCAGTCCCACCTCATCCGCGACTTCACCGCCGCCGTCGGCACCTCGCCGACCCGATACACCAGCCGGGCCGCCGGCGCGGTCGATCGACGCCACAGTCGGTTGTCGCCCGGGGCATGACCAGGGCCCGAGCCGGCCATCCGTCCGGTTTAACCGCATCGGGTGAGCGGTGGGAGAGTCGCACAGATGTGCCGTGTCCGCGCCCGGCGGATCGGCTGTGCTTGCGCACATGACGTTTGTGCGTTCCACGATCGGCGCCGTGTGTGCCGTTGTCCTCGCCGCCGCGGCACCCGCGGTGGCCGCGCCGCCCCCGGGCGAACTGGAGCTGCGATACCTCGGCGAGCTCGCCGACCCGGCCCACGTCGCGGACAGCAGCGGCCACGGGCTGCACGGAAACATCCTCACCGGGGGCGGCGGCGCCGTGACCTCGGTGGCCGCGCCCGACGGCAATCGCATCCTGCGGTTTCCCGGCGGCAGCTGCCCGACCACGCCCTGCCCGCAGGCGATCATCCGGCCGGCGAGCACCGTCACGCTGGTGCCGGGAGACAACGGGGAAGGTCGGTTCGTCTACGGCGCCGACATTCGGCTCACCGAGCCGCCGTCGGCGGCAGCCGGCATGAACGTGTTCCAGTTCGGTGCGGCGGGTGCCGGCGTCAGCCAGTGGAAGCTCCAGGTCGACTCGGGGCGGCCGTCGTGCCGCTGGTCGGACGGCACGAACTTCGTGTTGCTGCCCGCCGGCGCCGCGGACTTCACCCTCGCGGTGGGCCGGTGGTATCGGGTGACCTGCATTCGCCTGTCGCCGGTGCTGTTCCAGATCCGGGTGCACGACCCGGTGACCGGAAGGCAGGTGCTGCCGCCCGCGCAGCAGACCGGCCCGCTGGCAGACATCCTGCCCAGCGGTGCCGTGGTGATCGGCGGCAAGCGGATCAACGCGGCCCAGACCGACGTCGACACCGACCAGTTCCACGGCGACCTGGACAACGTCGAGTTCGGCCGCCGGATCCTGCCGTCCGACCATTCCTGACCGCCGCGCCGCGAGGGCGGTGGCGGCTGTTTCACCTGCCTGGACCCCAGCATTGCGCCCAGGTTCGTTCGGTGTCCAACCGCACCGAGCCGTCCCGATGACAGTGCAGCTCCACCCGCGGCGATGCGACCGTCATGGGGTGGCAGCGGTCAGGGTGTTGTCGGGCCGGTGACGCGCCGGGCCAGCGCATCGTTCATGGCGTGGAACTGCGGCAGGGTCTGGTCGCGCAGCCGGCCACGGAAGAACGGCACCGCCACCCCGGAGAACTTCTCGGTCTGGGTGAGCCGGACCCGGCCGGACCCGACGGCCTCGATCAGGAAGGCGTGCTCGCCGTCGAACACGCCACCGGGACCGAGCTTGCCCAGCCAGCCCAGTTCGCGGCCGGGTGTCGCGGCGAGCACGGTAGGCGTGAACGTCATGTCCCCGGTGGCGTCGCGCATGGTGTTGGTCAGGGTCGCGCCGACCGCGACGGTGCCGCTGGAGGAGACGATGAAGGGATTCCATTCGTCGTACGCGTCCAGGTCGGTCAGCACCGACCACACCTGGTCCGGCGTGGCGTCGATCGTGATGGCGGAGCGTAGGACGTACGGAACGGTGATGCTCCAGACGGCGTAGCCGGCGAGTGCGGTCAGCGCGAGCGCCGCCGCCCCGAGCAGGCGCCGCCGGCGGCGCGGAAGACGCCCGTGCGGGGGCGTTTCGACCGGGAGTCGGGACCGGGTCATGGGTGCTCCTTTGTGGACAGGGCGCCGCCGAGCGCGGCGCCGACGAGGCGTTCGAGGTAGGTGCCGTCGACCGGCGCACCGGTGATGAGCACGCGGTAGTAGAGGGCGCCGGCGAGCTGGTCGAGGAGCAGGACCGGGTCGGTGCCGGCCCGCAGCTCGCCACGGTCGGTGGCGCGCTCGACGAGCTCGACGGCGAGCCTGATCCGGCGCGTGTAGAGGCCGCGCATGGCCGCGCCGACGTCGGCGTGCCGGGCCGCGGCCGCCACCAGCTCCGCGACGATGCCGGCGGACGGGTCGGCGTCGCCGGGCGGGCGGCCGGCGCGGCGCACGCTGTCCAGCGTGGCGGCGATCTGCCGCAGGTAGGCGACCAGGTCGGCGCGGACGTTGCCGGTGTCGGTGACCGGCACATCCTGGTCGAGCATGTCCGCGTAGACGGCGATGGCGAGGTGGTCCTTGGTGGGCCAGCGACGGTAGAGCGTGGTCTTGGCCACGCCGGCCTGCTGCGCGACCTCGTCGATCGACAGCCCGGCATATCCCGCCGAGAGCAGCGCGTGCCGCGCGGCCTCGAGGATGCGCCGGCCCGCGTCGCTGTCGCGGGGCCGGCCGCGAGGTGTCTCCATGGATCCTCCCGATATATGGATCCTCTAATATCCGCTACTTGGGTAGCGTAAATACCGTAGCAGGGGCCCCGTAATTACGCGACATGAGTTTCGAAAGTCGTCGCCGCTAGGACGACGAGGTCCACTGCACCGACAGCCCGGTGGCTGCTCGTTCCGTGCGAACCTCCATCACGGTGCCCAGGATCGTCGCCCGGTCGGCCACGATCGCCTGGTCGTCGAGGCCGTAGGTGACCCGGTCGGAGACGAACACCGGCGTACCCGCGGGTGTGCGCAGCAGGTCCGCCACCGGCGCGGTCAGCAGCTCCGGGCGCAGCACCTCCGAGGCGCGGTGCACCACGATCCCGTGCCCGGCGATGGCCGCGTACAGGGAGGTGTCGCTGAGGTCCGCCGCGCGCAGGCCGGCGCCGGCCGGGGAGCGCACCCAGGAGAGCTGGTGCACCGCGGGCCGGCCGGCGAGCAGCCGCAACCGTTCCAGGCGCAGGGCGCGGCCGGTGCCCAGGTGCGCCGCCACCCAGGCCGGCGGGCGGTGCATGGCCTGGTCGAGGATCTCCGTGCTGACCGTGTGGCCCTGGGCGCGCAGATCCTCGGCCAGCCCGCGCAGCGAGTCCAGCCGGTAGGTGGCCTTCGGCGACGCGACGAAGGTGCCCCGGCCGGGCTGCTGGGAGAGCAGGCCGTCGTCCTCGAGCCGGCGCAGCGCCTGCCGCAGCGTCACGAGCGTCACCCCGTACGCGGCGCTGAGCTCCTTCTGCGGCGGCAGTGCCGAGCCCGGCGGCAGTTCGCCGCCGCGGATCTTGGCGGTCAGGTCAGCCGCGATGACCTGATATTTCGGCGTGCGGCGTTCCAGGAGACACCCCCAGGTCGAGTGCGGCGCGGTAGGCCGCGACGTCGGCGCCGAGCGCGCCGGCCGTGGCTCCGTCGAGAACCCTACGCATCAGCGCCGACGCGATCACCGCCCCGTCCCCGGCGCGTCCCGCCTCGGCCGCCTGCGCGGGGGTCGACACCCCGAAGCCGATCAGCACCGGCAGGTCGGTGACCGCCCTGACCCGGGCGGCCAGGGTCGCGGCCGAGGCGGCGAGGGTGGCTCGCTCGCCGGTCGTGCCCATGACGCTGACCGCGTACAGGAAACCGCGGCTGCGCCCGCCGATCAGCCGCAGCCGATCGTCCGGGGTCGAGGGCGCGGCCAGCAGCACCAAGTCGATGCCGGCGGCCGCGGCCTCGGCCTCGAGGCCGGCCGACTCCTCGAGCGGCAGGTCCGGCACGATCAGGCCGGAAACCCCGGCGGCGGCGAGCGCGGCGATTCCGGCCCGCAGGATGATGTTCGCGTACGTCATGACGACGATCGGCACCCGCAGCGGCGTGTCCGCGATGTCCGCGAGGATGGAGTCCACCGTGGCACCGCGGGCCAGTGCCCGGTCGGAGGCCTCCTGGATGGTCGGCCCGTCGAGCATCGGATCGGAGAACGGCAGCCCGACCTCGATCGCGTCCGCACCGCCGTCCTGGTAGGCGAGCAGCAGATCCGTCCAGTCGGCGGTGATGCCGCCGGTTACGTAGGGCACGAGCAACGGCCGCCCGGCCGCCCGAAGCGCGTCGCCGAGCCGCGGCCGCCCGCCGGCGTCGGGGGTCATCGGAGGCCCTCCATCAGCTGGGACATGTCCTTGTCGCCGCGGCCCGAGAGGGTCAGCAGCACCGTCGAGCCGGTCGGCAGGTCGGCAGTGCCGGCGGCGCGCAGCACCCACGCCACCGCGTGCGCCGATTCGAGCGCGCAGATGATGCCCTCCCGCTCGGCGAGGCGGCGCACCGCGACCAGTACCTCGTCGTCGGTGACGGTCACGTACGCCGCGCGGCCGAGGCCGCCGAGGTGCGCGTGCTCGGGTCCGACCCCGGGGTAGTCCAGGCCGGCCGCGATCGAGTGCGCCTCGGCGATCTGGCCGTGCCGGTCCTGCAGCACCAGCGAGCGCGAGCCGTGCAGCACCCCCGGCTCGCCGGCCGAGACCGCCGCCCCGCCGGCCGCCTCGACGCCGACCAGGCGGGCATCCGTGTCGACGAAGCCCGCGAACGTGCCGGCCGCGTTGGATCCGCCGCCCACGCAGGCGACGACGACGTCCGGGATGCCGGTGCTCAGCTCGCCCGCGACCTGACCGCGGGCCTCGTCGCCGATCACCCGCTGAAATTCCCGGACCAGCCACGGGTACGGGTGTGGCCCGGCGACCGACCCGAGGCAGAAGTGGGTGTCCTCGACCGCCGACACCCAGCCCCGCATGGCCTCGTTGGTGGCGTCCTTGAGGGTGCGGCTGCCGCTGGTCACCGGGATGACCTCGGCGCCGAGCAGCTGCATCCGGAAGACGTTGAGGGCCTGCCGCTCGATGTCCCGCTCACCCATGTACACGGTGGCTCGCAGCCCGAACAGCGCCGCCGCGGTGGCCGTGGCGACGCCGTGCTGGCCGGCCCCGGTCTCGGCGATCAGCCGGGTCTTGCCCATCCGCCGGGCGAGCAGCGCCTGCCCGAGCACATTGTTGATCTTGTGGGAGCCGGTGTGCGCCAGGTCCTCGCGCTTGAGCAGCAGGGTGATGCCCAGCTCGGCGGAGAGGTTGCGGGCGGCGGTGAGGGCGGTGGGCCGCCCGGCGTAGGTGCGGCGGTAGCTGTCCAGTTCCTGCCGGAACCCCGGGTCGGCCCAGGCCTCCCGGAACGCCTCGGTGAGGGCGAGGCAGGCGGGGATCAGGGACTCGGGGACGTATCTGCCGCCGTACTCCCCGAAGCGCCCGCCGTCGGCGGGCTCGCGCATGAGCAGGGTCATGATGGTGCCTCCAAAGTTCTATAACTCTTGGAGGAGTGTGTCACAACGGAGTGCAGAGTTCTAGAACTTTACGCCGGGTCTGGCCCCGCACCTGACGTTCACATGTCACGCAACATCTGCCCGATACCGTGTCGATCATGCGCCGCCCGCTGCCGGTCCCCGGCCGATGACCTGGCAGACCGGGCTCACCGGCTTCGTCGCCGGTCTCCTGATCTCGATCGTCACCGCGCCGGTCGGCGTGTCCGGAGCGGTGTTTCTGCTCCCCGTCCAGCTCAGCGTGCTGCACGTACCCAGCCCCGCGGTCACACCCACGAACCTGCTGTTCAACGTCGTCTCCGGGCCCGGTGCCCTGGCCCGCTACCGCCGCAACGGCCAGCTCTCCGGCCCGCTCGCGCGGCTGCTGATCGCGGGCACCGTGCCCGGCGTGATCCTGGGCGCGTTCATCCGGGTCTTCGCCATCCCCGGGCCCCGCGTGTTCCGCCTGGTGGCCGCCGCGGTCCTGCTGCCGCTCGGGCTCTGGCTCGGCGTCCGGGCCCTGCGCCCCGGCGCGCCCGACCGGTCACCGCTGTCTCGGCCCACCATCCTGGGCCTCAGCGTCATCACCGGCACCGTCGGCGGCATCTACGGCATCGGCGGCGGCTCCATCCTCGGCCCGATCCTGGCCGGCCGCGGCACCCCCATGACCCAGATCGCGCCGGCGGCCCTGGCCGCCACCTTCCTCACGTCCATCGTCGGCGCCGGCACGTACGGCATCCTTGCCCTGACCACCGCAGGCGACATCGCCCCGCACTGGACCCTCGGCCTGCTCTGCGGAGTGGGCGGGCTCATCGGTGGCTACCTCGGCGCCCGGCTACAGCCCTACCTGCCCGAAAACGCGCTGCGGCTGCTGCTGGGAACGCTTGCCACGGCACTCGCCGTGCTCTACCTGATCCAAGGCCTCACCTGAGCGAGTCGTCGGAACCCCCGGGCGGCATAATTCACGCGATGCTGAGTTCAGTGGATGATGTACTGTCGCCGATGTGGTGACCGTTGCAGCTCATGCCCAGGTGTTGGCCCGGTTCGGGCACGCCCTGTCGGATCCGACTCGTTGCCGGCTGCTGATCGCGTTGCGTGACGGCCCGGCCTATCCCGCCGACCTCGCCGACGCGCTCGGTGTCTCCCGCACAAACCTGTCCAACCATCTCGCGTGCCTGCGCGGCTGCGGCCTGGTGGTCGCGGCGCCGGAGGGGCGCCGGTCCCGCTACGAGCTTGCCGACCGGCGCCTGGCGCACGCGCTCGGCGACCTGATCGAGCTGACCCTGGCGATCGACCCGGACGCGGCCTGCCCGGTCGACACCGACGGGAGCTGCGCATGACCAGCCCGCCACGACTGCTGCCCCTGACGGCCGCGGCGCCGTCGCCCGCACGGAAATCGTTGCTGCGCCGTCGGATCCGGCTGCTGGTCGCCGCCACGATCGCCTACAACGTCGTCGAGGCGGTTGTCGCGATCACCGCCGGTGCGATCGCCTCGTCCACCGCGCTGATCGGGTTCGGGTTGGATTCGGTGGTCGAGGTCGGCTCCGCGGCCGCGGTGGCGTGGCAGTTCAGCGCCGCCGATCCGCACCGGCGGGAGAGGGTCACCCTGCGGCTGATCGCCGCCTCGTTCTTCGCCCTGGCGGCGTACGTCTCCGTCGAGTCGGTCCGGGCCCTCGTGGGTGGCGCCGACGCCGAGCACTCGTCGGTCGGCATCGGGCTGGCCGCGTTGAGCCTGCTGGTGATGCCGATCCTGTCGTACGCGCAGCGGCGGGCTGGCCGGGAGTTCGGTTCCGCCTCCGCGGTCGCCGATTCCCGGCAGACGCTGCTGTGCACGTACCTGTCGGGGGTTTTGCTGGTGGGTTTGATCGTCAATGCGACGCTGGGGTGGTGGTGGGCTGATCCCCTCGCGGCGCTGGTCATCGCGGCGGTGGCGGTCAAGGAAGGCCGGGAGGCGTGGCGCGGTGATGCCTGCTGCGCGCCCGGCGCGGCACTGCGCGCCGAGCCGGACCGGTCCTGCGCCGATGGCTGCTGCCGGGACGGGTAGGCGGCTAGGCAAGCAGCTCGGCGTCGTGGACCAGGAGCGCCACCTGAACCCGGTTGTTCAGCCCGAGCTTGGCCAGCAGCCGGGATACGTGGCCCTTCACCGTCGGCAGGCTCATCACCAGCTCGGTGCCGATCTCCGCGTTCGACCAGCCCTGGCCCAGCCCCAGCGCCACCTCGCGTTCCCGTTCGGTCAGCGTCGCCAGCCGGGTCCGGGCGCGGTCCCGGCGCGGGCCGGCCGCGGGGTCCGCGACGTGGTCGATCAGCTGCCGGATCACCGCCGGCGACAGGGTGGCCGAGCCGCCGGCCACCGCCCGGACCGCCTCGATGATGTCGCGCGGCGGGGTGTCCTTGAGCAGGAAGCCGCTGGCCCCGGCCCGCAGCGCGTCCAGCACGTGCTCGTCGGCGTGGAACGTGGTCAGCACGATCACCTGGGGCGGCGCCGGCCGCGACCGCAGCCGCCGGGTCGCGGTGAGCCCGTCGACCTGCGGCATCCGGATGTCCATCAGCACGACGTCGGGCCAGTGCGCGTCGGCCAGCGCGGCGGCCTGCGCGCCGTCGCCGGCCTCCGCGACGATCTCGATGTCCGGCGAACCGCCCAGCAGAATGCGCAGCCCGGCCCGCACCAGCGGATCGTCGTCCACGATCGCGAGCCGGATCGGCCGCCGGTCCTGGGCGGAGTGGTTCACCTCGGCCATGGCAGGCGGGCCTCGAGGCGGAAGTCGTCGTCCTGCCGGCCGTACACAACCTGGCCGCCGGCCAGCGCGGCCCGTTCGCTCACCCCGACCAGGCCCATTCCCGCGCCCGGCACCCCGGGGCCCGGCGGCTGCCGGGGGTACGGGTTGGAGATCCTGATCCGCAGCTCGGCGCCGGGCCCGCCGTCGAGCAGCACCCGCACCGCCGTCCCCGGCGCGTGCTTGCGCGCGTTCGTGAGTCCCTCCTGCACGATCCGGTAGGCCGTCCGGCCCAGCACCACCGACGGCCCGCCCGCCGGGACCGCGCAGGTGTAGCCCACCGTCATGCCCATCGCGCGGGCGCTGTCGACCAGCACCGGCAGGTCGGCCAGGCCGGGCTGCGGCGGCTCGGGGCGGCCCACCGCGCCCTCGCGCAGCACCCCGATCACGCCGCGGAGCTCCTCCAGGGCCTCGTGGGCGCTGGCCCGGATCGCCCCCGCCGCGATCGCGACCTCCTCCGGCCGCGCGTCGGTGCGCACCTCCAGCGCCCCGGCGTGCAGGCTGACCAGCGACATCCGGTGGGCCAGCACGTCGTGCATCTCGCGCGCGATCCGGGCCCGCTCGGTCAGCCGGGCCTGGTCGACCCGCAGCTGCTGGTCGGCCTCGAGCCGGTCGGCGTGCTCCCGCAGCGACTCGGTGAGCCGACGGTACGCCCGCACGAACATTCCCCACCCCAGTGCCCCCGAGGTGGTGACCGCGCGGACCAGCAGGTCCACCCACACCGGGAACTCCGGGTTGTCGTGCAGCACGAAGTACACCGGCACGACCGCGACGTACGCCACGCCGAGCGCCAGCGCGACCGGGCCGCGCCGGTGGATCGCCACCGTGAACAGCGCGACGATGGCCGCGCCGGTCGCCATCACCGACACCGTGCTGACCGGCAGCAGGGCGAGGGTCAGCCCGACCGGCCAGCGGCGGCGCAGCACCAGCGCGGCGCAGCAGAGCACGCCGAGCCCGACGTCGGCGAGCCAGGGCAGCGGTGCGCCGTCGCGGGTGGCGTCACCGAGCGGCACCATCAGCGACCCGTACGCCAGTGCCACCGTGACCGCGACGGCGTCGGCCAGCCGGTCCCGGGCCGCCGACCGGCGGCTTCCCACCGGATCGGGAACGAGCAGAGTGAACACCAGGCCGGCCATGTGCCGAAGCCTACGATCCGGCGCCCCGGCCGGACACGGTCCGAAGTCATCCGCGCCCCCTACCGAAGGAGGGGTGCGGACCGGATCCGAGGGCCGATGCGCCGCGGACGCCGCCGGAACCAGGCTCGGGCCATGGTCAGACGAGTGGGGTGGATCGGCGCGGCGGCCGGGTGGGGCATCGTCGCGGGGTGGTGGATGCCGCGCGGGCCGTTGACGATCACGCAGGCACTGTGGTCGGTCGGGCTGAGCGTGGCCGTCGGCGCGCTGGCCGGGTGGCTGAGCCGGTCGCGGTGGTCGATGCTGGCGGCGCCCGCGGCGTTCGCCGTCGCGGTGGAGGTGCTGCGGCTGCGGGTGGACGGGCCGTCCGTCGACGCCCCGCACGCCAGCGCGTTCGGCTTCGTCGTGCTGGTCGCGGGCCGCGGGTTGCAGGGGTTGCTCTCGGTGCTGCCGATGGCGCTGGCCGCCGCGTACGGCGCGGGCTGGGTGCGGCGCGGCCGGCCGGGCGGCAGGCGGAGCCGGCGGTACGTGCGCCGCACGGTGACCGGGTCGGCGGCGGCGATGGTGCTGGCGGTGACGGTGGCTGTCGCCGTACCGGCCCGGACCCCGCCGATCGCGGGGGAGCGGGGCATCGCGGAGCTGACGAGGATCGACGCCGGCGGGCACCGGCTGGGCGCGCTGATCCGGGGCGCCGACCGGACGGCGCCGGTGCTGCTCTTCGTGCCCGGGGCACCCGGCGGCTCCGAACTGGGCGCGGCCCGCCGGCACCTCGCCGCGCTGGAGCGGAGGTTCGTGGTGGTGACCCTGGACCGCCGGGGCGGTGGCTCGTCCTATCCCGCGCTGGATCCGACCGCGACGGTGACGCTGGACGGCGCGGTCGCCGACGTCATCGCCGTCACCGAGGCGCTGCGCCGCCGCTTCCACCAGGAGAAGATCTACCTGCTCGGGCACTCCGGCGGCTTGATCCTCGGCGTGCTGGCCGTGCAGCGCCGGCCCGAGCTGTACCGGGCGTACATCGGCGCCGGGCAGGGCGTGGACGTGGCGGCCAGCGACAAGATCTTCTACGCCGACATCCTCGCCTGGGCCCGCGCCACCGGACGGGCGGGGCTCGTGCGCACGCTCACCGCGCTCGGGCCGCCGCCGTACCGGGACGTGTACTCCTACGAGCCGATCATGCTCTACGAGAACCAGGTCTACGACTACGACCACTCCGGTAACGCCGAGGGCGCCGACGACCCGTTCGACGGCCTGGGCGCCTCCGAGCACACCCTGCTGCAGAAGGCGCACGCCATCAACGCCGTGCTGGACACCTGGAGCGTGCTCTATCCGACGATGCAGGGCGTGGACCTGCGCCGGGACGTGCCGCGGCTGGAGGTGCCCGTCTACTTCGTGCAGGGCGCGCACGAGATGCGCGGCCTCGCCGCCCTCTTCACCCCCTGGTACGAAGCGCTGCAAGCACCCGCCAAGCGCCTGATCGTGGTGCCGACCGGCGGCCACCGGGCATTCCTGGAACAGCCGGCGCGCTTCGCCGAGGTCATGGACGAGGTGCTGGCGACACCCGGTAGGTGATGTGGGTGACCAGCGACGCCGACCGGCCGCCGAGCTGCTCCAGCCGCAGCGCCGGAACCCCGTCGAAGAGGCGCTCGCCCGCACCGAGCAGCACCGGGGCGACGTGCAGCCGCAACTCGTCGATGAGGCCGGCGGTGAGCGCCTGGTTGACCGTCGAGGCGCCGCCGGCGATCGCGATCCGGCCGTCGCCGGTGGCCGCCCGGGCCCGGGCGACGGCCTCTTCGACACCGCCGGTGACGAAGGAGAACGTGGTGCCGCCCTGCATGACGAGGTCGGCGCGGGGATGATGGGTGACGACGAAGACCGGCTTGTGGTACGGCGGATCCTCGCCCCACCAGCCACGCCACGCCGGATCCCAGTCACCGGCGCCGGGCCCGGCGAACATGTTGCGCCCCATGACGAATGCGTCGGTGTCAGTGATCGCGTCGCGCTCGGCGGCGTTCTCGTCGGGGGTCTCGAACATCCACCGGTGCAGCTCTTCGCCACCCTCGCCGAGCGGGTCGGTGCGGCTCTGCCGGGGCCCGGCCACGAAGCCGTCGGCGGAGACGCCGAGGTCGCAGGTCACGTACGCCATGGTCGAAGTCCTTTCCGAAGACCGGTGGTACGTCGACCATCCTCACATGAGCCTGCTCAGGCCCGGGATGTGCCGTTTGGGCGGCGCGGGGGAACCCGGCTCGCGGGCCCGGGCGTCCAATCGCGGACTGCCAGCCGTGCGACCCTCGGAGGTCCGCCATGTCCGCCTGCCGCGCCTGCCCGTCGTTCGTCCTGCTCAGCACCACGGCCCTGCTCGGCTCCGTGATCCTGCTCGCCGCCCGCGCCACTCCCACCCGCGCTCGTTCCGGCCGGGCCGGCGCCACGGTGCCCGATTTGATCGGCCGCAACATCGCCCTGGTCGACAAGCTCGCCGGTGACGCCGGGGTGGTGGCCGTCCTGAGCTACCGACCCCGGGCCCGGCAGGCCGCGGGCACGGTGGTGGCGGTTTATCCCGCAGCCGGCGCGAGCGTGGGCCGCGGGAGCACGATCCAGGTCTCGGTGGCGGGCCGCCCCAGCACGGATCTCGACGACCGCATCGCCGCCGACCGCCGCCGCTTCGTCGGGCTCGGCGCCGATCCGGACGGCACCCTGGTCGTGGCGGTGGCCGCCGGGGTGAATCCGGACGCTGCCGTTTCCGCCATCCGGCCGGCCCTGGCGGGCCGCAAGCACCGCGTCGTCACGTGCGACACGACCTTCGCCGAGCTGGAGAGCGTCCGCGCCGGGGTGAGCGCCGCCCTCCTGCAGGCCGCCGGCCTCACCCTGCGGGTGGACCCGGTGGCCGGCGTGGTCCGGGTCGAGGGCGACATCGCGGCCGAGGTGGCCGCCGCACTGACCACCCGGTACGGCCGAGCCGTGATCGTGGCCCGCAGCAAACCAACCCGCCGATCCGCCTGACCCAGCCCTCAAGGGATTTTTCCGCGCGCCCACGAACGACGCACCCACGCTCGGTGCCGGGGTGCCAAATTCTGGACGTAACGGATTTTTCCGGGCGGGTTGGGGCGCCCGGGTTGCGGCCTCCTGCTGGTCGCACTCGACTCCGGGCGGCCGTTCACAGACCTTGGAGAATTACGGTGTGCTCGGCACCCGCACGCATCAAGGTCGCGGCCGGCCGCGACGATATGCGGGGTTTGTGAGTTTTGGGCCCGGGATGTGGGACCGGAAGCTCAGGGTGTGGTCACTGTGCCCGGCATGTGGAACTGAGCTCATCAGCTGGACGTGGTGCCCGCATGGTGGACCGTCGGGGCGGGCCTCATCGCGGGACGCGGGTCTGAAGAGTGGCCTAGGCGGTGAGCTGCGGGGGTCGGATGCGTCGTTCGCGAGGGCGGACGAGGTGTTGCGGATCGACTGCGGGACAGTCATGCAGAAGTCTCCAGGGGCCACCGGTTACCGAGATCTCAATGCGGTGTCCTGATGTCGTGGCCGGTGGAGCGGGGCCCACGCCGCCGAAGCTCAGCTTGTGATGTCGCGACCGGCGAAGCGGGCCCACGCCGCCGACAGGAACACCGCGATGTAGGCGCCGGCCGACAGCAGCCCCGGCCACAGCGCGCCGAACGACACCGGGTCGCGCAGCAACTCGCCGAAGTCTTCCCAATGCCGGGTCAGCAGGTACGGATGCAGCCAGTCCAGCTGCGGGATCTGCAGCAGCACGAAACTCGCCACGGTCAGCATGGTCAGCGCGATGGTGGCACCCATCGGCTGCTCGGTGAGGGTGGACAGGAACAGCCCGATCGCGCCCAGTGCCGACAGGCAGACCCCGAGGTACAGGCAGACGCCGAGCAGCCGCAGCAGAGCCTCGCCGAAGCTGGTCTGCGAGCCGGAGAGCAGGGTGACGTCGCCGCCGCCGAAGAGGATCAGCCCGACCGCCAGCCCGGAGACCGCGACCACCAGCGGCGCCACGAACGCGCCCGCCACGATGCCCGCGTACTTGACGGCCAGCAGGCGGGTGCGGCCCACCGGCACGGTCAGCAGATAGCGCAGCGTGCCCTGGTTCGCCTCGCCGGCCACCGCGTCGCCGGCCAGCATCGCGATCGCGATCGGCAGGAACAGTCCCAGCTCGACGGCGAGCGCGGCCAGCGCCACGAAGAAGCCGTTGCCGGTGATCTGGGCGAAGAAGTCCGGGCCGCCGCCGCGGCGGCCCGAGGTGTCCGGCGCGGCCACCTTCATCGCCACGGCCAGCACGATCGGTACGGCGGCCAGCGCGGCCAGGCCGACCTGGTTGCGCCGGCGGACCGCGATCAGGCGCAGCTCGGAGCGCAGGAATCGGGTCGAGAACCGGCCCGACACCTCAACCGCTGACATCGAAGCCTCTTCCGGTCAGGGAGACGAACACGTCCTCGAGGCTGGGCGACTCGACCGAGTAGCCGCGTACCGCCACACCGTCGTGCACCAGCGCGGCTACCACCTTGTCCGGCGCGATCGCGCCGAGCTGACCGGCGGCCTCGGCCGCCGTCTCGGTGACGTCGGTCAGGCCCAGCGTGCGCAGCACTTCGGCGGCCTGCGCCGGCTGGTCGGTCAGCACCCGGGCCCGGGGCGCCGCGTCCGAGCGCAGCTGGGTGAGCGGCTCCTGGGCGACCAGTTTGCCCCGGTGCATCACCCCGACGTGGGTGCAGATCTGCTCGACCTCGGCGAGCAGGTGGGTGCTGAGCAGCACCGTCGCGCCCTCCGCGGCGAGCGCCCCGACCAGCGTGCGCACCTCGCGGGTGCCCTGCGGGTCCAGGCCGTTGGTCGGTTCGTCCAGGATGAGCAGTTCGCGCGGTACGAGCAGGGCGGCCGCGATGGCCAGCCGCTGCTTCATGCCGAGCGAGTAGGTGCGGTAGCGCTTGGCCGCCGCGGCGCCCAGCCCGACCCGGTCCAGGGCGGCGGCGATCCGGGTCTCCGCGGTGCCCGCCTCGGCGCCGCGGTCGGCCGCGTCGAGCCGCCGCAGGTTGTCGCGCCCCGACAGGTACGGGTGGAAGCCCGGCCCCTCGACCAGCGAACCGACCCGGGGGAGCACCTCGGCGGCACGCTCCGGCATCGCCGCGCCGAGCAGCTCGTGCCGGCCGGCGCTGGCGCCGATCAGCCCGAGCAGCATCCGGATCGTGGTGGTCTTGCCCGATCCGTTCGGGCCGAGGAAGCCGTAGACCGCCCCACGGGGGACAGCCAGGTCGACGGTGTCCACCGCGACCTGGCTGCCGAACCGCTTGGTCAGCCCGTATGTGGCGACCGCGAGGTCAGTCACTTTCCGGCTGCCTCGTACAGCTTCTCCGGGGCCACCGCGCCGACCAGGATCCGGCCGTCGTCGGTGATCAGCGCGCTGAACAGGGCGCTGGTGAGCAGGCGCCCGCTGCCCCAGGTGCCGCTGGTCTTCGGCAGCGCGCCGACGATCGCGTCCAGCTGGCCGGCGGCCTGGCCACTCTTGCCGGCCTTGGCGTCGTCACCGGTCGGCATCTTGGCCACCAGCACCGAGGTCCAGCCCGTGCCGACGACCTTGGTGCCCTCCTCGGCGGCCTGCTTCTCCGCTTCCTTCGCCTTTTCCGGCGTGATGGCCTTGTCGTGCTCCTTGGCGATGTCGGCCGCGCTGGGCTCGGTCACCTTGGTGCCTTCCGGCGGGTTGAAGACGAACTGCTGCGCGTCCGGCACCTTGAAGGTGATCTGCTGGAACGCCACCCGCACCGCCGGGTCGTTGGCGTTCTTGGCGTACACGTCGACGCCGAGCGGCACGTGCTTCTCCGCGTCGATGGCCAGGCGCACCTGGCCGATCAGCGAGGCGGTGTCCCGCGGGGTGAGCACCAGCTCGTACGCGTTCCGCCCGGCGACCCTGGCCGCGCCGGTCGTGGTGACCGCCGTGGTCGGATCGATCGCGGCGAGCGCCGCGTCGGCGGCCTCCTGCGGCGTGGACGGCACGCCCGTCGGCAGCGCCGCCGGCTTCTTGTCCGCCTTGTCCGCGGGGATCTTGTAGTGCGTCGCCGAGCTGTCGGCGCTGCGCCACATCCACACGTCCGAGCCGTTGCGGATCACGTCGGTCTCGCCGAGCGTGCCCATCAGGGCGAGGCGGGCCTTGTCCTCGCCGGCGTACCAGACCCGTGCGGTGTTGCTGCCCGCGACGAGCTTCATGATGTCGGCGCTGCCGGCTCCGCTGGTGAGGCCCGGCAGCGACGGCAGCCCCAGGTCGGCGGTCTGCACCACCGTGCCGGAGAAACCGTCGACCTTGGCGTTCTGCACGTCGACCAGCAGCTGAGCCGCACTGCGCTCCGGCAGCGAGGGGTCCGCGCTGGCCACGATCGTGCCCGCTGCAGCGCCGCCACCGATGACGGCGACCGCGGCCGCGGCCGGAACCAGCCAGCGCAGCGCGGGCCTTGACCTGAACACACTCACGATGAGCACCTCCCGTTGTCTGAAGCCATCGTGCGCCGCCCGGCCTGTGACGCCGCTGAGAACATCCCCTAGGGGTCGGGGGGTGTCTAGCCCTGACGTGCCAAGGTAGTGGAGTGCGGTTGCTGGTGGTGGAGGATGAGGCGCGGCTCGCGGCCGCCCTGAAGCGTGGTCTGCAGGCCGAGGGTTTCGCCGTGGACGTGACCGGCGACGGCCAGGACGGGCTGGAGCTGGCCCGCCACGGCGACTACGACGCGATGATTCTCGATGTCATGCTGCCGCGGCTGTCCGGCTACCGGGTGGTGCGCCAGCTGCGGGCCGAGGAACACTGGCTGCCGGTGCTGATGCTCTCGGCCAAGGACGGCGAATACGACCAGGCCGACGGCCTGGACTGCGGTGCCGACGACTATCTGACCAAGCCCTTCTCGTACGTGGTGCTGCTGGCCCGGCTGCGCGCGCTGCTGCGCCGGGGCACCCCGGAACGGCCGGCGGTGCTGCGCCACGGCGACCTGGAGCTGGATCCGGCCCAGCGCAAGGTCACCGTCGCCGGCGCCGAGGTGATGCTGACCGCCCGCGAGTTCGCCCTGCTGGAATACCTGCTGCGCCGCCCCGGCGAGGTGGTCTCCAAGACCGAGCTGCTCGACCACGTCTGGGACGCCGCGCTGGAGACCGCCGCCAACGCGGTCGAGGTCTACGTCGGCTACCTGCGCCGCAAGATCGGCCGGGATCGGCTGGAGACGGTCCGCGGCGCCGGCTACCGGCTGGCCGCCGTCGACGGGTCCTGAGCGTGACCTGGCTGCGCCGGCTCAGCCTGCGGGCCCGGCTGCTGCTCGTCTCGGTCGTGGTGCTCTTCGCCGGGCTCGCCGGCGGCGGCGTGGTGCTGGTCGCGACGATGAACTTCGCGCTGCTGCGCACCGCGAACAACGAGGCGCTCGACACCGCCAACGCGGTCGCCGAGCTGGTGAACGAAAACACCCTGAGTGATCCGCTGCCGGCTGCTCCGGCCGTACGGGTGCAGGTGGTCAACGCCAAGCACCAGGTCCGCGCGGTCTCCGCCGGTGCCGACCGGCTCGTGCCGATCCTCTACCCGGACGAGCTGAACGCCCTCGGCGACGGGCAGGGCCGGTTCATCCCCGGCAGCCGGATCGGGCTGGACGGCCGGGTGCGCGTGGTGAGCGTGACGGCCGGGCCGGCGAGCGACCCGGTCCGGGTGCTCGTCGCGCGGCCCACCGCCGACCTCACCCAGGGCGTGCACCTGCTGCGCACCACGCTGCTGATCACTTTCCCGCCGCTGGTGGCGCTGCTCGCCCTGGTGGCGTGGCGGGTGGTGGGCGCGACGCTGCGCCCGGTCGAGGCGCTGCGGGCCGGCGCGGAGGAGATCACCGGCGGGGCCCGGCCCGGCCGGCTGCCGGTGCCGGACTCCCGCGACGAGATCCACCGGCTCGCGGTGACGCTGAACGGCATGCTGCACCGCCTGGACGCGGCCCGGGAGCGCCAGCGGGCCTTCGTGGCCGACGCCGCCCACGAGCTGCGCAGCCCGCTGACCAACATGCGGACCGAGCTGGAGGTGGCCCAGCGGCTGCGGGACAGCACCGACTGGCCGGCGCTCGCCGACGACCTGCTCACCGACGTGGAACGGCTCAGCCGCCTGGTCGACGACCTGCTGCTGCTGGCCCGGGCGGACGACGGGAGCACCCGGGCGCTGACCCGGCGGGCCGAGGCGGTCGAGCTGGGCCAGCTGCTGGGCGAGGTCGCGGCGCGCTACCCGGCGGTGGAGTACGAACGGCCGGCGGTGCCGCTGCGGACCCAGGGGGAACGCGACGCGCTGGGCCGGGTGGTGGCGAACCTGCTCGACAACGCCGTCCGGCACGCCGCGTCGTCGGTGCGCCTGGCGGTGACGGCGGATGGCGCGTACCAGATGATCTCGGTCTCGGACGACGGGCCTGGCATCCCGGCGGCGGACCGCGAGCGGGTCTTCGACAGGTTCACCCGGCTCGACGATGCCCGCGCGCGCGACGCCGGCGGCTCCGGACTGGGCCTGGCGATCGTCCGCGAGCTGGTCCGCCGGCACGGCGGCACGGTGGCGCTCCGGGGCTCGGTGCCCGCGCCCGGCCTGCGCGTGGATGTCCGCCTGCCCGGCGCGTGACCCCGCCGGGAATTCGGCTGGAACTTTTCCGCGACAGGTATCGACCAATGACCGTGCCCGGCGCCCCGGCCGGTTCGATCGGAAGGTTTCTGATGACCCTGTTGAAGCGTTCGGCCGCGGTGGCCGGAATGGTCGCCGCGCTCACCCTCGCCCTCGCGGTGCCCGCGTCCGCGCACGTCACGGTGAATCCGAACACTGCGGTGCAGGGTGGCTACGCCAAGCTCACGTTCCGGGTGCCGAACGAGAGCGACACCGCGAGCACGACCAAGGTCGAGGTCAACCTGCCGGCCGACACCCCGTTCGCCTCCGTGTCGCTCAAGCCCATCGCCGGCTGGACCATGGCGCCCGTGAAGTCGAAGCTGGCCACGCCCATCGAGGCGCACGGCACGCAGCTCACCGAGGCGGTCACGAAGATCACCTGGACCGCCGTCGGGGACGCGGCGATCAAGCCCGGCCAGTTCCAGGAGTTCGACGTGTCGGTCGGCCCGCTGCCGGAGGCGCCGCAGGTGGTGTTCAAGGCCCTGCAGACCTACTCGGACGGCACCGTGGTGCGCTGGATCGACGAGCCCACCACCGACGGGACCGACCCGGAGAAGCCCGCGCCCGTCCTCAAGCTCACCGCGGCGACCGACACCGCCGCAGCCGGCAGCAGCGCCGTGCCGACCGTGACCGCGGCGGCGCCGGCCGAGGAGGAGGGCGCCACGTCGTGGGCCGGCACCATCGGGATCGGGCTGGGCCTGGCCGCACTGGTCCTCGGCCTGCTCGCCTACCGCCGCTCGGGTCAGAGCGCTGCGGGTCAGGGCGCTGCGGGTCAGAGCGCTGCGGGTCAGAGCGCTGCGGGTCAGAGCGCTGCGGGTCAGAGCGCTGCGGGTCAGGGCGCCGCGGGTCAGAGCACTGCGGGTCAGACCAGCACGGAGCAGGGCAGCAGGGAGCAGGGCGGCGTGGAGCAGGTCGCCGCTGGTCAGAGCATCGCGGGGCAGTGACCGACGAGCAGGTCACCGGGTGGGCGCTCGCCGCCGGCCGGGGTGACCGGGATGCGGCGGCGGCGTTCGTCCGGGCCACCCAGCGGCAGTTGCGGCGCTTCCTGCAGCACCTCGCCGGGCCCGGCGAGGTCGAGGACCTGGCCCAGGAGACCTACCTGCGGGCGCTGCGCAGCCTGCCCGGCTTCGCCGGCCGCTCCAGCGCCCGCACCTGGCTCTACACCATCGCCCGCCGGGTCGCCGTCGACCACGTCCGGGCCGCGGTCGTGCGCCCGCGGATCGCCCGGATCGAGGACTGGCAGGGCGCCGCCGACGCCGTGGGCGCCGCGGACCGGCCGCGCTTCGAGGACGACCTGGCCCTGCGCGACCTGCTCGGCGCGCTGAGCGCCGAGCGGCGGGAGGCCTTCGTGGCCACCCAGCTGCTGGGTCTGTCGTACGCGGAGGCGGCCGAGGTCTGCGACTGTCCGGTGGGAACGATCCGCTCCCGGGTGGCCCGGGCCCGCGAGGACCTGGTGGCGGCCCTGGCCGCGACCGGCGACCCGCGCCGTAGCCGCACCTCGAACGCGGCGGGCTGAAGGCACGGTCAAGCGCCCGGGTGCGGGGGCCGGTCAGCCGCCCTGTCCGGCCATGTGGCGCGGTGGGCTGAAGGCCCGGTCAGCTGCCCGTGTATGCCGCGTAGCAGCGGTCGGCGCGTTCGCGGGCGGTGGCCGGGTCGGTGCCGTTCTCGATGTCGGCCTCGGCCCAGCTGTCGCTGCTCAGCCGCTGGAACAGCTTGCCCTCCTCGGAGGTCGTCCAGGCCGTCACGGCGTCGTTGTCCCGGGGCGCCGCCGGGCTCCGCAGGTGCAGATACAGGCCTACCAGGCCCATTTCCCAGCCCATCCCGGTCGCGCTGGGGCCGTACTGCTGCCAGAACTCGTCGGCGACGTGCGCGACGTGCTCGAGCTCGAAGCGGGCGCGGCCGTCGCCCTCGGCGCTCAGGCGGACCTCCACCCAGCTCACGTCGCCGTTGTACTCCCAGGTGGCGGCGAAGCCGTGCGGCTTGTCGCAGCGGGAGATGGCGCCGCCGGCGTGGCCCTCGAACTGGTACGTGCCGCCCTCGCGCAGCTCGCCGGAGATCGGCAGGAACCAGCGGGCGATCCGTTCGGCGCTGGTCACCGCCTCCCACAGGTCGTCGAGACCCGTGTCGTAGACCTGGCTGATCGTGCCGACGCGCGCCTGGCCCGCCTCCAACACGCGGTCACCGACCTGGCGTCGTACGGAACTGATCTGCTCTTTGGCGTTTATCACCGGTTGCTCCGATCGTCGTCGTCGCGGGCGGCCAGCCGCCGCTGTCGCTTGCCCCGGGCCAGCTCGGTGGCCAGGGCGTCCAGGTGGGGGGTCCAGAACCGCCGGAACCGGCTCAGCCAGGCGTCGGCCTCGCGCAGCGCGGTGTCATCGACCGCGTAGAGCCGGCGGGTGCCCTCCGGGCGTACGGTGGCGAAGCCGTTGTCCCGCAGCACCTTGAGATGCTGGGAGACGGCGGGCTGGGAGATGCCGAACTCGGCCCGGATGACCTCGGTGACCGCGCCGGAGGGCTGCTCGCCGTCGGCGAGCAGCTCCAGGATGCGGCGGCGGACCGGGTCGCCGAGGACGTCGAACGCATGCACCGGGCCATTATGTCAGCTGCGGCTTATATAAGGCAACTCTTAAACAGCGGCCCCGGCCGGTCGGCGGCTGAGATGCTGCCTCGGGTGCGGCTCTGCGTGGTTCTGCTAGCGTTCGGCCTGCTGACTGGCTGCGGCGGCGGGACGCCGCCCCGGGCGCCATCGACCGTGCTGCCCCGGCCGTCGACCGTGCTGCCCCGGCCGTCGCCCGGGGGATGGGCCGAGGGATCGGCCGCACCCGGCCACCCGAGCGTGCCGGCCTCGTCGCCCACCAAGCCGGCCCTGTCGCCCACCGGGCCCGCCCGGCCCGCCCGGCCCGCGACCACGACCGTCGTCAGCGGCGGCTGGGAGATCACCGTCTATTACACCGCGGTGGAGAGCTTCCACGACGGCGAGCCCGAGACCGTCACCGGCTGCCGCGGCCTCGACTGCGCGCACGGCGACGACGAACTCGGCGAATATCCCGCCGACTTCGTCGCGGCGGTCAAGGACGAGGGGACCGGGCGTACGGCGGACGGCACGTACCTGAACTGGTCGTACGACGTCGGCTACTGGCTGGACAGCGCGGCGCGTGACACCGCCGGCGCACCGCTGCGCCCGTTCGTCACCGCCGCTGCTGACCCCGACGTGCTTCCGCGCGGGGCGACCTTCCGGATCGCCGGCTGCGGGCACACCGATGACGGAGGCGCGCCGCCTGGCCCGGTTTGCGCGGGTCTGCGCCGGGCGCGCTGGACGGTGGCAGATGAGTTCACCCCGGGCCTGGGTGGCAGCAGGCACGTCGACGTGTACATCGGCGAGGAGACCGGGCCGGACTTCACCGACTCGGCCTGGTATCTCACCCTCACCGGGGCGTCGCTGCGGTATGCCCCCTGAGCTCCGCGGGCGTGGGCCTTGGTGGGTCTTGCTGGGTTCTCCGGGGGCATCCGCTCCTGTTAAGTCGCCTTTGTCCGAGGCGTCAACGGTCACTTTGATAGATCTTGGTAGCGTTTGGCCCTCCTGGGGCCACTGGTTGCCAAGATCTCAACGCAGTGCCCTCGTTCGAGTGCTTGTCGGTGACGTGCCGAGGGCGGGGTGATGCCGTCTGGTTTCGGGGATCGAATACGTCGTTCGTGAGGCGCGCAGTCACTCGGGCGAGGCATCGCGGATCGGCTGCGGGACAAACCATGCAAAAGTCCGCCCGAGGCCAGCGGTGACCAGGGTTCTGCCGGGTTCGGTCGGTCGCCCCGCAGGCAGGCTCGGGCCGCGACCGGATCTTGTGGCGGGGTGGTCCGCTCCGTGCCGGCACGGAACTATGTCGATGGAGGGTCGGCGGGCCGGCGAGGATCTTGTTGCGATCCGGTGAGCTCCGCACCGCCACGGCACAACAACAGCCTGACACCAGGCAGCCGATACCCGGGCGTGGACAGGGCCCCGGGTTCGCTGACACGTGCACAACCGAGGACCCCGTCGAACTCACCCGATCTCCGCAAGATCTTCCCCGGCTTCCCGGCCATCCATCGACATTGATGCGATAGGGCGTGGGGCGGACCGCGCCGCTTCAAGATCCGGTCGCGAACCGAGCATGCCCGCGGGACGACCGACCGAACCCTCTGCGTTTCGCACGGGACGCCGTTTCGCAGGGGACACCTGGGCCGGGTGCTCGTCTCAGGAGGCGTATCGCTTGGCGGCGCGCTCGCGGGCCTTGACCGCCTCGACCTCGCGGTCCTTCGGCGGCGCGGTCGTGACGAGCGCGGCGAGCAGCTCTTCCGTCGCCGCCGCGACCGCGTCGACGGCCCGGTCGAAGGCGGCCTGATTGCGCTGCGACGGGCTGGTCGATCCGGCGACCTTGCGGACGTATTGCAGGGCGGCGGCCCGGACCTCGTCGGGCGTGGCCGGCGGCTCGAAGTTGTGCAGCTGGCGAATGTTTCGGCACATGGGGAAAGCCTAGTCACTGCCGGCGGCCCGGGCGGACCCCCGAACCGCCCGGGCGGGGGCTCCCACCGTCTCGAAGAGTGCGTTGCTCGCGCACAGCGGCACCGACTCGGTGTAGCTCGGGTCGACGATCCAGCTAGCCGGCCGGGTTGCCGCGGCGCTGCCCGCGCCATGGTCGGTGCCGGGCCGCCCCGGATAGGTTCTCGGGGTGACCGTGGACCTCGACGAGCCGACGACCGCCGCCCCCGCCCGACCCCAGGCCCGCAGGAGATGGCTGTTCGCCCTGCTCATCGTGGTGTTGCTCGGGCAGATGGCGGTCGCCATGGTGGTCACCGCGGTGCAGCAGACCCCGACCATCGACGAGCCGGTGTACGTCGGCACCGCCATCACCTACATGCAGCAGCGCAGCCTGCGGTACAACCCGGAGCATCCGCCGTTGGGCAAGTTGATCATGGCGGCGGGGCTGGTGTTCGCCCAACCGAAGCTCGACCCGGCATACCGGGGCAACCAGACGGCGCTGGGCCGGCACGTGCTCTACTCGGCCGGCAACGACCCGTACGAGCTGATGTTCTTCGCCCGGCTCCCGATGATCATTCTGACGCTGCTGTTCGGGCTGGTCGTGTTCGCGTTCGCCCGCGACCTGGTGGGTCCGGTCGGCGGGCTGCTGGCTTTGGCCCTGTACGCGTTCTCGCCCGACGTGATCGCGCACGGTTCGCTTGCCACCCTGGACGTGCCGGCGGCCGGGTTCCTGCTGACCGCGACCTGGCTGCTGTGGCGGGCCCGGGGCCGCCCGCTGCTCTACGTCCCGCTGGCCGGGCTCGCGCTCGGCGCCGCGCTGGCCACCCGGATGAGCGTGCTGCCCGCGGTGCCGGTGCTGATGCTGCTGGCGTTCCTGGCGGTCAAGCGGCTGCGTGGGGTGGCGGCCGCCGGCGGGCTCGCCGCGATCGCGGTCGCCGTGGTCTGGGTGGTGTATCTCGCCGTCGATCCCACGCTGCGGTTCCTGCACCCGATCGGCATGCCGGTGATCGACGGGCTGCGCGGGCTGGCCGTCGACCTGCTGCCGTTCCCGGTGCCGTACCGCGACGGCATGCGGATCCAGTTCGCCTTCGAGGACCGGACGTTCAACGGCTTCCTGTTCGGCCACCCGTACCGCGGCGCGCGCTGGTACTACCTGCCCCTGGCCATGCTGGTGAAGACGCCGCTGGGCCTGCTGGTGCTGTGGCTGGCCGGCACGGTGGCCCTGCTGATCGTGCCGCGGCTGCGGATCGCCGCGGTGTACCTGCTCGTGCTGCCCGCCGTGCTGTTCGTCGTGGCCATGACGGGCTCGCGCGACTTCGGCAGCCGGTACGCGGTGTTCATGCCGGTCTTCCTGGCCGTGGCGGCGGCCTCCGTCGTCGCGCTGCGCTGGCGCTGGGCGCACCTCACGGCCGCGGCGCTGACGCTGTTCGTGGCGGTCAGTTCGCTGCGGACGTTCCCGTACTACCTGCCGTACTCCAACGAGGCGTTCGGCGGCCCGGCGAAGACCCATCTGCGGCTGCACGACTCGAACGTCGACTGGGGGCAGGACCTGGGCCGGCTCGCCGACCGGCTGCGCGAGCGGTATCCCGGCGAGCCGGTCTGGCTGGTGTACAAGGGCGCCGGGTTGCCGGCCGCGTACGGGATCACCGCGGGAAACCCGCTGCGGACGCCGGCTGCGGACGTGCACGGGCTGCTCGTGGTCTCCGACAGCGCGGCCGCCCGGGCCGGCGTCCGGCTCAAGGCCCTGCTGCGCACCAGCGGTGAGCCGGTGGACGAGGTCGGCTACTCGATCACCATTTACCGCCGTCCCTGACTCGCCTGCGCGCACCCTGGCGTACACCTGACGGTCGGCTCGATCGCTCATCGTCAGGGCATGCCGGACGTCGTGCGAGCCGTGGCCGACAGCCCGTGGGTGCTGGTGCTGGTCTTCGTGGTGGCCGGGCTCGACGCCGTGCTGCCGTTCATGCCGAGCGAGTCGACGGTGGTCGCGGTCGCGGTGGTCGCCGCCGGTACCGGCCGGCCGGCGCCGGTCGCGCTCGTTCTGGTGGCGGCGGCCGGTGCCTACCTGGGGGACCTGCTCGCGTACGGGATCGGCCGGCGCGGCACCCGGGCCGCCGCCGCCCGTCTCGACCGGGGCCGGCGGTCCCGGGCTCTGCACGGCTGGGTGCATCGCCTGCTGCACAGCCGCGGTGGCCTGCTGATCGTCTTCGCCCGCTATGTGCCGGGCGGCCGCTCGACCACCGCGTTCGCGGCGGGGATCGTCGGCTATCCGCCGGTCCGGTTCCGCTGGTACACGGCCGCCGGGGTGCTGCTCTGGTCCGGCGAGGCGGTGCTGATCGGCTATGCCGGCGGCGCGGTGTTCGCCTCCCGGCCGCTGTTTGCCCTGGCCGCCGGGTGGGGCGGGGCGCTGCTCGTCACCGGCGTCGCGGCCGGCGTCCAACGGCTCGCCGGGCTCGCCAGGCGGCCCGCCGCCACGCCGCCCGTACGCCAGCGGAGCTGACCCTGCGCCCGTACCTCAGTCGGCCGGCTGCAGGCCGAATTTGCCGTTCTCGGCGCGCAGCAGGAGGAACCTCGGCATGGCGCGGGTGCCGTCGGGGTTGAAGCTCAGCGGCCCGCTCATCGCGTCCAGGTCGGTGGTCGCGATCGCCGCGCGGACCGCCTCGTGGTCGACGCTGCCGGCCCGCTTGATCGCGTCGAGCGCGACCTTCACCGCGTCGTACGCCTCGACCGTCGACGGGCCCGGTGCCGTGCCGAACGCCGTCTGGTAGCGCCTCGACCAGTCGGCCAGCTCGGGCAGGAACTCCGGGAAGATCAGCGCCGTGCCGTACACGTCGCGGGACTGCGCCGGGGTGAGGTTCGCCAGCAGCGGGCCGTCGGTCGCACCGTCACCGACGACGATCTTGCCTGTGAAGCCGTCGTGGCGCAGGTCCTTGATGAGCTGGCTGGCCTCGGCGTAGTAGCCGGTGTAGTAGACGATGTCGGCCTTGCCGGTCAGCACCTTGCTGGTGATCCGGGAGTAGTTCGTCGCGCCCTGGCTCAGCTCGAACTCGCCGGCCACCGCCAGGTCGCCGGCCCGCTTCGCCGCGGCGGCCGTGGACTCGGCCAGGGTGACCGGGAAGCTGGTGCCGTCGTGCACGACCGCCAGCCGGTGGCCGCCGAGCCGCTTCATCCAGCCGACCGCGAAGTCCGCCTCGGCGGTGACCGTGCCGCAGATCAGGAAGACGCTGTCGTACTTCGGCGCGAGCAGGTCGGTGGAGTTGGACTGCGCCACGACCATCGGCACCCCGGCCGCCCGGAAGATCTTCAGGGTGGGCACGGTGGCGCTGCTGCAGTAGCCGCCGACCGAGGCCACGATGTCCTTGCCGACCAGGGTACGGGCGGCGGTCACCGCGGTGCCGGGGTCGCAGGCGTCGTCCTCGACGAGGAGTTCGACCTGCCGGCCCAGGACGCCACCGGCCGCGTTGGCCTCGCTGACCGCCAGCCGGGCCCCGTTGACCATGGACTCGCCGGACGGGCTGCTGCGCCCGGTCAGCGGCACGAGGGTGCCGAGGCGGACGGTGCCCGTCGGGGGCTCCGCCGCGGTCGCGGAACTCTCCGCCTGTTCGCCGCACCCGGCGAGGGCGGCCAGCACGACCGCCACCACGACGCTGGACAGCAGCTGTCGGCTGCGCATGGGACCACACCCCGTCCTTGAAGCTCATGGCTCTGTTCGGTACCGAACCCGGTGAGCTGAGCCCGTTCGCCTTCACCGCCGCCCGCCGCTGCCGAATAGAGCGCCGTGATCAGGCGCATCCGTGGACGCAGCGTGGCGATGACCGCTGCCCTGGCGGGGGTGTTGCTGGCGCTGGCCGGCTACGTCATCCAGGGCACCGTGCACACCACCCGGGCCACCGAGCAGCAGAGCCACGCGCTGGTCATCGACTCGATGTTCTTCGAGGCGCGGATCGCCATCGCGATGCAGGAGGTGAACCTGCGGCACTACCAGGTCGAGCCCTCCGTCGCCGTCGAGCAGCGCTTCGCCCAGGTGGCCCGCACCGCGAACGACACGCTGATGAGGATCGCCGCCCAGGACACCGGGCAGGCCCGGGCGGACGCGGTGCGGCTGCGCGATGAGCAACTCGCCTACCAGGCCCTGGCCGAGCGGTTGATCGCGCTGATCGCGGACAGCGACCCCGGGCACATCCAGCTCGACCGGCTCGAGGTGACGCCGGCCTTCTACACCCTGCAGGACGACGTGGACGAGGTGTCACGGGCCTACCATGACGACGCCCAGATGCAGGTGGCGGAGCTGCGCCGGACCCAGGTGCGGCTGCTCATCGGCACCTCGGTCGGCTTCGGGGTGACCCTGACCCTGGTCGGCATGATCCTGCGACTGGTGCTCGGCTACCAGCGCCGCCTGGTCGAGCAGGCCGCGGCGAGCCGGCACCTGGCCCTGCACGATCCGCTCACTGGGCTGCCCAACCGCACCCTGTTCGGCCAGCGGCTGCGCCGGGCCCTGGCCGGCATCACCGCGGCGGGCGGCGGCCATCAGCTGGCGCTCATGGTCATCGACCTCAACGGCTTCAAGGCCGTCAACGACACCCTCGGCCACCACGCCGGCGACCTGGTGCTGCTCGAGTCGGGCCGCCGGCTGACCGGCGGCGTCGGCGCCGACGGCCTGGTGGCCCGCCTCGGCGGCGACGAGTTCGCCGTGCTGCTGCCGCACGTCTCCGGCGTCGACGCGGCCACCGAGCTCGCCGAACGGCTGGTCGCCTCGCTGCGCCGCGACTTCCTGCTGGACGAGGGCCCGGCGGCGATCAGCGGCAGCCTCGGCATCGCGCTCGGCCCGCTGCACGGCGCCGGCGACGAGCTGTTCCGGCACGCCGACGCCGCGATGTACCGGGCCAAGGGCAACGGCGGCGGCGTCGCCGTCTACGACGCCGCCGAGGACGCCGAGACGCCCGATCGGATGCAGCTCTTCGCCGACCTGCGGGCGCTGCTCGACAGCGGCGATCCGGACGGTCAGCTGCGGCTGCACTACCAACCCCAGGTACGCCTCAGCGACGGTGCCGTGACAGCCGTGGAGGCGCTGGTCCGCTGGCAACACCCAGCCCGGGGGCTGCTGCCGCCCGCGGTGTTCCTGCCCGTGGCGGAGAGCCGCGGCCTGGAGATCCGGCTGACCGACCACCTGCTGGGCCTGGCGGTGCGGCAGGCCGCCCGGTGGCGGGAGGCGGGGCTGGAATACCGGATGGCGGTGAACGTGTCACCCGGCTGCCTGATCGACGCCGGCTTCGTCGCCCGGGTGCTGGGCACGGTCGCCGGCGCCGGGCTGCCGCCGCGGCTGCTGTGCCTGGAACTGACCGAGACCAGCATCATGGCCGACCCGGAACGCGCCGTCCGCGCCCTGCACGAGATCCGCGAGCACGGCGTCTCGGTGTCCGTCGACGACTTCGGCACCGGGTTCAGCTCGCTGGCCCAGCTGCGCCGGGTGCCGGCCGACGAGCTGAAGATCGACCGTACGTTCGTCCGCGACCTGACGCCCGGCTCCCCGGACGCGGTCATGGTGCGCAGCGCGATCGATCTGGGCCACAACCTGGGCCTGTCCGTGGTCGCCGAGGGCGTGGAGGACGTGGCGGCGCTGCTGCGGCTGCGCGAGCTGGCCTGCGACTACGCCCAGGGCTTCGCGCTGAGCCACCCGGTGCCCGCCGACCTGCTGCCGCAGGCCTGCCGCGACGCCGAGCAGGTGGTGCGCGCGGCCGTCGAGGCGGGCGAGGGCGGCGTGCTCATGCGCTGAGAAAAATGTCGTACCCAGGGGGCAGAGTGTCAGGAGTGCCTACCCTTTCCGGTCCTGACTCTGCCCACCTGCGCGGCTGGCTGCCGAGCTATCTGATGCTCGCCCTGATCTGGGGCACCAGCTTCCTGTTCATCAAGGTCGGCGTCCGCGAGCTGCATCCGCTGTGGCTCACGTTCGCCCGGGTCGCCGCGGGCGTGGCAGTCCTGCTGGTCGTGCTCGCGGTGACCCGCGACCGGCTGCCGCGCGACGCGCGGCTGTGGGGCCACCTCGCGGTGGTGGCCGCGCTGGGCGTCGCGGTGCCCTTCACCCTCTTCGGGTACGGCGAACAGCGCGTCTCCTCGGTGCTCGCCGGCATCTGGAACGCCGCCACACCCCTGGTCGCGTTGCCGCTGGCGGTGCTGGTGTTCCGCACCGAGTCGCTGACCCGGCGCCGGGTGGCCGGCATCGCGACCGGCTTCGTCGGCGTCCTGGTGGTGCTCGGCGTGTGGCGCGACATCGGCGGCTCCCAGCTCACCGGGCAGCTCATGTGCTTCGGCGCGGCGATGTGCTACGCCGTAGCCATTCCGTACCAGAAGAAGTTCATCGCCGGCCGCGCCGGCTCCGGCGTTTCGATCGCCGCCGGGCAGTTGCTGATGGCCCTGGCCCAGCTCGCCGTGCTGGCGCCGCTGCTCGCCGGCGCGCCGCCGGCACCGGCGGAGCTGTCGCCGCGGGTGGTGCTCTGCGTGCTGGCGCTGGGCACGCTCGGCACGGGCCTGGCGTTCGTGCTGAACATGCGGGTGATCCGGGTGGCGGGGGCCAGCACGTCGACGTCGGTGACCTACCTGATGCCGGTGGTGGCGACCGTGGTCGGCGTGCTGATCCTGGGCGAGCACCTGCTCTGGAACCAACCGGTGGGCGCGATCGTCGTCCTGGCCGGCGTGGCGATCTCCCAGGGCGTGCTGTCCCGGCGCCGCCGCGACCCCCGCCCGGAGCGCGCGGCGGAGACGGATCAGGCGAGGTTGGCCACCACGACATAGCCGACGGCCGTGGCGGGTGTCACAGCTTTCGGGGGAGTTGCTGGTGGCCGGTGGCCTGCGGGGTCGATTGGTGTTCGTATCCTGACAATCGTTCATCAAGGCTTCACAATGCCTATCTATTGGATGGATATCGTGGGCGCCATGACGAGATCGTTATCCCTGAGCGGCGGCGGGCCGGCAGCCGCCAGCAGGCGGGCCGAGGAGGCGGCGGTCCGGCGCCAGTTCGAGAAGGACGCGGTCTGGAGCCGGATGATCGCCCCCGGCGGACAGGTCCCGGACCTGCCGCTGATCGAGGTCGACCTGGGCCCGATCCACCTGCGCCGGCTGCTGGACACCGGGCCGTTGGTGCTGGTCTTCATCCGGCATGCGGGCTCGGCGGCCTGCGAAAGCACACTCGTGGCCTACCAGCGCACCCTCGAACCCACCTGTGCAGACCTGGGCGCCCACCTGGTGGCGGTGAGCCCGCAGCGGGCGGAGCTGCTCGCCCCGGCCAAGCACCGCAACAACCTGAGCTACCTGGTGGCCGCGGATCCCCGGCACACCCTGATCGACGCCTTCGGGATCGGCTACCCGGCCCCGGAGGCGACCGCGAAACTGGGCACCCGCCGCACGGTCCTGCCATATCCGAGCGTGGTGGTCGCCGACCGCACCGGCACGGTCCGCTACGCCGACGTGCACCCGTTCACGGCGGCCCGCACCCCGGCGGCGCCGATCATCGCGGTCCTGCGCCAGCAGATCAGCTCGCAACCGGTGGCCCCGCGCGGCTGACCGGCGGCCCGGGACCTTGAGCCCGGGAGCCGCCCGCACCTCATCGGAGCGGGGCGCCCGGCGGATCGACCGGTGGTCACAGCCGGGCGTGGCACCATGGCGCGGATGAGTGCTCCTCGGCTGCTGGCCATCCTGGGAACGGTTGCGATCGGCGTGGCTGTGCTGATCATGGGCATGCTGCACGTCGTTCCCCCGACGTCGGAGATCAGCCCGTACCGGCGCACCATCAGCCAGTACGCCCTGACCGAGGCCGGCGGCACCTTCAACGTGGCGGTGCTGCTGCTGGCGGCCGGCTCGCTGGCGACGACGCTGGCCGTCATCGGCGCGGGCCTGGTGGCCGCGCGGTCGGGTGGCGTGCTCGCGCTGCTGCTGTGGAGTGCCGCGCTGGCCGCCGTCGTCTACTTCCCCAAGCACAACTGGGCGCTCGGCCCGAGCACGGACGGAACCGTGCACCGGGTCGCCAGCGTGGTGGCGTTCCTGAGCCTGCCGGCCGGTGCGCTGCTGATCGGACGGACCTGGTGGGCCCACCCGCGATGGCGGGTCCACGCCCGCTGGACGTGGGGCCTCGGCCTGTGGTCGCTGCTGTGCCTCACCCCGGTCCTCGCCGCGATCGCCGTGCAGCCCTGGACCGGCGTCGCCTGGTGGCGGGCGATCCCGCTGGGTGCGGTCGAACGGGTGCTCGCGATCAGCGAAATCGGCGCCGTGCTGGCACTCGCCTGGTGGGCCGCCCGGGCGTCCGTCCGCGGCCCGGTGACCGTCGCGCCGGGCCCGGGGCCGGACCGCTCACCCGCCGGATCCGGCGGCCCGCCACCCAGCTGATCGGCAGACCATAGTGGACGATCAGCATACGAGAGTGCCGATGAGGTGCACTGGTCGCGCGGCTGCCACATCCGGAGTGGTCGGTCTCGCGCTCCGCTGATCCGGTCGGTCTCGTGGCCGCGGATGTGCGCAGCGCCACACCGCGCAGCGCCACACCGCGCCACACCGCGCTGCGCCACACCGCGCTGCGCCACACCGCGCTGCGCCACACCGCGCTGCGCCACACCGCGCAGCGCCACACCGCGCCACACCGCGCTGCGCCACACCGCGCCTCGTCGGACCGGCTCCCGCGGCGAGGCCCCGGGCACCCTCGACGGTCCACTATGCGGGCACCCGTTCCAGTTGACGGGCTTCGGTCCCACCGGCTGGGCACGAGTACCGCATCCTGAGCATCCGGTCCCACACCCTGGGGCCAGCCCTCACAAAAGGCGTATATCGCCGCCGTCGGTCGCGACCTTGATGCGCGAGGGTGCGGAGCACGCCGCAGGTCCCCAAGGTCTGCGAACGGCAGCCCAAAGTCGAGCGCGGCCAGCAGGCGGCCTACGACCCGGGCACCCTATCCCACCCGAAAAGTTCAGTTAAGTCCAGAATGTAGCGCCTCGGCATGCTTCGCCGGCGCCGCTCGGAACGAAGCCTTCGATACATGTGAACAGCCTCCGCGGGGGCCACCGGTTACCAAGTCAGATTGCCGGGTTCGGTCGGTCGCACTGTGTGCGCGCTCGGGAACATCAGCCTAGGATGCTCTACGCGATGCGTGCTCCGTCATGGTCGGCGCGCGGCATAGTCATATTGGTGGCGGCGTGGTCCGCTCCGCGCCCTCACGCATCAACATGGAAGCTTCGCGGTGTGAGCCATCCCGAAAGCGGGTAGCGCGAAAGTCGAGGCGTGCGAAGCCTGTCGCAGGCGTCCACGATCTGGGCGCCTGCACCGAATCGTCGGTCCCGCCCCGGCCTGTGGCGTCGGTCCCGCCCCGGCCCGCGGCGCCGGTCGCCCGGGGCCGCCGCGGGCCGGGATGCCCGGGTGGCCGTCGCATGTCGAGGGCCGCGAACACGGTCGCCAGCGCCAGCATGCAGACGCAGATGAGCAGCCCGTGCGACACCGCCGGCCGGGCCGACCCGGCCGCGATTCCCGTCAGCACCACCCCGGCGACCGCCGCGGTGGCGACCGTCGCCGAGATTCGCTGCGAGACCTGCAGGAAGCCACCCGCCAGGCCGGCCGCCGAGGCCGGCGCGTGCGCCAGCGTCAGCGCCTGGTTGGGTGAGATGATCAGGCCGCCGGACACTCCCACCGTCAGCTGGGTCACCGTCAGCGCGATTCCGATCTGGCCGGCGGGCACCCAGCCGATCACCGCGGCCGTCGCCGCCGCGGCCGTCGCCGCCGCGGCGCGGGGCTGGTCTTCCAGCAGCCGCGGCTGTTCCCGCGGAAGACCGTCGGCGGCAACGTCGAACTGGCCCTGCGGTATGCCGGCCTCGCCGACCGCGGCGAACGGGTGAAGGAACTGCTGGCCGGCGTCGGGCTGCACGACGTCGCGCACCGGCGGACCTGGCAGATCTCCGGCGGCCAGCAGCAGCGGGTCGCCATCGCCCGGGCGATGGCGGTGCCGAACCCGTTGCTGCTGCTCGACGAGCCGTTCGCGGCGCTGGACGCGCTGACCCGCGAGCGGCTGCAGGAGGACCTGCGCCGGGTCAGCGCGGACACCGGGCGTACCTGTGTCTTCGTCACCCACAGCGTCGACGAGGCCGTCTTCCTCGGCAGCCGGGTCGTCGTGCTCAGCGCGCGGCCCGGCCGGGTCGCGCTGGACCTGCCTATCGACCTGCCGCGCACCGGCGTCGCGCCGGACGAGCTGCGCGGGCTGCCCGCGTACGCGGCATTGCGCTCGGAGATCGGCCACGCCGTGCGTGTGGCAGCGGCCGAGCGGCAGTTTATATAAGCACTGTTACAGTTTCCGGGTGACCACACCCGATCTGCTCGACAGCAGCTACTACGGCCCCCTGTTCGGCCTGCTCGCCGACATGGACGCCGACATCGCCGGGCTGTATGCCGAGGCCGGCATCGAAGGCGTCCGCACCCGCTTCGTCGGGCCGATGATCGAGCTCGCCCGGTCCGGCCCGCTGACCATCAAGGAGATCGCCGAGCGGCGCTCGGTCAGCCACTCGGCGATGAGCCAGACCGTCGCGGCGATGCGCAAGGCCGGTCTGGTGGAGCCGGCGGCCGACAGCGACGGCCGCAAGCGCCCGGTGCAGCTCACCGACCGCTCCCGCGAGCTCGTGCCCTTCCTGCAGGCGGAATGGCGGGCCACCGAGGCGACGGTGCTGGCCCTGGACGCCGAACTGCCGTACCCGATCATGCGGGCGGTAGCCGACATCCGGACCGCGCTGGCGACCCGTTCGTTCGCCCAGCGGCTGCGTGAGCACCTGTGACCGCCCTCGACTCGCTGGTCGACCTGCGCCCGCTGCGGGAGAACCGCACCTTCCGCCGGCTGTGGCTGGGTACCACTGCGTCGGGCCTCGGCGGCCAGCTCGGCGGGTTCGCCGTCGTCTACTACATCTGGGAGCACACCCGCAGCGCCGCCATGGTGGGCCTGGTCGGCCTGGTCCTCGCCGTTCCGCTGATCGTGCTCGCGCTGGCCGGCACCGCCTTCGCCGACCACGTCGACCGGCGGCGGCTGGCGCTGGGCTGCGCGTACGGCCAGCTCGTGGTCAGCGCCGGGATGGCCGGGGTGGCCGCCTCCGACGTGGGCGGGGTGCCCCTGATGCTCGTCCTGGCGGGCGCCGGCTCGGGCCTGGCGGCCCTCGGCGGGCCGGCCAAGCAGACCTTCACCCCGGTCCTGCTCAGCGGGCACCGGCTCGCCGCCGGGCTGGCCCTCAACCACCTGTCGTTCCAGCTCGCCATGCTGCTCGGCCCGGCGGCGGCCGGCCTGATCACCGCGCAATGGGGTACGACCTGGTGCTTCGTCATCGACGCGGTGACCTTCGGCTGCGCGTTGATCGGCATCGCGGGCCTGCCCCGGGGCGTGCGGGGCGGGGCCGGGCGCCCGGGCGCGGCGGCGATCCGCGACGGCCTGGCGTTCACCGCCCGCACACCCGAGGTCCGCGGCGCGTTCCTGGCCGACCTGGCCGCCACCCTGCTGGCCATGCCCGTCGCCCTCTTCCCGGTGATCAACGAGGAGCGGTTCGGCGGCCGGCCGGAGATCCTCGGCCTGTTCACCACGGCCGTCGCCGTCGGCGGGGTGCTGGCGTCCGTGCTGTCCGGGCTGGCCACCCACCGCCGGCGCCCCGGGACGGTGCTGCTGGTCTGCGGCGCGATCTGGGCCGTGGCGCTGGGACTGGTCGGGCTCAGCGGGCACCTGCTCGTCGTGCTGGGCCTGCTGGCGGTGGCCGGCGGCGCCGACACCTGGGCCGTCGTGTCCCGGGGCACGGTGGTGCAGTCGTCGACGCCGGCGGCGTACCGGGGCCGGGTGGCGTCGCTGGAACACATCGTCGGCGGGGCGGGGCCGCAGCTGGGCAACCTGCGCGCGGGCCTCGTCGCCGCGGTGACCTCGGGCGGGGCGTCCCTGGCCATCGGCGGGGTGCTGGGGGTGGTGGGCACCGGCCTGATCGCCCTGACGACCCCGGCGTTGCGCCGCTTCACGATCGACGACCGGGTCACCGAGGAAGTGGTTCTTCCCCCGGTGATCTAGGCTGGCGCGAATGTGGCTCACCCGGCTGTTGCGGCGGCACCACGAGGCAGCCAAGTTCCTCGTGGTCGGCGGTACGTGTTTCGTGGCCACCACCGCCGTCAACTATGGACTGAAGCTGACCGTCCTGCCCCACAAACCGGTCACCGCGCTGGGCATCGCCACCGTGCTGAGCACCGTCCTGTCGTACCTGTTGAACCGGGAGTGGTCCTTCCGGACGCGCGGCGGCAGGCAGCGGCGCCACGAGGCCGCGTTGTTCTTTGCGGTCAGCGCCATCGGCATCGTGCTCACCGTGCTGCCGCTCTTCGCCTCCCGGTATGTGCTGCTGCTGCGCGTACCCGAGGTCAGCCGGACCGTGCAGGAGATCGCCGACTTCGTCAGCGGCATCGTGATCGGCACCGCCGTCGCGATGGTCTTTCGGTTGTGGGCGTTCAAGCGGTTCGTCTTTCCGCACGCCGAGGCCCGTCCCCGCGGTGCGGGGACGGGCGCGCGCGACCGGGTGACGAGCCCCGGCGGCTGAGGCAAGGGCGTCAGCGGCCCGCGTCGCTCGGGCGGTCCCGCAGCTGGATCTCCGCGCTGTTCTGCAGGAAACTCTGCTGCGACACCGGTACGAGCACAGCGTCGCGATGGAAGCCGGGCAGGTCGACCGCCCCGCAACTGATCATCGTCGCCTTGAGCTTGGCGATGGTCAGCGCGACGTTGTCGTAGAGGCTGCCCGCGTAGGGCACGTAGCCGTCGACGCCCTCCTCGAAGGTGAGCTGGCTGCCGCCGCCGTGCTCGTAGCGGGACACGTTGCGGGCCCGGTTCGAGCCCTCGCCCCAATACTCCTTGAAGAACTGGCCGCCGACCCGGACCAGCGGCGACGGGCTCTCGTCGAAGCGGGCGAAGTAGCGGCCCAGCATGACGAAGTCGGCGCCGATGGCGAACGCCACCGCCATGTGCGCGTCGGTCAGCAGCCCGCCGTCGCAACACAGCGGCACGTACACGCCGGTCTCCCGCGCGTACGCGTCCCGCTCGGCCACGACGTCGAGCAGCGCCGACGCCTGCCCGCGCCCGATGCCCTTCTGGTCGCGGGTGGTGCAGATCGAGCCGCCGCCGATGCCGACCTTGACGAAGTCGGCGCCCGCGTCGGCGAGGTAGCGGAACGCGCGCGCGTCCACCACGTTGCCCGCGCCGATCCGCACGTCGTCGCCGTAGGTGTCGCGGACGAACTTCAGCGTGTCGGCCTGCCACACCGAATAGCCGTCGGACGAGTCGATGCAGAGCAGGTCCGCCCCCGCCTCCACCAGCGCGGGAATGCGTTCGCGGTAGTCATGGGTGTTGACACCCGCGCCGACCCGGAACCGCTTGTCGGCGTCGATCGACTCGTTGCGGAACCGTTTGTGCAGCTCGTAGTCGCGGCGCAGCACGATCGACTGCAGCAGGCCGTCGGCGTCGACCACCGGCAGCACGTCCAGGCGGTGGTCCCAGATCAGCGTGTTCGCCTCGGAGAGGGTGACCGAGGGCGGGGCGGTGACCAAATCCGCGGCCGGGCGCATCCGCGAGGCCACCGAGCTGTTCAGGTCGTGCCGGCGCGGGTGGAAATCGTCCGTCGAGATGAGACCGACGAACTGGCCGTGCGGGCTGCCGTCGTCGGTGACCACCGCGACGTCGCGCTCGGCGGACTCCAGCAGCAGCGCCACCTCGCCGAGGGTGGCCGACGGCTTGATGTTGATGTCGGAGAACCGGAAGCCGGCCTTGTGCCGCTTGACGGCCTCCACCATCGCGGCCTGAGCGGCCACCGGCTGGTTCTGGTGCACGAAGCTGAGCCCGCCACACTGGGCCAGCGCGATGGCCAGCCGCGGCGACGACACGGCGCCCATGATCGCGCTGGTCAGCGGGGTGGCGACCCGGATGGCGGCGGGCTCACCGACGCGGTGCCGCACCAGCGGCGCGCCGAGATCGACGGTGTCCGGGGTGCAACCGGCCGTGGTGAGGCCGGGGACGAGCAGAAATTCGTTGAGCGTTCGCGACACTTCGTCGAGGATCTTCACAGGGCTCCTGAGCAGTGGGTCGGGCCAAGATAAAGGTACGAGCCTAGAGGGTTTTCCGTCGATCAAGGCGCCGCCGAGCTGAGATCCAGGTCTCGCGTCGCCCCGCGCCGCTGGGTCCGCGACGAAGCTGGGCGTCGCGAGGTGGCGGCTGGGCGTCGCGAGGCGGCGGCTGGGCACGCAGATTGCCCCAGCTGCCGGCTCGCAATGGTGCTGCCGCGTCCGGCCGGTAGGGGGTAGTGGTAGCGCTCGCTTTGCTCTGCTTCCCTTCCCTATGGGAAACACCGGGTTGGGCATGCGTGGGATGCCGCTTTCCGGTTGATCCCGGGCATCGACCGGAGGGTGTTTCCGATAGGGCAGCAGAGCAAAGCCGCGTCGAGGGTGGGGTCTGCCGCTGGGCGGGGAGAGCCGAAATACGATGCCCGGTGATCGAGGCGAGCCTCGATCTGGTGCCGAGGTGTGGACCGGGACCACGAGCCGCGGTAGCAGGGTCAGGGGCGTGCCGTCGCCCGGTCCAGGACGTCGTCGGCGGGGCAGCGGCCACGCAGGACGTACCGCTCGGTGAAGTCGGCGACCGCGTCGCGCAGGTCGCGGGCGACCCCCTGGCGGGCCAGGGCCGCGTATGCGGCGACGAAGCACTCCCGCGCGGCGGCGGCCAGCAGGGGGTCGGTGAGCGCGTCGCGCGCGGCGCGTTCCCAGAGCCCGGGTGTCGCCGCCAGTGCCCGCGTCGCGGCCTCGGCCTCGGCGGCGGCCTGCAGGTCGTCCAGCAGCACGGTGATCACCGCGAGCGGCACCCGCCAGCCGTTGCCGGGCTGCCGGTCGGCCACGTCCAGTTCCAGGTGCCGGCGGGCCGCGACGGGTGCCCGCAGACCCGCCAGGTGGCGGGTGAGGTCGGCTTCGGTGGGCCGGTCGCCGGGCCCGGAACGGCTCCAGGCGCGCAGCGTGCGGCCCGTACCGGCCACCGGCGCGTCCATGACCAGGGCGGTCCAGGCGGCGCGGGGATCAGGCCCGGCCGGCGCGGACGGCAGCTCACGGCGCAGGGCCTGGCGCGTGCTGCGCCAGCCGGTGGGCCGGCCGTGCCGCAGCGGTGCGTTGGCGAACGCGGCGGCCAGCACGGGCGCGATCGCGTGCGCGAGGTGCCACCGCCGGCGCAGCCCGAACGGCCCGTCGCCCTCGGTGCCGGCCTCGAGCGCCACCCGGATGCCGGCGGTCGCCGTACCGAACGTGTCATTTGCCGCGGCGGCCGGGTCGACCGAGTCGGCGGCCTCGGCGAGCACGGCGACCTGGTGCTCGGCGATCTTCCGCCCGTCGGCCCACTGCCCGGTGATCTGGTGCCTGTCGGCCCACTGCCCGGGCATCTGGGGTCCGTCGGCCCACTGCCCGGGGATCTGGGCCGGTGGCGTCGCCAGGTCTTCGGCCATTCGCTCGGCGCAGACGTCGATCCCGGGCGACGGTGGCCCGCTGACCACCAGAACCCGGGGTGACCGGGCGCTGAGGAAGCCGTGCCGCAATGGGGTCCGTTCCCGCCACGGGCCGGGCGGTGACGCCGGCAACCCGGGCGGCGACGCCGGCAATCCGGGCTCGTCGAGCAGCAGGTCGACAGCGAGGCCGACGAAGCCCGGGAGCCCGGGTGTGAAGGCACGGTCGGCCACCAGGAACTCGGCGGCCGGTTCGGAAAGTGATAGCACGCGGCGCTCCCTGGTCGATGCGGATTCTCATCCTACTCACTCGACAGGAATTGTGGGCCTTATGGGTGACGCTGGTCCAGGGCCACGAACCGGTATCCGCGGGCCTGCAGCGCCGGGATCACCGTGCTCAGGGCGGTGTAGGTCTGCGAGCGGTCGCCGCCGCCGTCGTGGCAGAGCAGGATCTGCCCGGGCCGGGCGTCGAGGAGCCGCCTGGTGATCGCGGCGACCCCCGGCCGCGACCAGTCCCGCGGGTCGTCGCTCCAGTCCAGCGGCACCATGCGGGCCTTGGCGGCGGCGCCCAGCAGGGCCGGCGACCAGTCGCCGCCGGGGGAGCGGAACAGCGTCGGCGCGTACCCGGTGGTGTCGTAGATCTTCTCCTGGGCGCGGGCCAGCTCCCGGCGCATCCGGGCGTGTGGCCGGCGGCCGAACTTGGTGGGATGGCTCCAGGTGTGGTTGGCGACCTGATGCCCGTCGCGCACCACGTCGCGGGCCACCGTCTCGTGGCCGAGCACCTGATTGCCGATCATGCAGAACAGGGCGGGCACGTGATGCCGGTCGAGCAGCCGCAAAATCTTGGGCGTCCAGACCGGGTGGGGCCCGTCGTCGATGGTCAGCGCGATCGCGTCGGTCGGGAACGCCGGCCCGGGCAGCGCGCGCCGGTAGTCCTTGAGCGTGAAAACCGGCTGCCGCAGCGGGCGCAACGCGACCGGAGCCGCGGATGGCACGGCCGGCCGGGGCCGCGGCGCCACCGGCCGTGGTGCCGTGGTGGCCCGCGGTGTCGGCACGTGCGCGGACGCCGACGCCGACCCGGCCAGCACCAGGGCACCGGCCAGGCCGGGCCCGGCCCGCAGCAGGCGCCGACGCGATATCGCCGGCTCCTGCGCACTCGCCTGATCACTCTCGGTGATGGAGCTCGTGGGCGTTTCGCGCTTGAAGAGGGGGAAGCGACGGATAGCCATGTGACAGAAAGCTACCAAGGCCGGACAAGCGAGGCCAACTCCGGTAGCTCCGCCGCCGCTTTGGCAAGCGCGGCGAGCGGCAAGATCGTGCTCGACAAGGCGTGGGCTGACCGGTCCCGCCGAGCCCAGGAGCCGGTAATGTGCGCCCGCATACCCCGGCCGCGCACCCGGCCGGAGCGGCGTGCCCGTGCGGAGGGAGCCCCCGATGGCCGAGGACGTCCAGGGGCAGCGCCACGCCCGGACCGGCCAGGGGCGGCCGGACGATCGGCCCGGCCAGGGCGGCCCTGCCGAGTGGGGCCACGGGCCTGGCGTCCTGCCCGGCCGGCGGCGACTCGCCGCCGTGCCGGCCGTGGCTGCGGCCGTCGTCGGCATCGGGGTGCCGGTGGTGCTGGCCGGTAATTACCGGTCCGATCCGCAGCCTGCCGCCGCGGCGCCTTCTCCGCCTCCGCCGTTCGTCGAAGGGCGGCTGCCTTCGCCGTTCGTCGAGGGACGGTCGCCTCTGCCGCTGGTCGAGGGGCGCCTGCCTTCGCCGTTGGTCGACGGGCAGTCGCCTCCGCCGTTGGTCGAGGGGCGGACGTCTCCGCCGTTGGTCGACGGGCAGTCACCTCTGCCGTTTGTCGAAGGGCAGCCGCCTTCCTTGCCGCCGTTGGAGCAGCGAGCGGATGCCTCGCCCGCGTCGCCGGTCCCGGGCGTGGTGAAGGGCCTGCCGGACCAGGGTGGCTGCCCCGTGGGCGCGCCGCGGCTGCTGGCCGCACTGCGGGCCAGTGACCTCTACCCGCATCTCGCGGCGATCCGGAAACTCGTCGACGTCGACTGCTACGCCACCTATGCCCTCGCCCGCATCGAGCCGGTCGCCGCCGAGCCGGTCGCCGCCGAGCCGGTCGCCGCCGAGCCGGTCGCCGCCGAGCCGGTCGCCGCCGAGCCGGTCGCCGCCGAGCCGGCGACGGTTTTCTTCCGCTACACGGAGCTGACCAGGTCCTGGCGAGCAGTCAGCACCGGCACCTCCGGCGCTTGCGGCGACGTCCCGCAAGCGGTCCGCGTGCACCTGCGCCGCTGCGCCGGTTAAGCGAGTCGTCGGAACAGCTTGTTGTAACGAGGCCCGCCAGCTCAACTCCCGACGGTCTCCACCCTTCGGGCACCACGCGTTCAGCTGATGGACCCCGATCCCGCATGCCGGGCACCGTCACCACATCCTGAGCATCCCGTCCCACACCCCGGACCGGAACCTCGTATAACGCCCATATCGCTGCCGGACTTCGCGACCTTGATGTGTGCGGGTGCGGAGCTGACCGTTGGGTACCAAGGTCCGATGGCTGCGGTTGCTGCCGTGCTGTGAGCAGTCCAGCTTGCCGACCACAGGCGGCGGACCTTGATGTGTGCGGGTGCGGAGCTGACCGCTGCGTACCAAGGTCCGATGGCCGCGGTTGCTGCGGCGCTGTGAGCAGTCCAGCTTGCCGACCACAGGCGGCGGACCTTGATGTGTGCGGGTGCGGAGAGGGCCTAGTCAACGCCCCCACCTGCACGATCACCTGGGCCGGCTCTCCCGCCGATTGAGCTGGGCCGCAGTGGACGACGGGATTGGGGAGCCCAGAGGGTGTTGCAACCACCGGTTGAAATCGCCGAGCTGACCGCTGCGTACCAAGGTCCGACGGCCGCGGTTGCTGCCGCGCCGTGAGCAGCCCAGCCCCAGCCCTCGCCGACGACATGCTGCGGACCTTGATGCGCGCGGGCGTGGACCCACCCGAATCACCAAGATCACGTCCTGTGGGCGGGGCTGAAGGAAGGCCAGGCCCGACGGTACGGGCTCAGAAGTAGCTGACGCGGATCGTGCCGTCGGGCATCCGTGCCCCGGTCGCGTCGAAGGCGCCCAGGTCGGAGACCGCCTCGACGGCTCCCTCCCCGGGTGCGAACCAGAAGATCGTGACGTCCGGGTCCTCGCTCCACGCGGCGAGGTGGGCGGCCACGGTGGTCACGCCGTCGAAGACCGCGGTGATCTTTGCGGGGCGGCCGACGTAGTAGCCGAAGGCCGGTTGGATCAGCCCGTGCTCCAGCTGCATCGGCGCCTGCATCGGGTGGAAGCCGGTCGCGTGGTCGGTGAGCCGGTCGTCGGAGATGGCGAGCGCCTCGACGATTGTGCCGCTGGCGTCACGTTCCCCGATGGACAGCGAGATGGTGATGTCCGGGGTCTCCGACCAGGTGGCCGGGACGAACGAGAGCACCCAGTTGGTGCCCGGGCCGCCCGGCAGCCCGGTGTCGACGACCTCGCCGAGCCGGCCGGCGACCGGTTTGACGGTGAACGGCGGCTTGGAGACGGGCATCGCGGGCGCGGACGACTGCATCCACGTCGTCGGCGGCAGCTGGTCGCGCTGCCGGGTCAGCAGCAGGCCGTGGACCCCGAGGACGGCCAGGGCGCCGACGCCGACGGCCACCGCGATGGCCGCTCGCCGTGAGCGTTTGACCGCTCCGGTCCTCTCCTCGTCCGTCATGCCCCGCCCTCTGCCGCACCCAGGGTTGTCCGCGCCTGGGCATCCTAGGGCGTGCTCAGGTCAGCACGGTGCGGGGCTTGGCGAATCCGTTGAAGCGGGAGGCGTAGACGGTCGTGTAGGCGCCGGCCGAGCCGATGAACAACTCGTCGCCCTCGCGCAGGTCCGCCGAGAGCGGCACGTTCCTGGCGTACGTGTCCTGGCCGTCGCAGGTCGGGCCGGTGATGTGCCAGGAGCGCCGCGCCGCCGAGCCGCGCCCGTCCCAGATCGGGTAGCGCAGCTCCCCGCTGGACTCGAGCACCTCCATCATGCCGTTGAAGACGCCCAGGTCGGTGTGGACCCACCAGCCCGACGGCCGGCGTGCGACCCCGATGACCCGGCAGCGGAAGGTGCCGGCCTCGGCGACCAGGCAGCGGCCCGGTTCGGCGAAGACCTCCACCGGGTACGGCAACCGGGCCGTACCGGCGGCCGCGGCCCGGCCGAACGCCGCCAGCGAGGGCACCGGCTCGTCGTACACCGCGGGGAAGCCGCCGCCGATGTCGACCATCTGCAGCCGGATGCCGTGGTCGATGAGCCTGGTCAGGACGGTGTGCACGTCCTCGAGTGGCGCGGTGAGCGCGGCCGGGGTCAGCGACTGTGATCCGATGTGGAAGGTGACGCCGTACGGCACCAGCCCGAGCGTGCGCGCGCGCACGAGCAGGTCGATCGCGCCGGGCACGTCGACGCCGAACTTGCCCTCGCTGGGCACCACGCTGCTGCGGTCGCCCGTGGACAGCCGGGCGTAGACGCAGCTGCCGGGTGCCTCCTCGGCGACCCGCTGCAACTCGTCGGCGGAGTCGACGGAGAACCGGTAGACACCGGCCCGGGCCGCACGCCTGGTCTGCTCGCGGGCCCGGACCGGATTGCTGAAGAGCATGTCCTGACCGCGGACGCCGAGCGAGCGCAGAATTCCGACCTCGTCGACCGAGGCGACCTCGAAGCGGGTGCCCGCGGCCCGCAGCACCCGCAGCACCCCGGGATCGTTATTGCATTTAGTTGCAAAGAAAATTCGAACGTTCGTGAATGCGTTCTTGAATTCTTCGACGGCGGCGGCTATACGCGCGGATTTCATCTCCAGGAGCGGCACGCCGGAAACCAGGACCGGCACGCCGGAAACGGGAAGATCTGTTGGCTGTCCGGCCGGCGGATCGGCTACCGCGGGGCCGGGAGGAAAAGTGCGCAACGGGGGACCCCTTCACGCTGGGTGACAGCTCCACTGCACAGAGTACACCTCGGCAGTGGGGTTGGTGAATACCGCAGCGGGGGAAGATTCGCTCGCCACCGAGGTTTTCGCAGGTCGAGGTGGCTCTGACACGAGTTCGGGGCGCCCGTGGGGGCGCCCCGAACCTCTGTTACCGCAGGAACCCGATCGTGCGCAACGATGTGGCCGGCGCAGACGTTTCACTATCTTGAAACGGATCTTGCCTTTGGGGAAGTTGACTTTGATCCACTACTTCCCACGGTCACGCGCTTTTCGGTAACCTCTCATCTGGTGATATCGAACTCGCCGTCCTTTGCCGAGTGAACAAACTCGGCCCAGTCCGACGGGTTGAAGACGAGAGCTGGTCCCGTAGGGTTCTTGCTGTCGCGTACGGCGACGACTGTGTCGAGGATTGCGACCTCGACGCAGTTGTTGCCGCCGTTTCCGTTGCTGCGACTGCTCTTCTTCCACACGGCAGCGTCGAGACGGTGCGCAGGCATGCCAAGCACCTCCCTTCAATATGCGGTTGTCGTTCTCCCCTGCACGTTTTCGCGCAGGCCCTACCTACGAAGCAAGCCCTCGATCATCTTGATGGACAAGCGGGGATCGAGAGCTTTGGCGCTCAGTCGCTCGAACTCGTCACGGTAGCGGGCGACCTCTGAATGTTGCTCTTCGTAGTAGTCTCCCGCAAGACCCTCTAGGTAAACTACATCCAAATGAGTGGTCTCCCGGAACTCCAAAAGCGCAGCTGAGCCCCCCAGGAAGGGGTGTTCGCCGGCGTCGAAGGGGAGAATCTGCACCGTCACTGTCGGTAATTGCGCGGTCTCTATCAGGTGCCGCAACTGCTCGTCCATGACATCCGGGCCGCCGATCACCCGTCGTACGACGGATTCATCGACCAGGGCGAGGAGTTCCAGTGGATTCGTAGCCCGCAGCCGGCCCTGCCGCTTGCGCCGCAGCGCGACACGGCGATCGACCTGGTGCGGCGGGTCCTGCGCGCGGCCGGTGCGCATCAGCGCGCGCATGTAGGCCTCTGTCTGCAGCAGTCCTGGCAGGACGATGGGTTCCCAGGCCAGCAGGGTCGAGGCCTCCGCCTCCAGCCCGACGAAGTTGCCCGGCCGCATGATGTCGCGGTAGTCCGTCCACCAGGTGCGTTCGCGCGACATCCGGGCCAGCGCCATGAGCGCCTCACGGTAGGTCTCGTCGTGCACGCCGTAGAGCGTGAGGAGGTCCTTGACGTCCCGGGCGGTCACGGCCACCCGGGCGGTCTCGATCCTGGTCACCTTGGCCGCGTGCCACTCGAAATGGCGGCCGACGGTCTCCTGCGTCAGGCCGGCGTCCTCCCGGCAGCGCTTCAATTCCGCGCCCAATCGACGCCGTCGCAGTGTCGGGCCCTCGTCAGTGGACACCGCCGCCCCCTCGGTCCTCGGGAATGGTTTTCACTCTGACATCCACGTCTTGCATCAGACCTATCCGCCGGTAAAAACGCCGACGTGATTTGGAGTCTAGTACTTCTTGTGTTGACCTTCGCGCTGGGTACATGATGCACCGGACAGCGAGTTAGCGCGATCTATACGGGCAGTTGCCCGTTGACGAAACTCAGTCGATGTGTCTAGGGAGTGGCGGCGTGCTGGCTGACCAGTTCTATTTGATCGCTCACGAAGATCGGACGGGCCGTTCGCGGTTGCACCCGCGGGCCACAGGCATCGGTTTGGCCGCGTCACTACTGGGTGAGCTCATCCTCGACAACAAACTGCGGATCTTCGCCGGCGATCTGGAGATCGTCAGCAACCAACCGCCGCGTGACGGGCTCGACCACGCCATCCTCGACCTTCTCATCGCCCAGCCGCAACACCGCGACGTGCGGACCTGGCTGGCATACCTGTCGCAGGACGCGGCCGACCGCGTAGGACAGCGGCTCGAACGCTCCGGCGCGGTGGAGTCGGTGACCAGGCGCCGGATGCTGAGCACGCAGACCTTCTACATGCCGAACAACGAACTGCAGCGCAACGCGGCGGCCTGGGCGCCGATGCGGCTGGCGAACATTCTGGTGCGCGGGCTGGACATGGCGATCACCGATCGCGTGCTGGCCGGGCTCATCGCGGCAACCGGGCTGACCCGGCACGTGCTCTGGGACTTCGAGGCACACCGGACCGCGTTCTCCGTCCTGCCCAACACGGTGGCCTCCCTTCCCGAGGACCTGCGGCAGCTCATCGAGCACACCGAGGCCAGCGTCGGGTCGGTCCTCGCCGTCGGCCGTCGGTGAGCTCTCGCGGGCGGCATCACCGCCGTCAGGACAACTTCGATCAATGGGCCGGGAGGCTGTTGATGGCGCGTAAGGAACCCGCCGAGCCGGACATCATCTCGAGTGCATTGGCTCGGAACCGGCTCGGCGTCCCGTCGGTGGTGTTCTTCGGGGTCGCGGGCGCCGCGCCGCTGACCGTCATCATCGGCGCGATCTCCGCCATCTACGCGATCATCGGCAACACGGCGGTGCCCGTGGCCTACCTGGTCACTGCCGGCATCCTGTCCATCTTCACCGTCGGCTTCGTCGCCATGAGCCGGCACATCGTCAACTCCGGCGCCTTCTACGCCTACATCAGCCACGGGCTGGGGCGGCTGGCCGGGGTCGGCGCGGCCTTCGTGGCGCTGCCGGCGTACGCGCTCATGCAGATCGGGCTCTTCGGCCTCTTCGGATCCGCGGCCTCGGACATTCTGGCCGCCCTCGGGGTCAAGGTGGGCTGGTTCACCTGCGCGCTGGTCGCCTGGGCGCTGGTGGCGCTGCTGGGCCTGCTCTGGGTGGACCTCAGCGGCAAGGTGCTGGCCGTCCTGCTGATCGCGGAGATCAGCGTGGTGCTCATCTACGACCTTGTCATGATCACGCACCCGGCCGGCGGCACCGTCAGCTTCGCCACGCTGAACCCGGCGCCGCTGTTCACCGCGGACGCGGGCCCGATGCTGGTGCTCGCCATCGCCGGCTTCGTCGGCTTCGAGGCCACTGTGGTGCTCTCCGAGGAGGCCAAGGACCCGAAGCGGACGATCGCCCGGGCGACCCACCTGGCCGTCATCCTCGCCGGCTTGCTCTGCGGGCTGTCGGCCTGGGCGATGTCGGTCAGCACCGGGCCGAGCCAGGTGGTCGCGACCGCCCAGGAGCATCGGACCGACATGGTCTTCGAACTGGTCGCCCCGCACGTGCCGGAGATCCTGGTCCAGGTGGGCTACATCCTGTTCATGACAAGCGTCTTCGCCGCCCTGCTCGCGTTCCACGCAGCCGTGGCCCGCTACCAGTTCGCGCTCGGGCGCGAAGGGGTGCTGCCCGCGGCCTGGGGCCGGACTCACCCCCGTACCGGTGCTCCGTTGATGGGTTCGATCACCCAGAGCGTGCTCGCGCTCGCCGTGCTCTCGGCCTACGCCGTGGCCGGCCTGGAGCCGCTGTTCTGGGTGTTCGCCTGGCTGACCACGATCGGCGGGCTCGGCGTGCTGCTGCTGATGTGGGCCGCGTCGTTCGCCGTGCTCGCGTTCTTCGTGCGCCACCGGGGCCGGGAGAACGCCTGGCGCTCGCAGATCGCGCCGATGATCGCCTTCCTGCTGCTGAGCGCGGTCCTCGGGATCACCATCATCGGCTTCGGCGAGATCCTGCAAGTCTCCGGCGACTCGCCGTTCCAGTGGCTGGTCCCGGTGCTCTACATAGCGGTCGGTGCGATCGGCGTCGGCTGGGCGCTGGTCATGCGCGCCGCGCGGCCCGAGGCGTACGCGGCCATCGGCCGGGGCGTCGACGGCCGGACCATCTCGTTACCGGAAGGCCCCCCTTTGACCAAAGGGTCACATGAACCGGTGGGGGCCCGTGGATACCACTACTGAGCCATTCGCGGGAGAGGAAGGGGGTCGGGCAGATGATGAACGGGCCGGCGGGCGTTGACGATGCCGCGCCGACCCCGCACCACCACCTGACGTTCCACGCGGCGCACCCCGTACGGACAAGGTCCGGGGTATCGGCAGCGCCCGGCGGAGCGCCACCCAACCTGGTCCTGGCAGGGACCCGCGCGAAGGAGGCGCCTATGGCGTGATGTCCGGTGACCTTCAGGCTGCCGCGGCTTCAGCGCTGAAATCGTAGAGCCAGTACGACTGCTGATCGATCCGCTGGAAGCGCATGTTGGCGGTGAGCCGCTCGACCATGGACCGGAAGATGTGCGAGAAGTTGAGTACCTCGTCGTTGTAGGAGCAGATGTCGATGCCGACGAGCCCGTTCTGGGTGGCGGCGGTGATGTACAGCTGCTCGACCAGCTGCTTGAACATGTGCCGGCCCTGAGCCTTGGGGTGCACCGCGACGAATCCGATGTACCAGATCCGATTGCCCGCGTAGTGCTCGGGCCAGTGCCGCTCGAAGTACTGCGGTGCGATCAGGGGCACCGCGTCGAGGTTGTTGGTGTACGTGGCGATACCGCACAAGGTCCCGTCATCGCCCACGCAGAGGTACTTCTGGACCCGCGCGTCGTCCATGACCTCGTCGAATTCGTGGCGGTACATCAGGTGCCGCTGCACCGCCATCGTGTTCAGCTCACGGAACGCGGAGAGATACAACTGCCATGCGGCCTCTCCGAGTTCGTCGTCGTTGATCTGATCGACAATTTTGATGACCATGCTGTGCTCCCCGCAATGCTGCCGGTCGGAGACCATCGACCCACCACGTCACTGAAGTTGATCGATGGGTATTTGACCAACAGCGTACGGAGAGTGATTCAAGAACAACAGACTGTGAGCAGCACATTTTTGGTCTTGGACCCGCCTACCCCCCGAGATCGGCAATTTTGGCACACCAAGGTCATGTACTCGCTGCACATTGCACAAAGGACACGCCCCTGGCGACCGGCCGGGCCGTCGCCGCCTCGCCCGTGCGCGGCGGCGGCCCGCTCGCCATGTCACCGTGAGCTGGAGGGTGCCCGGAGGCCGCCGGCGGAGACGGCGATCATCACCGCGACGCACACCAGGGCGATCGCGGGCGCGAGGCTGAAGCCGTACCGGATCCCGGTCGCCACCAGCGGCCCGGCGAGCGCCGAACCGGTGGCACTGCCGACCGCGAAGGCGGTCGCCACCCAGGCGAACGCCTCGGCCACCGTGCCCGGTGCGGCCAGGCGGTCGGCCGCGAGGAAGACCGCGGTCAGCAGCGGCGGCAGGGCCATCCCGCTGACCGCCAGCAGCACCGCCATCAGCGCCGGGCGGGGAGTCGCGAGCAGCGGCAGGAACCCGGCCGCGAGCGCGCCGGCGAGCAGCGGCAGCCGGCGTGGACCGCCGGGCCCGGCGCGGGTGTAGAGCAGGCCGCCGGTCAGCGCACCTACCGCCTGGGCCGCGAGCAGCCACCCGCTGAGCGACCTGGTGCCGGCGGCCTCCGCGTAGCCGGTCAGCGCGACCGGGATGCTGCCGATCGCCAGGCCGGTGCAGCCCACCCCGGTCAGCATCAGCGCGAAGCGGTGCGAGCGCAGCGGCCCGGCCCAGTGCCGCACCGCCGGCACGCCGCGCCACGACCGCACGGCCGGCGTCAGCGCGAAGACGGCGGTGCCGGCCAGTTGCAGCACCGCGGCGGTGAGCAGGCCGGCGGACGGGCCGCCGAGGGCCACCGCGGCCACCGTGGTCAGCGGGCCGACCACGAAGATCACTTCCTGGACGGCGATGTCCAGCGCGTACGCCGCGGGAACGGCCGCCGGGGCCAGCAGATCCGGCCACAGCGCCCGCAGGCAGGCCTCCAGCGGCGGGGTGCCGGCCCCGGCCAGCGCCGCACCCACGGCGGCGGCGGGCGTGCTGTGCCCGCCGACCGCGACGATGACGAACCCGGCCCCGGACACCAGCGCCGAGATCCACAGCACCGGCGGCTGGCGCCAGCGGTCGACGGTGCGGGCCAGCAGCGGCGCGCTGACCGCCATCGCCGCCGTGTACGCGGCGACCAGCAGGCCGGCGGCGGTCAGGCTGAGGGACTGGCGCGCGAACAGCAGCAGCGCCAGCGGCCCGGAGGCCAGCGGGAGGCGACCGATCTGGCTGGCGAGCAGGACCCGGGCGACCTGCTGCGCCCGCAGCACCGCGCGGACCCGGACCCGGGGCGAGGAAGGGCTGACCGTGGACATGACACATCGCTCCCTGTGCGACGGAACTGGTGGGACGCGCCGGTGCCAGGGCTGCGTCAGGGAGCGAAGTCGGCCCGCTCGTGGTCGTTGCCGTAGAGCGGCAGGGCGGGCGTGATCCAGTGGGCGTACGCCGTTGCGGCAGCCTCGTCCGGGATCATTGCCCGACCATAACCCAGTCGGCCCGGTCGGCGGGGGGCAGCCCGGCCGGCGGGCGTACCAGGGGCAGGGTGAACCAGAACCGGCTGCCGCCGCCCGGGTTGTCCTCGACGCCCACCTCGCCGCCGTGGCGTTCGATGATCCGGTGCACGATGGCCAGGCCCAGACCCGTACCCGGGTAGCCCTCGCTGCCCGCCGCCCGGTTGAAGGCCGCGAAGACGGCGTCGCGCTGATCCTCCGGAAGGCCGATGCCGCGGTCCGCGACGTCGATCCGCACGGTCTCGCCCTGCGGGCGGCTGGTGATCCGCACGTACGGCTGACGGCCCTCGGCGGTGTACTTGACCGCGTTGCCGATCAGGTTGTCGAGCACCTGGCGCAGCAGCGTGGCGTCGCCCGGCACGGCCGGCAGCGGGTCCACCACGATCATGGTGTCCGGGTGCCGGGCGCCGCCGAGCCGTTCCTGGGCGATGTCGTCGGCGAGCGCCTTCAGGTCGACCGTCGTGGTGTTCAGGGTCCGGTTCTCGGCGGTGGCGTAGTCGAGCAGGTCGTCGATGAGGGTCTGCATCCGCAGCGCGCCGCGGTAGAGCCGTTCGAGGAAGTCGCGGTGCACCGGGTCCAGCCGCGCGGTGGCCTCCTCGCGCAGGAAGCCCGCGAAACCGGTGATCCGGGCCAGCGGGTTGCGCAGGTCGTGGGCCACGATGCCGGCGAAGCCGACCAGCTCCGTCTCGCGCCGCCGCAGTTGCTGCTCCACGGCCTCGCGTCGCTCGATGTCGTCGAGCAACGCGATCGTGGCGTCGTCGACCCGGCGCAGCGCCCGGTTGCGGGCGGTGAGCACCGTGCCGGTCAGGCCGGCGAGCAGGGCGGTCAGGACCACGCCGACGATCCACGCGGCGACATCGAGATGCGCGTCGACGCCGCCGGGCAGCAGCCGGTGGGTGGGCTGTACGACCAGCCGCCAGGTGCGCTGCGGCACCGGCACGGGGACGTCGCGGGCCGGTTCCTTGCGCAGCGGGGCCGGCGGCGTCCAGCTCGCCACCGGGACCGGGGTGACCGGTCCCGGGTCGAACAGGGTGACGGCCACCGTGTCGCGGGCCACCACGCTGATCGCCTCCCACAGGAAGTCGCCGCCCCGCAGGCCCATGGTCAGCCAGCCGCGGAACTGCCCGGTGTCGGCGGCGGACGGCGAGGTGGAGTAGATCGGCGCGGCCAGCAGGAACGACATCTGCTGATCCGTTTCGGGCAGCGACTCGTCCATGAGCAGCCGGTAGGTGGTGCTTGTCGCGACCTGGCGGCTCTGTCTGGCCAGCCGCATCGCCGCGGCGGCCGGCGCGGAGCCGGCCAGGTCGAGGCCCGACACCGATCCGCCGCCGTCGACGGAGCGGTGCAGTACCACGAACATGTGCTCGCCGCCCGCGGCCGGCGACGGCCGCAGGGTCAGGCCGGCGTCGCCGCTGTCCCGCCAGAACCGCTGCACCTCGGGGATCTGCGCGCCGGTCGCCGGCACCACGAAGGCCACCCCGGTGGCGCCGGGCAGCCGTTGCCCGTCGACCGCGGCGACGATGGCGGTGAACTCGGCGGGCTCGAGCCGGCCCTGGGCGCCGACAGCGGCGGCGAGGTCGGCCAGGGCGGTGCTGTAGCGGCGGATCTCGGCGGTCACGGTCTGCGCGACGATCATCGTCTGCTCGTTCAGCGCCCGCGCCGCCCGGTCCTCGTCGGCGCGCCGCAACGCCGTCGCGGCCAGCCCCGTGCCGAGCAGGCCGAGGGCGATGACCAGGGCCAGCACGCGTACGGAGCGACGCCCCGGCGGCCGGGCCCCGGCGCCGGGGGAGGCGCTCGACCCGGAACCCCCACCCACGGCCCGACGCTACGCCCACGGCCGGGGCCCGCGGTGCCGATTCGCGCGAGCGGAGAGCCTCGTCACCGACCCGGACGGGTGGCCGCCGCGCACGTCACCGGGTGTCCTGCTTAGGGGTGCCCGACTATGACCGTTCGGCGCACGCCTGCGATCGATGGGCGGTTTATGCTTGCGCCGATCATTCGGCGCGGTTTCGTTCGAACAAGGGATGTGCACGTGGCTGACGGCCAGGAGAAGATGCCCAAACTGGACACCACCGTCCCCCAGACGGCTCGGATCTGGAACCACCTGCTCGGTGGAAAGGACAACTTCGCCGTCGACCGGGCGGTCGGCGACCAGATCATCGAGTCGATGCCCCAGCTCGCGGAGAACGCGCGGCTGTCGCGGGCCTACCTGGCCCGGGCCGTGCGCTATCTGGCGGGCGAGGCCGGCGTGCGGCAGTTCCTCGACATCGGCACGGGCCTGCCCACGGCCGACAACACCCACGAGGTCGCGCAGCAGGTGGCGCCGACCGCCCGGATCGTCTATGTGGACAACGACCCGCTGGTGCTCGCGTACGCCCAGGCGCTGCTGACCACGAGCCCCGAGGGCGCGACCGACTACATCGACGCCGACCTGCGCGACGCCGACAAGATCCTCAGCGAGGCCGCCCGCACGCTCGACTTCGAGCAGCCCGTGGCGCTGTTCCTGATGGGCATTCTCGGTCACATCGAGGACGACAAGGAAGCCAAGTCGATCATCGACAGCATCATGTCGCGGCTGCCCTCGGGCAGCTATCTGGCGATGTACGACGGCAGCGACACCAGCGAGGCCAACAACGAGGCCGTGCGGATCTGGAACATCTCCGCGAACCCGAAGTACCACCTGCGCAGCGCCGACCGGATCGCCGCGCTCTTCGACGGCCTGGAGCTGGTCGAGCCCGGCGTGGTCTCCGTGACCAAGTGGAAGCCCGCGCCCGGAGCGGAGAACGCGCCGGAGATCGATCAGTACTGCGCCGTGGGTCGCAAGCCATAACTACGACGGGACCACAAGTGACGACGGGGCAGAACGACGGGCCGACGGTCCGCCGGTTGCAGCTCGGCGCCCGCCTGCGCAGCCTCCGGACGGCCAAGGGCGTCACCCGGGACCAGGCGGGCTACGAGATCCGTGCCTCCGAGTCGAAGATCAGCCGGATGGAGCTCGGCCGGGTCAGCTTCAAGGAGCGCGACGTTGTCGACCTGCTCAAGCTGTACGGCGTCAACGACCCGGGTGAGCACGAGCGGCTGCTCACCCTGGCCCGCGAGGCCAACTCCCCGGGCTGGTGGCACTCGTACGGCGACGTGCTCAGCACCTGGTTCCAGAACTACCTGGACCTTGAGCAGTCCGCCGAGCTGATCCGCACGTACGAGATCCAGTTCGTGCCGGGTCTGCTGCAGACCGACGCCTACGCCCGGGCGGTCATCACGCTCGGGCACGGCGCCGCGCCGGCCGAGGAGATCGCCCGGCGCGCCGACCTGCGGATGGCCCGCAAGCAGCTGCTCCTGCGGGACGAGTCGCCGCGGCTCTGGGCGGTGCTGGACGAGGCGGTGCTGCGCCGCCCGATCGGCGGCAAGGAGGTGCTGCGCGAGCAGATCGAGTCGCTGCTGGCGGCGTCCGAGCAGCCCAGCGTCCGGCTGCAGGTCATTCCGTTCTCCTCCGGCGGGCACGCCGCGGCCGGGGGCGCGTTCACCATCCTGCGGTTCCCGTATCCGGACATGCCCGACGTGGTGTATCTCGATCACCTGACCAGCGGCCTCTACCTGGACAAGCGCGAGGACGTGGATCAATACGCCGCCGCGATGGGCCGGCTGACGATCGAGGCGGAGCCGCCGGGGCGCACCCCCGAGTTGCTCCGCAAGGCGCTGCGCGACCTCGACGCCCCTGACTGAGGGGCTACCCGGGCGAGCCTGCGGGTGTCCAGCGGCGCCGGTGGAGCGCCTCGATGCCGTCCAGGAGCAGATCCAGCGCGAATTCGAATTCGAACTGGTCGTCGCAGCCTGAGCCGACGACCGAGTCCTCGACGTGCGCGGCCGCCATGGCGATCTCGGCGACGTAGGGGTAGCGGCCGGCCAGCTCGCGGGCCATCGCCTCCTGCACCTGCGGGTCGACGGCGGGCGAGCCGGTGTAGAGCTCCTGGCTGAAGCCGAGGATCCGGCTGCCCATGGCGTGCATGACGTGGTGGGTGAGGCCGACGGAGAGGCCGCCCTCGCGGAACATGCCGATCATCGAGTTCAGGTATGCCAGCCCGGCCGGGGTCGGCGTGGTTCGCGACTCGATCACCTGCGACGCCCAGGGGTGGCGCAGCAGGGCGCGCCGGGCCGAAAGGATCCGTTGCCGCACCGCGGCTTTCCAGTCGGTGCCGCGGGCCGGCGGGTCGATCTCGCCGATGACGACGTCGACCATGCCGTCGAGCAGCTCCTCCTTGTTGGCCACGTGCTTGTAGAGCGCCATCGGCACGACGCCCAGTTCCTGGGCGAGTTTGCGCATGCTGAGCGATTCGCTGCCGCCGTCGTCGGCGAGCACGACGGCGGCGTGCAGCACGCGGTCCCTGCTCAGCGGGGTCCGGCGCGGAGCTTCCGCCTGCTCGGTCATCTCGTCTCCTTGACAGGTGTACGCCGTACACCTAGTGTGCTGTCTAGCGGTGTACACCGTACACCTGGGTTTTGAGGAGGCCTCATGAAGGCGATCGTCCACGACCGGTACGGCTCACCCGAGGTGCTGCGGCTCGCCGAGGTCGCCAAGCCGGTGGCCGGCGACAACGAGGTGCTGGTCCGGGTGCACGCCGCCACGATCAACGCCCGCGACTGGCACGCCATGCGCGGCGACCCGTACCTCGCCCGGATGGCGTTCGGGCTCCGCGCCCCCAAGGTGAAGATCCGCGGCACGGACTTCGCGGGCCGGGTCGAGGCGGTCGGCCGGCAGGTGACCCGGTTCCGCCCGGGCGACGAGGTGTACGGCGAGGTCCAGGCGGCCTTCGCCGAGTACGTGAGCGTCCCGGAGGACCTGGTCGGGCCGAAGCCGGCCAACCTGAGTTTCGAGCAGGCGGCGGCGATCCCGCTGGCGGCCAACACGGCCCTCATGGGCCTGCGGGACGCGGCGCACACCGGGCCGGGACAGCGGGTCCTGATCAACGGCGCCTCCGGGGGCGTGGGCACCTTCGCCGTGCAGCTCGCCAAGTCGTTCGGCGCGCACGTGACCGGCGTCTGCAGCACCAGGAACATCGAGCTGGTCCGCTCGCTCGGCGCGGACGAGGTCGTCGACTACACCCGCGCGGACTTCGCGGCTGGCGAGCGGCGCTACGACGTCGTGTTCGACCTGGTCGGCAACCGGTCGCTGGCCGATCTCCGCCGGGCACTCACCCGTACGGGCACGCTCGTCCTCTCCGGCGGCGGCGTGTCCTCCGGCGGCAGCCTCGTCGGGCCGATCGGCCTGGTGGTCAGGGGGCAGCTGCTCTCCCGCTTCGTCAGCCAGCGGGTGATCACGCTCAGCGCGACGCCGAGCCGGGAGAACCTCGACACGCTGCGGGAGCTCGCCGAGTCCGGCGCCCTCACCCCGATCATCGACCGCACGCTCCCGCTGAGCGAGACGGCCGAGGCCATCCGGTATGTCGAACAGGAGCACGCCCGCGCGAAGGTCGTCCTCAACGTCGCATGACACCGGGTCAGAGGGCCGACCGGGAGGTGTACGACGCCGCGAAGGTGACCAGTGCCTCGATCACGCTGGTGAGGTGGGCGCGCATGGCACCCTCGGCCCCCGCCGGATCGCGCGCGCAGACCGCGTCGACGATCGCCAGGTGCTCCGGCAGGGAGATCGAGGGCCGGCCGGGCATCAGCGAGAGCCGGAACTGGTGGCGCACCATCTGCCCGTTGAGCTGCTCGATGATCTTCGTGGCGGAGTCGTGCCGGGCGATCGACCGGACCGTGGCGTGCAACTGGGCGTTGAGCTCGGAATACCGCAGCATGTCCGCCTGGTGCACCACGGCGGTCATCTCGGCGCCCAGCGTCCGCAGCCCCGCGATCTCGGCGTCGGTGATCCGCTCCGCCGCCCGGGCCGCCACCAGCCCCTCGACGGCGCGCCGGATCTCGGTGATCTCGATGGCCTCGTCGACGGAGATCTCCCGGACCCGGGCGCCGCGGTTGGGCTGCAGCTCCACCAGGCCCTCGTTGGCCAGCCCGGTGAGCGCGTTGCGGAGCACGAACCGGCTGGTGCCGTACCGCTCGACCAGTTCGTTCTCGATGAGCCGCTGGCGGGGTGCGTACTCCCCGCGCAGGATGGCCGCCCGCAGTTCGGCCAGGACGTCACTCATAGCCTCGGCTCCTCGTCGTCGAAGGTCAATCGTAGGCACCGGTCACCCGGTGCCCGGTCGGTGACCCTTCTTCGCCTGCTGGACCAGGGAGTACACCCGGCTGCGGAGCGCGGTGAACTGCGCCGACGAGCGGGTCTCCAGCTGCTGCCGCTCGTCCGGCAGGTCGATCGGCACGTCGGCCAGGATCACCGTCGGCCGGTTGGAGAGCACGAGCACCCGCTGGCCGAGGTAGACCGACTCGTCGATGTCGTGGGTGACGAACAGGACGGTGATCCCGAGCTGCTTCCACAGGGTGCGGACCAGGTCCTCCAGGTCGGCGCGGGTCTGCGCGTCGACGGCGGCGAAGGGCTCGTCCATCAGCAGGACGCTGGGCTCGTACGCCACCGCCCGCGCGATGGCGACCCGTTGCTGCATGCCGCCGGAGAGCTGCCACGGGTGCGCGTCCGCGCTGTCGCTCAGCCCGACCGCGGCCAGGGCGGCCTCGACCTTGGCGGCGCGGTCGGCCCGGGACAGGCCCTTCTCCTTCAGGGGCAGCTCGACGTTCCTGCCGACCGTGAGCCACGGGAACAGGCTGCGCCCGTACTCCTGGAAGACGACCGCCATGCCGGCGGGCGGACCGGTGACCTCGGCCCCGTCGAGCCGGATCCGGCCGCCGGTAGCGTCCAGTAGTCCCGCCACGCAGCGCAGCAGCGTGGTCTTGCCGGCACCCGACGGGCCCACGATGCAGACCAGCTCGCCCCGGCCGATCTGGAAGGTGAGGTCCCGGATGGCCTCGACGTCCGCGGCGTGGCTCCGGTAGGTCTTGGTGAGCCCGTCCACGTCAAGAACAGTCATGTCGTCACGTTTCTCGTTCGGCCTGGCGCAGCCCGCGGTACCAGGCCAGGGATCGGTGTTCGACCAGGCGGAACAGCCCGGACAGGGCGACGCCGAGCAGGCCGAGCAGGATGATGCCGGTCCACATCTGGGGGATGGCGAACCCGCGCTGGAACTGCACGATCGCCGCGCCCAGCCCGCGGTCGGCGCCGAACAGCTCGCTGATGACCATGAGGATGACCCCGATGGACAGGGCCTGGCGGGCGCCGGTGGCGATCCGCGGGCTGGCGCCGCGCAGCACCACGTGGTGCAGGGTCGCGAGCCGGCCCAGCCGGTACGAGCGGGCGGTGTCGCGCAGCACCTCGTCGATCGAGCGCACCCCCTCGACGGTGTTGAGCAGGATCGGCCACACGCAGCCCAGGGCGATGGTGATCACCTTGGCGGTCCAGCCGGTGTAGCCGGCGAACAGCGCGATGACCGGGATGAGCACCGGCGGCGGGATGGCCCGGAGGAACTCCAGCGCCGGCTCGCAGAGGGCGCGCAGGGTCCGCGACGAGCCGATGGCCGTGCCCGCGGCGACGCCGGCGACCAGCGCGGTCAGGTAGCCGGTGGCGAGCCGGGCGAGGCTGGGCAGCACGTCGTGCAGGAGCGGATCGGCGGTCCAGGTCTGCGGGAACGCCCGCGCGATGGTGGCCAGCGGCGGCCAGAAGAAGCTCGTGCTGTGCGCCGACAGCGTCCACCACAGCGCGATCAGCACCACGGGCAGACCCAGGGCGACGAGCGCCCGGCGGGGCAGTTCCGAGATCCTCACAGGTCCCTCCGCACCGAGGTGTGCCAGCGCAGGGCGCGGCGCTCGACGGCCCGGGCCGAGGCGTTGACCGCCACGCCGAGCAGTCCGACCACGATCACCAGGGCGTACGTCTCCGGCACGGCGCCGGAGCTCTGCGCCACCCCGATCGAGCGGCCGAGGCCGGGGACCCCGATGATCAGCTCCGCGGTGACCTGCAGGATCAGCGCCACCGAGGCGGCCAGCCGGAAGCCCGTGACCACGTAGGGCATGGCGGTGGGCCACAGCACGGTGCGGATCACCGCCCGGCGGGAGAAACGGTACGAGCGCGCGGTGTCGCGGACGACCGGATCGACGTCGGCGACGCCGTAGAGGACCTGGACGAGCACCTGCCAGAACGCGGCGTAGACGACCAGGACCAGCGCCGACGGGGGCCGGCTGCCGTAGATCAGCACCACCAGCGGGATCAGCGCGACGGACGGGATGGGGCGCAGGAACTCGATGGTGGAGGCGGTGAGGGCGCGCAGGAGCGGCACGCTGCCGAGCACCACCCCGACCACGATTCCGGCGATCATGGCGACCGCCAGGCCCAGCGCCCAGCCCCGCACCGTCTGGGCGAACGCCGTCCAGAAGTCGGCGAGGACGAGCTGCCCGGCCAGGCTGCGGGCCATCGCGCTGAACGGCGGCAGGAACCTGCTGTCCACGATGCCCAGCCGCGGCAGCGCCTCCACGACGCCGACCAGCAGCGCCAGCCCGAGCAGCCCGAGGGCCGGCCGGCGCCACCGCTCGCCGGTGGGGATCCTGGCGCGGACCGGCCGGTCGAGCGCCGGTCCGGTCAGGACGGGTGCGGTGGTCATCACGGCAGGAGGGCGCCGAGGTCCGGCTGCTGGGTGATCAGCTTGTCCTGGACGGCCAGGTCTGCCAGCAGCTGCACCGAGTCCCGGTCCACCGTGGCCGGCCACCTCGGCAGCACCAGGCTCTGCTGCACGGCGGGATCGATCTTCGTGTACGTGGTGAGCGTCGCGCGCGCCTCGTCGGGGTGGGCGCCGGCGTACTCCATGGACTTGGTCATCGCCGCCGCGAAGCCGCTGACCACCTTGGGGTTGTCCGCCAGGTACTGCTTCGAGGTGAAGTACATCGCGACGGTGAGGTCGGGGTCGGTGCCCGCGTAGTTCGAGACCACCTGACGGTTGCCCTGGCCGGTCGCGATGGTCAGGAACGGCTCGACCACCTGACCGGCGTCCACGTCACCCTTGGCGAGCGCCGCGGCGATGTCGGGGAACGCCAGTTCGACGTACCGGATGGTGGACGGGTCGCCGCCGGCGTCCCGGACGACCTTGTTGATCGTCGTGGTGTTGATGTTCTTGAGGGTGTTGACGGCGATCCGCTTGCCGGCCAGGTCCGCCGCGGTCTTGATCGCGCTGCCGGTCGGCACGATGACCCCGCCGAAGTCCTTGCCCGGCTGGCCGGTGGACGCCACCCCGGAGGCGACGGCCTTCAGCGGCAGGCCCTTGGAGGTGGCCAGCAGCAGCGAGGTGGTGTTGCTGAAGCCGAACTGGTATTGCCCGCTGACCACCCCGGGGACGATCGCCGCCCCGCCCTGGGCCGTCTCGAGGGTGATGTCGAGGCCCTCCGCGGCGAAGAAGCCCTGCTTCAGGCCGAGATAGACGGGTGCGACGTCGACGATCGGGATCACCCCGATCTTGACCTTGGTGGTGCCGTCCGCCGCCGGGGTTCCCGCCGGCTCATCGGAGCCGCAGGCGCCGGCCAGCAGGGCCGTCGAGATGGTCAGGACGAGGGCGGTGAACCGGCGTCGCCGGAGTGGGGTCATGGGGTCCTCCAACAGGACTCGAGAGGCCGATGACCGGACGGTACAGAGATTGTCAACAATTGTGAAGGCAATCTTGCGGGCACGTTGCAGATTGTTGACAATCTTGTTGACTGCTGGCTACGGTCGGCCTCATGGCATCCCATTACGTCGTGCGCTGCGTCGACCGCGCCGATCCGGAGACCATCGCCGGCCTGCGCGAAGCGGGCGTCGCCACGGCCCACGAGGCGGCCGGCCGCACCGGGCTGCTCGGCCCGGCGATCCAGGCCCGGCAGGCCGGCTCCGCGATCGGCGGCTCCGCGATCACCGTCTCCTGCCACCCCGGTGACAACCTGATGATCCACGCCGCGGTCGAGGTGTGTCGGCCCGGCGACGTGCTGGTGGTGACCACGACCTCGCCGTCCACCGACGGCATGTTCGGCGACCTGCTGGCCACCTCGCTGGCCGCCCGCGGGGTCGTCGGCCTGGTGATCGACGCCGGCGTCCGGGACATCGCCACCCTGCGCGAGATGGGCTTCCCGGTGTGGTCGCGGGCCGTGCACGCGCAGGGCACGGTCAAGGCCAGCCCTGGCTCGGTCAACGTGCCGGTCGTCGCCGCCGGCGCCCTCGTCCGGCCCGGCGACATCGTGATCGCCGACGACGACGGCGTGCTCGTCCTGCCGGCGGCCACGGGCGGCCGGGTGGCCGAGGCGGCGGCGAAGCGCCTGGCGAACGAGGCGGCCAAGCGCGAGCAACTGGCCGGCGGGACGCTCGGCGTCGACCTGTACGGGCTGCGCCCGCTGCTCGCCGAGCTCGGCGTGACCTATGTGGACCGGCTGCCGTGAGCGACTTCGACGACGGGATCCGCTGCATGCAGCTGCGTGGCGGCAGTTCCAAGGGCGCGTACTTCCTGGCCGCGGATCTGCCGGCTGACCCGGACGCGCGCGACGACCTGCTGCTGCGCATCATGGGTTCGCCGGACGAGCGGCAGATCGACGGCATCGGCGGCGGGCATCCGCTCGCCAGCAAGGTGGCGGTTGTCGCGCCCTCGACCGCCGGCGAGGCCGACGTCGACTACCTCTTCCTGCAGGTGGTGCCCGGCCGGGCGATCGTCACCGGCGCGCAGACCTGCGGCAACCTGCTGGCCGGGGTGGGGCCGTTCGCCATCGAGCGGGGACTGGTCGCGGCCACCGGCGAGACGACGACCGTACGCATCCGGATCATGAACCCGACGATCGGCCTCGCCGCGGCGCGGGTGCTGACGCCCGGCGGTCGGGTGCGGTATGCCGGGGACACCGCCATGGCGGGTACGCCGTTCCCCGCCGCGCCGATCGCCCTGGAGTTCCCCGGCGGCGACGAGCCGGTCTTTCCCACCGGACGGCTTGTCGACCGGCTCGCCGGCCACGACGTCACCTGCGTGCACGCCGGCATGCCGGTCGTGCTGGTCCGCGCCGCCGACCTCGGCATCACCGGCGACGAGCCGCCGGACGTGCTCGAAGCCGACGCCGCCCTGCGCGCGCGGGTGGAGGCGATCCGCCTCGCCGCCGGCCCCGCGATGGGCCTCGGCGACGTCTCCGACACCACCGTGCCGAAGATCAGCATCGTGTCGCCGGCCGGCAACGGCGGCACGGTGAACACCCGGACGTTCATCCCGCACCGGGTGCACGCCGCGATCGGCGTCCTGGGCGCCGTCTCGGTCGCGGCGGGGGTGCTCGCGCCCGGCACCGTCGCCAGCGTGGCCGGGCAGGCCGGCCCGCTCGTGCGCATCGAGCATCCGACCGGCACCTTCGAGGTGTCCCTGGAACTCGACGGCAGCGGCCCGCGGACCCGGGTCCGCACCAGCGCCGTCGTGCGTACCGCCCGCAAGTTGGCCGACGGCCTCGTGTGGCCGCGCAGCGGAAAGGCAACCACCCCATGAGCCGCACCCACGACCCCGACCGCCGGCGGGACATCGCCCACGTGGGCCCGATCGAGCTCTTCACCGCCGTGCCGGAGGCGTCACGCGACTTCTTCGTGAACGTCATGGGCCTGCGCGAGGTGCACCGCGACGAGACCTCCATCTACCTGCACACCTGGGACGACTACCAGTCGTGGACGATCCGCCTGGTGCGGCGGGCGGAGGCGGGCATCGGCCGTACCTATCTGCGCGCCGCCAGTCCCCAGGGCCTCGAGCGGCTCGCCGCGGAGATCTCCGCGGCCGGACTCGGCCGCGGCGTCGTGACCGACGGGTACGGCCTGGGCCCGGTCCACCTCTTCCAGGACCCCGACGGGCACGAGTTCGGCCTGTACTGGGACGTCGAGTGGTACCGGGCCGACGAGACCGACCGGCCGGCGCTGAAGAACCAGGCCGCGGCCTACCCGGGCCGGGGCGCGAACCTGCGGCGCCTGGACCACGTCAACTACCTGACCGCCGACGTGCCGGCGACCGCGGAGTTCCTCAGCGAGGTGCTGGGCGCGCGGTGCACCGAGCGGATCGTCAAGGACGACGGCAGGCCGCAGGCCGTCTGGTATTCCGTCGGCAACAAGACCTACGACCTCGTCTACACCGAGGACTGGACCGGCAGCCACGGCCGCCTGCACCACATCGCCTTCGCCACCGACACCCGCGAGGAGATCCTGCGGGCCGCCGACGTGTGCCTGGACGCCGGCGTCCACATCGAGACCGGGCCGCACAAGCACGCGATCCAGCAGACCTTCTTCCTGTACGTGTGGGAGCCGGGCGGCAACCGCATCGAGATCTGCAACGCCGGCGCCCGCCTGATCCTGGCCCCCGACTGGCAGACGATCAGCTGGAACCGCGAGGAACGGGCCAGGGGTCAGGCGTGGGGGCTGAAGACCATCGACACCTTCCACACCCACGGCACGCCCGTCGTCCCGCCGGGTTCGTCGTCCGTCCCGCCGCCGGCCGCGTCGTGAGGGTGCGTGTCGCTTTGCTCGGGCTGGGCGAGGCCGGTGCGGAGATCGCCGGTGATCTCGTCGCGGCCGGCGCGGACGTCCGCGGCTACGACCCCGCGGTGGACCCGCCGGCCGGGGTGGACCCCCGGTCGGACGAGGCCGACGCGGTCCGGGACGCCGACCTGGTGCTGAGCGTCAACAGCGCCCACGACGCCCAGCCCGCCCTGGCGAACGCGCTGCCGGCGCTGGCGCCGGGGACGCTCTGGGCCGACCTGAACACCGCGGCACCCGCCGTGAAGGCCGCGCTGGTGCGGCAGCTCGCCGGCCGGGACGTGCCGGTGGCCGACGTCGCCCTGATGGCCCCGGTGCCGGGCCGCGGACTGCGTACCCCGATGCTCGTCTCCGGTCCGGGCGCCGCCCGGTACGCCGAGATCCTCACCGGCTTCGGCGCCACCGTGACCGTCCAGCCGGGCCCGGCGGGCGAGGCGATCTCCCGCAAGCTGCTGCGCAGCGTCTTCTACAAGGGTCTCGCCGCCGCCGTGGTGGAGGCCCTGGCCGCCGCCGAGGCGGCCGGCTGCGCGCCGTGGCTGCGCGCCGACATCAGCGCCGAACTCGCGGGCTTCGACGAGCGCACGATCGACCGGCTGGTCGACGGCACCCACCGGCACGCGCGGCGCCGGGCCGACGAGATGAGCGCGGCGAGCGAGCAACTGGCCGGGCTGGGCGTCCCGCCCCGGATCGCCGCCGCGGCCCGCGACCTGCTGATCGCGGTCCGAGACCAGGAGGCCCGATCATGATCATCGACTGCCACGGCCACTACACGACGGCGCCGGCCGCGCACACCGCCTGGCGGGCGGCCCAGCAGGAGGCGTACACCGCCGGGCGCGTGCCGCCGCCGTACCCCCGGATCTCCGACGACGAGATCCGGGACTCGATCGAGGGCAGCCAGCTGCGCCTGATGGCCGAGCGCGGGGTCGACCTGACCGTCTTCTCGCCGCGCGCGTCGGCGATGGGCCACCACTTCGGCGACGAGGCGGTCAGCGCCGCCTGGACCCGGGCCTGCAACGACCTGATCGCCCGGGTGGTGCGGCTCTACCCCCGGCACTTCGCCGGCGTCTGCCAGCTCCCGCAGTCGCCCGGCGTGCCGATCGCGAACTCCGTCGCCGAGCTGCGGCGCTGCGTCACGGAGCTGGGCTTCGTGGGCTGCAACCTCAACCCCGACCCCAGCGGCGGGCACTGGACCACCCCGCCGCTGACCGACCCGAGCTGGTTTCCCCTGTACGAGGCCATGGCCGAGCTGGACGTGCCCGGCATGGTGCACGTCTCCGCGGTGACCAACCCCAGCTTCCACGCCACCGGCTCGCACTACCTCAACGCCGACACGACAGCGTTCATGCAGCTGTTGCAGGCGGACCTGTTCCAGCGCTTCCCCGGTCTGCGGCTGATCATCCCGCACGGCGGCGGGGCGGTGCCGTACCACTGGGGGCGCTTCCGCGGCCTCGCCGACATGCTCGGCCGGCCGCCGCTGGAGGAATCGGTGCTGGGCAACGTCTTCTTCGACACCTGCGTGTACCACCAGCCCGGCATCAACCTGCTCTTCGAGGTCATCCCCGCCGCCAACATCCTGTTCGGCTCCGAGACGGTCGGCGCCGTCCGCGGCATCGACCCGCGGACCGGCCACTATTTCGACGACACCCGCCGGTACGTCGACGCCCTCGCGATCACCCCCGACGAGCGGGCCCGGGTCTACGAGACCAACGCCCGGCGCGTCTATCCACGACTGGACGCCGTACTCACCTCATTTGTGGAGGCCACCCCCCGATGAAACGGCCCACCATCCTGGCTGTCCGGACCTCCGTCCTGACCTCCGTCCTGATCTTGGCGCTTACCGCGGCCGCTCCCGCCTCCGCCGTCGCCACTACTACCGTCTCCGCCACTGCCGCCAGCCTCGCCGACCTGCCGGCCCTTCCTCCGGTGCTGAACTGTGCCGAGGTGACCGGTCTGGACCTGGCCGGCGTCACCGATGCGCCGGTCACGATCCGCTCGGCCACCGTCGTCGGTGCCGGTGCGCCCTACTGCGAGGTCCGGGGCACCATCGCCCCGGCGAACACGATCGTCATGCGCCTGCCGGTGCACGGCTGGACCCAGCGCTACGTGCAGACCGGCTGCGGCGGCCTCTGCGGCAACGCCACCATCAACTACGGCCAGGCGGCCACCTGCCAGCCGATCGCGGACGGCACCGTGGCCAGCGCCACCACCGACATGGGCCACCAGGGTCAGAACGACGGCTCGTGGGCCGCCGGCAACCCGCAGGCGCAGATCGACTTCGCCTACCGGGGCGTGCACGTGACCGCCCAGGTGGCCAAGGCGGTCATCGCGGCCTTCTACGGCCGGCAGCCGGCATACTCCTACTTCAACGGCTGCTCCGACGGCGGCCGCGAAGGTCTCATGGCCGCGCAGCGCTACCCGAACGACTTCGACGGGATCGCCGCCGGCGCGCCGGCGAACAACATGGCCGTCCAGAACACCTTCCACCACGCCTGGAACGTGCTGGCCAACAAGGACGCCGACGGCGCCTACATCCTGCTCGCCGCCAAGCTGCCGCTCATCCACACCGCCGTGCTCGCCGCCTGCGACACCCTCGACGGCCTGCGGGACGGCCTGATCGACGACCCGCGGCTGTGCCACTTCGACCCGGCAACCGTGGCCTGCCGCACGGGCCAGGACGCCGCCACGTGCCTGTCGAAGGCGGAGGCCACCGTGGTCCGGCGCCTGCACGACGGCGCGGTCGACGCCCAGGGCCGCCGGCTGGAGCCGACCATCGCCCACGAGTGGGGCTCGGAACTCGAATGGACCCTGTTCGTGCCGACCGCCCAGGGCCAGACGGTGGCCAGCGAGAACTTCGCCCTGTCCTACCTGCGCTATCTGGCCCGGCCGAACGACCCGCGGCCGGACTACCGGCTCACCGACCTGACGTTCACCGTCGAGTCGTTCTGGCAGACCGTGCTGCCGTCCTCGACCTACCTGGCGGCCATGGACCCCGACCTGGGTGCGTTCCAGCGCGCCGGCGGCAAGCTGCTGCTCTGGCACGGCTGGAACGACCAGCACATCTCACCGCAGACGACGCTGGCCTACTACGACGCCCTGCGCGAGAAGACGGGCGGTCGCTTCGCGCGGCTCTACCTCTTCCCGGGGGTCGCGCACTGCGGCGGCGGTGCTGGACCGAACACGTTCGACGTTCTCACCCCGGTGATGGCCTGGGTCGAGAGCGGCCGGCAGCCCGGGCGCATCACCGCGGCGAACGTCGTGGCCGGGAGCGTGACGCGGACCCGGCCGGTGTTTCCGTATCCCGCCGTGGCCCGCTACGACGGAACGGGCAGCGTCGATGACGCGGCAAACTTCGTCGCGGTGACGCCGCGCAAGCCGGTCCGCAACGACAACAGGTGGGTCGGGCAGAGCCTGTACTCGCCCGGATATCAGACCTGGCCCCGGGCCGTGGACGGAAAGCTGGTCATCCCGCCGGCGCCACACCCGCGCTGATCAGGACCGCTCCCTCCGACGCGGCGCCAGCGCGGTCTTAGGTGTCAGTCGCCGTTTTCGTATTCGAACGTCACCGGTATGGCCGCGCTGTAAGCAACGCTGCCGGTGCTGTCGGAGACCACGGCACGGAAGTAGGCCGTAACGACGGTGGTGACGTTGTGCGGCAGGCTTCGTCTGAAGCTCGTGGTGGCCGAGCTGGGTGCGGTCGCGGCCATCAGCGAGTCACCGTTGGTCTTCTCCCACCGGTACGAGTACGGGGCAGTGCCGCCGATCGGCGTCGCCGTAATCGGTGGACTCACCCTGGCCGGGTCGGTGAAACGCTTGTAGTAATCCCATTGCGAGGCGCTCAGGGTCACCCCGTCAACGGCAAGGGTCGATGCGGCCGCGGGCGCCGCACCAACCGTTACGGTGAGTAAGGCGGCCAGCGGAAGAATTCTGGCGAATGCGATGAGGCGAGTCATTCTCGGAGCGTGCCTCCCGCGACTGGACAGTGGCTGGACGGTGCCTGGATTCCGACGTCGAGCGGTGAGGTGGCCCGCACAGGCAGGCGTGCGGCCGATCTGTCTAGTGCGCGGGCGCGAACTCTTTACAAGATTTCCTTACTCACCCTGCGTAACGTCGCAGGTGCCGACAAAGGGCGCCGACGCCCCGACAATGCGTATGAGTCAGGTAGCTGAGGGTATGCGCATTGGCCGGGCCGGATTCGGCGGGCTAATGCACCGCGACCATGCGTAGTCATTCCGCGAATTCTCGGCAGCGCGAAGATCAGAAAGGCAACATGAATCCGGCTCGGTTTTGACGGGCGGGTGAGGATATAGCGGTGATCGATGAATCTTACGAGCCGGCCCGGCCGCCGGCGCGATTGACCACCCGGTCCCATCGCCTGCCGGACGGGCATTACTACCCAGCCGCGCGTCCATTCACGGGTGGTGTCGTGAATGGGGCCTGGTTACGCTGCGGCGGGTAGCCAGGGTTGGCCGGTGAGGGCGCGGGTGATGGCGTCGAGGACGGTGAGGCCGTGGTTGCGGGTGGTGGTGAGGT
>Ga0307515_10000648_pt1 | contig 80497 bp, 81 predicted proteins | sample 17_EM_MG_FD_194513 | JGI IMG/M metagenome (GOLD analysis project Ga0307515, IMG submission 194513) | Populus trichocarpa ectomycorrhiza microbial communities from riparian zone in the Pacific Northwest, United States - 17_EM | ecosystem: Host-associated > Plants > Roots > Unclassified | place...
AAAACATGTCAGTGCCACATTAAATAGCAGGATTGACGGACATCATCGCCCGTCCCCTGATATAAAACTTATTCAGGGGTAGAAAGTCTTTTCCAAGGTCACTCTCCCTGCTTCCTCGGGGTCCTCCTAACGCCACCAGGTTCACCGTGTGGCAAAGTTTGTCCTCTCATAATAAACACCTGCGACATCACACCAGGTGATGAAGGTCCCGAGAATGTCAGGCACAACGGCCCAAAACAGGCAGCCCCCTAACATGCTTCACTTTTCATGATACCCCCACTGCCAGTTAAACCTTATGGATGTCCCTGTCCCTGGAGAAAGAGATCTTCTTTCACTTCGCGAATCACAAAGGAAATTCTATGGGCGCTAACTAGGCGCACCAAGTGAAGGGGAGGAGAAGCGTGATCATGAACGAGGTCTGCATCTAAGTCTGCGTCTGATGCGTCTGCGTGAGCATCACAACTGAGAAGTCAAGTCGCTTGTCACAAGCAAGCACAAGGCCGTCAAACTGCCACTCTCCAGACAGATCCAGTGGCATACCCGAGTGGCTAGTTGGCTTGCTGCGAGGCACAAGGTACCGACTAGCAGTGAACGCCTATTAAAGGTCGGGGGCTGTGGTAAACAGAGGGCTCAGCCCCGATTGGTGTGCAGATTCCCCGGCCTTTGCCTGCGCGACATACTTGTTTGGTTAAAGCCTCCGAGGAGTATTCCAAGTCTGTCAAGATCGCCCACGAGGCAGGGGAGGCATGGACCGTCTCTCCAACACCCTATCGAAGGTTAATCCTCAGACTCCCTCCAGGCTTCGACCAGGTAGTTCACCGTCTCTCCAAGCGCTCGTCAACCCGGCTGAACCCCACAATTAAACTCAACAGGACAAAAATCAAACAATAAATGAAAAGCATAAAAATTAGGATGAATAAAATTCAAATACGTACAGAAGATAAACCCAACAATGAACCAACTCGCGTAGTTGGTCCCGTTACGTTTGCGTGTGGGGCGAGTGTGGAGCCGTTGAGCATGACGGGTAAGTGGATAAATTTCAGCTAGGTGTTCGGGAACCGGCGTTGCCACAACCATAACGGGATAGGCGCAAACGCGCCGATGAGCATAGCGAACATGATAGATTTGTAGACACCATTGGGCGTGTGGGGCCAACAAGACCCCTGCGAACGCACACGCAAAGATTGGGCGTCAACTTTCTTGTTGGGCCACCTCCCCAAATGGATGACATACCATATGACACTTGCACTGTAAATCACCCGGTTTCGTGGGCAGATGAGGCGGTCCGGCTGATCACGTTCGCAAATGTCCGGCAAGGTATTGAATATCCACTCTTTCACCGCGATCTGGCACGTCACGCAGAGGATCGTCGAGATCGATTGCACCAGAAATGATACCCGTGGTGGAATTTGAGGTAGTGCAGAGCATTCCCGCACTCAGGCAGCCGGCGAAACACTGCAAATACACCGCAACTAACTCACAACCCCTTGGTAATACCCAACCTACCACTTACCTGCTCAGGCTTCACGTCGCCCCCAGGGAACCCGTTTAACCTGCCAGGTAATCTACTGCAATCGACAACACCGACCAGAGGGCTGGAGTCGGGCATCGTACTGAATTGGTAGAACCATGGTTTCACGAATTCAGTATAGCTGCCATCTCTAGAAATAGGCCGAAGGGATTGCAGCCATTGGCAGCTTGAGGGAAAAAGAAGACTTGAGCCAACATCACCCAGACATGCGAATGTAAGGAACAATCTTCTCGAGAGTGCGGCAGTTAGTCATATTCCCAGCTGTATAATAATAGGATAAACCTGTTCCGTCTGAGGTGTCTCGATCAGCTAAGAAGCAACGCCCCTCTTGGGCGCGGTACTAACCGAAGACGTGCTCTCGACACTCAGAATAATTGCTGGATCAACAAGAGAGTGTCCGGTGATGATTCCCTGCGTGTTATGTGTACATTCAACATTCATGGCACGATATCCAAGAGTCACGGAAATGAATTAGGAGTATATAGGAACTCATAGCGTTATAATGTCTTGAATATACTCTGTAGTTTTCATCCATATCATGTTTCCGTCATAGTTGACGTGCGCGTGCCTAACGTATTAGGGGCCACGATCCCCATACGAAAAGCTAATTGACTGGACGCCAGCAGTCAGCCCCAATCGTCAATTTGTGACGTGTAAAGTCCACCGCACTCTTGCTGCTCTACGTTTCGAACAGTTGTAGCGTCGGCTCCACTGACGCCTCTAAATGCAGGACAATATGCAGGCGTGGAGGAGAGGTAAATGAAGGCGTGGATAGGCCTAGGTAGCCCATCGAAGACATCAGGGAACCCATAGCTCCTGATATCTGAAGCCTCGTTCTAGTAATTGCCTGTTTCAGAGGAGGCGGCCCCTATAGGCGTCCGTAATCTTCGTAATAGCTAGCTCGAATAAAGTATTATTGTGTAGAACTGCATGCGCTGAAGGCCAAGGGCATTGCTGGGCGCGGCCGAGATGGTCAGGTTCAACCAAAAAAAATCAAAATAATGAACTCAGAATCTGATTTCAGGGAATCCCGAATACTGATAGTGTTTATTATGGATAACGGACTAGTAGTCACATGTAACTACAACATAAATCAATCTCGGAGACCGCCGATCTGCAGCAGGCCAGGCACACGGCTTATCGTTCTGGCGCTCGGCTTTGTCCTATTGAATCTGCATTACTCTGTCAGACAGGACAGCACGCAGGTATTACTTTGGAACCATCTCCGGTAGCAGGGGTAGAATCGGAATCCTGTACCCGGTTTTCCTATCTCCCTGACTCTCTCACCACGAATCTTCCAGCAGGTCGAATTGTACTGTCCTCAAGATTCAATCCCTCCTCGTCAGTGACCCATCTCCTGCAGCAGATTCTGACTTTCTGATCTCCCTATCTAGATCCTGATACGAATTGTATGCGTTGTTCATCCACTCTATAGTTCAAATATCAACTAAGACTGATCCGTGCAACTGCTTCGCCTTTCCAAGTCAGGCTCAACACTTCAGTTCTCTTGTTGGGATAGGATTTTCCAGAGTATCACTTTTGGCCGTGTAGTCGCGGCCTCTAGAGTAGGATTAGACACAGGGAAGGGGAACCTTCTTGTCTGGCAGGTCGTGTCTATAGAAGCAGACGGTCGGGCGTGACGAAGAAGGAGAGAGCGAGAAGTACAACTCGAAATCCTGATTGACGAAGCCAGATGCGGGGTGCTACAAAGGAAGGTACAGGGTGGAGACTCCAGATACGAGAAGAGATGAGAATGGGGAACGAAGGCAAGGGCCTATGCGATTTCATGCGCATAGATCCGCAAAAATAGTTAGGGAAGGGCAACTAGAAAAGGTTTCGAAAGATATGGAGAAAAGGAGCCAGTCTAGTATAGAGTGGAAACAAACTACCAACAAAACGCCCGTGTGATACACAATACGTACAGGAAATAAGGAAATGGCAACCGGGAGAACCGTGCGCACGAGCGCATGGTAAACTGTCAAGTCCCACACGCCGTGGTGGTGATTCCGATGTTCACTCTGTGGTTACTCACACATGTTCAGGGCATACGGCAGATGTGATATCAGAGAATCAGTGCGGCCGATCCTTACTTGGTCCTGAGTAGCCTCAATAGGTCAAAGAATCGGTACCAAAATCGGGTGAACACCTGTCCCAAGGGTCCCCGATTCTCCCGGGGGTCGTTCTTTCGATCCCGATTCTGGGGCTAACCATCCCGGAGGACTGGTAAAAATAGATCCCTAAGCCTGGACCACCAGTCAAATAAGTGGAGATCGGCGAAGACTGTGTTCACCGAAAAGGTTATTGGAAGCCAGAAAACTGGCATTTCCTATGTGTATATTATACATACCGGTTTACAAGGCTTAAGGCCACATGCAGCACTTACAATATTACAATGCAGGTGAAGAAAGTGGTAACTGTAATGCTGGATAAAGTTGCATATAAACTCTTACATACCTTTGATTAAGGTATATGCGGAAGGGGTGGTAGCTAAGTCATAAAATCATTGAGTGATTGTTGGCGGTATAGGGACCTGAAGATGCACTCGTACCAGTCAAGCACACACAAACAAATTGTTCGATTCCACCGCTTTCCATTGCCCAACCGATTGCTGCTTGTCGCGCGGCCTCAGCTCAACGTCTATGCAGGAACTCCGCCGTTTGAGATTTCTGCGGCTCTGCAGGGGGATTTATGGTTATCGTGGGAACAGGTGAGCTGTGAGCTGTCCTGCCTGCCTATATATAGATGAGGTGGGGCGTGCGTCAGTGTCGTGGAGCTAGGGGTTGAGAGTGGAGGGAGGGAAGGCACGCAGAGCAGTTGAGAATAAGCCGGACGAGAATACGACGTAACTCAGCAACTCAGCAACATTGGAGTTTCCCTTCAGCCGCCGAGCCCAATTAAGTTTACCCTCCCTTGTTCCACAATCAAATGAACGAATGAATTACACTCTACAAAAAAGGATAAATCGAAACGTATACAGTACCTAGATCGTTGAGTATGTTATTCCCTATCTCGCTCATTAATGTCCTAGCCGCTCCTTCGGAGACGGTGCAAACCCCCCAGGTGGCGTCCCCCTGAGTGGAAATGGTCCTTCCATTGCTATCTGATCCAACGCTACTCAGCACGTCAGCACTTGCGGTTTCACACAAACTAAAGCAAACCGCCAAAAACGTACTGTTCGCAAACCACCTGTTCCCCCACCAATCCAACTGACTCTGCCCATTTATCTGCAACGACAGAAAGATGAATAACACGCCGATGATCGTCCCGCTGTCTAGTGCTGCTGAGGTGATATAGTTGAACTTTGACCACCACCGAACGTTGTACTTGTAGATGGTCCGTTCTGCCGACACCCCAAAACACGTCAGTGTCATACTAAATGGCTGGATTGACGGAAACCATTGCTTGATACTAAGGTTATTCAGGATAAAAAGTCTTTTTAAGGTCACTCTCCTTGCTTCCTCAGGGGCTTTCGAACGCCACCAGGTTCACTGTGTGGCGAGTTCTGCCCCAAACGATATCAGGTGTCAGGCACAACACTCCGAATCAGGCAGCTCTATAACATTTCACGATTACCCCCACTGCCAGTCAAACCGAATGATACCCAGTCCCTGGAGGAAGAGATCACGAATCACAAGGAAATTCTATGGGCGCTGGACGCGCCAGGGGAAGGGTAACCATGAACAAGGACTGCGTCGGCGTCGGTGTGAGCAGCACAACCGAGAAGGTCTTAATAAGCAGAGGATTGGTTTGGAGAGTAGCAGTTTGACTGCCGCTTGCTTGTGGCATGCGACTTATGCCGGCGGTCGTGGTAGGGGCTCAGCGCCAAGAGAAATCTTCTCCATAACGCGCTTGTCCGAGGAGTTTGCGCAAGTCCGTCAAGGTCGCCCACGAGGCAGAGGAGGCATGGACCGTTTTTCCAGCACCCTATCGAAGTTGACTTCGACCAGATAGCTCATCGTCTCTCCAACCCGGTCCGACCCAAACAATGAAACCCAACAGGACAGGTAAAACAATCAATGAAAGGAGAAATATTTCTATAAATAAAATTCAAATACGTACGGAAGATAAACCCAACGATGAACCAACTCGCATAGTTGATCCCGTTTGCGGGTGGGGCGAGTGTGGGGCCGTTGAGCATGACGGGTAAGTTGATAAATTTCAGTCGGGTGTACGGGAACCGGCGTTGCCACAACCAGAACGGGATAGGCGCAATTGCGCCGATGAGCATAGCGAATATAAGAAATCTGTAGGGACCTGTAGGGCCGAATAGCTGCGTGGGGCCGACAAGACCCCTGTGAACACACGCGCAAGGGTTAGGCGTCAGTTTTCTTTTTTGGGCACCTTCCCAATGGCTGACATACCAAATGGCACTCGCACTATAAAACACCCGGTTCCGTGGGCAGGTGAGACGATTCGGCTGATGACGTTCGCAAATGTCCGGCAAGGTCTCGAACATCCACTCTTTCACTGCGATCTGGCACGTCACGCAGATGATAGATGAAATTAATTGCACCAGAAACGATGCCCGTGGCGGAATTTTGAGGTAGTGCCCCAGCTTGAGGTCTTGCACAAATAAGAGACAGACGTTGATCGTTTCTACCGAGTAGGTTTTAAATACCTGGGGTATTGTTAGTCGTTGCATAAAAGGTAAGAGGGAGAAGCGACGTGCCATGTTCCCAAGGGGGTTCCCAGGGAGCATAGCTCCAGGGATGATTTGACCCAGCAAATTAAGTGCGAGCTGTATGAGAAGAGATAGTTAGCCATTTCCCATAATCCCTCCAAGATTTGACTCACGATATGTCCCGTAACCGCGAAAATCAGACCGCCGGGTATGACATAGATAGCGGGCACTGCGACGGCAACAATGAGCGAATACACCGGTACACCCGTAGGCCACCTCGTTACCGCAATCACCCCCATGAGGAAGAAGAGTACCAGGATGCCCCAGTACCACCACTTCGGTACTTCGGGGTACACCTTCATGAACTTTGCATGGATATCTTCGTCCTCGGGGTCGATCGACCGCATGGCGTTCCATAGGGTGCGCCAGTGGTAAAGTGCAGTGTGCGTAATGATGCACGTCGAAAGCATACAGCTGATAAGAACAAACATCATGTACGGCGGACTGATGTAGATTTCCGAGTACTCTTCGAGTGCCGTGACGTTGAGACGTTTCTCCGGTGTGAGAATCCTGGAGATATTGTACTCATTCCCGAAGCGATCGTAGTTAGACGCGTCACCTATTGGTAGGTGAGCAAGGTGCCAAACCTAAAAACCACGAGTTAGGATGCGAAGGGTAGAGGAAGGAGGACGTACATTCTTGTAGTACATGATGGGGAGGACAATCCACCAGAACAAGACAAAGCCAATGAAGACATGGACTTCGGCCCACCACGGTACCATAAGTGGTGAAGCTATCCATGCTATTTGGTTCCAGTCAAACGAAATGGCGCTCATGCCGAGCCCCGTCATGGTTCCGAAGAGCTGGTTCACGACCTTGCTCTCTGTATGCGGATGAGTATGGTTGAACCATCGTTGGGAAGAATACGCATACTCGGTGCTATCAAACATACCCAAGAGAATGTGGATAAACCGGTGAAAAGGTAACCTGTTGAGTAGTCAGTCCGTCTGGCTTGATGCAACACGGACTCCCTCTCACCCGGCATCCATTGCCACACAAAGGCACCAATCGTTACGTAGAGGAACCACCTGTATCGTGTAATTCCGCCTCTAGAATTTCCCGATAGACTCTCTTCGTCATGGAGCGTGTTGAGGAGAGTGGACGTGACGAGTGTCTGGGGCCATATGAGCGAAGCGGGCTTAATGAGGATACGCTTGCAGATGCCAGCGAGGCCGAATCCGGTCAAATGTGTTGCGAGCGCGAGGCAATAGTTGAAGCCAACTCCAAAGTGGGTCTGGTAGAAATACTCGTTGACAACGATTACATTGAGCGCATACGTCGGGTAGACAGCAACATTTGCCATCATATAAATGCAAGTGTGTTCCTGCCATTAGCATGAGTCTGGGCTGAACTAGGAGAGGGCCGAGCCGAGGTGGCAGGACGGACCTTTATATTGAATGGGCCTGGTGGCGGACGGAGGGGACGGAGGACGGCGTGTGAGTTGGTGAGAACAATCACGTCCTGGATATAGATATGTCACGGACCTGGATTGAGGGAGAACTGGCCTCCACCAAGGAACTTTGGCAGATCGTAGTGTCGGATTGGCAGTACGGTGGCTGCTAATCGACCAAGGGGATATGCGACTAGTCTACATTACAAAGCGACGAGCAAAGCGTCAGGGTCAGCGTCTCGTGTTCGCGTGGGTAGGTGGCACTTGGTGAAACCCGCTGGACGCACAGGATGGGGAGCGAGACGACATAAAGCTGGGGGTTGCGAAAGTTGAAGAAGGCATTGATAGCGGCACTTCCGACGTTTAGGAATATGCCGATGGCCCACATTCGGAAGGTGAGGACTGGCATGTCTGGGTCATCCATGTTGGATACACTCGCGCGGACTTCTGCATAAGGCGAGTCCTCTTCCTCCTCGTATTCTTCCGCCATGGTCTCAATCTGGAGACCAACGCCAGACACGGCAAAACTCGCATCGCTGACTTGAGAATGAAGACTGGCCACAGGAGGCTTTGAGTGGTGAATTGCGCTCGACATGACCGCTGTTCGTCGGCTCTACCGTCCTCCTCGCCGTCCTCGTCGTTGTCTGGCAGGAAAATCGTTTACGGGAGCGTTTCGCAGGGCGTTTCGCAGGGCGCAGAAGGGCCAAATGGTCGTGCACGAAGGTGGGAAGGAGTGTGAGTTTAAACGCTAGTGCAAAGCAGGATCTTATCCTTCGTCTGTCGTGCGTTGCTCCGTCGTGGGCATTCTCGCGCCAACTCAGGCAGTCAGCGCTTGTCCATCCAAGGCTATATAGGTCGCACGACCACACCGTCCTTGCGTATTTTCACTCCGTCGACCTCTGTTTCAAGATCCTGTCAAGTCCTCCACAGGCCAGTCGACAGCACCGACCAGGGAGCCGAAGTTGGGCATCGAACTAGATTGGTAGATATATCTGCCATTTCTAGAAAGTAGACTGAAGGGGACTGCGGCCTTTGACGGTTGGAGAGGAGACGGCCGGAGCCAGACAGCGAAGAGTCTGCCCTCCGCGCCTCTTCTCGGCATAATATCGCTTAATGCGTTCTGGTACACGTTTCTGGTACGCGGACACTCTCCCCTTCCGTTGATTCACGGACAATCGCAATGTGCCTGTTCCTGTGTTGTTATGGGCAATCCAGTCTGAAAACGTCATCGGACCTACTAGACTCAGTTTGCGGTTCACGCACTGACCGCGCCTACAAGCAACACGATCTCCTCAATCATCTGGTGGGGGGCCATTGTGCAATTTGAGAGTACGTTTTTTTTAACCTTCTTGAATTAACGCGACACTGACCATTAACGCTGCCTGCGAGTATAAAATGATCACCGGGCGAGGCATTTGACGAGGCCCCGGGACAATGACATATGTACCCCCTGCATACACATTCCTCCAACCTCAACCCAATTCCTTGTTGGAGGAGCACGACCACCCTGGCACACGAAGACGTGAGAACAAACCGTGAGAGCTATATGTACATGAATGGACCAAACAATAAACACAAAGGCATGATGTGTGATAAGTTGCGCTCACTCAACAGTTCTTACTACCACCATTCACAGCCCCTCTGAACGTGTGGAGCCCACTGTATTATGGGTCATCTCAGTGATTGACAGCATTGTGCTCTTATCAACTTTGATCTATATACTGTACACCTTAGATGGATCGGACTTGGGTGGAGTAAAACAAAGAGAAGATATTCTGGATCGGATACCAGGTTCAGGTTTTCAGGTCAGGAATAGGTGTTTCTGTGTTTCTGTGGGATGTCATTGAGATGATGTTGCTTAAAAATGAGTTTTCTGTCAGAAAGCCCCTTTAATTTGACATGGCAATGGGTGTCGACCCATACAAAACCTGGAAACGGGAGACTTATATGGACACTCGACAATCTCCATTGCTAGAATATGGTTCTTCACACCCTCCTTGTCAAAGAGCAATTTCGAGTGACATATATCCTCATTCAGTAACTGATGCTACGTGCGCAGGGGGTGAGATGGGTGGGGTGAGTGCGGAGTGGGAATATGCGGATTAAGATTACAAGTATCGTCCATCAAGTGTGCTGCCCCGGTGAGGTAAAAATGAGGTTTGTGTCTAGTAATAGGGCGTGCGATGAGTGATTATAGACGAAAATACAGATGCGACGATGGACAGGGTTTATTCAGCCAGCGGTTCAGGCAACGTCAGCAACTGAATGATATTCCGCTGCCACCGAACTAATTATCCTCCCTGTGGAAAATGAAGTTCACCCTATAATAAATCGAAAATTGCACAGTATCTAGATCGCTGGCAATAGTATATCATTCCCTATTAATGTCCTAACAGCTCCTTCGGAGACGGTGCAAACCCCTCAGGTGGCGTTTCTTGCAGTGGAAATGGTTCGCTCAACGCCATCTGATCCAACGCTACCCAATACGTTAGCACCTGCAATCTCCCACGAATTAAGCCAAACGGCCAAAAACGTACTATTCGCAAACCACCTGTTTCCCCACCAATCCAACTGACTCTGCCCATTTATCTGCAATGACAGAAAGATGAATACCACGCTGATAATCGTCCCGCTGTCTAACGCTGCCGAGGTGATATAGTTGAACTTTGACCACCATGGGAAATGGTTCTTGCGGATGATCCGTTCTGCCGATACCCCGAAAACATGTCAGTATCACATTAAATAGCTCGACTGACGGAAATTATCCACTGATATAAATATAAAAGGTCACCCTCCCGCTTCCTCGGGGTGTTTCGAACGCCCTCGGGTTCACTATGTGGCAAATTCTGTCTATGCCCTCCCACAACATACACCTACGACATGACACCACGTCAAGGCGATGAACAGCGATGAAACTCCCGAGCATGTCAGGAACAATACTCCAAATCAGGCGGCCCTTAACATGCTTCTGCCAGGTGAGTGGGGGAAGCGTGCTCTCGAACGAGGACTGCCTCTACGTCTACGCGTGTATCACAACCGAGAAGGTCAAGCCGCATGCCACCAATAAGCACGAGGCAGTCACACTACCACTCTCCAAACCGATCTAGTGGTACCGAGTTGGTTTGCTGCGAGACACAAGGTACAAGCGGCATGCCTAAAACATCTAGGTTGTGGTAAACTTTGGGGCTCCACCCCGATTGGTATGCGAGAAAAGCTCGGCCTTTGCCTGTGCGCGACAGACTTGTTTGGTCAATACCTCCGAGGAATTTCCGCAGTCCGTGAAGATCGCCCACGAGGGAGGTTTGGACCTCATTGGAGCTGAAACCTCCAAACTTCCTCCAAACTTCGCTTCGACCAGAGTGCTCAGCGCCTCTCCAAATGCTCATCAATCGGGCACAACCCAGCAGGATAAATGGGAAGAAAAAAGCTTCCATGAAAAAAAATTCTAACACGTACGGAAGATAAATCCAACGATGAACCAACTCGCGCAGTTGAACCTGTTTATAGGTGGGGCGAGTATGGCGCCGTTGAGCATGACAGGTAAGTTGAGATATTTCAATCGGGAGTACCGGAACCGGCGTTGCCACAGCCAGAATGGGATGGGCGCAATTGCGCCGATGAGCATAGCGAACATGGAAAATCTGTAGAAACCCGTGGAGCCGAATACCCGTGCGGGGCCGACAACCCCCCTGTGAACACATGCGCAAAGAGTAAGCGTCTGTTTCCTTTCCGGGGGCACCTCCCTAATAGGTGACGTACCAGACGACACTCGCACTATAAAGCACCCGGTTTATTGGGCAAGTGAGACGATCCGGTTGATCAGGTTCGCAAATGTCCGGCACAGTGTCGAACATCCACTCTTTCACTACGATATGGCACGTCACGCAGAGGATAGATGAGATCGATTGCACCATAAATGATGCCCGTGGTGGAATTTTGAGGTAATGCCCCAGCTTGAGGTCTTGCACGAAGAAGAGACTGACATGGATCGTTTCTATCGAGTAGGCTTTGAACACCTGGAGCATCGTTGGCTGTTACATAGAAGGTAAAGGAGAGAAGCGACATGCCATGTTTCCGAAGGGGTTCCCAGGGAGCATAGCTCCAGGGATAATTTGACCCAGCAAATTAAGTACGGGCTGTACGAGAAGATATCGTCGGCCAGTTCCCATAACCCCTCCAAGGTTTGACTCACAATTTGACCCGTAACCGCGAAAATCAGCCCACCAGGTACGACATAGAGAGCCGGCACCGCGATGGCAACGACGAGCAAATATACCGGTACATCCGTAGGCCACCTCGTTACCGCAAACACAGCCATGAGGAAGAAGAATATCAGAATGCTGCAATACCACCACGTCGGTACTTCGGGGTACGCCTTCATAAGCCTTGCATGGATATCCTCTTCCTCAGGATCGATTGACCACATGGCATTCCATATGGTCCGCCAGTGGTAAAGTGCTGTGTGCGTGATGATGCACGTCGAGAGCATAAAGACGACAAACGTAGCGGTAAGGTACGGCGGACTGATGTAGATGTCCGAGTAGTCCTCGAGTGCTGTGATGTTGAGACGTTTCTCCGGTGTGAGAACCCTGGAGATGTTGTACTGATTCCCGAAGCGATCGTAGTTGGAAGTATCACCCATTGGCAGGTGAGCAAGGTGCCAAAGCTCAAAGCCTCGAGTTAGGATACGGAAGGTAGAGGGAGAAGGAGAAACGTACATTGTTGTAGTACATGATGGGGAGGACGATCCACCAGAAGAGAGCAAAGCCAATGAAAATATGGATTTCGGCCCACCACGGCACCATAAGTGGTGAGCCGATCGATGATATCTGGTTCCAGTCAAACGAAATAGCACTCATGCCGAGTCCCGTCATGGTTCCGAAGAGCTGGTTCACGACCTTGTTTTCTGTAAGCGGATGAGTATTATGGTTGAACCATCGGTGAAAAGAACACGCATACTTGGTGCTATCAAACACACCCAAGAGAATGCGGACAAACCGGTGAAAAGGTACCCTGTCGAGAGGTCTGTACATCTGGCTTGACGTAACACGGATTCCTCTCTTACCTGGCATCCATTGCCACGCAAAGGCACCAATGGTTACGTAGAGAAACCACCGGTACCGTGTAATCCCCCCTCCAGGGCTTCCCATTAGGTCTTCTTCGGCATGTAGCGTGTTGAGGAGAGTGGACGTGACAAGCGTCTGGGGCCATATGAACGAAGCGGGCTTGATGAGGATACGCTTGCAGATGCCAGCGAGGCCGAATCCGGTCAAATGTGTTGCGAGCGCGAAGCAATAGTTGAAGCCTATCCCAAAACGGGTCTGGTAGAAATACTCGTTGACGACGACTATGTTGAGCGCATATGTCGGGTAGATAGCAACATTTGCCATCATGTAAATGCAAACGTGTTCCTGCCATCAGCCATGAGCCCGGGCGAGAGCCGAGGCCGAGCCGAGGTGGCAGGACGAACCTTTATATTGAATGGGCCTGGTGGACGGCGCGTGAGTTGATGAGAATAATCACGTCCCCGATATGTCACCGACCTGGATTGAAGGAGAACTGGCCTCCCCCGAGGAATTTTGGCAGATCGTAGTGTCGGATTGGCAATACGGCGGCTGTTAATCGACCAAGGGGATATGCGACTAGTCTGCATAATAAAGCGACGAGCGAATCGTGAGCCCCAGCGTCTCGCGCTCGCTTAGGTAGGTAAAGCACACAGGACAGGGAGCGAGATGACATAAATCTGGGGGTTGCGAAAGTTGAGGAAAGTGTTGATCGCGGCGCTTCCAACGTTTAGGAATATGCCGATGGTCCACATTCGGAAGGTGAGAACAGGCATATCTGGGTCATCCATATTGGATACACTCGCGCGGACCGGTCCCTCTCTTCCTCCTCGTATTATGGCCTCAACCTGGAGACTCACGTCCGACACTGCAAAGGTTGCATTGCTGACTTGAGAATGATGACTGGTCACATGCGGCTTTGAGTCGTAAATTGTGCTCGACATAGCCGTTGTTCGTCGGCTATACCGTCCTTGTCACTCTTGTGCACGACGGTGGAAAGCTGGGTGCGGGTTAGAAAGTTAGCGCGAAGCACAATCCCGTTGTCCGTTGTCCGTTGTCCGTTGTCCGTTGTCCTCCGTTTGACACCTCGAAGTGAGTTGCAAAACGGCTTGAGGGGGGGTTGCGATTGTCTCGAATTCCGCATACATACTCACTGTACATGTAACTAGTACGAATATAATATATTCCTTATCAACGTACAGCCGCTTCCAGAGCGTGAAATAGGGTAGCTGTAGACATGTGCCGACCGATCACGCCCTTCATTCGGCCAGTGGCCGACTGATCGCACCATCACCGAAAGACAATGCTATCCAGAAAAGAAAAAATTCTAGCGACAGTATGTAATATGAATGCTAGAGGGCATGACTAAATTCTGGTGGGGTATTTTCTGCATTTTTACAGGCCTCATTGGAGCCTCTATTGCTTGACATTATGGCAGACCCCTTCAGGGGTCGTTTTACGAAGCTTCTCAGGGCCTGAGAGGCCCTGGATTCGATAGCCTGAGGTGTGCAACACCGCCTCTCATCAACGAGTCAAGATCAAGGAGCCTGATCTTCATGACAAGATGGACCCATCGAAGCTCCACGCATTTTTATCTCAACGGGAGTTGGTTTTTCGAAGTTCACCTAACGCATTTGCAGCCGATCGGCTCAAGATCATGTAATCCATCTCGTACCTTAAGGGCACAGCACAGTTTTGGTTCGCGCCCAACCTTTCACTCGAGGATTTGGATCTCCCAGATCACCTGCTTATCTGGTACACCTTCATCAAATCCACATTCGGTGAACCTGAACACATCGCATCCACCGCCATTAAGCTCGACGATTGACCTTTCCATGAACATACCCGCCATTGAGTTCTCGTCCTAATATATAGTGGATAGATAAAGTCAGCACCAACGTGTAGGTGTCATTGCAAATAAGTAGGAAATTATAAAGAAAGTAAGTACACCTTGTATCTGTACGTTACGGCGTGATCCCGATCAGGTGGTACACAGAGCTTCTAGCTCGCCGCCGGCCTCCAGCTTCGCTCGGCCCGTCCTTTAACCTGACACCATGTGGTACATGCAGCAGGGACCCTTCTCCATGGCGCTCTAGGATCAAGAGGGTCTGCGCCCCCTGCGTGCTCGCTCCCCTCCGCCCACCACTTCCCAACCACTCCCACTCCTCACTCCCCTCGACCCGGGTTAGTTGAATGGTTTGGTTCCTGTTCTCTTGTTCTCTTCGTTCTCTTCCCTGTAATGCTTTATATTTCCCTTCCGGTTCCCCTCATTCATTTGCGATGCGATGGGAAAGATTTCACTACCTCCCTTCGCCCTGTACCTTCCGCACCCTTTTCATGTAGGCTCCTATATAAGCATGTAGCCGTAGATACAGGTAGAGGCTAATCGGATAATCGAATTTGGTCTGCGACCTTCCTCCTCCCTCCGTCCAATTCCCGCTTCCCCTGAGTCAACCATCAGACATCGCGGCTAGTGTTGATAACGCCAGGAAACCCCTCTCCAGCCCGGTCACTCCGACCATAACAATAAGGGCACAATGCTGTTAATAACTCGGATGACTCGCAATACAGTGGGCTCCGCACTTTCAAAGTGGTTGTCGATAGAGGTGAAAAGTACTTAGGTTGAGGATAGAGGAAAATGTATGTAGGGGGTTCATGTATCATTGTCCCGGAGCGACGTCAAACGACTCGCCCGGCGCTAGCTTTCTCAACGCGGGCAGTGGGTTCATCCCATCCAGAGCTGTTCACACCACTAGGGGTCAGTGCTGCGCTTAAAGAAGGCTTAAGGGAACGTACTCTCAAATGACGCAGTATTCCCCCACCAGCTGATCGAGGAGATCGTGTTGCCCTTAGGTAACTGAAGAGTGAGAAAGATAAAGATGAGGGAAGTCATCGTCCCCGAGTCGAGCGCTGAGCTCAGGATGTAGTTGAACTTGGACCACCATCGGAAATTACGCCTGAGAATCAGATTCTCTGTGCAGTTCGTTGGTCATCAAATCCAGGAGAGGAGATGGGGGTGGTACTCACGGAAGATAAACCCGACTAAGAACCAGCTAGTATAGTTAATGCCGGTTGCAGGAGGAATGTACTCCGTGCCGCTCAAGAACAAAGGAATGTTGATATACTTGAGGCGTGTATCCGAGAACCGACGCTGCCACCACCAGAACGGGAGAGGGAGGAACGCACCGACAAGTAACGCCCAGAGATGACCGTGATACAACGATCCCGAGCCGAATTGTCGAGTCGGTCCAATCAGGCCCCTACAATCCATCCCCCACCGCGACCGTCAGTCTTCGTGAACCCTCCAGGGAACAGGGAAGAGAGAAGTAGGGACGCACCAAATAATACTCGCGCCAAAGAACACGCGGTGGTGTGGACATGTGAGCATGCTCTTCTGGTCTTCCGAGCAAATATCCGGCACGGTCGTTAATAGCGCCGTTTTCACACCGACTTGCAAAAGCCCAGCGAGGAGTGTGGCGACAGCCTGGGCTACAAACGACGCACGGGGAGGGATTTTCATGTAGTGCCCCAGCTTGAGATCTTGGGTGAAAAAGAGTGCTGAACCCATCGTCTGAATCGTGTAGGCTTTGAGGATCTGGTGGTTGCGTAAGAAAATAGACCAATATTCATATTCACCAGCTGGTTGGTTGCCTTTCCATCCTTGTTTCGAGTACCAACGATGGCAAATAAGAAGGTAGCACGTACCATGTTCGCCAGCGGGCGACCGTTCAACAGCGCGCCCGGTATAATCTGCGCAAGAAGGTTGATGCTTATTCGCTGACCCGTGACCGCGAAGAGAAACCCGCATGGTATCAGGTAGAGCACGGGAATGAGCACAGAGAGTGCGAGTGCCCACACGGGTATATCCGTACGCCAGACTGCGACAGTGACAATGGCCATCGTAAAGAACACCAAGAAGACGCTCGCATACCAGGTGTCGGGGACCTCAGGGTATGAGCGCATCAATTTCGCATGCACGTCCTCTTCCTCAGTCTGCACGCGCTTGATCCCATTGTATATTCTGCGTGAGTGGTACAGAGCTGTATGAACGAGCAGTGCAGTCGCTACCGCAAACGCGAGAAGGTAGACCATCGCGTAGGGACCAGGGAGGTACAGCGCGCTGTAGGCCTCGTAATCGCTGAGGCTGAACCGGCGGCCTGTGGAGTCTAGGATTCTTGTGACATTGTACGGGCGGCCGAAGCGGTCGTATGCGGTTCGTCCTCCGATAGGCATATATGCGAGGTGCCAGGTCTGCGGTCAGAGGCGTCTGTCAGAACATCGGTACACGGGTGAGGATCGGGCGGGGGGAGAGAGGGGAAACCGTACGTTGGTGTAATACAGGATCGGTAGCATAATCCAATACACCACGACGAAGCCTGCAAAGACATGGACTTGAGCCCACCAAGGGATCATGAGTGGCGAGCCGAGCCGGGCGATTTGGCTCCAGTCGAAGGTGATGATGCCCATTCCGAGGCCAGACACAGTCCCAAAGAGCTGGTTGACGACGAGGTTTTCTGCAGGCGTGAGGTGAGGCTCGTTGGTTGCTCCCATTAGAGAAAGAGGTACGCACTCGGTGCAATCCAGCACATCCACGAGAAAAAGGACAAGCCAATGAATAGAAAGCCCGGGAGAAAGGTCCACAGAAATGTCCCGGTCATTACATAGATAAAGAACCGATAGCGGCTAATGCCAGTTGACCGATCTTCGTCCTCGGCGTGGAGGGTATTGAGGAGAGTGGAGCTCACGAGGTTCTGAGGCCAGATCATGCTCGGGGGCTTAATCAAAAGCCCGCGGCACAGACCGGCGAGGCCAAAGCCGGTGAGCAAGGTGGCAAGCATGAGTAGGATCTCAAACCCTGGGCCAACACCCATGCCGTAATATCTATCAGCGACAACGGTGACATTCATGACATAGGCCGGACCGGTGCCGACGTTGGCCATCATGTAAATGAGGACGTGCTCCTTGATGTTGAAAGGCCCTGGGTTGAGTGTGAATTCGCCACCGCCAAGAATGCGGGGGAAGACCCAGGTGCGGGTGGGGAGGAGAAATGCGAGTGCCTTGCCGAACGGGTATGCGATGAGAAGGATGAGGGAGGGCCCTACCCAGGGTGCGAGATTGCGGAAATTGAAGAAGGTGTTGAGGGAGACGCTGATGAACACTAGAGTGAGACCGAGGAACCACATGCGGAACGTCATGGTGGGCATTTCTGGGTCGTCTATGTTGCTGACACTGGCGCGTACTTCGGCGTAGGGTGAGTCCTCTTCCTCCTTTGCTGGCCCTATGTCGGTGAGGTAGGACATGGTGGCGCTCTGGGAGGCGAGGTCGAGGGCAGAGGTGTTGGGATCGAAGGAGACGCCTTGAAATTGGTCTGGGGGAAGTACAGAAGAGCCGTTTGAGTTGGCCATGGCGGGGAGACCGACTTGAAGGGTCTCACGGGCTGGAGAATAGGCGTAGGAGATAGGATCGAGTGTGGGACTGGTGTGCTGGGGGCTGGGTATGCCTGGGCCGACTGGGATAGGGCGCATTGAGTAGGAATTTGGATCTGACTCGTATTCATAGGACGAGGACCTCCTCTGGGTGTGATTGTAGTGGTCATGTGCACGGGAGGAGTGTGCGCTGGGTGCCGTCGGGGATTCTGGTGTGGAGGAGAGACCTGAAGGCGGCGGAGGAGGAGCAGGAAGAGTGGAGGGGCCAGCAGCTGCGAAGAGGTTGTGGAGTTGTGCGGCGGGCAATTGTTGATGTTGGGACATTTCTTGCTGCTGGTGCTGCTGATGCTGTGAATATCGCATCTGGTGGGGCTGAGGCGGATGTTCTGATGTCAACGGGGGCCCGTAAGCAGAAATATCTTCGTTGTAGGGCTCGTCGTCATCGCCGCCGCCGTCGTTGTCGTTTATGCTCTCCTCCTGCTGGAGCAGGGCATACAAGTGCTGCTGATGTGATGGATCCTGAGCCTGAGCCTGAGCCTGAGCCTGAGCCTGAGCCTGCCGATGCTGATGTTGATGTTGATAGTACGGGCCTGGAGACGCATAGTTGGTGGGATCACGCGATGTAGAGGGCGCTTCAGACTCGGACCAGCCGATGAGCGGGCGGGGACCACTGTCGGCAGTATAGCGACTTGAAGGTGCACTCGTTGTTGGTCGTCCAGCCATGTTGTAACAGATAATTCGCCTCCGCTGCTCTCCTTCGTTGGCCCGCGTCCCGCGTAATGCTTGTTGTTCTCAGTGTCTGTGCAGAACGTTTGTAGAGACGTTTGTAGAGATTTAGCGTCGCCCTCGAGCTTTCTACGACGCTGCGGGGGGGGGGATTTACGGAAATCGCGGTGGAGGGTCACTCAACCGTCTGGGGTTGCGTTCACTTTTCTGTCTGCTCTCTGCTGTTCTGCCTGTCATGCATCACGCTGGGTGCATGGATGTATGATGGATGCTGTGCTCTGCTGTGCCATCAGATAACAATTTAGGCCTCACCCAGCGTTAGTGATTCTTGCGGATGATCCGTTCTGCCGACACCCCGAAAACATGTCAGTATCATATTAAATAACTCGATTGACGGACATCATCCCCTGATATAAATATAAAAGGTCAACCTCCCGCTTCCTCGGGTTATTTCGAACGCCGCCAGGTTCACTATGTGGCAAATTCTGTCTATGCCCTCCCACAACATACACCTACGACATCACAGCACGTCAAGGCGATGAACAGTGATGAACCCCCCGAGGATGTCAGGAACAATACTCTAAAATACGCAGCCCCCTAACACTCTTCCGCCAGGTGAGGTGGGGAAGCGTGATCACGAACGAGCATCACGATCTAGAAGATCAAGCCGCATGCCACAATCAAGAACAAGACGGTCACACTGCCACTCTCCAAACCGATCCAGTGGTGTACCCGAGTGGCCTCTCGGAGCTGGCTTGCTGCGAGGCACGAGGCACAAGCGGAACGCCTAAAACATCTAGAGCTGTGGTAAACTTTGGGGCTCCACCCCGATTGGTATGCGAGAAAACCTCGGCCTCTGCCCGTGCACGACAGACCTGCTTGGTCAATACCTCTGAGGAATTTCTGCAGTCCGTCAAGATCGCCCATGAGGCAGGGGAGGTTTGGACCGTTACTCCAGCCCTCATCGGAGTTGAAACCTCCAAGCTTCCTCCAGACTTCGACCAGAGTGCTCGGCGTCTCTCCGGCCAAACGCTCATCAATCCAACCCAACCAACAGGATAAATAAACAATAAATGGGAAGAAAAAAACTTCCATGAATAAAATTCTAATACGTACGGAAGATAAACCCAACGATGAACGAACTCGCACAGTTGAACCCGTTTATGGGTGGGACGAGTATGGGGCCGTTAAGCATGACAGGTAAGTTGAGATATTTTAATCGGGATTCCCGGAACCGGCGTTGCCACAACCAGAATGGGATAGGCACAATCGCGCCGATGAGCATAGCGAACATGGGAAATTTGTAGAGACCCATGGGGCCGAATAGCCGTTGTGGGCCGACAACCCCCTGTAAACAGATGCGTTAAGAGTAAGCGGCCGTTTCCTTTTGGGGGGCACCTTTATAGTGGGTGACATACCAGACGACACTCACACTATAAGTACCCGGTTTATTGGGCAAGTGAGACGATCCGGTTGATCAGGTTCGCAAATGTCCGGCACAGCGTCGAACATCCACTCTTTTACCGCGATCTGGCACGTCACGCAGAGGATAGATGAGATCGATTGCACCATAAATGATGCCCGTGGTGGAATTTTGATGTAGTGTCCCAGCTTGAGGTCTTGCTCGAAGAAGAGACTGACGTGGATCGTTTCTATCGAGTAGGCTTTGAACACCTGGAGCATTGTTGGCCGTTACACAGAAGGTAAAGGAGAAAAGCGACTTGCCATATTCCCGAAGGGGTTCCCAGGGAGCATAGCCCCAGGGATAATTTGACCCAGCAAATTAAGTACGGGCTGTACGAGAAAATTTCTTCGGCCAGTTCCCATAACCCTTCCAAGGTTTGACTCACAATTTGTCCCGTAACCGCGAAAATCAGCCCACCAGGTACGACATAGAGAGCCGGCACCACGATGGCAACAGCGAGCAAATACACCGGTACATCCGTAGGCCACCTAGTTACAGCAAACACAGCCATGAGGAAGAAGAATATCAGAATGCTGCAATACCACCACGTCGGTACTTCGGGGTGCACCTTCATAAGCCTTGCATGGATATCCTCTTCCTCAGGATCGATTGACCACATGGCATTCCATATGGTCCGCCAGTGGTAAAGTGCTGTGTGCGTGATGATGCACGTCGAGAGCATAAAGACGACAAACGTAGCGGTAAGGTACGGCGGACTGATGTAGATGTCCGAGTAGTCCTCGAGTGCTGTGATGTTGAGACGTTTCTCCGGTGTGAGAACCCTGGAGATGTTGTACTGATTCCCGAAGCGATCGTAGTTGGAAGTATCACCCATTGGCAGGTGAGCAAGGTGCCAAAGCTCAAAACCTCGAGTTAGGATACGGAAGGTAGAGGGAGAAGAAGAAGCGTACATTGTTGTAGTACATGATGGGGAGGACGATCCACCAGAAGAGAGCAAAGCCAATGAAAATATGGATTTCGGCCCACCACGGCACCATAAGCGGTGAGCCGATCGATGATATCTGGTTCCAGTCAAACGAAATAGCACTCATGCCGAGTCCCGTCATGGTTCCGAAGAGCTGGTTCACGACCTTGTTTTCTGCAAGCGGATGAGTATTATGGTTGAACGATCGGTGAAAAGAACATGCATACTTGGTGCTATCAAACATACCCAAGAGAATGCGGACAAACCGGTGAAAAGGTACCCTGTCGAGAGGTCAGTACATCTGGCTTGACGTAACACGGATTCCTCTCTTACCTGGCATCCATTGCCACGCAAAGGCACCAATGGTTACGTAGAGAAACCACCGGTACCGTGTAATCCCCCCTCCAGGGCTTCCCATTAGGTCTTCTTCGGCATGTAGCGTGTTGAGGAGAGTGGACGTGACAAGCGTCTGGGGCCATATGAACGAAGCGGGCTTGATGAGGATACGCTTGCAGATGCCAGCGAGGCCGAATCCGGTCAAATGTGTTGCGAGCGCGAAGCAATAGTTGAAGCCTATCCCAAAACGGGTCTGGTAGAAATACTCGTTGACGACGACTATGTTGAGCGCATATGTCGGGTAGATAGCAACATTTGCCATCATGTAAATGCAAACGTGTTCCTGCCATCAGCCATGAGCCCGGGCGAGAGCCGAGGCCGAGCCGAGGTGGCAGGACGAACCTTTATATTGAATGGGCCTGGTGGACGGCGTGTGAGTTGATGTGAATAATCACGTCCCCGATATGTCACCGACCTGGATTGAAGGAGAACCGGCCTCCACCGAGGACTTTTGGCAGATTGTAGTGTCGGATTGGCAATATGGCGGCTGCTAATCGACCAAGGGGATATGCAACTAGTCTGCATAATAGATAGAGCGACGAGCGAATCGTGAGCCTCAGCGTCTCGCGCTCGCTTAGGTGGGTAAAGCACACAGGACGCACAGGATAGGGAGCGAGATGACATAAATCTGGGGGTTGCGAAAGTTGAGGAAAGTGTTGATCGCGGCGCTTCCAACGTTTAGGAATATGCCGATGGCCCACATTCGGAAGGTGAGAACAGGCATATCTGGGTCATCCGTGTTGGATACACTCGCGCGGACCTCTGCATAAGGCGAGTCCTCTTCCTCCTCGTATTCTTCCGTCATGGCCTCAACCTGGAGACTCACGTCCGACACTGCAAAGGTTGCATTGCTGACTTGAGAATGATGAGTGGTCACATGCGGCTTTGAGTCGTAAATTGCGCTCGACATAGCCGCTGTTCGTCGGCTATGCCGTCCTTGCGCACGACGGTGGAAAGGAGAGTGGGTTAGAAAGCTAGTGCGAAGCACAATCCCGTTGTCCGTCGTCCTCCGTCTGACACCTCAGCATGAGTTGCAAAACGACAAAGCTTGAGGGGGGTCGCGATTGTCTCGAATTCCGCATACATATTCACGGTCCATGTAACTAGTATGAATATAATCTATTCCTTCTCAACGTACAGCCGCTTCCAGAGCGTGAAGAACGAGTTGGCCATGGCCCGATTGGGTAGCTGTAGACATGTGCCGACCGATCACGCCCTTCATTCGGCCACATCTGGCCAGTGGCCGACTGATCGCACCATCACCGAAAGACAAAGCTATCCAGAAAAGAAAAAATTCTAGCGACAGTATGTAATACAGTACATATGCCACTCGGCCGGAAGTTTTCCGGGCCGGCCACCGTCCTCAAATCGTGACCTAAACTCTCACTCTTGTAAATAATAATTGCTATATTCATTAGAAATTGAAATGTAATTCGAGTTTCTGTGCCCCCCTCCCCTTTGGCAACTTATTACGAGACACCCCAAAATGGCAACCACCTTCAGTCGGCCACCCACCCCAACCCAGAAACACCAACCGGAAAAATTCTACAAAAAATAACAAATCGTTTCGAATGGATCTCAAGGGTTCCTAGGCATCTTCCGATCCGCTACTGTTGCAACCCTCCCACTCTGTGATGCTCTCTTCCTTTGGTGGCTGACTGGGTTGCCCTCCATTCTTCAAGAGCAGCCTTGAGATTTTGATGCTTCTCCTCAAGAGTGATTCTTGCGGTAAGTTTGAGGGATTTAGAGTGAGACATAGTTGAGTTAGATGGGAAGGGGCAGAGGCAGTGGGAACAATGTGCTCTCAACATGTTCCAAAAAATTCTCAGATGTTCATTATGGTTTCCGGGGCACATTCGTAATTTATGGGGAATTTTGCGACAGCGCAGCGATGGGTGGCCGCCCCACAGGAACTTGTTGGCCAGCTTTTCAGGTGTTGCTGCTCCTCGAGCCACCATTTTTTAAGCATTGGGCTTGAAATTTTTTTTTAGAATAGATTATTTATGTATTAGAACAATATATTACAAGCGTTTTACAGGTTATCAAGTCAGTTGTCGAGAGGCCCGTTGAGTGTGGGGGCCGAGTGGCGGTGGATGTACTGTATGAATGCTGGAGGGCATGACTAAATTCTGGTGGGGTATTTTCTACATTTATACAGGCCTCATTGGAGCCTCTATTGCTTGACATGATGGCAGACTCCTTCAGGGGGTAGTTTTACGAAGCTTCTCAGGGCCCGAGAGGCCCCAGGTGCGCAACACCGCTTCTCATCAACGAGTCAAGGCCAAGGAGCCTGATCTTCATGACAGAATGGACCCATCGAAGCTCCACGCATTTTTATCTCAATGGGAGTTGGTTTTTCGAAGTTCACCTAACGCATTTGCAGCCGGTCAGCTCAAGATCATGTAATCCATCTCGTACCTTAAGGGCACAGCGCAGTGTTGGTTCGCGCCCAACCTTTCACTGGACGATTCGGATCTCCCAGATCACGCGCTTACCTAGTACGCCTTCATCAAATCCACGTTCAGTGAACCTGAACACATCGCATCCACCGTCATTAAGCTCGACGACCTTTCCATGAACATACCGCCATTGAGTTCTAGCTCGTCCAAATCGTGGATGGAGAAAGTCAGCATCAACGTGTAGGTGTCATTCCAAATAAGTAGGAAATTATAAAGAAAGTAAGTACACCTTGTATCAAAGCACCCATGGTTAAGCACTGACTCTGGGGAATTACAGGGGAATATGTTCAAAGGCATGAAGAGCCGCCTGCAGATCAAAAACACAATCAGATATAAATATAGCAAACTCGAGCTCGCCACAAGACAAGGATTCCCACATTGGTGAGGACCCCTCTTTCCATACAGCAAAATCCATTATCGAAACCTCGGCCTTCATTCATGTTTCATTGCATCCTGTCACTGAATAAACCCAATACGGCCTTGAAAGACACGGGATCAATGCATTTACTGAATACAAATGCGATTAACTGTGTAGCTAGGTAACTGAAGCAGGTTGGAAATCAATGGGGAATAGTGGACTGGTTGAGGGGCTGCAGGAAGAGATAACAACGGGAACAGTAGATCCCAGTAGCAAATTGGAGGATGGTCCGAATAACTAAGTGATTCAATAACCCATTTCAGAGCCAGACAGTTTTTCCAGTTTTTCGTCTTTCACTGTGGAAGGAACTACTGTGTCCCAGACCCAGTAACAAACCAAACCAAAGTCAGGGATCAAGGATTTTCACACTAGAAATTCAAAGAGGGTGACTGAGATGAGTAAGGGAATTGTGCTCACACCAGGTCTTGGCATCAACTCCTGACTGAAGATATATCACTCAAAATTGTTCTTTGATATTACCCTCATTATACAAAGTAAGGTTAATTGATAATATGGTTATGTCTTGCAAGAGGAAGGACGAGTAATCGGAATTTCCATCTGGCTCTGGAAATGGGTCATTGGATCACTTTATCGTCCACCAATTTGTAACTAGCATCACTTATTACTGTTTTTGTCACTTCTTGCAGCCCCCAACACCAGTCCACTCTTCCCTATGCATCGATTTCGAACCTTCGGCCACGTAACTACACAGTCAATTGCTCTTGCAATGAATGTCTGTATCGAACCCATATCTTCAAAAGGTCTGTATTGGGTTCCTTCAGTGACAAGATATGAGGAGCATGAAGGAGGACAAGGCCCGGATTCGGTTGCCCAATATTAATATCTGTACCAGTCTCGTGTGAATGGATATTGGATTGGATCGACACCCATTTCCATGTCAAAAGCGGTTTCTGACAAACAAAACATTTCAGGCAAATTCACTATACAACACAGTAACACAGTAACTGGTGACACTCATTCCTGACCAGAAAAAATCTGAATTTGTATTCCTTGTTCCATTCTATAAATGAATTCCACTCTACAAACAAAAAGAATATATCTAAAGGTGTGCAGTATCTAGATCGCTGATTAAGGGCGATGAGGACACGATGCCGTTTATAACTCGGATGACTCGCAATACAGTGGGCCCCGCACTTTCAAAGTGGCCATAAATAGAACTTAGGTTGAGGATAGAGGAAGATGCGTGTAGGTCGTCCATGTATCATTGTCCCGGAGCGACGTCAAACGCCTCGCCTGGCGCTAGTTTTCTGAACGCAGGCGGTGGGTTCATCCCATCCAGAGCTGTTCACACCAGTAGGGGTCAGTGTCGCGCTTAAAGAAGGCTTAAGGGAACCTACTCTTAAATGGCGCAGTATTCCCCCACCAGCTGATCGAGGAGGTGATCGTGTTGCCTTTAGGTAACTGAAGAGTAAGGAAGATAAAGAGGAGGGAAATCATCGTCCCCAAGTCGAGCGCTGCGCTGAGGACGTAGTTGAACTTGGCCCACCACCGAAAATTACGCCTGAGAATGAGATTCTCTGTGCGGGCCGTTGGTCATCAAGTCCAGAAGAGGAGATGAGGGGTGGTACTCACGGAAGATAAACCCGACTAAGAACCAGCTAGTATAGTTGATGCCCGTTGCAGGAGGAATGAACACCCCGGCGCCCAAGAACATAGGAATGTTGATGTTCTTGAGGCGTGTGTCCGGGAACCGACGCTGCCACCACCAGAACGGGACTGGGAGGAACGCACCGACAAGTAACGCCCAGAGATGACCGTGATACAACGATCCCGGGCTGAATTGTCGAGCCGGTCCAATCAGGCCCCTACAATCCATCCCCCACCGCGACCGTCAGGCTTCGCGCACCCTCCAGGGAACGGGGAAGAGAGGAGGAAAAGGGACGCACCAAATAGCACTCGCGCTAAAGAACACGCGGTGGCGTGGACATATGAGCATGCTTTTCTGGTCATCCGAACAAATATCCGGTACGGTGGCCAATAGCGCCGTTTTCACACCGACTTGAAAACACCCAGCGAGGAGTGTGGCGACAGCCTGAGCTACGAACGACGCACGGGGAGGGATTTTCATGTAGTGCCCCAGCTTCAGATCTTGGGTAAAATTGAGTGCCGATTCTATCGTCTGAACCGCGTAGGCTTTGAGGATCTGGTGGTTGCGTAAGAAAATAGAACAACAATATTCATATTCACCAGCTTGTCGATTTTCTTTCCATCCTTGTTTCGAGTACCAACGATGGAAAATAGGAAGGTAGCACGTACCATGTTCGCCAGTGGGCGACCGTTCAACAATAGGCCTGGTATTACCTCCGCATGAACGTTGACGGGTGTGATTAACTGACCCGAGACCGCGAGGAGAAACCCGCATGGTATCAGGTAGAGCACGGGAATGAGCACGGAGAGTGGGAGTGCCCACACGGGTATATCTGTACGCCAAACTGCGATAGCGACAATGGACATTGCAAAGAACACCAAGAAGATGCTCAGGTACCAGGTGTCGGGGACCTCAGGGTATGAGCGCATCAATTTCGCATGCACGTCCTCTTCCTCGGTCGGCACGCGCTTGATCGCATTGCGTATACTGCGTGAGTGGTACAGAGCTGTATGAACGAGCAGTGTAGTCGTCCCCACAAACGCGAGAAGGTAGCCGATCGCGAAGGGAGCAGGGAGGTACAGCGCACTGTAGGCCTCGTAATTGCTGAGGCTGAACTGGCGGCCTGTGGAGTCAAGGATTCTTGTGACATTGTACGTGTGGCCGAAGCGGTCGTACACGGTTCGTCCTCCGATAGGCATATACGCGAGGTGCCAGGTCTGCGGTTAGAGATGAGGACCGGGTGGGGGAAGAGAGGGGAAACCGTACGTTGGTGTAATATAGGATCAGTAGCATAATACAATACAGCACCACGAAGCCTGCAAAGACATGGACTTGAGCCCACCAGGGGATCATGAGCGGCGAGCCGATGAAGGCGATTTGGCTCCAGTCGAAGGTGATGACACCCATTCCGAGGCCAGACACAGTCCCAAAGAGCTGGTTGACGACGACGTTTTCTGTCGGGTGAGATGAGGCTCGTTAGTTGCTCCCAGTAGAGAAAGTGGTACGCACTCGGTGCGATCCAGCACATCCACGAGAAAAAGGACAAGCCAACGAATAGAAAGCTCGGGAGAAAGGTCCACAGAAATGTCCCGGTCATTACGTAGATGAAGAACCTATAGCGGCTAATGCCAGTTGACCGATCCTCGTCCTCAGCGTGGAGGGTATTGAGGAGCGTCGAGCTCACGAGGTTCTCGGGCCAGATCATGCTCGCGGGCTTGACCAAAATCCCACGGCACAGGCCGGCGAGGCCAAAGCCGGTGAGCGTGGTGGCAAGCATGAGGAGGGTTTCAAACCCCGGGCCAAAACTGAGGCCGTAATACCTATCGGCGACAACGATGGCATACATGACATAGGTCGGAAAGGCGGCGACGTTGGCCATCATGTAAATCAGGACATGCTCCTTGACGTTGAAGGGCCCTGGGTTGAGGGTGAATTCGCCACCACCGAGAATGCGGGGAGAGACCCAGGTGCGGGTGGGGAGGATAAAGGCGAGTGCCTTGCCGAACGGATAAGCGATGAGAAGGACGATAGAGGACGCGAGCCAGGGTGCGGGATAGCGGAAAGTGAAGTAGGTGTTGAGGCAGCCCCTGATAAACACTAGAGTGAGACCGAGGAACCACATGCGGAAGGTCATGGTGGGCATTTCTGGGTCGTCTATGTTGCTGACGCTGGCGCGTACTTCGGCATAGGGCGAGTCCTCTTCCTCCTCTGTAGGCCCTATGTCGGTGACACTCTGGGCGGGGTCAAGGGCAGAGGTGTTGGGGTCAGAGGAGAGGCCTTTGAATTGGGCTGGGGGAGGTACAGCAGAGCCGTTTGAGTTGTCCATGGCGGGGAGACCGACTTGAAGGGGATCACGGGCTGGAGAATAGGCGTAGGAGATGGGTTCGAGTGTGGGATTGGTGTGCTGTGGGCGGAGTAGTATGCCTGGACCTGGGCGGACTGGGATGGGGCGCATCGGGTAGGAATTTGGATCTGACGCGTTTTCATAGGACGAGGACGTCCTCGGGGAGTGATTGTCATGGTCGACATTTGCACGGGAGGAGTGTGCGCTTGGTGCTGTTGGGGATTCTGGTGTGGAGGAGGGACCCGAGGGCGGCAGCGGAGGAGCAGGAAGAGTAGAGGGGCCAGCGACCGCGGAGGGGTTGTGGAGCTGCGCGGCGGACAATTGTTGATGTTGGGACATTTCTTGCTAATGCTGCTGATGCTGTGAATATTGCACCTGGTGAAGCTGAGGTATCGGATATCCCAACAAGCACCCAGGCCATGGGTAGTTATATATATACCAGGAAACAAGGATCAATGATCACGAGAGAAGCTACAAGGAGTGGAATGGAAGACAACGAAATGGAATGGGAGAAGAGACCGATGCTCGGTGCGTAGCGCATCTATCTCCAAAACGAGGCGGATTTCTCATGTCAACAGGGGCCCGTATGTAAAATAGCTCCGTTGTCGGACTTGTCATCGTCGCCATCGCCACCGTTGTTGTTCATGCTCTCCCCCTGCTCGGCAGACAAATGAATGATGCTGATGTGATGGATGCCGAGCCTGAGTCTGCTGGTGCTGATGTTGGTATTGATAGTACGGGTCCTTAGACATGTAGTTGGTGGGATTATGCGATGGAGAGGGCCCGGGCGCTTCAGACTCGATCGAACCAGCCGATAAGCGGGCGGGGACCATTGTTGGCATGTTGGCAGTATAGGGACTTGAAGGTGCACTTGTTGTCGGTCGTCCAGCCATGTTGTAACATATGATTCAATTTCACTGCTTTCCATCGTTGGGCCACGTCCCGCGTACCGACACAAATAATCGTGTACGTCTGTTGGGGCCCGCTATAAACACGCAAAGATACAACATCTAGGATCGAGACCTTGTATACCCGAAGCGTTGCATGTGACACCCGACCAACGGCGCACATATCACACAATCACCAACACTTATCGGTCTCAATGTATGTGCAGAGCATTTTTGGAGACATCTATGGAGTTTTGGCGTCGCCCTCGAGCTTTTTACAACACTGCGGGGGGGTTATGGAAATCGCGTACGTGTGAAGGTGTGTCCGTGGCTGCGTTCACTTTTCTATCTGCTATCTGCTATCTGCTGTCCTGCGCTGCCCACTTTCCTGTCTGTCATGCATCTGGCTGGGTGCATGGACGTATAAATGGACGGATGGATGGATGCTGTGCTCTGTTGTGCAGGGCGGATTTCCAATTCTTTATTTTATTCTTATTATTGAAACCCTGTGTGTCTCCTAGCTAGTTCTCCAGTTTAAGGATCAACTAGAGTACGAGTCTCCATTTCTCACTTCCTCACTTTCCTCTCTAAGTCCATTCCCAATGACAACCAGTCATCGTGGATATAGTCAGCGGCACTGTGTGGTATACACCTACCTTGCACCTGATGTCTGCCCATAGACTGGATGTGGTTCTGACAGTATCCTCAAACTTCTTGGTGCTTGTCACTTTTTTATCATGACTTCCTGCTCTTCTCAACCCCATGATAGAGTCAATAAATGAATTCCACTCTACAAAGAAAAATAATATATCTAAAGGTGTACAGTATCTAGATCGCTGATTAAAGATGATAAGGACGAAATGCTGTTAATAACTCGGATGACTCGCAATACAGTGGGCTCCGCACTTTCAAAGTGGCTGTCAATAGAGGTGAAAAGTACTTAGGTCGAGGATAGAGGAAAATGTATGGAGGGGGCCCATATATATTATTGTCACGGAGCGACGTCAAACGACTCGCCCGGCGCTAGTTTTCTCATCGCAGGCAGCGGATCCATCCCATCCAGAGCTATTCACACCAGTAGGGGTCAGTGTCGCGCTTAAAGAAGGCTTAAGGAGACGTACTCTCAAATGACGCAGTATTCCCCCACCAGCTGATCAAGGAGGAGATTGTGTTTGCCTTAGGTAACTGAAGAGTGAGGAAGATAAAGAGGAGGGAAATCATCATCCCCAAGTCGAGCGCTGAGCTCAGGATGTAGTTGAACTTGGCCCACCACCGGCCGAAAATTACGCCTGAGAATGAGATTCTCTGTGCGGGACGTTGGTCATCAAGTCCAGGAGAGAAAATGGGGAATGGTACTCACGGAAGATAAACCCGACTAAGAACCAGCTAGTATAGTTGATGCCCGTTGCAGGAGGAATGAACTCCGCGCCGCCCAAGAACACAGGAATGTTGATATACTTGAGGCGTGTATCCGGGAATCGACGCTGCCACCACCAGAACGGGAGTGGGAGGAACGCACCGACAAGTAACGCCCAGAGATGACCGTGATACAACGATCCCGAGCCGAATTGTCGAGTCGGTCCAATCAGGCCCCTACAATCCATCATCGTCAGGCTTCGTGGACCCTCTAGGAAACAGGGAAGAGAGGAGAAGGGACACACCAAATAGCACTCGCACTCAAGAACACGCGGTTGCCTGGACATGTGAGCATTGCATGCTTTTCTGATCTTCTGAGCAAATATCCGGCACGGTCGTAAATAGCGCCGTTTTCACACCAACTTGCAAAAACCCAGCGAGGAGTGTGGCGACAGCCTGGGCTACGAACGATACACGGGGAGGGATTTTCATGTGGTGCCCCAGGTTGAGATCTTGGGTGAAAAGGAGGGCCGAAGCCATCGTTTGAACCGCGTAGGCTTTGAAGATCTGGTGGTTGCTGTTATAGAATGGGTACGAGCGGGAAGTTATGACTTGACGAACGCACGAGTCAGCGGAGGAACAGGATATCTGTCGGGAACTGGGACTGGTTGTGGGTTCTTCTTGAGTATTATCCTTCGGTAGGGTAATGCTGTGTGTTCTTGGGCCGATCGTTCACATGTATCGCGCCTGGACCGCCTTGCTTTGTCCACTGCGGTGGTGCACAAAGCAATTGGGAAGGCTCAGTGAAACCTAAGGTAGGCGGCGTCACAAAGGCGCGAGCACAGCCACGACCCGGGCGGGGCCTTTACTGCTCGTCGAGGCCGGTCCCTGTAGTTAGAATAAGAACTGAAAAATATGTAGATCTTTATAATAAAAGCTTCTCTGGAGTTAAAATCGTGCCCGCTGCACTCGTTCGGCGTCCATAATAAAAAATATTGTTGGCCGGCCCGACAAATGTTTTTGTATTTTTAGGCGAAAGACGTCATTTGGGAGATTTTGGTCCTCCGGGATTATTTTTTTTGGAACAAGGTCACGTGATCTTGCTTTGTTTCCACATTAGGCTGCATGCTTGTGATGAAAAATAATCCACATGCAAACTGCCTCAGAAAAGAGTATGGGACGTCCAAAAAAGTCAACAGTATCCCGACGATGCAACCTTTCAAAGGCGATGACCCACAAGCGTCATAAAACTGCCCCCGATCAGGCTCCTGAAGAAGCGATAAAAAGCAAAAAACCCTTGGAAATTGTCAAGAAAGAAGGGGTTTGGATCGAGGGTGGTGATGAGTGGATCGAGGATACCCAAGGAGAAGCCTGGGGCATGAGCAGCAACTCATCCTCGATCGTTTTGCTTGATGGCGAGGAGGATGGTACCCACACACCCAATCAACTTTATTTCAACATGATACTTTCCAAAGGAATAGCCGATTGGTATGAATCAGTCGCCGAAAAAACAGCCTCAAACAAACGGCCTCGCCACTACTCAGGCAACTCATGCACGAGTAAATGGAGAGCATCACAAGATGCAAAAAGAAATGGACAGACTATACTGGATCTATTCAAGCCTACTGTAAGTACACAAACCCAAGGACAAATTCGTTATAGCTGACACTCCCAAGATCAAAAAAAGGCATATAGAAAATGAACGAATCGAGTACACAATAGTGAGCGATGACTCTGATATTGAAGAAATCGCACCTCTTGCCATTTCAAACGACCTGGCCAAGATCCCAGCACAACATCCTCCACTGCCTTTGCTGGCCACACCCGAACCCGATCTTGAAGACAAAGAAGTTCAAGTCAGTTGGGACTTCAAGAGAGACCGGCTACGGGCTGCTGAAGTGGCTGAAGCATTGCGTGAGGTTGTGAAAGCACAGCACCGGAGAAAGGAAAAGACAAACCTATGGGTGCAAGCTCGAGTGAACGGAATGCTTGCTCTGTGTCACCTGTACTCTAGTCCAGGTTCGAAGGACACCTGGACTGAGGCATCAGAAGTGGCTGCACGAACGATGGGTCATGGGCCGACGTTTGCACGCAAAATCAGACATTGGGTTATCGAGTTTGAAAGACAGAAGATGGATTACATGGCCCTACCGCTCACACGACATGGTCGATTCGACACTCGCCGCCTCTTTGATGAAGATCTGTCAAGTAAAATTCAAGATTTCCTATTGCAATTGCGCAAGACTAAACAATACTTCAAAGCGGAAGATATTGTCGAATTTATTGCAACACCTGAGATGCAAGCAGCAATGGGGACAAGGGCGACATCCATTTCCAAGACTATGGCACATCGCTGGCTAAAGAGAATGGGCTGGAGGTACGGAAAAGCTGCTAATGGGATGTACATCGATGGTCATGAGCACAGTGATGTGGTGGAGTATCGGACATGGTTTTTGGAGGAATATAGCAGACTTGAGAGACGAATGAGGAGGTTTAGAAGGGATGGGAGCATCGAGAAGGAGCCGGATCTGCAAGAGGGCAAGTGCCCAATACGAGAGGTTACCCATGATGAGTCGACATTCTATGCCAACGATCGATGAAAGCAAGGCTATTGGCATCCAGACGAGGCAAGAGCACCAGTGCGAAAGGATGAAGGGTCATCCATCATGGTGGCTGACTTGCTAACACCTGAAATAGGGAGATTGAAGGACAACTATGCATGAGTACAATTGACTGAAGTTGGGTGGTAGGGGCTCACAAACCTTTCAGTGAAGCACGGGTTTTCTTCAAAGCAGGCAAGAATCGTGATGGCTATTGGACCAGCGAGAATGTTCTCTCTCAAGCACGCATAGCAATCGAGATCTTCGAGCGCAAGTGGCCCAATGAGCAAGGTTTATTTCTCTACGATAATGCAACAATACACAAGAAATGATCACCTAGTGCTCTCTCAGCAACGAGGATGCCCAGGAACCCACTAAAGTGGGAGCCCAGTCCCGGCATTAAAATGCGCAATGGCAGGCTCCCCGACAGAACCCCTCAGCCGATGTATTACCCAGATGACCACCCAAAATTCCCCGGATTCTTCAAGGGGATGGAACAAGTACTACGTGAACGGGGCCGCTTCCCAACCGATCGGTTCTTGAAGGCTCAATGTGGCACCTCACTCTCGAAGTGTGCACCCGGGCAGACCACATGCTGCTGCCGACGGATTCTCTACAATGAAGAGGATTTCAGACAACAAAAATCAATGCTTCAAGAACTCTATGAAGACACTGGCCACCTGTGCCTGTATTACCCGAAATTCCACTGCGAACTGAATTTTATTGAGCAGTACTGGGGAAACACCAAGTTCCGATATCGAGAAACACCTTTCACTAACAATGATGATGATATGATACAGAACATGCATGAGTGCTTGGACTCAGTGCCAATGGAATTCATTTGAAGGTGCATAGCAATAAGTAAGCAGGGGCATTTGCATGCTGATCATATTCTATAGTTACTCAATCCGGTCTGGTAGGTTTATGAACAGCTACCGGTCTGGATTGGATGGGCCACAGGTGGATTGGGCCTGCAAGAAGTACCGTGGTCACCACACTCTGCCACCAGCTGCAATTGAGGAGGCTAGAGCACACGTCCGAATATAACTAAGATAATTACTTCATTGAAATCCTATGCTAGCTACATATACAAAAAAAAAAAAATCCATCTCGAGATTTTGAACCACTGAGGCTGGGTGTGGCTGTGCTCGCGCCTTTGTGACGCCGCCTACCTTATGTAATACCTAAGGGTCTGTGACTGTGTAGATGCTGCTGGAATGTACCATCTGGGAGGATTACGTGGCCGTATCTATGTGGACATGTATCTCACTGCGGAGCGTGCTCCTATATAAGGGGCTCCATGGCAGACCTTTGGAATACAGTACTCAACCACTCACCGGCCACTAAGATTCCCACAGCCCCCCCGCCACTCAAATCAGCTTGTAATTAGAAAAACTCCAAATAAATAAACTTACCTATGTTATAACTACTATCTATTGTCGCAGTGCTGAGTGGAAATGTTGAGAACAGGTCAAATGGCGAATCAGGCGGGAGGCAGGTGTACCACTCACCGGCCACTTTGCTTTGGGGGTACATTAGGCACAGAAACTCGCTCATATCTAGTCAAAATTAATAGAAGTATTATTATAAAGCCTAATTCTGCTCTATATCTACATATAAAGCATCATTCACATCATCATCAACCGGAGTATTGTCATTGACTGCTCAGGTTGTGCAATGATGGGGTCGGGAGGTCATAGGTGGTGAATTCATAAGCAAGCTTTGTCTTTACACGATGCTCCTGTTGATGTTTCTCAGCTGCCACTTGGGCCTTATTGTGCTTGGAGATGGCAGGTGAGCCGGAGTATATCACAATCAGCTCTATATATCAGTGCCACAATTAAGACAAATACTCCTTGTAGTGCAATTGGTTGGTTACACTTGTGGTCCGAAGTTAGTGAGAGCTCTGCGCAGTGGTAGAGCAGATCCAAAACTCAAATTGCCAGCCACGCCACCTTTCCTTACACACAGGCCTTGAGGCACCACCGGCAGACCTGAAATGGCAGAGTATAACTTCAAACATACTAAAATACTTATTTATGTACAATTTGGGTAGCGCATTAGGCTGCTATATGCAAATGGCTGGTGAGTGGGGGTGGCCGGTGGGTGGTTGAGTACTGTATCACTTTATTACCACACAAACATTTATCCACAGCCTTAAGAGCCCACTAGCAAGCTGATATAAATAGAGATACAGAGTGCAAGGGACAGTAGGCCCAGGATAAATAACTGGTATTGAAGACTTCACTGTCACTCATGCGCGCTTCGCGCTATTCTTCCGCTACACACTCCATTACCCCTTGCCTATAGTGTTCTGATATATATATCCAACGTTTGGATACTTAAGGAACACTTTTCGCAGTTGTATATCCTACACCCCATCCAACGATTTACTTGCCCATTACTTCCGACACTACAGGCTAGTGTCCGAATCTTACTCTATACTACGAAAAGCGTGTATACGTAACTAGGTAGCACTAGGTAGCGTTTATACGTAGGACTGAAGGAATAGTCCTCAGGTTTACACCCAGGCTGTTAGACGTTACTTTCATTACAAGCGAACTACGAAACGTAACAGTTGCGTAAAAAAAATAGAACAATAACCATATTCACCAGCTTGTCGGTTGTTTTTCCATCCTTGTTTCGAGTACCAACGATGGAAAATAGGAAGGTAGCACGTACCATGTTCGCCAGCGGGCGACCATTCCACAGCACACCCGGGATAGTCTCCGCAAGAACGTTGATGCTTATTTCCTGACCAGTGAATGCGAAGAGAAACCCGCATGGTATCAGGTAGAGCGCCGCAACCAGCACGGAGAGTGCGAGTGCCCACACAGGGAAATCCGTACGCCAGACTGCGATAGCGACAATGGACATCGCAAAGAACACCACGAAGATGCTCGCATACCAGGTGTCGGAGACCTCAGGGTCTGAGCGCATCAATTTCGCATGCACGTCCTCTTCCTCAGTCTGCACGCGCTTGATCCCGTGGTATACCGTACTTGAGTGGTACAGAGATGTATGGACGAGCAGTGCGGTCGACAGCGCAAACGCGAGAAGATAGTTCATCGCGTAGGGACCAGGGAGGTACAACGCGCTGTAGGCCTCGTAATTGCTGAGGCTGAACTGGCGGCCTGTGGAGTCAAGGATTCTTGTGACATTGTACGTGCGGCCGAAGCGGTCGTACGGGGTTCGTCCTCCGATAGGCATATACGCGAGATACGTGCCAGGTCTGCGGTTAGAGATGAGGACTGGGCGGGGGAAGAGAGGGGAAACCGTACGTTGGTGTAATATAGGATCAGTAGCATAATACAATACAGCACCACGAAGCCTGCAAAGACATGGACTTGAGCCCACCAGGGGATCATGAGCGGCGAGCCGATGAAGGCGATTTGGCTCCAGTCGAAGGTGATGACGCCCATTCCGAGGCCAGACACAGTCCCAAAGAGCTGGTTGATGACGAGGTTTTCTGTTCGGGTGAGGTGAGGTGAGGCTCGTTGCTCCCATTAGAGAAAGTGGTACGCACTCGGTGCGATCCACGAGAAAAAGGACAAGCCAACGAATAGAAAGCCCGGGAGAAAGGTCCACAGAAATGTCCCGGTCATTACATAGATAAAGAACTTATAGCGCTAATGCCGGTTGGCCGATGTTCGTCCTCGGCGTGGAGGGTATTGAGGAGACGAGGTTCTCGGGCCAAATCATGCTCGCGGGCTTGACCAAAAGCCCGCGGCACAGGCCGGCGAGGCCAAAGCCGGTGAGCAAGGTGGCAAGCATGAGGAGGGTTTCAAACCCTGGGCCAAAACTGAGGCCGTAATACCTATCAGCGACAACGATGGCATTCATGACATAGGACGGAAAGGTGGCGACGTTGCACATCATGTAAATGAGGACATGCTCCTTGATGTTGGAGGGCCCTGGGTTGAGGGTGAATTCGCCACCACCGAGAATGCGGGGGAAGACCCAGGTGCGGGTGGGGAGGATAAAGGCGAGTGCCTTGCCGAACGGGTATGCGATGAGAAGGACGAGGGAAGGTACGAGCGTAGGTAAGGGATAGCGGAAAGTGAAGAAGGTGTTGAGGGAGACACTGATGAATACTAGAGTGAGACCGAGGAACCACATGCGGAAGGTCATGGTGGGAATTTCTGGGTCATCTATGTTGCTGACGCTAGCGCGTACTTCGGCATAGGGCGAGTCCTCTTCCTCCTCTATAGGTCTTATGTCGGTGACACTCCGGGCGGGACCGAGGGCAGAGGTGTTGGGGTCGGGGGAGAGACCTTCGAACTGGGCTGGGGGAAGTACAGCAGAGCCGTTTGAGTTGTCCATGGCGGGGAGACCGACTTGAAGGAGATCACGGGCTGGAGAATAGGCGTAGGACATAGGATCGAGTGTGGGATTGGTATGCTGTGGGGGTAGCAGTATGCCTGGGCGGACTGGGATGGGGCGCATCGGGTAGGAATTTGGATCTGACCCAGATTCATAGCACGAGGTCCTCGGGGAGTGATTGTCATGGTCGACATTTGCACGGGAGGAGTGTGTGCTTGGTGCTATCGGGGATTCTGGCGTGGGGTAGAGACCTGAGGGGGGCAGCGGAGGAGCAGGAGAAGTAGATCGAGGGGCCAGCAACCGCGGAGGGGTTGTGGAGCTGTGCGGCGGACAATTGTTGATGTTGGGACATTTCTTGCTAATGCTGCTAATGCTGTAAATATTGCATCTGGTGAGGCTGAGGTGTCGAATATCCCATTAAGCATGCATGCACCCAGACCACGAGTAGTTATATACTAGGAAACAAGAACCAATAATCACGAGCCAAGCTACAAGAAATGGAAGAGATGAAATCACAAGCCATAAAATAAGAAATGGAATGGAAGACAATGGAATGGAATGGGAGAAGAGACCGATGCTCGGTGCACAGCGCATCCAGCTATCTCCAATGCTGTAAGGCCGCCGCTGTCATCCATATTACGTAACCAGTCCATCGGCTATATAGAGTCTCGATCTCGATTGTTTGTCGTTTCTTCATCGTTCTAAACTCCACCCTCCCAAAGTCTTTACTTGTCCACGCATACCTTGTACATCCCGTCTTTAATACAGTGACAGGATACGAGGAATCTGTGCGATTCTAAGATTATCAGAGGCTTAAGGAACGAGCTAATTTTACAAATGCGAGGCGGATTTCTTAGGTCAACGTGGCCCCGTAAGTAAAATATCTTCCTTGTCGGACTGGTCGTCGTCGTCGCCGCCGTCGTTGTCGTTTATGCTCTCCTCGATCCTGCTGGGCATACGTACAAATGAGCCTGAGTCTGCTGGTGCTGATGTTGATGTTGATAGTACGGGTCCGGAGACGCATAGTTGGTGGGATCATGCGATCTAGAGGGCGCTTCAGACTCGGACCAGCCAGCCGTCGGATCGGAGAAGCGGGCGGGGACCATGGTTGGCAGTATAGGGACTTGAAGGTGCACTTGTTGTCGGTCGTCCAGTCATGTTGTAACATAAGATTCAATTCCATTGCTTTCCATCGTTGGCCCGTGTCCCGCGTACTAGCTAGCTGCTTTATTGTTGTTGAAATTTCCGCTAGGTCGTGAACTCGGACACAAATAATCATGTTTCTTGGGGCCCGCTACAAATACGTACAGATACAACATCTAGGGTCGAGAGCATATATACCCGAAGCGTTGCATGTGACATTCGACCGGCCAACTTAACGATCACACAATCGCCAACACTTATCAGTCTCAAGGTTTGTGTAGAACGCTTGTAGAGACATATGTGGAGTTTGGGCGTCACCCTCGAGCTTTATACAGCGCTGCGGGAGGGATTTATAGACATCGCATGTGAAGGGGTACGCGCCGTGTCTGCAGCTGCGTTCACTTTTCTATTTCTTCGGTCTGCTATCTGCTATCTGCTGTCCGCTGTCCCGTCTGTCATGCATCAGGCTGGGTGGATGGATGGATGATCGATTGGATGGCCGGGTGGATGCGATGGATGCTGTACTCTGCTGCGCTTGTGCCGTCCAATAACGTAACATTTCAGGCAGCATCACCCAGCGACATAACACACAACATAACATACATTCCTGAACCATTCCTCGACTGCTGAACTGCTGAACTGAAATTGTCCCCTTTTCGTGTCACATATCATGCATGCCATGACATTTCTGGACTCAACAGAATGGCCCACAACATCAGTTTCCCCTTATGATACTGGTACATGGCTTGCTGATGTGCAATGTCCTTGCTACTCAGTTGATGGAGATCGCATCCCTATTCCTTCTAGTCTAGTCGCTTGCCAATGGACTTCCACTTCTTTATTTTATTCTTATCATTTAAACTTTTGTGTATCTCTTACTAGTTCTCCAGTATGAGGATCAACTAGAGAACTAGTTCCCATTTCTCCCTTCCTCCCAGTCATCATTGATAGTCAGTGACACTGCCTGGTATACACCTACCTTGTACCTGATGTCTGCCCATGACCGGACATGGCTCTGACAGTATCCTCAAACTTCTTGATACTTGTCACTTTTTTATCATGACTTCCTGCTCTTGTCAACCCCATTATGAAGTCAATAAATGAATTCCACTCTACAAACAAAACAATATATCTAAAGGTGTACAGTATCTAGATCGCTGATTAAAGGTGATAAGGACACAATGCTGTTAATAACTCGGATGACTCGCAATACAGTGGGCTCCGCACTTTCAAAGTGGCTGTCAATGGAGGTGAAAAGTACTTAGGTTGAGGATAGAGGAAAATGTATGTAGGGGGTTCCATGTATCATTGTCCCGGAGCGACGTCAAACGACTCGCCCGGCGCTAGTTTTCTCAACGCAGGCAGCGGGTTCATCCCATCCAGAGCTATTCACACCATTAAGGGTCAGTGTTGCGCTTAAAGAAGGCGTAAGGGAACGTACTCTCAAATGGCGCGGTATTCCCCCACCAGCTGATCAAGGAGGAGATCGTGTTGCCCTTAGGTAACTGAAAAGTGAGAAAGATAAAGATGAGGGACAACATCGCCCCCGAGTCGAGCGCTGAAGCAAGGACGTAGTTGAACTTGGACCACCACCGGAAATTACGCTTGAGAATGACATTCTCTGTGCGGGACGTTGGTCATCAAGTCCAGGAAAGGAGACGGGGGGTGGTACTCACGGAAGATAAACCCGACTAAGAACCAGCTGGTATAGTTGATGCCCGTTGCAGGAGGAATGTACTGCGTGCCGCCCAAGAACACAGGAATGTTGATGAACTTGAGGCGTGTATCCGGGAACCGACGCTGCCACCACCAGAACGGGAGTGGGAGGAACGCACCGACAAGTAACGCCCAGAGATGACCGTGATACAACGATCCCGAGCCGAATTGTCGAGTCGGTCCAATCAGGCCCCTACAATCCATCCCCCACCGCGGCCGTCAGGCTTCGTGGACCCTCCAGGGAACAGGGAAGAGAGGAGAAGGGACACACCAAATAGCACTTGCGCTAAACAACACACGGTTGTGTGGACATGTGAGCATGCTCTTCTGGTCTTCCGAGCAAATATCCGACACGGTCGCAAATAGCGCCGTTTTCACACCGACTTGCAAAAGCCCAGAGAGGAGTGTGGCGACAGCCTGGGCTACGAACGACGCACGGGGAGGGATTTTCATGTAGTGGCCCAGCTTCAGATCTTGTGTGAAAATGAGTGCCGAACTCATCGTCTGAATCGTGTAAGCCTTGAGGATCTGGCGGTTGCGTAAGAAAATAGACCAATATTCATATTCACCAGCTTGTTGGTTGTATTTCCATCCTTGTTTCGAGTACCAACGTTGGCAAATAGGAAGGTACCACGTACCATGTTCGCCAGCGGGCGACCGTTCAACAGCGCGCCCGGTATAATCTGCGCAAGAAGGTTGATGCTTATTTCCTGACCCGTGACCGCGAAGAGAAACCCGCATGGTATCAGGTGGAGCACGGGAACGAGCACAGAGAGTGCGAGTGCCCACACGGGTATATCCGTACGCCAGACTTCGATAGTGACAATGGCCATCGTAAAAAACACCAAGAAGATGCTCGCATACCAGGTGTCGGGGACCTCAGGGTATGAGCGCATCAATTTCGCATGCACGTCCTCTTCCTCGGTCTGCACGCGCTTCATCCCGTTGTATATTCTGCGTGAGTGGTACAGAGCTGTATGAACGAGCAGTGCAGTCGCTAGCGTAAATGCGAGAAGGTAGACCATTGCGTAGGGACCAGGGAGGTACAGCGCGCTGTAGGCCTCGTAATTGCTGAGGCTGAACCGGCGGCCCGTGGAGTCAAGGATTCTTGTGACATTGTACGTGCGGCCGAAGCGGTCGTATGCGGTTCGTCCTCCGATAGGCATATACGCGAGGTGCCAGGTCTGCGGTCAGAGGCGTCTGTCAGAACATCGGTACACGGGTGAGGATCGGGCGGGGGGGAGAGAGGGGAAACCGTACGTTAGTGTAATACAGGATCGGTAGCATAATCCAATACACCACCACGAAGCCTGCAAAGACATGGACTTGAGCCCACCAAGGGATCATGAGCGGCGAGCCGATGAAGGTGATTTGGCTCCAGTCGAAGGTGATGACACCCATTCCAAGGCCAGACACAGTCCCAAAAAGCTGGTTGACGACGAGTTCTCCTGTCGGGTGAGGTGAGGCTCGTTCGTTGCTCCCATTAGAGAAAGAGGTACGTACTCGGTGCGATCCAGCACATCCACGAGAAAAAGGACAAGCCAACGAATAGAAAGCCCGGGAGAAAGGTCCACAGAAATGTCCCGGTCATTACATAGATAAAGAACCGATAGCGGCTCATGCCGGTTGACCGATCTTCGTCCTCAGCGTGAAGGGTATTGAGGAAGGTGGAGCTCACGAGGTTCTGAGGCCATATCATGCTTGCAGGCTTCACCAAAAGCCCGCGGCACAGACCGGCGAGGCCAAAGCCAGTGAGCATGGTGGCAAGGATGAGTAGGATCTCAAACCCTGGGCCAAAACTCATGCCGTAATATCTATCAGCGACAACGGTGACATTCATGACATAGGCCGGACCGGTGCCGACGTTGGCCATCATGTAAATGAGGACATGCTCCTTGATGTTGAAGGGCCCTGGGTTGAGGGTGAATTCGCCACCACCGAGAATGCGGGGGAAGACCCAGGTGCGGGTGGGGAGGATCAAGGCGAGTGCCTTGCCGAACGGGTATGCGATGAGAAGGATGAGGGAGGGCTTGAGCCAGGGTGCGGGATAGCGGAAATTGAAGAAGGTGTTGAGGGAGGCGCTGATGAACACTAGAGTGAGACCGAGGAACCACATGCGGAAGGTCATGGTGGGCATTTCTGGGTCGTCAATGTTGCTGACGCTGGCGCGTACTTCTGCATAGGGCGAGTCCTCTTCCTCCTCTTCTGCTGGCCCTATTTCGGTGCGCTTGTAGGATATGGTGATGCTCTGGGAGGCGAGGTCGAGGGCAGAGGTGTTGGGGTCTAAAGAGGGGCCTTTGAATTGGGCCGGGGGGAGTACAGCAGAGCCGTTTGGGTTGTCCATGGCGGGGAGACCGACTTGAAGGGGCTCATGGGCTGGAGAATAGACGTAGGAGATAGGATCGAGTGTGGGATTGGTGTGCTGTGGGCCGGGTCTGCCCGGCCCGACTGGGATGGGACGCATCGAGTGGGAATTTGGATCTGACCCGTATTCATAGGACGAGGACGTCCTCGGGGAGTGATTGTGGTGGTCATGTGCACGGGAGGAGTGTGCGCTTGGTGCTGTTGGGGATTCTGGTGTGGAGGAGAGACCTGAGGGCGGCGGCGGAGGAGCAGTAAGAGTAGAGAGGCCAGAAGCTGCGAAGAAGTTGTGGAGCTGTGCGGCGGACAAGTGTTGATGTTGGGACATTTCTTGCTGATGCTGCTGATGCTGTGAATATTGCATCTGGTGAGGCAGAGCCGGATGTTCTGATGTCAACGGGGGCCCATAAGCAAAAATATCTTCGTTGTCGGACTCGTTGTCGTTTAAGGTCTCCTCCTGCTGGGTATACAAATGATGCTGCTGTGATGGACGCTGAGCCTGAGTCTGCTGATGTTGGTGTTGATGTTGATAGGACGGGTCCGGAGACGCATAGTTGGCGGGGTCATTCGATGTAGAGGGGGCTTCAGACTCGGACCAGCCGATGAGCGGGCGGGGACCATTTTCGGTAGTATAGGGATTTGGAGATGCACTCTTTGTCGGTCGTCCAGCCATGTTGTAACATATAATTCGATGCCGCTGTTTTCCGTCGTTGGCCCGCGTCCCGCGTACTGCTCGTTGGTCTCAATATCTGTAAGGAACGTTTGTGGAGACGTTTGTAGAGTTTTGGCGTCACCCTAGAGCTTTCTACAACGCTGCGGGGGGAGGATTTATGGAAATCGCGTGTGAACGGGTGAAGGGTCACTCAAACAACCGCCTGCGGCTGCGTTCATTTTCCTGTCCGTTGTCCACTGTCCACTGTCTGCTGTCCACTGTCCTGCCTGTCATGCATCTGGCTGGGTGCATGGATGTATGAATAGATGGGATGGATGCTGTGCTCTGCAGCGCCATCAAATAACATTTCAGGCAACATCACCCAGCGACATAACACACAACACAACACGCGTTCCTGAACCATCCCTCGACCACCGAACAGCCGAACAGCCGAACCAAAATTGTCCCCTTTTCGTTTGTTCCACTCCCTACCCAAGTCAATCAAATGAATTCCACACTATAAACAAGAAGAATAGATCAAGACCTGTGCGTACCTGGATTGCTGATCATAGTCTGGTATCTCATTCCCTATCTCGCCTATCAACGTACGTCTTAACCGCTCTTGGGAGACAGTGCAAACTCCTCAGGCGGTATTTCCCGCAATGAAAATGGTTCCTCTATTGCCATCCGATCAAGCCACACAACAGAAACTGCAATTTCACACCAACTAAACCGCCAAAAAAGGTACTGTTCGCGAACCACCTGTCCCTCGACCCAATCAGCTGACTCTGCTCATTTATTTGCAACGACAGCAAGATCAATACCACACTGACAATCGTCCCGCTGTCTACTGCTGCCGAGACGATTAGGTTGAACTTTGACCACGCCTTGAAATTGTCCCGCTCTACGACACGTCAGTATCATATTAAAAAAAGCTGTATCAGGCGACGATATCGATATTGTCGCCTGATAAAAGTCTTAATTCAGGGGTTCTTGAACGCCACCAGGTCCACTGTATGACAAACTCTATCTAGGCCCTCTCGTAAATAACACTTGCAACGTCACTCGGTTCCAAGGCTTCTGGGCAGTGTGAGGACGTCAGGTACAATACTCCAGACCTGGAGCCCTCCGACACGCTTCACCTTTCATGCACTTCCCACGATCCCCCACTGCCGGTCAACCCTATGAAAGGCCCTGCCACCCCAGAGGAAGAGATCTTCCGACAATTGGCGGATTCTATAGGCGCTGTGCCACGTAGGGAGGGGCAGCGTGATCACAAACGAGGACTGCGTCTGCGCCTGCGTGATCAGCACAACCGAGAAGTGTCAGCTACTGTTTATTGAGTGGCGCGTCACCCTTATTAGGTCTATTTGTTCGTCCCCACATGTTTATTCAATTGTCCCCATGTGATTCCCGTCCCACCATCCCACCCGATCACTGCCCACAACCCCAAGTTGTGGCATATGTAACTACAACCTATCTAAGTCTTACTGTCGTTTCGTATTCCTTGCAAATGAAAGTTTATGAGTCGGTAAATATGAAACTAAACCCCTGTAATCAATAGTATATGTAGATTATAGTCTAATATACAACATACGAACTTTTGAAGGGTGACTGAGATGCTGGCCATTGTACAGTGAGGTCGAGACAAATTTGGCGATCCAAATGGGAAATTCACTACTCCTTGCAATGACCTTCTGGAGAGTGTAGGATGTACCTAAATTCTCGTCAAATATGACTTTGATTCTTATCAAGACATGGATAGAGTGACATGGCAACGTGCCACAACTGTCAGGGTTAGCAGTGCTCCTACTTAATGGGTAATTCATTATAAAGTCGAAGTAGATGGGGCCCGCCATTTGCTTTGAATCTACCATGCTCCTTGGAGCCTTGCACCTCAACCACAAATCACCGTCACATGCCTCGATCACACAACCACACACTTCACCTGTACTTCACGAATCAAATACCCAAACAACAACCCCAGTGGACACAGGCAGAAAGGGATGTCCCTGGCCTCGACCTTTGGGGTGGGTCGAGAATACCCGTTTTGTTCCTTTGGCCCATCTTACCCTTTGTATCTGGCAAATAGCGTTTGATAGTAGTCAGGCACCACTACGACTTCTAATTCATTTCTACCCTGTAGTTTATTGTACTCTCGATAGCGGATCGCTCGTCAGAATATCGCCTTGCACTCTGCCCTTTCTGTCTCACGTCCAGCCCACCTTGAGCCCACCTTCAAGTCTTTGATCCATTCTATAATTTACTGATACCAATACCCGTTAGCGATACTTTCGGGAAATCTCCCTAATATATTCTAGAAAGGTGCGTTGCCACTATGCTACCCAGCCGGTAGGTGGGGGAATCATCAACCCCGACAGTGTCATTTGCACAAATGACAGGTAAGGATATGTTCAATTCACAGTTACCACCATAGACCTTGTGTGGTGTTTTGGCCCCAACTATCCATTCTTGGTCATTTCCACTATGCATAATCCCTGATTCAGATGATCCTGAGGTGGACGACCAGGGTGTATATCAAGCATCCCTCTCAGAACCCCTGGGTTTGCACATTGTGCACAATAATTTTTATGTGGGCTTGACGGATGCAAAGCAAGCTTTGAACTACGTTGTGTCAGAAATTAGTGGGCCCAAATCTCGCGCACTGGCTTTGTATTTGGCTTGGTTTGCAAGAAATGGTCATAGGCAGAAGTGGAAAGTACTTGGGTTGTGAGTCGAGGAGAATACATGTAGGGGCTTCATATATATGATTGATCCTGACCCATCAAATGCTTCGCCCAGAGCCAGTTTTATCTTCACCGGCAACGGGCTCGTCTTATCCAGAGCTACCAGGCAGGAAGGGTCGGTGTCTCACTAATTAAATACTGTAAATGAACGTACTCTGAAGTCGCCCTGTATTTCCAACCAACTAATCGAGAAGGAGATCGTATTTCCCCTCTTCAGTTATAACTGAAGAGTAAGAAAGAGGAAAAGTACCGTCCCCCGAGTCGAGCACTGGGTTTAGGGTTGAATACCACCACCAGAAAATACGCTTGTGAATGGTATTATTTGTGCGGACCGTTAGTAACCAAGTTCACGAGAGGAGACGGGGTGATACTCACGGAAGATAAGCACGACTACGATCCAGCTGGAATAGTTGAGGCCCGTTGCAGGAGGGATGAAAACCGGGCCGTTCTAGATCACAAGAAGGGAGAATTAAGACGGAACACACCAAATAGTACCCACGCGAAAGAACACGGCGGTTTTGTGGACATATGAGCATGTTCTTATGGCATTCCGAACAAATACCTAGGATGGGTCGTAACAACCCCTCTTTCAGACCGACTTGCAATAGCCAGAGAGGAGCTGGACGTACACACGAGAGAGCAAGAGAGCAATCTATATTTTCCGTGGACACAGGAACGCATTAGCAAGGCGCTACCTGTCTAGCAACCTATGAGGACCGTGCGCAGGGGTGGGAAGCGAAAGGGTGAGGGGGGTTACAAGTGAGTGCGTCGCCCAGTAAATCCAAAATGAGGTATGTGTCTAGCAGGGTAATATCGGGTTTGCCAGGCACAAAGGTTGCTCCCTGAACCTGGACCGGCCGCCGAACCAAACTATCCTCCCTTTGTGCGGCAATCAATTGAATTGCATCCTACAAACAAAGAACAATAAATCGAAACGTGTACATTATCTAGATCCCCGATCATAGTATATCATTCCCTATCTCGTCCATTAAAGTCCTAACCGCTGCTTCGGAGACGGTGCAAACCCTTCAGGTGGTGTTTCCCGCAGTGCAAATGGTTCGTCCATTGCGATCTGATCCAATGCTACTCAACACGTCAGCACTTGCCATTTCACCCAAATCAAACCAAACGGCCAAAAACGTACTGTTCGCAAACCACCTGTTCCCCCACCAATCCAACTGACTCTGCCCATTTATTTGCAGCGACAGAAATATTAATACCACGCTGATGATCGTCCCGCTGTCTATCGCCGCCGAGGTGATGTAGTTGAACTTTGACCACCACCGGAAATTGTTCTTGCGGATGAGCCGCTCTGCCGACACCCCAAAACACGTCAGTATCATATTAAATAGCTGGATTGACAGACATCGTCGCCTGATAAACCATTCAAGGATACGAAGTCTTTTGACCCTCCCGCTTCCTCGGGGTCATTCGAATGTCACCAGGTTAACTGTGTGGCAAGGCCCTCTCTACGATATCACCGTGCCAAAGCATCTGGGCAGTGACGAGAGCCCCTGGCAGGCAGCCCCCTGATATGCTTCGCCAGGGACTGCCTCTTCACCCGTGTGAGCACCACAACCGAGAAAGTCAAGTTGCATGTCACGAGCAAGCAAGAGGCCGTCAAACTGCCACTCTCCAGTGGCGTGCCCGAGTGGACCCTCGCGGTTGGTTTGCTGGCACTGACTCGCAGTAAATTAAACCTCGGGGCTGAGGGGCTCAGCCCCATGTGCGAGGAATCCTCAGCCTCTGCATGTGCGACATGTCAAAGCCTCCGAAGAGTCTGCCCAAGTCTGACAAGATCGCCCACGAGGCAGCGGAGGCATGGACCATCTCTCCAACGCCCCATCGAAATTTTAATCCTCCAGACTTCGACCAGATGGCTCAGCGTCCCTTCAAGCGCTCATCAACCCAGCCCAACCCGGCCCAACCCGACCCGACCCGACAAGTAAACTCAACAGGACGAGTAAAACAACAAATGAAAAAAGTTAATACGTACGGAAGATAAATCCAACGATGATCCAACTTGCGTAGTTGATCCCGTTTGCGGGTGGGGCGAGTGTGGGACCGTTGAGCATGACGGGTAAGTTGATAAATTTCAGCCGGGTGTCCGGGAACCGGCGTTGCCACAACCAGAACGGGATAGGCGCAAGCGCGCCGAAGAGCATTGCGAACATGAAAAATTTGTAGACACCATTGGGGCCGAATTGCCGTGTGGGGCCGACAAGACCCCTGTTCACACACACACGCAAAGTACGATTGTCAGTCTTTTCTCTTTTTTTGGGCACATTCCCGTGGAGGACATACCAGATGGTACTTGCACTATAAAATACCCGGTTTCGTGGGCAGGTGAGACGATCCGGCTGATCACGTTCGCAAATGTCTGGCAAGGTGTCGAACATCCACTCTTTAACCGCGATCTGGCACGTCACGCAGAGGATCGTCGAGATGGACTGCACCAGAAACGATGCACGTGGTGGAATTTTGAGGTAATGCCCTAGCTTGAGGTCTTGCACGAACAAGAGACAGACGTTGATTGTTTCTACCGAGTAGGTTTTAAATACCTGGAGTATTGTTAGTCGTTACATAGAAGGTAAAAGAGAGAAGCGACGTGCCATGTTCCCGAGTGGGTTCCCAGGGAGCATAGCTCCAGGGATAATTTGACCCAGCAAATTGAGTGTGAGCTGTACGAGAAGATATAGTTAGCCAGCTCCCATAATCCCTCCAAGATTTGACTCACGATTTGTCCCGTAACCGCGAAAATCAGCCCGCCAGGTATGACATAGATCGCAGGCACTGCGACGGCAACAATGAGCGAGTACACCGGTACACCCGTAGGCCACCTCTCGACTGCAACCACACCCATGAGGAAGAAGAACACCAGGATGCCCCAGTACCACCACTTCGGTACTTCAGGGTAGACCTTCATGAGCTTCGCGTGGATATCCTCGTCCTCGGGGTCGATCGACCGCATGGCGTTCCATAGGGTGCGCCAGTGGTAAAGTGCGGTGTGCGTGATGATGCACGTCGAGAGCACAAAGGTGATAAGAACAAACATCAAGTACGGCGGAGCTATGTAGATGTCCGAGTACTCTTCGAATGCCGTGACGTTGAGGCGCTTCTCCGGTGTGAGGACCCTGGAGATATTGTACTCCTTCCCGAAGCGATCGTAGTTGGAAGTATCACCCATTGGCAGGTGAGCGAGGTCCCAAACCTAGAAAATTCGAGTTAGAATACAGACAGTAGAGGGGGTAGGAGAAACGTACATTGGTGTAGTACATGATAGGGAGGACGATCCACCAGAAGAGGGCAAATCCAATGAAGATATGGATTTCGGCCCACCACGGTACCATAAGTGGTGAAGCGATCCATGCTATTTGGTTCCAGTCAAACGAAATGGCGCTCATGCCGAGCCCCATCATGGTTCCGAAGAGCTGGTTCACGACTTTGTTTTCTGCAAGCAGATGAGTATGGTTGAACCATTGATGGAAAGAATACGCATACTTGGTGCTATCAAACATACCCAAGAGAATGTAGACAACCCGGTGAAAAGGTAGCCTGTTGAGTGGTTAGTCCATCTGGCTTGACGTAACACGGTTCTCCTCTTACCTGGCATCCATTGCCACGCAAAGGCACCAATCATTACGTAGAGGAACCACCGGTATCGTGTAATCCCCCCTCCAGAGCTTCCCATTAGGTCCTCTTCGGCATGTAGCGTGTTGAGGAGAGTGGAAGTGACGAGCGTCTGGGGCCATATGAGCGAAGCGGGCTTAATGAGGATACGCTTGCAGATGCCAGCAAGGCCGAATCCGGTCAAATGTGTTGCGAGCGCGAGGCAATAGTTGAAGCCAATCCCAAAATGGGTCTGGTAGAAATACTCATTGACGACTATTATGTTGAGCGCATACGCCGGGTAGATAGCAACATTTGCCATCATGTAAATGCAAACGTGTTCCTGCCATTAACATGAGCCCGGGCTGAACGAGAGCCGAGCCGAGGTGGCAGGACGGACCTTTATATTGAACGGGCCTGCGGTGGACAGAAGACGGCGTGTGAGCTGATGAGAACAACCACGTCCTAGATATGTAACCGACCTGGATTGAGGGAAAACTGGCCTCCACCGAGGAATTTTGGCAGATCGTAGTGCCGGATTGGCAGTACAGCGGCTGCTAATCGACCAAGGGGGTATGCGACTAGTCTACATCACAAAGTGACGAGCAAAGCGTCAGCGTCAGCATCTCGCACTCGCGCTCGCGTGGTAGGTGGCACCGGGTGAAGCCCGCTGGACGTACAGGACAGGGAGCGAGATGACATAAATCTGGGGGTTGCGAAAGTTGAAGAAAGTGTTGACGGCTGCGCTTCCAACGGTTAGGAATATGCCGATGAGCCACATTCGGAAGGTGAGGACGGGCATGTCTGGGTCGTCCATGTTGGATACACTGGCGCGGACCTCTTCATAAGGCGAGTCCTCTTCCTCCTCGTATTCTTCCGTCATGGCCTCTAACTGGAGACCCACGTCCGACATGGCAAAACCTGCATCGCTGACCTGAGAATGAAGGCTGGCCACCCGCGACTTTGAGTCGTAGATTGTGCCCGACATGACGGCTGTTCGTCGGCTCTACCGTCGTCGTCGTCGTTGTCGTCGTTGTCGTCGTCGTTGTGTGGCGAGAAAAACTGCTGAGGAGAGCGTCTTGCAGGGCGCAGAAGGGCCAAGTTGTTGTACACGGAAGTGGAAGGAGAGTGGGTTACAAAGCTAACGCGAAGCCGAAGCCCGTTATGTCCTCCGTCGCCCGTTCGTCCGTCGTCCCTCCTTGTCCTCCGTCAGGGCGCTTTCGCGAAGCAACGAAGCACCGCATCGCAAATACACCGCAAATAGCCCACAACCCCTCGTTCAACACCCTCGTTCACACCAAACTTACCCACTCATTCCTACGCTCCGAAGCGCGGGCGCGTCTGCCTTCAGCCTTTCCACCATTACCGAGCTTCGGGTTCTACACACCACACAGCCACACCCATATTCACTCCGTCGTCATGTCTCCCTTAATCTCTCCCTTCTCCATCGTATGTACCGTCTCCGAGCGACCGACCACTCCTCTCCGCCCAGCAGACTAGAGGCCGATCTCAACCGGTCAGGGGACCTAGTCCGATCGATGACAGCGAGTCAAAGAGCTGGAGTCGGGCATCGTATTCGATTGGTACAACCCTGATCAAGTCAATATAGCTGCCATCTCCAGGAATGGGCCGAAGCATTGCGGCCGTTGGTGGTTGGAGGGAAAAAGAAGACCCGAGTCAACATCACCTCGACATACGAATGCAATGAACGCAAGGAACATTCCTCTCGAGAGTGCGGCAGTTATTCATATTCCCAGTGGTGCAATAGTAGGATAAACTTGTTCCCTCGGAAGTGTCTCGAGCGGTCAAGAAGCAAGTGGGAAAATCCCTCTTGCGCGCAGTAATAGCCAAAGACGTGCTCTCGACACTCGGAATAATGCGCCGGATTATCAAGACAGTATCCAGTAGTCATTCCATGTGTCACTACATCAAACATCCACAAAAATTTTCAAGGGTAGAGGAATTGCAGTAGGAGTATGTAGATATTCATATCGTTATGTGGTCCTGCATATTCTCTGTATTTCTCATCCATACCATGTCTCCGTCATTGTTGACGTACGCAGCGCGTCAGGGGTCAGGGGTCCCATGCGAAAAGCTAAGCAGCTGGCCTCCTGTAGTCACTCCCATCGTCAATTTGTGGCGTGTAAAGCCCGTCAAATTCCTGTTGCTCCGCCGTTTCGAACAGACGTAGTACCGGCTCCACTGACGCCTTCCAGATGCCGGACAATGCGCAGGTGTGGGAGGAGAGGGAAGTGAAGGGTGTGGATTGGCCTAGGTCTCTGATGCCTAATGCATCGGGCGAAACGATGGTCGTCCTAGTAATTTGCTAAGAATAGCCTTTTCCGAGAAGGCGGCCCCTTGGGGAAGCCTACAAACACCCTCAATAGTCGTAATAACCGACTCGAATAGAGTAGTAATGTGCAAGCTCGGCGTTCTACTACACTAGAAGTGCACGCGCTGGAGGCCAGGGGGTTGCTGGCTACGGGGTGGTTAGGTCGAACTCTGCCATGATAAAACAAGCTGGCCACACGAACGCAGGGCATGATCTGATATCATGGAATCCTGAATCCTGATAATGTTACACATCGATAACCGAATGGTGGTCACATGGAACTAGCTGGTCAATCAATATCATGTCAAATCCATACCAACAGAGGGTGTCCAAGCACGTCTGGAAACCGCCAAACTCATATCTGTGCAGGCCAGGCACGCGGCGTATCGTTTTGGCGCTTGGCTTTGTCCAGCGTACGCCTTCGGAGAGGAAAGCACGCAGGTAGAGAAGCACGCAGGTACTACTTGGAAGCAATCTTCGGTAGCGAAGGTAGATTCAGAATCCTGTCCACCCATTTCTCCATTTTTCCCTCACTCTTCCACCACGAACCTTCCTGCATTTCGAATTCTACTACCCTCAAGATTCAATTCCTCCTCGTCGATGACCCTCACCTGTCATGGATTCTGATATCCTCTTCTACCCATCGCCCCCGAATTAGATCCTGCGGATAATTTGTTTATCCTTGCACTGAAACTCCCCTTTTTTTGGGAATCCGATTTGACGGAGAATAAAACACTCTTGCTATCTACTTCAAGGGTAGGATTACAGATTTAGTAACAATAGCCGAGCCACAAATGAAACGGAGATTGTGTCTGCAACCCTGCATATGACCGAGACTCGGAAAGACCAAACCGTAACCACTATGACAAGAACACTAATATTTCGACGCAATTTATCATGCTGAGGTAGATACCAATGGTACACGTACGACTGGGTGCGGTGGTTTGACCACGTAAGAGATTCACCTCATCTCACATCTCCGACTGGTGATAGTCCTTCTGTCCTTCCCAACACTCTGAGCGGTTAGCGGCTAGACTTGCAACTACTCCGCCCTTTCCCAGTCAGGCTCAGCACTCTAACCCTCTTGCTGGGATGGAGATTTTTCCAAATTATCACTTTTGTGTTGGGGCTGATGAGTCCTTCACGTACCGGCTGGGTAGCGTAGCGGCAACGCACCCTTCTAGAATTAGGGAGTGCCGGCCTCGATCCCTAGTCTAGCTTTTCTCTTCTCCTCCTACATTTTGCCCGCATACTGTTAGTCCCGTCCTCTAGAGTAGGCTTGGACACCGAGGGCTGGAATCCTCTTGTAAGAAGCAACTAGAGATGGTTTCGGACGATATGGAACCAAGGAGCCAATACGGAGGAGAAACGAGCCACTAGCAAGACGCCCACGTGATATGCAATACGGCGAATATGACAATGGCAACAGGGAGGAACCGTCCGAGCTAGCACATGGCCCACCAGTCACATACTACACCTCGGGGCGGTGACCCCGATGTCGCGTATATCACCTTGTGGTCTCATATCGATCCGAAGCGCTTGTGCCATGACAACTCCCGTTCACAGAGTTGTCAAATCACCATGTGATGGTCGGTTAATTAAATGTAGGTGAGTCGGGTCAACTAATAGGGATGATCAGAGGTTGCAATTTGATCACAATATGCTTAAGATTCTCTCTCTCTATTCTTTTTTCCTATGTACATAGTGACTAGCGGCTAGAGAATGATACTACGAGTACGCATAAACAAGTCGCACTCTTAACAATTCTCATACCGTATAATGTGTCACCTTTTGACAGTGACCAGCCCAACCCCGGGTGGGTAAAGTGGTACATATGCGGTGAATGGTCACCAGCCCACTGCATGCATGCAAATCAAGAATGCATTTGGTTGATATATATTCTCTGTAAAGACTTTCCACAGCTTGCGTCTTCCACAGCTTGCTGGAAATCAACGATTCAGTTCCGCGAAGGTGTCATCGTCGAGTAACCAACGGTCCCTAACTTGGGGCGGTGTGGCCTAGATGGTTTGCTGGCACCGCCAGCACCTATCCCTCAGAGAACATTAGACCGTGTCGAAATTTGGGGTGCGGTGTGCGAACCTCAGCGCTCCGGTGGCTAGCGGTTATTCTTGAGGCCGATGGTCACTGCGGCCACTACGGCCACCTCTTGGCTATATAAGTCATGTACAAATACATTTCGTAGCCTTCCAGGTTTGCGGCAGTGGCCCCAACAACAAACCCGAAGCACTCGGCTGCGGGGAAATTCAAACGGACCAAAAATCTAGAACCACAGCTCTGAGTCGTTCTTGGGATACCTCTATATTGTCTCCGGTAGTCCTGACCGTCTCCGCGAGCTCAGCAAATGTACCAAAATTGTCCCATAAAACCCCATCCATGCGTCGCTGGAAACTTCCAGAGGTGACACTCGAAGATGGTCGGTCGCCGATTTCAGGTATGTCCCGGTGAGCCAGAGAGGTTATAGCATCTGGGGCTTGACGTATGTGGCAGAAGTTCCGCTGTTCGTGGCCAAATCTTTCGTGGTCGAATCTTTCGTGGTAGCAGATCCGGCCTAGAAATTGAGTTGAATATTCTCTACCGAAGTCTTCAACGTTACTTCACCCAGTCTGTTACAGGACGAAATGTCTTGTTTCCGCAGCTCGTTGCAATATCTATGGCACGCTGATATCACCAGAGTATACGACTTCATGTATGTGAGCGACTGACCTCCACCTTTCGCCAGTTTGTAAATTTTATCCTTGCGCGTCGTCGAACTGACACACTGCAAACTAGGATGAGAGGGCGTTTAATCTCATAGTATTCCCACAAAGTATCCGCAGGTATCTGTAGCGATGCTGGGGGTACCTGTGAGTGCTGGTGCAAATCAAGGCTGATGGGCGAAACTAGGTTGGACGATTTCACTACGCTTTATCTTTGCCCAGGCAATTGACACAGCAGAGTATCACTCACTTCGAATCGATGCACTGCTGCCCATTACTATGTCCAGAAATCTCACGTCCGCGGGTTGAGTAAGCGTCGCGCGCTCTTGTTCCGTGTCTCGCTCATTCAGGCTGTGATAGTAGCCGCAATGCATTGAGCTACTACAAGCGCTTTCCTGGGTGTATGATTGAATTGAGGGTTTAGTCTACCTCGAGCGCCGCTGTCACCGGACGCATGAGTATTGGCCTAACAATCGAAGTCAAAGGTGTCGTGGTCACAAAAGCGAAACGAAGCAACTGACAAGAGTACATAGGCCCATCTTAATCTCCTCCTGCGTTCAAGTCAATCATGTGTAGCGGCGACTCACCAAGAGGAATGGGTGCGTGGTCGAAAAATGAATAGACGGTGGATTGAAATCCAGGTCAACTGCACACTAACCAGACACAATACGTGTGCTGCCACTCAGAAACACGACCCGGGGGGCCAAAACCCACCATTCTCCGCGTGGGCTGCTTGACCCGTCTCCTCATCGTGCTTTTCCTGTCCGTCGCATCCTCAACATCCCCAACGTTGTCTCACTGCACTTGTATTCCTTTCTGTGTCCCGTCGTAGGAGAAAGTGTCACCAAGTGGAGGCGTATTCTGTTTAGCTTGTGGGTGACCTGTCTGGAGACGTTTTAGCAACAGAAATCTCCTCTCCATAATGGATAGAGATATGGATAACGTTCAGGTATTGAGATTCCCATTTCATATTTGAAACTCAGAAGCTGATAAGCTTGAATCCTTGTTCGTGGCATGCAGATCCAGGCTGCACCCTTGGTCAATCCCCCACATTCCACTACTGCAGATCATGAAGGAGATCGGTCCACCGTTAGGAACCCTGAGTCGGGCAGCTTCCCTACACTACCGAGTTCCGATTCGGCGGAAAGGCTCGTCCACGCTGTTAGAGCTGCAAAGCCGGTTATAAATCAGGCCACTGCGATATCACAATTCATGAAGGAGAGATCTGCGATTCCCTCTTTTGATCAAGTGGAAAGCATCTCGGAAAAGCACGTCCCTCCGGCCAAGGGGCGTGGGGACAAGCAAACCTGGGTGGTGCGCCACACCCTCTGGCTCTATGACCAGAAGCAAAGAGCCGCTGTTTCAACTGAGAGTACTCGCAGCGACGGTGGCGAAGCCCATGAGAACCCGTGGAAGCCGTGCCAACCCAGCGAGGATGCAAGGGAATGGAATGGCGGTGAGGGACTCGACGGTACTCCGCCAGGCGTCGACTCCGATCACTCTGCTACGTCCCCGGTGACCGACGGCCCTACGGCCACGGACGTGCAGCGCACAGCAGAGTAGGTTCTGCGCTCACCGCGGCTCTCCACTCACCGTCAAGGGGCCAAATGTGTCCTTGGTGGGTTTACAGAGTTCATGGTCATCGAGGTGGGGGAACGTAGTCGTCCGGGGAAGTGGTAGCCGTTGTCCTGCAACTTGACTTTGTCCTTTTCCTGAACTTCCCGCGCTTGCGCGCCGAGTCTTTGTATTTCCAATACCCCAGGCTTACCTTGTTTGAAACGAGTTCTGTCTCGCCATTGTGGTTTGAACTGGCCCTCGGTGCGCCCTCCAACGGGTTCAAGCTGACGAAGGTCACGCGCTCAGGTGATGACACCAAATACATCATGTAGCAAGGTACTCCGAACGTTTTCTTAGAGGACCATGCTGTTACCTAAGTGACAACAGCTGACAATTCTCGCACCACTTCTTCCCAAGCTAGGCGTAGGCTTCAGGGCGTAAGACGACGTAAATAATATTTTCGGTCATATATAGCTCAGATAAGTGTCCGTTACTTCAGTGATGGTCGTTGGGAGGTCGAACAGCATGTGTGCTCTTGGGACGCGGTAGGTGCAACTCGATCCAGCATCAACCCCAGCAACTACGGACTCGGATTCTGTGTCGAGGGCATCTGGGGTTTCTATTGGTGCACGTATTGTGCGTTCCGCTGACCAGCCTGGCTTTGGCTGTGACTCTGTTGAATGGAATGCGCTAAACTATCCCCGTAATTTTTGTAAGGGTTATCTACCTCGGTACTTCCTGTTTCAACCCATTTATGAGGTCCTCTCAGGCGCTCAATGCGTTCCTTTTGGATTTTCGAATTCGTGTTCATAAAGGGGACTCCGGGAGCAGGTGGTCCAAGGGCCAGTTCAGTGGATAATCAAAATCGTCTGGGCTGTCCCCTGGGGTGGACGTCTTCCATGATACGATCGGGACACTACTCCCACTCGACTGCTTGCCTCGCCAGGGGTTCGATCACAGTAAGCTCTCTTATTACGCTTCCCAATTACGCCCCTCCAATTACGCCCTCTGCCATACTTGGTCGCGTACGTGACGCGGAGCCCTGAATCAGAGTGATGCCCTTCGGTACACTGAACTCAAATAAGGGTCTCATTCTTCACTTTCAACTCGTGCCTCAGATTTCATTAGGTTCGGAAACACAAGCGGGCTTCGATTCACCAACAATCTGACGAACACCGACGCAAATAACCCAGAAACACAGACCAGCTCCATAAACATGCCTCCAGTTTCTATGGTGTTGCGATAGTCAAGATTGAGCATGGAACTAGGGGGATGCTCCATTTCAACTCATAAGGACTTGGCACATCTGGGATATATCAGACAGGGCCTCCCCCACCACGTGGAACGAGGCACCGGAGTTTCCCCCCTCAATGAGTTGACGAGGCTCCCAGTGCACGCTCTGGACTGCTACAAAGAGAGACGCTTAAGCTTCAATATGTCGGAATTTGTGTTGTCCCATTTAGTTCACTGCTGTATGTCCTCGCTACCATTTGATTTATTTACATGCTTGTTAGACCCAACCACATCTGACTTGCATCCGGCGATTACGTTGGCCACCACTGTGCGCTCGTTCCATATCCGGGAACGACATATCTAAAACAATGCGCACACGTAATGCGTTGGGCAAGGACCCCGTAACGAGAGGCAGATGCAGTTTGTCACCTTTGATACACACGAGCACAGTGACTGAGTTGCAGATAAGTAAATAAGTGGTTAATGATGGAGACGTGGGAGAAATATACATGCGTGATCATAAAGTGGTTCCACATGTGTCGGTTACGAAATGTTATGTTCGAGGGTTCATGTTGTGTCCTTTGGATGTTAATGAGCTAAATGTCAGCTCGAGGCCAGACTGATGCATTAACCTCGGTTGGGATGTAGCAACCGCAGTCCGGTTGTTACGGGATCATAAGCGCTGAGTATCACATGGCAACTTCTCGGCTGTACGGGTAGCGGTCCGCAACTCTTCGTCGTACGCTTGGAATAACGCGGCTGCGTGGAAATTTCGCACACACAAGGCGAAGCGCAAAAGCCGGGTTTGATATACAGGGCAGATCATGGTAGATTGAAATGAGAAGACGATCGGATCTACCTCCTTTGCATTCCTGCATTCCTGCCGGACAGAACGTCCCATGCTGAGACCTGTGTGCGAGCCAGCACCAGACCCGAGTAAGATACGGCGCGGTTCAACTCTTATATTATAAGACAAACTAATTACGCTGACATTTCGCATAGCATCAATCCAGGTAGATTCATATCCTCATACTTCCTTCTAGGCAGATTCACTGCTGGAAGTGGTAATGTTAGCATTGAAATCAGAACTAGGAGAATGGATGACACTCCCAAGACAGAACACTCCTAGAAGGTCGATATTGAAGCCTGCGATGGACTAATTGAGAACCTTCCCCAGTTCACTTCCACTTAGCGGTGGTACGCGCAAGAAAGGTAGCTCCACACACTCCGGTAAATAGCACCTATTGATGGTACATAGTTTCTTAGGAATTTGATGATGGTAGCGTGACATTAACGAGAGGCTTTTGAGTCGGAGATATAGCGAGAGGATAGCCGCCAAAAGGGAGAGTCCTGCGAGCCCATGAAAAATATGGGCAGACTGCCGAACACCTGTCGCTGTCGCCACTATTGTATTTGACATATGCCGAATGGGGGATTCAAGCGTTCAGGCTATCTCCGGGTTCGAGGTTATCAGGTACAGTACAATAAATGTGATCCATAGCACTAATATACAAATGCACCTGTAATCGGTTGATTGCACGATGATTGTATGTATCGATCACGATTTCGCTCCTAAGCAATGGGTTCAATATCGATGTTCCCACTCTTCATCGACCACAAGTGATACTGGGAGCAACCAAAATCTAGAGTACCGTTTATCCGAGATCATGTCAACAATATGAAGGACATCTCTTGGAGAATTTCCACGAGGGAGAGGGTATCCGAATTAGAACTTGTAATACCTTCACAGCTTGGTTGGGTTGGGGGATGTGGTCCTGTCGAAACTGAGAATTGCAAGTCCTCACTTCATTGGGAACGATGCGCTTGTTCTTTTGTGAGCTCGCTGCGACAATTCCACCATTGGGAACAGCGCGCCTGCTAATCCAGGCGTCGTGCTACGATCTATTTGTCAGTGCCCTTTGAGTCCATACGCGCCAAACTGATCTGGATTTCCGCGAAGCGTTGTTGTCGATCACTCAGGAACCATCGAACCCCGCCTCGGCAAAATCCGGCCACCATTTGGACCTCTCCTTGCTTCGTGTATCGATTCGGTCGTCTGTTTTGGCCTAATTGTGATACCAGGCTACTCTTCACAGCGCATTGACTTTAGGATCTGAATACTTTTTCTGCGAGCGCGTCGCCGACACCGGTGATAACTCTCCTCCGTCCACTGCTCGTGTGACACAGCATGGTGAGTCCGTTGCTATGTATCCTACAGCCGTTGTGCTTATTTCTCCTAAGAACGAGAGAACTATGGATGCTCAAGCAGCGGCAACTCGCCAACGCATGAAACTCAAGGATAATGCCCGGCACCCAGCCCGGCAACCCATTCGTCGCCCCTCCGCATCCAAAAGCGACCACGATATCCGCTTTGAAGACGCAGATGTTGAAATTGCGTCCGTTTGGCATGACGCACCGCTGTTCGCTGCTATTCTCCCCTGCGTCGGCGCACTTTTTCTTTGGGATGGCGCGGATTACGTAACCGACACCATTCTCTTCATCTGTGTTACTTGGTATTTACACATGCTTATCAAGGGTACGTATTTGATACTCGGCCTTCCTTTCAGTCTGTTGATTCTGAGATCAATTCTGATGTCATCCCAGTCCCCTGGGATTTGTACACGCTCTCACGACCAAGGCCGAGTTCGAACCTCGTGGGTATGTTGACAGCTGAGCAGAAAGCGGCCAATGCGGCACTTCAATGGCGGTCAATCTCCTACCTCGTTATCGCTCTCGTCACGCCCTTCTTCGGTTTGCATTTGCTGCGCACTGTCCTTGCAACAGTCGGTGCTGTAGCACCATCCGCGTCCTACATCACTTACTTCCAATCGACACTATTTGTCCTCACTGCCGGTGTCCGTCCTTTCAAACACCTTGTGGCCTTATTGATGGGCCACACACGGACCCTACAAGGGATCGTGCACCATCCTCCTCAGGATGCCGCTTCTCAGCGGGCAGACGAAATCGAAGCAAAAATTGACCAGCTGGAAACAATTATCAGCGACCTCGCCACCCGAGTAAGGCGCGCAGAGCAAAAGAACATGGAGGAAAACGCCAGGCGAGAGCAAGGTCTTATTACCGTGCAAGACTCGTTCGACCGCACAGCAGCCCGACTAGAGGAAGGTGCTCGCCGGCGAGAACGCAAAACCGAAGTGAGCATTGAAGTTCTGGAGCGCAAAGTTGAAGGACTGGAGAAGAAGCTCGATTCCGTTTCACGCCTGGCTCTCAGCTCGACAAAGGAGGAACTCTTGAACGGCAACGGGCGGAATAGCAGGTCCGTGGAAAGAGCGGAAGGTGCGGGTTTTTCACGGATACTGCTGCGGCTATGGGATCGCATTGAGTGGATTTGGGTGTTGATATCGGGCGGTGGGCTCGGCTCTACGCAGGCAAACCGTCAAAAGCCACCTCCACCTTATGGCCCTCTTTCGCCTAGAGCCGGGTACACTTTTCCACCCAGGACCGACAGAATAAAGAAGGGACACCATCCTCGTCATAGTCAAACGTTGTCATTGGGAACTGTATCGGTCGGACGCGGTGGGTCGGCGTTGTTAGTAAGGCGGGGGACGGGTGGAAGTGTTCTGAGTAGCGGTTCTGGGGCACCTAGCTTGCAGACTGTGTTGGAAGAAGGCGCGGAGGGCGAGGCTGACGAAGAAGAAAATGTTCAATCACCTTCCCTAATTCTCAACGGGAACGGCAATTTGGCTCTGCAAGAAGAGGAAGTTGAAGAACCTGCAAACGTTGTGAAACATGTCCGCCACCTCACTGTCCCACTCGATCCCAAAAGCTCGGCATTCAAAACCGTTCATGTTCCTGCCAAACGTCGTCATCTTGGGTCCTCTGAGAACTCTCTCAAGGTTCGGTTTGATTTTACGAAAGAAAATAACAGACAAGTCGGCATCTTTACCCGTTTAATTCGCTTTTTATTTGCTCCCCTTAGACTGGTCAGGTGGCTCTTGGTCAGTCTGCTAGGTAAAATTGTAAGAATGTAGTTTGTGTATGTGTGCTGATCTGTGTGCTTGTGTCTTGCGAGTTGGTAATCACCTACTCTGGGCGGTATCTTAGCTTCTGTATTTTTTTATGTCGGGATGTACGTGTTATCATTGTTGTCTCGGCCGCTGAAATAATTATAGGATCTATCCTTTACTCGTATAAATCATTTGCACTACATCAAAGTATTTGTACCCGTTCGACATTCTGCTACCTTCCCTGCCTCTGAGCTGAGCCGGAAAGAATATCTCACGTAAATACGACCAACTGGAGAATCCGCCGCATCTCATATCATAGAGGGTGTAAAGGTTCAGGGTACCACATTCGGCATGAGGATTGTTACTTTTGTTTAGCGAGTCTGTCCCGACCATACCATCGATTTGGACAATCATAATTGCGAACATCGACTCTAATATCTCAAATTGAAATGGTTATGTAGGACTGGCAGGGCCATATATACCCTCCCACATCAAACGTTCTCCCGTTCGAGATATCCACTTCAGACGGTGTTCGAAATCTTTCATATGGCTCATATGGACAGCTTGTTTTCAAGCAGCTTTTATGACACATGAGTCAGATGTTGGGTTTTATTTGCGTGTTTGGGCCTATGCTCTCAATCGGAGTGAATAAAGACTTGTCACAGGTACGGAGTGACTACCTCGAACTGTACCAAAGCGACTATGAGACCCCTTGCTTATAATTATGATATTGTCAGACTGCCCAGTGTCTCTCGACATCGGGGCTTCGCTAACAGTGGACGGCCCCGATAAATGCGCGTACTGATCGAGTATGGCGTCTTTCGTTTCTTAGTTAGTAGTCATTTCCACAATGACTAGTTCTCGTTTGTTGAACTCCTCGCTCAGGACTCTATGGCTGAGAAAGGATCGCCCACATGTTAGAAATTAATACTCATACAAGTATTATTACCCCATAACGGCCCCTACGAAGATGAATGAGCCCTTTGTGTAGGTCGGTTTCGACATGCGAAACTCACAGGCCCCCATACACACCGTGAGAGATGAAACAGTACCCTTCACCTCACATCCAATGATGCGGAACACTATGCACAAGGTCTTTACCCTTTCACGGCCATCCCCGTCGACAAGGGAGACGAGTGGTGAGAGATATGTTGAGGAAATCGAGTTTAGAATGCCCCAATGAACCATTGACGACAATGTCCGAGTTTGGAACTGTGGGGTTATTCTGAAGGGTCGGTACCCATTCTCCGTTCTCCCGACGCCTGCTATAACCCTAATCCACAACCAAAGGCTCGAACTGAACTCAACCAGCACCCCCAGAAAAAGAAACAATAACGGAAATGTTGCAACGCGACTAAGTGGTGGCCCCAAGTGAGTAGAGGGCGGCAGGTCTTGCTAGGGAGCAAAGAAACAATGATGTAATTGACGGTCCACTTGAATAAAATACAGTCTATCCATTCACTCCGCAGGAGTCGCGATGTTTACTTCAGAGGGTCAAAATCTCCCCAATCGTTTTTCGTTATCTTCTTAGGCGCAAGCGGAGTTGGGTTCCACGCCAATGGCGGCGGCGAAGAAGGCGCCATAATATTTCCGTTCATCCGTGCGACAAGCGGTTGTATTGGTTGTGACACTGGCCGAGGGATGGAAGGTGAAAGAGGTTGTCCAAATGGTTGCAGAGAAGGGGGTTGAGCTGGAATAGCTGGTGTCATGGAAACACTGGATGACGGGATTAGGACGTTGTAGTTTGGTTTTGAGATCGGTGGTGGTAGATTCGGTGTAAGAGGGGCGGTACTTGCAGAGATCGACTGAGGTTGAGGTGCTGACGTAAGTCCAAAACGCACATGTGACGGGATCGGAGAATGGACCGGTGTTGGTGATAGAGTGGGGGCCATTGGGGGTGAAATCGCTCTTCTTGCGAGGGAGGGTTGGGCTTGGGCCTGCATTGAAGGTATCGGAGGGGGGATAGGTGCTGCTTGCCGTGGGGGTGGTGCAATAGCAGGTGTATTGAGCGTGGTCAAACCAATCGGTCGAAGAGGTGCAGGCTGCAGCTTCGGTGAACTTGGCAATGACTGTGTTGTTGTCACCGGGAACGACAAGGACGACCGGATACTTCCGCGTGGTGGAGAAGGCGCCTGCAACTGTGCGATGGGTGCATCAGTACTAGCTCCCTGCGTACGTCAGGCACTCACATCATTCCCATCCAAGATACTACCCCATACATCATCTTCCCAGCTGGTAGTCTTGGCTACCCCATTTACACCTGTCGTCGTGGGAGTTCCCAAGCCGCCTGAAGATGTCGCGGCCATCGCAGGTCCAGCAACGAGGGTCTGGAAATCAACAGTCCCTCCTAGCTTTGGCGCTCCATTGGAGGTAGCGTTTACATCGAAGCCACCGCTCCGGTCTTCAATTCTCTGCGAGTCCCGGAGGTACTGACTGTGCTCGCGCTCTACTCGCTCGCTGAGGGTCTTAATTACGCTGAAGAGACGTTGTTGTATTGTTAATTCACAGTGGAAAACTGAACATAAGAGACAAACCTCATGAAGCGGGCAAACTGGTCGACGTTGAGTACTGCGCAGAAGGTAAGTGGGAGCCTGACAATATGGGATGAAACTAACGTGGACCCATGCTCATCGTCCACAGTTGAGGCAAAACAAGCGTCGCCACGGCTTCTCGGTCGACCTTCTGCCCCATCGCTTCGTGTACGTTCAATGTCGCGAGCATAACAGCAGGCTCTATATTAACATCGTCAATTTTACATCCGATTTTGGACGTTCGGAGACGCACCTTTTGTTCGGATCTTGGCCAGTAACGGTACCAACTTCTGCGTCAAGCTCGCCTATGCTTTCGATCAATAGGTCTTCCTATCCTATCGGAATACAACACACCTGGTCGAGAGTCTTCACCATGCTCAAAAAGCAGACGAGTGTATTAACTTTAACGCTGAGTATCCGTGTCTTGGTGAATACGAGCTAAGGGGATGGCTTAATAAGACCAGGGAGGCGTCACAGAAGTGGGGCGTACCGCAACGCGAGGGAACAGCACACTTTGGACCTCTGCGTAATCGATCGTCTCACAGAGACCGGGGACGACGAGCAGTGCACGTTCCTGAACCTAATGAAGGCATCCCACCCATTAAGTTTCATGCGAATCCACGAGCTCATGTGCGCTTACCACGGCATGCTCCGACTCCAGCGCATTATACACAAGTGGCAAGACGTGTTCCCGAAAAACCGCTTTATCGCATTTCCCCTGTAGTAGCTCGAGGTTATCAAGAAGTGTCATCATATTCTGCGGTGGTTCCTTGATAATAAAAAGCGGCTTCAACGACGGAAGGACTTGCGAAGCGAATTGCGAGGGGGAGAGGGTGGTGGAGATGGCGAACACGTTGGGAAGGATTGACGGTAGTAGGTGCGGGTCTTTCATCTACAACAAGATCAAAATTTGGTGATGTTCAAGGAAGAAGACCATGCCCACCTCTTCAAGCAAACTTGGAAGGATCTTCCGCGCACGTAAGCCCTCTGAGAACCGATCCAGTACACTGGTGAGACCTTTCATGAAGGCTATCTTCTCCTCGCGAGGCTTGGAAGCGAAAGTTGATCGCTCAAGGAAATTGAGGGTCGAGATAGGAAGTGAATTGAAGAATGGGTTGGTCGAGAGCGTAGATGGAGAGGGCCTTGAGGCAGGGTGCCGAGCGAGGAGTAGGCGAATGAGTGCTAGTCGTTGAATGAGTAAGTACCAAGCTAGATGAAGGACTGGAGGAAACACACATTGAAGGTCGGGATCCCACGCTTCCATACCCGTAACCGTAATGCCAGACTGCAAATGAGACCGTAAGGTGCTCAAAGACGAATGGTTCCGGAAGGGCGGCAAACCCTTGTTATGCACAGCATAGAGGATACACCCTAGCGAGTACATATCTGACTGGGTGTTAATCTGTTCATCGAGCGCGTATTCCGGGGCTATATTCTTTAGCAATCAGCTGGATGGAGGTTAAACCAGTCAGGAGGCGAGGGCGTACCCAGGTAGTCGAAGCTTTTCTGGATGTAGGACGGTAGGCTAGAACGGTATTCGGGGAACTCCCAGCGTGTCGGGCTGCCATCTGGTGCTGTTAGAGGGATGGTATGCGCTAGACCAGCGATCTTCCAATCCCCCTGTGGTCGAAGTCAGGCCGCGTGCAACGACGATGCAAGCACAAGTCAGACGAACCGCAGCATTTATGAGCACTGTCCAGGGTGCGAGGTTGGCGTGTACCAGTTTAGCGGATTGGTGCAGAAACTCCAGCCCTCGAGATATTTGAAGGACACCTTTTTGGATCTAAGGCCAGTATCAGCGAAGCTGCGCAGAAGCGGGGTTGGGCCATTGGCGTGCCTCTATTTCGTCCAGATCTGCCGAGTCTGTTGATCGTGAATGCAAAGCAGTTGGGATGGCTTGGGCAAGAGTGGAGAGGAGCGGCTCCGTGGCGAATGTCAACTCCCATCGCGTATCCTCCAGAGGTTCAACAATTTCTACGAAGGAAACCATTAGCACTCACTACAACCAGTTCGGAGATGGGAAGGCCAACCTAGTATACATGGGTGCCTCAGTCGGCTAAGCGCAGAAACCTGTAGGGAATGTTTTTGAGCATCAGCTAGCTTATGAGAGCGTCCTCACGAACTTCTGACTTGAGAACCTCGACGACACGTTCCTTGGACTGGGGCCCCAGCTTATCCACGTCCGGTCCGCGCTTGTCGAAGGCCCACACAGAGACACGCTTCCCAGTGACCTTGTGCGAAGCGGATTGAACTCTCCATAACCCGACCTTGAATGGAGGAGCTGGTGGAGTGACAGGGAGAACCGATCCCGCGCCTGAACCGCTTGGAATAGGTGGTGAGGGTGCCTGCCCAGGTGTGCATACCACATAGTTTTGGGATACATTCGTTCGCGTAAATAGCGAGGTCGCTGCTGCAAACATCTCCAGACCGCTGCAGACCAGAGTCGAGGTTCAAGTTTGTTGTAATTGCAATTACAGGCCGTAGTAATAAAGGCGAAAGGACCATCGAAATATGATATGTACCAGCAATAAGAACACAGTAGATACGAGAAGTACGTGATGAACTGGACACTCGGATTCTCATGCGTAGGGTGCACGGCTTCACACAACTCGTTCACTGGTCAAAGCTCTCCTCGCCCACCTCTCCGTTTCAGTGAGAGAAGGCTCGAGTGGAAACGAAAGAATCTGGTACTGCCCCTTCTTCCTGCAAGAAAGGGCGGTCACTCCACGTTGAGTCAAAACGGTGGAAAGACTTACTTGAGTTGGGACGTATTCACCCGAAAGAATTTGACTACCTCTAGTGGATCAAGATCAGATATACCTCGACGAGGACCGCCCTTTGCCTCTCCCTTGTCTGCACCAGGAGAACCTTCAGTCTTCGGGCGTTTGATCTCCCTCACTTCAACTACGTCATTGTCACCATCTTCTCCACCATCGCCAAAGTATGGTGATGGTGATCGCAATCGTTTCCCGTGCTCATTCCGATAGTTCAGTACTTTGTTCATCATGCGCTTTGCGGTGGACTGCTTTGGTGCTAATCCAGGAGTAGGGAGGGTGGAGAGGACGTGCTTGCGAATGTCGGCGGGCGCCCTCCTGTGAGGAGTAGTAAGAAATCATCCAAAGCACCATAGAGGGCAAGAAACCCGTACTTTGCAGGATCAAGTATCAGCAGATTCGGTGCACCTGTTTTGTTAATCTCTATTCCCACGATGGTTCTCGAGTGACCTTGATGCTGGGGCACTTCAGCCCGAAATTACTTGGGGGTGAGCATGACTGACCTGCAAGATCAAGGGCATTTTCCCTGTAATAACCACAGGTGAGGCGCCACTCAACGCCTGGTTCACACTCCAACCACTTGCAGATGGAGGGAAGAAGTACTCCGACACCCAGTTGATCACTGCCGCGGGGTTGGACTTGGGATCCGGAAAGTCGGTTAGCTCGCATCTAGTAGAAAGGGTTAAGAGATAGTTATAGAGGAATGTAAAACGCTTACGGGATTCCTTGATACGTGAAAGCGACATAGAGATCTCCCGTCCCGATCCATTTGCGTGTATTAACCAGTTTGTGCTTGAGCTGCACCGCGCCAGCCTTGTCGTAGCCTGAAAGTCACTATTAGAGCTCTGAGCGGTTATCCAGTACCGGGGCGCACCGTCATTCCATGCCTTCTCAATGACGCCTTGCAGCGCCCTGATCCCGGGTTCCTGCGCTTGCTCTAGCAGCGAGGCATACTGGGGTATTACATCCTGCTCATAAAGAGCTGTGCACGCCATCAAATAGTTGTTATATCTATACGGAGACTTCAATCTCCCGCTCCTATAAGTACCTCGGTCTGACTCACCCACAAGCCCAGGTACGATCCGTTAGCTCACTTGAAATGTGACACATGCCCTCCCTACATAGAGCCGCGCGCTGTGTTAGGCCCCTTGCATGTGTCTTCACCAGGGCACGGCGGAGTAAACCCATGAGGTTGGGTGTGTAATTCGATAGTAGGTGCTGGTGTGGTGCTCTAGATACAGTCCAGAATGTACGCTTTTTTCCGCCTCCTTCTATTTGGGTGATTCTTGTCGGAGACTCGGAGGTTGAGGAAGGATCATGAGGAGCAAAAGTAGAAGGACCATCGACTATTTGTACATTGTCACTATCAAGGGGTTGTTGGGATTGCTCTTGCTCTTGGAAATGCACGTCGTAGTGGTGTTGGCGCTGCGGTTCGTCCATCTTGTCCAGTAGTGCGTCACATATTGCACATTTTACCGGAGAACTATCAAGGTGCCTCGATTAGATAGACGCCTTTGTAAGAGAGGCAGGTATCAGGAGCCTTGCAAGACGGTTTTACTTGTCCATTTCGTAAAGCAACTCCACATTGTCATCTCCAACCACCACGGTGCCGGGCATTCGTCCTATATATTTGTTGTCAACTCGAAGGCGTTGTAAAAAATTATGTCAAATTCTCCTATCCAGGTGACGGTTTGCCACCGATATGGCGCTGTCCAAACTTAATTGGAGGCATCTTGAACTCCATCGTTAGCTCAATGTTCTCTGAAACACCGGATCCGCTATGGTTCATGAAGATCGTCCATCCTGGATTTACTCTGGAGGACCTTCGCAAGCTCTCTGAGGAGCCGCGTGCGGAGGGCGCAGGCGTCTTTCCAGCGGTTGACGGACCAGGCAAAGATATATACGAATCCATTACTGTATGGAATCCACAGTGCGAGGGCTATGCCTTCGAGGTGCGTTGGATCACGAAAGCGGAAATGAACCGACCACCGACTAGTACTCCGTAGGAATTGCGATTCGCCCACTCGTATCTCCCCCTCCCATACAGCCCCACAGTATCGGCCAACCTTTCTCGTATTGCTTCGGTTCCACCGTCTTGGACAGTTGGTCCAAAAAGTCATAGTTCACCTCCTGAAAAACTGGCGTCCAATGCATTACTAGCACCAGCTCATGCAAGTCTTGTAAATGCGAGCGCGCCCCCAAAAGGCATAATGGCATGTGCAAATAATTTTGCGTGACTCGAGTACTGACTCTGTTGGTCATTAGGGCCAGCCAGCCCCAAGGGGCTTTATGAGAGATTGATTCACGCTCAAGGAGTATGAGTCGAAGTAGCTTCCGCAAGCTATGACTTCCGGGCATACCGACCCTTTCAGGTCCGACACTGGACCCTTTGAGCTCGACTTAAAAGGTCTACACAAAATCAGCTTTCTGCCCGCTTGTTCGTGAATGGAACATACCTGTACACTGCGGCTACGAGCCGATCTATGCCATACCGATCTTCCGCTCGCAGACTCGGCTCGACAAACGGTAAACATGGTACGTTGCAGCACCTCAGGATAGGACTACGGCCAAGTAAGATTGTGGTGAGAGCCTGAAAATATCCAAGATAATACCTCGAGAATCCACGGTCCACCATCTCCCTAATCATCAGAAATTTCCATGGGGAATTCTGATGACGTCGGTAAGTCCATAATCACGAAGCGGCTCTTCACTATTATCTGCTTCCCACTTTTCAGAACTAGCAACGATAGCAACTTGTGGCATTGTCTTCGACTTCGACGCTTTCAAACTGCCCCATCACCAACGAGCCTCTGTCGTTCGTTATCATATTTATGCTATCACAGTCGGGGGTGTTGTAGTGACATTGTCAATCTCAACCCCACCGATCTCGACCTTATAATCGTCTCGCTATCTCAACTTCTCAAGTTTTCACGTCTCCCTTTTCTGCTCTAGACAGCCCATTGGACGGGTAGATCGTCACTCTTGCGAAAAGATAGTTCACTTGCTCGACAACGCCGGTTTCATCCTGGATGAACTGTAACCATGTTTTCAGATTGACCGGAGGTATACTCCTTACGGATGCCATTGTTCATATCTCTCAGCAACTACTGTTACCCTGATAGTTCTGCCTTTGTCATCCGTAGTCCTACATGATGAGAATTCCTTCACACGCAACTCAGCCCATTTCTTTAAAGTCTACCTCACCGCCGAATGTTCTCACTGATCCTTTTCCGAATCCATAACAAACATTTCACCGATCTCGAGATCGAAGAACAAACCGGAGAACATTTTGCCTTCTGAGCTCTCGCATTAGGCGCCGTCTAGGTTTCTCCGTGCCCTCTCTTCACCACGCAGTCCTCCCTCAAGAAAGCTGCAGTATGACGCATCTTTTCTCTGTCTTCCAACTAAACAAGACTCGACAAGCCATGGACGAACCGTCTGAGGAGCCAGGTTCCGGCCCCAAACCACCCTACGAGGTCCTGACGGCAGAAGACGTGGTAGTACATCTATCCTGGGATCTGAAAAACCCTCCGGAGCGTCCGAAGGATGGGACGTGGACACGCTTCATTTGTGTGTCGGACACGCACTGCCAGATCTTTCCAGTCCCAGACGGTGATGTCTTTCTGCATGCCGGTGACCTCACGCACACCGTACGCATACCCCTCATCTATTTGGCTCAATTTCATTTCAACGGTGGAGGGTTACTAACACCGACAATAATTTAGGGACGTTACCGTCACCTCCAGCCGACCATTGCATGGATCAGGGACCTACCTCACCAGCATAAGGTGCACGTATTATATGCGCTTCTACTTTAGTAGTTCGATCCTCATATTTGGAATTAGGATCATCGCCGGGAATCACGACTTGACCCTCGATTCAGATTGGTACATGGAGAACGGCCAGTGTTGGCACCATTCAGGTCTTGAGGTGGGCTGGGACCTAAATTCTTCTCTGTGCATTGTCTGATCCGTGTCGGATCAGGACGTCGACATGGTCCGGGGACTGTTGAAACCAGACGAATCGTTCACGTACCTCGAGTACAGCAGTGCCAAGATCGGGGCCAACGGGAAGGACTGGAACGTGTACGGCAGCCCGGTAAGCCCAGGACTCTGCTCTATTGTGCAACGCGATGAACAGATGAACAGGGCCAGCCAGAGTTTGGCGGTTGGGCTTTCAATTATGACCGAGCCACTGAGGCACAAGGTAACTGCATCTATTTCCGTTCTTTAATCCTGTCTCACGTCCTTCCGCTTTTGCAGGGATAGTAGCTAGGATCCCAACAGATGCAGATATCATGTACGTATCAAAATCGCACTAAATAATGTGCAGTTGTTAAAGCTATTCATAGCATGACGCATGGCCCACCTCACCGAATTCTGGATAGAACCAACATGGGTGTATTCGCCGGCTGTGAGGCCCTGGCTCCAAGACTCGAGCAACTTCGCCCTGCACTCTGTGTGTTTGGCCATATTCATGAAGCACGTGGTGCTGTTATCAGGGAATGGGAGGACGACGGCAGTGGACGGAGAAAGAGGACGGTTTATGTAAATGCAGCTGTTCAAGCAGGCCAGCGCAATAGAGACAAAGAAGTTAGTCCCCGCTAGTCGTTTCTTAATATCGACGGGACGGCTGATCCTACTACCTCTAGTGCATGTTCGAAAGACCGGACGGGAGATATGAAAAGTACCTCCAGCCGATCATCGTCGATCTAAGGCACTGATGATATCCTTTCCTGTTGGGTTCTAGACCCAACCCCTTACAAAGAACGATGTGGATAGTCGGCCCTCACAAGCATAGAGTAAGCGGCCTGGTTCTGCACATTGTCTCTGCATACAAATGTCACGTCTTTATATCCACGATGATAGGGAGGTGATAAGGGGTGCCAGTATCACCCCGAACCTGAAATAGAATTAGAATGAAGCAACACGGGCGAGGTTGGACGTTGGAGGAGTATCACAAGGACGCACTGGCCTATGCTTCCCCTTCTTCGTGGCACAGTTGACGAATATCGTCTCTCGTCCATCATCATCCCACCGCAGTATTTGAGCGCCCCGAGCCTCATGGATATGCCCAAAGACATGAAGTCGTGGACGCACAGAACATATCCTTGACGCAAGGGCCGGACAGCCTGCAGACACACCTCGGTGCGTCTGGTCAAAGAGACCCTTTGGCGGTCCATGTGTTATGCTGGTTCGTCACTGTTATCAATAACCTGTTATCAAACACGAAGATCCATCGGTGACCTACAGAATATCAGTATCATCCGGCACATTGGCATAGATACCTATGAAAGGATGAAGACCCAGGCTGAGATGATGCGTAATACCAGCAGGAATAAAAGGACAGACTCGATGCATCTCCTTTACTGTAGTTGAACGCTCCACCTAACATAATAATTCAAAACTGAAAGTTTAAAACAACCTGTAGGGCGTACCACGAAATGCGGGCGTCCCCTGTATGGCTCGTCAGAGTGAATGATAACTCAGTAGCCGATATTAGGACATACGGGACTGCCGAAGACCTTCCACTTTCTTCCGTGCAGCTCGATTTCCGTTGCAGAATACTCTAAATATGTAAAATTTGATTGTCCATCCGATATAGGATGTAGAAGGTCTTGAATATTGCTCAAATCCTTTGCGGCTTAGTTGCATGCGGCGCATGGATGTGGATCGTGAGCAAAACGTACTTCGGGACTCTCGTGAACATTTGGCCATACTACTGCATAGCGCTTGCTGTCAAGAGTAAGCTGAGGGCCGATTAGGAGCATGTCGTGGATATGGTGTAGTCTGGGACTTTACATCGTGGTTTCCGCCGATGATTCTTAACCTGGTACTTGAGACTTGCTCGACTCTCAGTGGGATGACATACATACAGTTTATGGGCATGTGATGTCGACTTGATCCAATCTATGGTGTCTTGAGTTCTAAATAGGCGCCCTTTCAATTTACACTCTTGTCAGTCAGGGTTAGATTCGATACAGCCGTAGCTCGTACAGATCTTGTCATATCTCCAGCATGAATAAGGACGTCTCCAGGAGGAAGTGGGAAGATTGCGCAATGGCTATCAGATATGCAAATAAAACGCGTCCACTCGGACGCCGCGGGCTTCGAAGGGGGTTGCTGAGGATCGTAAGTGACGTGTATCAAAGTACCCTCGGTTTGGATAACTTGATATGGCATGCTTTCGTCCATACTCATGCGCCGGAGCGTTGAAGCGAGTCGGATGGGCGTGGAAGATGAGTTGTGAGCTAATTGTAGTGTTCGTCCGTAAACCAAGATGCCACGCGGATATAACAGCCTCAGTGAAAGCAAGGCAGGCCGCTCCAACCAATTAATCATAAATTGGGGGCTGTCCAAATGCGGGCCTGTACGTGCCGGAGCATCAGTGTAGCATTGGAGAACGCGGATCATAACACCATATCGTGATGAAGACAACTTGGACCTGGGTTTACTCCGGCATTGGGAAAATGTCGGAATGTTGGATATTTATTCAAACTCCAGCGACTCAAACGATTATTGGAAAATAGGGTGAAATTTGAAAAATGAGCAGCCGAGGGTTTAACTGGACCTATGTGACACAGATTGCACGCCACTAAACGCTACCATAGTGGTTTAGAGGCACCAGCTCATGCAAGTCTCATGGATGCGAGTGCGCCCCTAAAAGGCATAATGGCATGTACAAATAACTTTGCGTGACTCGAGTACTGACTCTGTTGGTCATTAGGGCCAGCCAGCGCCAAGGGGCTTTATGAGAGATTAGTTCACGCTCAAGGAGCATGGGTTAAAGTAGCTTCCGCAAGCTATGACCTCCGGGCATACCGACCCTTTCAGGTCCGACACCGGACCCTTTGAACTCGACTTAAAAGGTCTACACAAAATCAGCTTTCTGCCCGCCTGTTTGTGAATAGAACATACCTGTACGCTGCGGCTACGAGCCAATCTATGTCATACCGATCTTCCGCTCGCGGACTCGGCTCGATCAACGGTAGACATTGTACGTCGCATCATCTCAGAATAGGACTACGGTCAAGTAAGATTACCTTGAGAGCCTGACAATGTCTAGGATTTATACTTCAAGAATCCACGGTCTGCCATTCCCCTAAACTTCCACTGGAGAAGTTCGATGATGTCGGTAAGTCCATAATCACAAAAGCGGCTCTTCCCTATTATCCGCTTCCCACTTTTCAGAACTAGCAACAATAGCAACTTGTGGCATTGTCTTCGACTTCGACACTTTCAAACTGCCCGATCATCTAAGAGCCCGTGGCGTTCGTTATCATATTTATGCTGTTACGGTCGGGGGTGTTGTGGTGACATTGACAACCTCAAGGTCATCAATCCCACCGATCTCGACCTTATAATCCGTCTCACTATCTCAAGTTTTCACCTCTCCCTTTTCTGCTCTAGACGGCCCATTGGACGGATAGACCGTCACTCCTGTGAAAAGATAATTCACTTGCTCGACAACGCTGGTTTCATCTTGGATGAACTGTAACCACGTTTTCAGATTGAGCGGGGATATACTCCTTACGGGTGCCATTGTTCATATCTCACAGCAACTACTGTGTACCCTGATAGTTCTGCCTTTGTCATCCGTAGTCCGAGTCCGGATTCCTACATGATGAGAATTCCTTCACACGCAACTCAGCCCATTTCTTTAAAGTCTACCTCACCGCCGAATGTTCTCACTGATCCTTTTCCAAATCCATAACAAACATTTCACCGATCTCGAGATCGAAGAACAAACCGGAGAACATTTTGCCTTCTGAACCCTCGCATTAGGCGCCGTCTAGGTTTCTCCGTGCCCTCTCTACACCACGCAGTCCTCCCTCAAGAAAGCTGCAGTATGAAGCGTCTTTTCTCTGTCTTCCAACTAAAAAAGACTCGACAAGCCATGGACGAACCGTCTGAGGAGCCAGGTTCCGGCCCCAAGGCCAAACCACCCTACGAGGTCCTGACGGCAGAAGACGTGGTAGTACATCTATCCTGGGATCTGAAAAACCCTCCGGAGCGTCCGAAGGATGGGACGTGGACACGCTTCATTTGTGTGTCGGACACGCACTGCCAGATCTTTCCAGTCCCAGATGGTGATGTCTTTCTGCATGCCGGTGACCTCACGCACACCGTAAGCACACCCCTAATCTATTTGGTTCAATTTCATTTCAACGGTGAAGGGTTACTAACCCCGACAATCATTAGGGACGTTACAGTCACCTCCAGCCGACCATTGCGTGGATCAGGAGCCTACCTCACCAGCATAAGGTGCACGTATTATACAAGCCTCTACTTTAGTAGCCCGATCCTCATATTTGGAATCAGGATCATCGCCGGGAATCACGACTTGACCCTCGATTCAGATTGGTACATGGAGAACGGCCAGTGTTGGCACCATTCAGGTCTTGAGGTGGGCTAGGACCTAAATTCTTCTCTGTGCATCGTCTGATCCGTGTCGGATTAGGACGTCGACATGGTCCGGGGACTGTTGAAACCAGACGAATCGTTCACGTACCTCGAGTACAGCAGTACCAAGATCGGGGTGAACGGGAAGGACTGGAACGTGTACGGCAGCCCGGTAAGCCCGGGTCTCAGCTGTATGTGCAACGCGATGAACCGATCAATAGGGCCAGCCAGAGTTTGGCGATGGGGCTTTCAGTTACGACCGAGCCACTGAGGCACAAGGTAACTGCATCTATTTCCGTTCTCTAATCCTGTCTCACGTCCTTCCGCTTTTGTAGGGATAGTAGCTAGGATCCCAACAGATGCAGATATCATGTACGTATCAAAGTTGCACTAAATAATGTGCAGTTGTTGAAGCCATTCATAGCATGACGCACGGCCCACCTCACCGAATTCTGGATAGAACCAGCAGGGGTATACCCGCCGGCTGTGAGGCCCTGGCTCCAAGACTCGAGCAACTTCGCCCTGCACTCTGTGTGTTTGGCCATATTCATGAAGCACGTGGTGCTGTTATCAGGGAATGGGAGGACGACGGCAGTGGACGGAGAAAGAGGACGGTTTATGTAAATGCAGCTGTTCAAGCAGGCCAGCGCAATAGAGACAAAGAAGTTAGTCCCCGCTAGTCGTTTCTTAATATCGACGGGACGGCTGATCCTACTACCTCTAGTGCATGTTCGAAAGACCGGACGGGAGATATGAAAAGTACCTCCAGCCGATCATCGTCGATCTAAGGCACTGATGATATCCTTTCCTGTTGGGTTCTAGACCCAACCCCTTACAAAGAACGATGTGGATAGTCGGCCCTCACAAGCATAGAGTAAGCGGCCTGGTTCTGCACATTGTCTCTGCATACAAATGTCACGTCTTTATATCCACGATGATAGGGAGGTGATAAGGGGTGCCAGTATCACCCCGAACCTGAAATAGAATTAGAATGAAGCAACACGGGCGAGGTTGGACGTTGGAGGAGTATCACAAGGACGCACTGGCCTATGCTTCCCCTTCTTCGTGGCACAGTTGACGAATATCGTCTCTCGTCCATCATCATCCCACCGCAGTATTTGAGCGCCCCGAGCCTCATGGATATGCCCAAAGACATGAAGTCGTGGACGCACAGAACATATCCTTGACGCAAGGGCCGGACAGCCTGCAGACACACCTCGGTGCGTCTGGTCAAAGAGACCCTTTGGCGGTCCATGTGTTATGCTGGTTCGTCACTGTTATCAATAACCTGTTATCAAACACGAAGATCCATCGGTGACCTACAGAATATCAGTATCATCCGGCACATTGGCATAGATACCTATGAAAGGATGAAGACCCAGGCTGAGATGATGCGTAATACCAGCAGGAATAAAAGGACAGACTCGATGCATCTCCTTTACTGTAGTTGAACGCTCCACCTAACATAATAATTCAAAACTGAAAGTTTAAAACAACCTGTAGGGCGTACCACGAAATGCGGGCGTCCCCTGTATGGCTCGTCAGAGTGAATGATAACTCAGTAGCCGATATTAGGACATACGGGACTGCCGAAGACCTTCCACTTTCTTCCGTGCAGCTCGATTTCCGTTGCAGAATACTCTAAATATGTAAAATTTGATTGTCCATCCGATATAGGATGTAGAAGGTCTTGAATATTGCTCAAATCCTTTGCGGCTTAGTTGCATGCGGCGCATGGATGTGGATCGTGAGCAAAACGTACTTCGGGACTCTCGTGAACATTTGGCCATACTACTGCATAGCGCTTGCTGTCAAGAGTAAGCTGAGGGCCGATTAGGAGCATGTCGTGGATATGGTGTAGTCTGGGACTTTACATCGTGGTTTCCGCCGATGATTCTTAACCTGGTACTTGAGACTTGCTCGACTCTCAGTGGGATGACATACATACAGTTTATGGGCATGTGATGTCGACTTGATCCAATCTATGGTGTCTTGAGTTCTAAATAGGCGCCCTTTCAATTTACACTCTTGTCAGTCAGGGTTAGATTCGATACAGCCGTAGCTCGTACAGATCTTGTCATATCTCCAGCATGAATAAGGACGTCTCCAGGAGGAAGTGGGAAGATTGCGCAATGGCTATCAGATATGCAAATAAAACGCGTCCACTCGGACGCCGCGGGCTTCGAAGGGGGTTGCTGAGGATCGTAGGTGACGTGGATCACAGTATCCTCGGTTTGGATGACTTGATATGGCATGCTTTCGTCCATACTCATGCGTCGGAGGGTTGAAGCGAGTCGGATGGGCGTGGGAGATGAGTTGTGAGCTAATTGTAGTGTTCGTCCGTAAACCAAGACGCCACGCGGATATAACAGCCTCAGTGAAAGTAAGACAGGCCGCTCCAACCAATTAATCATAAATTGGGGGCTGTCCAAATGCTGGCCTGTGCCGGAGCATCAGTGTAGCATTGGAGAATGCGGATCATAACACCATATCGTGACGAAGACAACTTGGACCTGAGTTTACTCCGGCGTTGCGAAAATGTCGGAATGTTGGATATTTATTCAAACTCCAGCGACTCAAACGATGATTGGAAAATAGGGTGAAAAATGAAAAATGAGCAGTCGAGGGTTTAACTGGACCTATGTGACACATATTGCACGCCACTAAACGCTACCATAGTGCACCTTGCGCCTTGCTACGGCCGTTTTAAGAAGCAGTGAACGCAGATATTGTAGATCAACCCTACTTAGACGCAGATGTAGAATACTTCGAAGAGTTCAATGAGACGTTCTACTACAATTATACTCGCATTTCGCGCTTCAAGTTAGTTTGAATTCGGCGTGCGTGCCTCGATTCTGATCCACTAGTGTCCCTAACATCCAAATAAACGACCCTTGGTCTCAAACAAGGCGTCAGGGCATAGTATTGAATGGCAAGGTGAGCCGTATCGATGAGGGAGACGAAAGGGGCTTGTGAAGTGCGTGCACGTGCACCTCTCGAATTGTCTGTGGTGGAGTGTAGATGGAATAGTTATTGCTTTATCGTAAGTTATACATGAGGCACCCTTCCCAAAGTCTGAGCGTCTCATAAAACAAATTCAAGCCACTCTCCCGCTTTTGCACGGGAGATCTTGCGCGGTGGCTCAAACGGGGGGTGTTGGCGATCGATGGTGTGATCTGTGCACTGATGGTCGAGTATCACATGCAACGCGTCGGGTATTACACCTTTTCCCAAAAACCTTGAGACTGACCGAAATTTTTTTCGCCCGCGAACCTTATTTTGGTTTCCGCTCTGTAGATACGCACTCGCACGTTGTTTCTTAAATAAAATGACTTATTGAGTTGTGTAACGAACAGGAAAACCCCTGTGGTCAATGGGGGGAGGCAATTCGCAACTTGGTCACGTCAATGGTCTACCGCGCAATCTCGACCGACATCAAGGAGCGCCCAATCTTCTTCGTAGACCATCCAGAACTATGTGGCAATGGGCATATTGTACTTTAGTTTCGTCACTCTCTTCTCAAGACCGCTTTTGAGATGATTACCAGCCAGTATTTAGTTCACTGCCACACCGATCGCACTATCATGTATTATATATTTCCTGTCTCACATATGGTTACACACGTGTATTCTAGTCTATGTATAAAGTGCCCGGATCGCGCTAGGCCAGACCTCAGCAGATCTTGATCTCTCTGCTTGACACCATGCTTGACACCGTGCTTGACACCCTACCTGATACTTCGCCTGACACTGTGCTTGACGCTCTGCCCGAACCTAGATAGCCCGGTACGCGATGTACCCCGGCTTGGCCAGAACCCCGAACGTGACACGAGTGGACCTTCTTGCACGACGTTGGCTTCAATGGGAACGTTTGTGCTTCTTTAGACTCTTTCGGGGCTGTAGAACGTATCCGAGATAACGGAATTTAGCAAAGTGTAGGAGACATATATTGGGATACTCCATACCGATTTGCGGGGCCGCCCACCCTTATTTTGGGGTACAGGTGCAATGAAGAAGCTATTGACCTCGCTGCGAGAGGGATTTGTTAAGTCTGGGCGGTCATCCAAGCCTTCGTGCGATGGGGAGACACTGGCGACATCTCCCACCACAGAGCTATTGCCTGGAGTAGCCTTATGAGGCACCTTGAGCTTAATTTTGAGCTTTAGGCCTGGAGACGCGGGAGTTAGCAAGTGAAAATTGCTCGAGACGTCGCCCCCTCACCAGTTGCAGGTGGGTCGTTCCCCGTTGGAGTTTTCCCGGACACTTGAGGCTTATTAGTGTTGTAAAAAGTGTGATTTGAGCTCGGATTGAGAGAAGGGAGGAAGTGGGTTGGTCGAAAAAAAAAAAAAGCGCCTGTCTCAAGGTTTTTGGGAAAAGGTGTATAAGGTCTCGATCCTAGATGTTGTATCTTTACGTGCTTGTAGCGGGCCTCAACAAGCACGATGCTTTGCTCAGATTATTGCTCTCGCGGAAATCATATCAGGGCGGCCAAGAGCAGGTGAGGAGGGAAGAAAGAGGGGAATGCCAGTGGGACGTGGTAGACAAATCCCGGGTAGACGGTTGTTGCTACTGTTGAGAGCGTGGATTAGGTGGTGTTTACCCCCAATCTTGGATGCCCCCTCTGCCGCCGACGCGGCGATTCCCATATCGCTCGTTGGTACACTCCTATATGAACTACTGGAATGTATTATTGATCCCTTTGCATTCAGGACTATGCCACGGGTCTCATTCAGACGATCGGAACGGTACCTAAATGCGTGAGGCAAGCTGTGGAGCGAAGATTTGAAAAGGATCATGGATAATACAGAAGGTGCTTAACCCAGAGCACATGTGATGTACGACTGATATGGAAGTACAGGGTATGGACGGTCCTTGGCCGATGTACCCTCCTTGGCCGAAATCGTGATTCATAATCAGTAGATGTAGTTAAAATTCCGTATTAAATAATATAATACCCCATAATATACATTCATCTTTGTGAAATTTTTAATAGGGATTGCTTCAACCGTTCCTCAAGTAGACTATGATGAATACTTGTACTTGCTATAGCATTTCATTGGTGAGTAGTAAAATTCATATTAATTCACTAAACATACACTAGACATATAGTGAAAGTGCTGTAAACAATTGGTATTATGAAAAAATTCTTTCATGTACAGG
>Ga0307515_10000649_pt1 | contig 80331 bp, 67 predicted proteins | sample 17_EM_MG_FD_194513 | JGI IMG/M metagenome (GOLD analysis project Ga0307515, IMG submission 194513) | Populus trichocarpa ectomycorrhiza microbial communities from riparian zone in the Pacific Northwest, United States - 17_EM | ecosystem: Host-associated > Plants > Roots > Unclassified | place...
GTTGCGAATGTCTATGAGGAGAAGAGGGAGTACTACGAAGAGAAAGTAAAGGAGATGAATGAAGAGGGCCGCGTAGGCACTATGGAGAGCCTCAAAAGAGCGCAAACGAAGGGAGTGAAGCTTTTGCAAAAAACAGCAAGTCTCTTGATACTCAAATATGAACATATACAGTACTGACCAAGCAGGTGGCATACCTTGGGAACCACGGCATACATACAGTCCTGCTTGTTATACCGACCATGATTCCGGCACGAGCTCTGAACAGTGCCGGCTATAGAGCAGCCTACTATAAGCTCATCCTCGACAGTGGAAGAAGTCTTGAACAGTTTCAAACTATGTGTGACGGCTCGGATTTACACCAGCAAGCATGCAAACTGCTCTCGGTACCTAAGATATTTGAAGGAACAGCAGCGAGAGATAAACTCAGGACGTTAGTTTCTTCTGCAATTCTTGCAATCATCCGTAAGTAGCCCATAATGACGTGGCTGAAATTACACTGATTCACACCGCAATGTACAGATGCGAAGACCCCAAATGGTATAGAGCAATTTCAGAAGCTTCCCCGTCACAGGCTGCAGAGCATTCTGACTGCTAGGGAGCCCAAATGGTGTGCACCCGAGCATTGGAGTGCCGAGTTCGGTGGTACTCAGGAGAGAATCTACAACACCATTCTCTCTACTCGGCTGAAAAAGCTTGAAATCACATACGATGCCGTGAAAGGTGAACCGAAGGAGTTGAAGCTGGTCCGTTTATGATATTCATGCAAAGAAGATATCATAGAATACAGTTTACATTAGGTAAACTACCACCGCATTACAATAAAGCGCAACCATTTTTAAATGATGGTGCTTACTTACTTATATAGAATTGAATGGTACTGCTTGGTATCCGAATCAACGAGTGATAATAACTGGACATGCAACAATTCTTAACTACAATGCAGTACTGCTTCATACTCGCAAGTATTATCGTACACTCGAAATTTAGTCACATTACTGTGGACTCCGAGATTTCAATTGGGATCAACCAATACTCATTGGTATAGTTCAGTATAATCAAGTACTAAATGCATCATACTAAATGCGTTGAACTATGTTCAGCCTCAACCAAGAAAGATTGAACTATAGTTACTTGCAAGTAAATAAGTAAAGACTACGGGGTGAAATAGCCCGTTGGTGTCTGTAGGGCATCAGTTTAGGGTCCCGCAGAGCCTCATACGCAGGCTAACGTCCATCTCACGTTCACCACCTCGACACCTCAGTTCCATATTCACCCCACCATATCGACACCTACCGCACCATTTCATTTACACTTTGCATCTGTTATTGCAGGTGACACTGTTGCCGATCTATGCCTAATTGCCATACGCTCGACGTTCTCATACTCAGATATCATGGCTAGGAAGCCCAAAACAGCTGTTTTTGAGACGGTTGCATTGGGCGGATATGGTGGCTCAAAGGCGTAGACGATGAATATACGGAAAGGAGAGAGGAGGATCCAACCTCAAGCTCCGAATCTGATTGGAAGAGGAAGAAATGGCCCCACATCAGGAGACCAAAACCGTTTCCTACCCCTTCAGCTTGACTACGAGTAAGAGCAGCTTGGTAACCAGCCGGATGATGAACCGTATATTCGAAACGACGGTATACATTGGGTTGACGAGATTATCGGCACTACAATCAGTCAGAGGAGGTTGTGGCTCAGCGAGAGGGAAAAGCTTGCACAAAACTGGCGAGAAGTTGAAAAGATTTTGTTGGAGGCTATCTGGGGCAGGTCGGAGAGGGCCTGCCAATGCTTCCGTCGAGATGTCGTCAACGTTAGGCACATCACCATGGAGAGCTATACTTGGAGAGACTTTCCGTATTGCCAGTGCGCAACTTTAGCAAGCCACCTCATATCCTCCGGATTCTTCCCGTCGAGCCCAGGAAAGCCTCGTACTGTGTTCTCACTCAAACTACTTCGCACTCTACATGAACTGTGTACCAGGGGTTCTATCTCCAAAGAGGTTTGGGCTGGAGGCCTTCGAGCAGCTTTTGAAGCAGATAACAAGATGGTTCTGCCAGACTTTTCATGCCCGGTATGCCCAGATATTGCCTAATACTCTTCAATACTGATATATACGGTTATTCAGCTTCGAGACACCTACCATCATTGGGTTGCCACGAATTATCAGGTCGATACAATGATAGCATCAGCAATCGAGGAAGCTGACCAAGGGACTCCGTGGAAGGAGGAACAACTTGTGAATGTGTGTCCACCCTGCTTTAACTTCTCCGATGAGGATGAAGATGGTACCATACGGATAACAATTGACGGGAATATGCAGCATGCACGACTGAAGAGGCATACACTGTGGGACTTTGAGATCTTCGATCCAAAACTCTTCATCGACTATGGCAGGAAGAAGTTCGATTTGGCAACGAGCGCCAACGACGAGGTCAACACCATCATCCCCTCAAACGCCTGCGGGCACAAATTTAAGGCCACCGACGGATGGAATGGACCCGAAACCAATACCACTACAAAGAAAGTATTAGACGAGAGTGGCGTTGTTGGGATTACATGCTTCCATGGCGTAAATTTGACATCTCTGAATATCTACGGTGGTGGTGAGCGGCAAACCACGTTATCAGACTGATAGAAGATGTGTTGCATGAGGTTCCCCACTTCGCCGAGCTGAAGTTGTGTTATGACGTTGCTTGTGTCTTTTAGAGTGCTCTGTACCGCTACAATCCGGACCGGATGGAAGTAGTTGAAGCACGAATTGGGAGGTTTCATATATATGGGCATGAGTACCGTTGCCATGTCTTGTACAACCTTCTTCACTCAGCAAATTACGGTCTCATGGTCGGTGAAGAGCCCGAGCATCTGTGATATATGATGCAACATCTCATCCGGTCGGGAAGAGTTTCATCAAGTTCGCGCCGAACGCAGAAGATAGACTCTTTTGGTAGGTACTGGCCAATATAACTAGATTTATTACAACGCTAATGGAATCCTCTTACAGGGCTGTACAATGCTCAACGTTCTGGAGAAGACATGGGCAATAACCTTGAATGCCGCTGGACACAGATGGTTGAAATGGCAAAAGAAGTAAAGGAAACTCTTGCACAGATAACTACCATGGTGGTAGCAGAGTGAATTGATAGATCAGGGCGCGTGCATCCACGGAGCAGGATTACATTAGATTTCCTGGTGGAGCGATCAGAAGATCAAGTCAGGTACCATACTCAATACCGGTGAGTACTAGAATATACCACGCAAGATCGATAATTACTGATCTACTACAGGGTGCCTCAAAAATCCAATAATGATGCGATCTTGGAGCTTCTACTGGAGGAAGAACGGTTACGAAGACGAGATCCGAGGGTGACGAGACTCCTCACATTGACCGCCTCGACACGCGAAGAGTGGAGAAGGAATGGCGAGCTCTTCTTGGGCCAACAACGTGCTCATGCATTGAAACAGCTTCGTGACCTACAGGCAGAGCTCATCAAGATCGTGACAGAGTGGCTAGTAGAAGTTGACGTGCTTCACAAGCGAGTCAGAGGCCACAAGAAGGCAAAGAAGATCATTGCGAAGATTAATGGAAGATGGAAGCAGCTTGACAACTTGGTGAAGAAATTCAACGCTGAGATTCGCAAAGTTGGCGATGCGAACTTGAGGCAATTATCAGCAAACGATATCCGAGAGAATGGTATGGAAAACAATGAGATATGGGATATCGAAAGGCTTATGTCAAATTCTCATTTGGTGGTATACCAGTATGTAAGGGATGGTATACGGTGGTACTTTGTTCAACATCAGGTTGTCGAGGAGAGAAGGATGCTGCAATTGCATGCCCAAAGGCTGATTAAATAGCTCCAACATCAACGAATTGTGCTTCTCAACCTCCTCCACCGCGAAATGAGGATGGATAGCCATCATCTTAAAGAGCTCCTCCTTCATCGCTTCCGAATTATACGCTCTCTGTTTGCTATAAAGCACGACTCCGTATTTCCGCTCGATCAATGGAGAAGCCTCGAAGGTATTCCACCGCCATACAATCAATTATGCAAGTACTAACCTACCGGAGGACTCAGGTTACGAATCTTAGATGCCATGCAGAGTGTTGCGCGACCGGATGATATTGATGCCGTCGATGGTGGTTTGGCAGATGACAGAGACGGTGAAAGTGACTATGGCCAGATAGGTGAAGAGCTGGCAGCAAAAATCATGGAAGATCTAGAGCGTGAATGGGCAGTGGCGTTAAATCACGAAGAGGGCAATGGCATCGAGAAGGAGGAGGAGGAGGAGGAGGAGGAGGAGGAGGAGGAGGAGGAGGAGGAAGAGGAACACAAGAGAATGGATCTTGAAAAATAGATCGGATGGACAAGACACATGGGAACGAATGACGTATAACCTTGTCAGTTGTTAGGCATATACCAATATGTGATGGTAGTGGCCGATAACCTCCAATACCAGTATAGAATGGGCACGCAGCTGTCACTCGTCGCGAAGATGGCAAAATCACACGGCTGTCACGGCGTGAAAACGCTGTCTCAAAGACTATCACTAGCTCGCTGCGTACACTCTAATTCCCTGCATGAAACCTACACATTCTCTGCTGAGCACTATTTTTGAGGTTAATAGCTCTCAGACCATGTCAAACCTCTGTTGAGAGTTTGACCGATTTCGACCGAATTCAAGGCTTGGTGAAAATCGCGGTAAATGTACCCAGAGAATGGCAGCATAGACTATAGGTGCAATAAAACCTAGTTCAACTCCCGGATATTAAAAACAGTCTAGTCCAGAGGGTTGGACACGAATTGTAGACTATTCATCGACTAAGTCTATATTCCGTGCGTGATTGTATATATTTTTGTTGCTATGCCTTCAAAGTTTGAAATGGAGGCTTCGAACTGTTCTTCAATGAACATATAAGCTTGACGCGAGTATATGGGTTACATATTATAGCTTTGCATGCCACCTGCAAGTGGTAGTTGACCTAAACAGAGAGAGTTGCATACTTGAACATATTACCTGAAGATTCCAGCTTCTCAAAGGAGTTCTACTGATAGCATTGTTCCAACACGGCTTGTACGCCTCCATGAATCCATGGGACTACGAGTAAACCCTGTGAGAGGGCCTGAATTGGAGGCTGTGCATCACCGACAATTTGCCTGCGCCTTCATGTGATTGGTCAAAAATGGTTAAATCTTTTCCAGCAGCGGTAGCTTTCGTCTGTGAGTACTTCCTGAAGGAGTCAGGTAGTCACGGGGAATGAGTATTATATGGCTCGTGAGTCTGGAACAGAATTGAGAGATTGTACCACAGAGAGGCAGTAGCTAGGTCGTCTGATGACGGGATGTGCAGGTTATACTCTAGGAAAGGGGGGCCAATTAAGTTTCAAAGAAAATGGGGAGAAGGAGAAAGGGATGGTTCATTTGACCGAGAGGAGGGTTTGGCGGACATGTCAGGTTCACACCGTGGAGTATCGGGGACAGATGGATTTTTGTCATACTCTAATTAGAGTAAATACAATATGAATTAACAACGAGGCAGTAGGTGGTACTGACAAATACTAGCCGGTATCCGCTTGTATTTTACAGTATCCACCAGCTTTTTCTTTTTTGCACTGATTTGTCGATTTCTAGCTCTCCAATACAAAAACATACTGAACAGTAATGGCAGTTACTCCACATATAATTTCCAAAGTAGTATTATGGTATATGGCTCGCTAAGAATACACAAACTCCCAGCGTGCTTAGAATACAGGTGGTAAATCCTCGCATAAATCCCTATCAAAGAGCCCAGTAAAGCCCCAGCTTGCTACCCAAGTTCTTCCTCTCACATCTGAGGCGAGGGTGCTGCTGAGTGTTCTCAGACCTTCTCTTTGCCTTTTCCTTGCGTTCCTCCCAGAGCTCCTTCTTCTTTTCCAACTTTTTCTTCCACTCTTCCAACTGATGTACTGGCGAGTCATTTGCGTCCGGGAGTATCGCATTGCACCCTTTCTGCTTAGGGAACGTACTTTGGTATGCAGCCGACATCTAGAAAGCAATTAACATGTATCGGGTAGAGAGCAGTATAGATTCATCCTAATTCAAAAATTCCTTCAGTACCGAGACTTTGAAACGCTCGAGTGGGCTCCAAAATCTCGGCATCAACTCCATCAATGGCATCCCTGCCATTCTGAATTCCATCGCGTATGTTGAAGCTTGCGTCTCTGCCTTGATTGCCGTTGCCAAAATCAATTCTCGCATCGTCGTCATGATGCCCGTTGTCGATATCGAAGCTCACATCCCTGCTTTAAATCCCATTGCCGATATCGAAGCTCGCATCATCGTCTTGATTCCCGTTGCAAACATCAAAGCTCACACCTTCATATTGACACCCATTGCTGGTATCAGGCTTTGTACTTGGTAGACGATTTTCGGAGTGTCGTGACTGGAATCGAGGTGGGCCCATCGGAGCCTGAGAGAGATGTGATGGGAGCTTAGAACGGGAGTAGGATGATAAGCTGTTACCGATGGGGGATGACCTGAAGGTTTTCCGGAACATGAACTCGTGCATCAAGCCATGAATGCGTACTGGTGCGCCATTAAGTTCACAAAAAGTTAATATCTCACGTACCTGTATGGTATCCCTTGGCACAACCTTCAACTTCTCGTAAGCATCCCAAACATCATCTTCCATGTATCCACCACGCGACTCGATAATTGTTGCGGCAAGCTTGTCGATGTACTTGGCCATGCAGGGTGGCTGGGGTTGCTGTAAGATCTCGGCCACCAACTGCTTGGAGCTGGTAAGGCTCATCCTGTTGTTCTTGTCGTTAGTCACAGGCTGGTCGGTGGTGGTTCAACGGGTTCTGATGTCAATTGACGATGCTTGGCATGCTAACCTGGCACGATGCTTGGCATGCTAACCCGGCAGCACCATTTACAGCTTGCGCTACCGAACTTTCTCCTGCATATCCGCCTCGCTACTGAACTTTCAAAGACGATCATAGAATCAGAACCGGTATGCCAAAAGTACAAGTACATTGCTACCTGCAGATACTGACTAGTACTGATCGCTACTGATAAATACTGAATAGACCGTGCACTCTGTTGCACAGAACCCTACCGAGACCCTCAGCAAGGCTGCAAAAATACTTCGCGACAAGACTAGATCTCACATCCTTACTACTATGGCTAATGAGGGAACCGAAGTCGACCCCGCCGAGGTTGACAGACGTATCCACATCGAAGAGTTGAGTGGAAAGATTTGAATAACTTCTACTACTTTCAATGTCCTTATACTTACAAAGAAACAGAACTATGTGATCGGCAAAGAAGAAGTCGAGAACATCATTGAGTACATTCGGGATAAAGGACTTCATGGTATGAAGAACAAGCGACTCTTAGAGGGGCTCTACCTCGCCTGTAAACTTCCGGAGAGTTCGATTGCTTGCCGCCAGAAGCTCAATGTCAGTCTTCTTTCGTTCATGCATTAGTGGCAGAACTAACCACGATGGATTTCAATAGACAAAGATCAGCAATACCATGCGAACACGCCGCGAGGTCTTGGAGATGATCCAGGATGAGAATGCTGAGACTGAGATGGTTGCCAAGCGTGTCAAGTGCATTGTTCATTGCTTTCTTGAACCGAATGTCGATGAGGGTATCACTGCTCTGGAGGCGATGGGAATCTCTGTAGATAAGGAGAGTGTTGCTTAAGTGGAACGGTCTCTTAGGGAACAGAAAATGTCGAGGTTTGGTGGGATAATTGGCACTATTCTACCATATAAGCACTTGTAATCTACAGTTCTGTTGCTACTCTCGATACAAGCAATTAGGTCAATGAGTACTAACTAGTATTGGCTGGTATACTTTGGTATTATTCACTACGCTTCCCTATGATACGCAAACAAATCAAGTTAGTTCGAGCTTAGTGTGACAGTATTGAGTAGTACTTGTAAGTACTGACTGGTATTCTTTTGTATCGCTTTGTCAGCTGAAAGAATTATCAACACGCTTGGTTACACTTCAATACAAATCAATACTTCTCAGTACCTGTCAGTATACAATAGTACCATTTTGCACAAGATGTTTTTCGTCGTCTCTACCACACTATGCCCAAATTCCCCCCTATTTCTCCACCTTCCTTTTCGACTTCTTTACCAGCCTCGTTGTTGGGTTTTTTGGCTGTACGACCTAATCGCCATCGATATCACCATCGCCATCGCCATTCACATTATCATCGCCATTTTCGTCACTATACTTACCACTGCTATTGCTGTCATCATTCTTTACCTACCTACCACCTTCCACCTTTTGCCTTTGCCTTTCTTCGTATTTGCCTTTGTAAAGGCCTTGTTTACAAGCGTTTCTGCCTCGCAGGCGCGGCTGCAGAACTCCGTATAATCCTCCGCTAGTCTCCTGTCAACCACGTCTAAAGGGTCTCCCAGTTGTATACAATAGAAACGCTCTTAGATTTGTTTTCAAGCTATCAACTTCAACGCTGCTAAGCAGACAGCTACCCGATGACGAGAAGTAGATGAAGGAATAGGTACAGAGATTCACAAAATTCACTTTGTGACGGGCAACACCATTACCTTATGCTAATACGGCTCAGTCCCTACTATTCGTGAAGATAGAAGGAATCATACCAAAGTCTTTGCCAGATATCGTAAATCATGATCTATGATACCATCTCCAGGTTGCTCGCCGGCTGAGATGCATTCCTCTAAAGCCTCCCTCAGCTCATCTACCTTCTTGGAAATCCCTGCAGTTGCTGCAATCTTCTTCAGTAGACGTGAACGGCTCTTGTACTGCTTCTGCTCGTTGGCCATGCATTGCTAGGGGAAGTAATTACTTCAATACCAGAGATTCCCGTTTAGTACTTGCTGATACTGACCTTTACTTGGTCAATTGTAAGGTTAGTCAGCCGACTGACGGTCTGAATATCTTCTGCGTTTCCCTTGGCGTAAACCATGCCGTTGTTGAAGTACTCGCGCTGATACTGGATTAAATCACCTTATCAGAGCCTTGAAGCCAGTTGGGGCAAGTACTTACGACTATTGACCATGTCAAAGAGAAGTGGTTTGTAGTACCAGCTCGTGACTTTTTGCATCGATGCGTAGCAGGAGGGCTGCTTGTGGCAGCAAGACAGTCATCACTCCCATGGGCGTCTCCGTCAACACTCCGAGACTCCACATTACCTCCATAGCTGGCCACATGGTCAATCTCATTTGCGCGTTCATCGACTTGCGAATCAACATGCCTCTTGATGGCTTCACTATCCGCCTCATCAGCGGGTTCGTCCCCCACCTCACGAGTATCCACCTCATTATCCTCGTCGGCCTCCTCACTGTGCAGTGGACCACTAACAGCCCTTGACAAACACCAGTCGATCACAGTCGGAAGCTCGAGGATGTGTGCATTGCCATCTTGTCGATGAAGCAGTTTGGAGAGGATAAACGAGCTAAAGAAGGCGGATAGGAACGGCCAGGTTTACACGGCGGAGAGCTTGGTGGTGTATGCATCGTGGGAGAGATTCTGTGAAGTGTGGTGAGGTCAAAATGTGAGCAAGCCGGGGTGAGAGGTGTAGGTTGTAGTAGATGTAGCTAAGTACTTACAAAATTTGACGTCACTCGAGTGATGGTGTAGGGTATTGTAGAACTCGGCAAGGCTACATCAGTTGTTGATGGTTACACGCAGGAAACGGCTGAAAGTAATTGTCAATGAAGAAATAGCGCTATGAGAGACAGCAAAAACGGATCCTGAATACAGCACGCTTGAGTCATTAGGCAATACTGGTAGATACTGACAAGTGAAGCACTGTATAAATCCAAATATTACAACTCAATAACATTGCCGAGGTTGAGTTGAAGAAGTATATGTTAGTACTGACCACTACTACCTAGTGGACTCGCTCTTCCCTTCGTATGTGCTTTATTCACTCATATACTGAAAATTATCCAACGCTAGAACAGTCATGAAAAACAAAACACCAGAACAAAAACAGTAAACGAGGCGTAAACAGAGGTGCCGCCACTCCACCTGGACTCTCCCATTCTTGGCCGGAAGCCATTTCACTAGGTGTAGAGTCGAAAAACATACAGAGCTTCCCTCGGTATATGTAGGGATGCGTGTGGGCGCGTTTTTCGAAGCTGAATGCGCTGCTTTGCCTTAATCACTGCCGCCCCACTCATCTTGTATACCTCTTCCCTCGCTCCTTGCCTCCTTACTTCCAATGATTCCACCAGTCCGGACGATCCCAGTCCCAGATAGGGCTCAGTCCAGTCCAGTCCAACCGGATGGCCAGACTGGACTGGACCGCACACAGCTAGTCTTGGACTGGACGGGCTCAGTCTGGACCGGTCCATGCAGGTGACGTGGCGGGAAAATCCGTTTCTCACCACCACGACTACTCAGTTTGGCAGGGCGTATGGAGATACAGGGATCGCGGAGATCGACTGAGCGACGGGGAGTTTTGCTAGAGGCAAACGTTCATGACTGCTCTTTTAGACTTTACACTACTCTTCCATTCCCTACGCATCTTGGACCTTTAGACCTGTACCTAGTTATCTCACCATAGCCAATACACACAGTTCTCCCCTTCACAATCGCAACAGGGAGTATATATTTGGAAGACCCCAGGGTAGATAGACCTCATCTCATCAAACAACGAAATACACACTGTATCTTTCACAGCTCTTGGTCCCACGCACTCTTGCCTAGCTTTCATAGATCCACGCAATTTGTGTGGTTCCTCAAGCACTCTTGCCGACCCTTCATAGATCCACGCAATTTACGTGCTTCCTCAAAGCCTGGTAGTCTATCACATCCTCTCAACCTCTTCCTATGCTCCTCGAGCCTGATCCGCTCTTTCTCACGAACATGACACCTCTTGCATGACACAATTCAGTGACGCAGTGTATGACTGAGTCCCAGTGACATCGGGCTAATTCCATCCGAGTGGACTGTTCCAGTCCCAGTCCGTACCAGTCCAGTGGAAATTTGGACTCGTCCGATCCTGGTCCAAAAATCTCTTGGACTGGACTGGACTAAACCCGGACTGGTGAAATCAATGCTTACTTCATTCCCATCCTTAGGCTCTGGCGCCAAAACCTCCAGCTCGTGCTCAGGCTCCAGCCCAGGCTCAAGCTCCAAGCTGTGGATCAAGCTCTGGCTCTAGCTATAGCTCATACTCTTGCTCGTTCTCATATATTGTGTCTCTCACTCCAGTGTAGGCCCGTGCTTTTGCTCATGCTTAAACTATAGCTCAAGCTCAAGGTTTCGGCCCCCATCTTCCGTCCCTTCCATCGGCCAAAATGCTCGCCCCTGCCAGCCGATGGTCAATGAGGCTCGCCCCTATTAGGCATCGCTCAAATCCCACCCTCCAATTCTCTTCCACTTGCCCTCAGTCAAGTTGGACAATGCTGTAACGGTGAGTATTGAATATGTACAACAGCCTGCGGTGAAAAGTTCGGTTAAGACGTTTGAAATCCCGATATTTACAATACAGCCAAGCAGGGAGTAGTATTGGAACGTACTGACACTGCAGAATGCACTTGTAGTAGTTGGCAAAAGACAGCGCACCAAGATATACTGACAAGCAGTATAAATGAGTATAGTGCAGTACTGTGCGGTAACATGAAGTATGGGAAAAGTTTTATTTGTTCTGGCCGAAAGGCTGAGAATAAATCGAATGAACCCAGTCGATATATTGATATTGGACGATACACGCCAATACTGGACAGTAAAGGGCGCTACAAAAGCAATCAATGCGATAAACAACATATGAAGTCGGGCGTGAACGCAATGAAGGGTTATATACGGCGCTGTACTGATTTGTACTAAACAGTAATGAGCAGTATGAATATAAACCCAAGTACTTTCTGCGATAGACTCTGTACTTGTGCGAAATGAACTCAACACAAGATCAGATACTAATCAGTACGGATGAATACAAGACGATAACAGGTGGTATACTCTAGTTGGAATATTACAAGTGATAGACGATGGACTATTCCGCGAAATGAACATGGCTCAGCCACAGATACAAGCTAGTACATACCAATACTATGCAGTACAAGTTTATACTGAACGTCGTGAGAGTAACATTGGAATGGTGTCGAATGGAAACATATATGGCCCCATACAGGTCAGTACTGACGCATATTTGAAAATACTGACAGAACGAGAGATAAATCGCGAGAGTTCTAAAATGCGTGGGGATAGGGATACTCTTGGCTGTCGCACCAGAAAATGATAGGCGTACAATACTAACAAATACTGATAAGTATGGCTTAGTATTGAACGGTCGCAGTCTCTGCGCGGGGTCAGTCATTACAAAGTTATTACTAGCTAGCAAGCGGGCAGCTGCCCACAACTTTTAGACCATGTTCTATCGAGCCATTTACCAATGCAAAGGACCATATGAGGTCATAAAATTGCCTACCATAGTTGATATATTCTCTATCATACTACACAGTGTCCGAGTGAACGCTAATTTTTCCCTTGGCCAAGATGTTATCGGCTGGAGGCAGTCAAAAACCACAGGCGAGACCCTTAGCGAAAAAGTCGTTTTAAGGCGGTTCGCTCGAGCCAACAAAGGCATTGTGGTAGGCCCTGATCCAGAATGGGATCACGCGAACACAGAAGACAACTCCGAAATGAAGAACGAGGTGGAGGAAAGGAAAGTACACAGAATGGCCAAGGTTCATGACGATTTGGAGATGTGGCAGGGCAGCCAAAACCTATGTGTTACACAGAAGGAATCTCGCACTCAAAACAGGCAGATGACCGCCGTGGGATACATTTCGGACACCGAAGAGCTCATCAAAGCATCCTGCTCACTCTTTCAACATGATGGTGTGGCTGCATTCATATTGTCACAAAGATCTCCTTTACCACCACCATTGTCTGCAAAGGACCTTCCTGGAGGACAAACTCAAATCTTAAATGTATGCCGAATCCGGAAAATCAACCATCATCCAGTGGAATGTGACGAGGGTAGCGCATCTGGAACCATTTCGGACACTGAAGATTGTCTTAACTGGAATCGGGACTTAGATAATCCAGATGACATTGAAGATGATTGCGTGGCGCACATTGAATCTGATCTGGACGAAGACAATAGCAACAAGGATCCGGACTGCCCAGTGCCGCGGGATGTGAGCGCCGCGCCAAATGTTCCCCGATGGATTCAGCCTACAGGGAAGTCATCAAGAAATGCCGAAACGGTGTTGGTGACAGTCAAAGGAATAGAAATGAGATGGAACAAGGGAGTGAACACAAAGTAGAACAGAATGCGTCAATGTTTCAACAGCTTCTTTATGTATCTTGACTGAGTGTTTTTGTTAGAAATATATTATGGGCGAATGGTGAGCAGAAGTGTGTAAATATCGGTTGATAAACAGATGTATAGCAGGCGCAACGAACATTTTGGCAAGACACCCAATTTTCAGTGCTGTGTAAGCGAACAGTGCTAGAATGTTACTGCGCTCGGCTTTGCCACAGGGTGAAGTCTTAATCTGGCAGAAAGACTTCCAAAAAGTTCAAATCATAATAAAACCTACTGTCGATGGCAGCAGATGTGGAATGGACAATACAGTAAAATGAGCATCAACAGAGTGTCAACGATTTGGGCTTATGTAAGTAAGGTAACTAAACAGTGCTTTGATCGCAATTACGCATAATCGATGTATTGGCACCTTTGATTGGCACAAGAGACGGCAACAGGGTTATCGCCACATTCTGAAATTGAGCGTCAACAGAGCGTCATTGATTTTTAGCTTTGCATCTTGGCTAATTTATGTTCCGATTGGTTGCATTCATCCATTTATCAAATATTGGCAGCCTTTACTGGCAAAAACTACAGCAAACTGCTCCCTGCCACATCTTGAAAATGAGCGTCAACGGAGCGTCAACAGTTTGAGTTGTTGTATATGTAGTGATCAAGTCATTGTGCTAATCTTCGTGTTCATAAAGTAATTATTCACTGCCCTTATTGCCAACAATATAATTGACGAAAGGTAAAATACCAATTCCAAATTAATCTATATTGTAAGCTGCAAAGCATACAAAAACACATTATTGGTTGTGGAAAACGCAATTTTGATAAGATACAATTAACAAACTCCAAAGACAAGTGCCATATTTGAATCTATATATGAACCCACTGGGCAACCCACTGACAACATGCCCATTTCAAACAGAATGGGAGTTTACCTTTGAACCGTACCCGACTTAACGATTCAGGTTTATTTAGAACCCAGACCGCCATTCTAGCAACGGTTCAGTTTGAACCCGGACCGAGACCCGACCTGACGGTCCTGCACCATTGCTAATACTAGCTGCTAGGGATTGTCTACGGATTGTCAATGGAGTGTCAACAAAGATTTATCTTGCAACTAGCATAATCCACAGGGCGTGCATAGGCATTAACACTTAATGACAACATTTCCCGCCTGTATGAACCCAACTGCTAGCAAAAACTTCACCACTGCCTCTGAAAAGTAGTGTTAGCAATGGGTCCAAATTGCCAAGTCGGTTCCGGGTCCAGTTCCACCCGAAACCGCAGTGTGGCAACAGGTCTTACCATACAAAATACCCAGACTGTTGGAAATCAGCTGGTGTTACCACCAATAACCCGGCATTTCAAGGTTACAATTTTCGCTCCAATTAAGTATTTGAATTCTAATCGTATCACCACATGAATAATACGTTCATGGTCCAGTTTCCGTCGCTCTTTCACCTCACTCAGTCAGATTTGCGATCTGACCAGTATTCATGGAGTTGCCATCGACAATCCCCCACATTTGCTTAAAATCTGCCATTATGTCACAACCACTCAACCAATATCAGTCGGATTGCAAATTTGAATGCAGAAGATGAAAGAGCGGCTAAAGCTGAACAATTTATATATTGACTATGTCATAATACAATCAAAACTCAAATACTTAATTGGAGCCAAAGCTGCGGGAACCTTATATTTGAAACCACGGTCCGGTTTCAACCTGGCCAAATGCCCACGGTTCTATCTCAGGTCAGAGTAACAGTCCCACCATGACGAAGCCGGTCGGGTTTTTGGACAAGTCTCATACTGAACTTGACTGAACTGCCAATCAAAACCCAGACAGCTGGTTGGTTACCAAGACCCATCGCTAACACTACCTATAAGTAAGTGTCAGCAGAGCATCCAGAGTTTCTGTGGGGCTCTGTAAGCATTTACAGCAATGAACCGCCTTGTATTGTTCCTAAATGGAGTTGTTAATTGTCAGTCTTTTCAATATATCCTTGTATACAACTTCACAACTAGCATGCACTGTCTCACAGGTCTTACTTTTGTCTTGCTTATAGCTCTAGAGACAATATTTCAGCACTAGCATTGTACTTAACAAAAATGTAGCATTTGACAGTCTCTCAACTCAAATTATGTACCTTTCAAATTCCTACCATCATGTCAGAGTCCCAATCTTTGAATACCTCATTGTAAGTGGTTATGATATCATACAAAAATGAACATATCTTTATTCGTGATTTGAGCAACCTGACTGTACAAATCTGATTTGATGGTTGTTGAGCTTCTATGAATGTGGGCTCAGAGCGTCATATTGCTTGAAATGATTCAAACCTTGCGTCTTCATGCCGTTTCTATTTGGAAATCGTGATTGAGAATTCCGGCCATCCTGGAATTATATGTATCATTTGTTATCACGGGCTTAGGCATCCATCACAACATGGGGCCAGCTGTATGGGCCTTTGCTTGCTGGTAAAAGCACATATTGCAAAGTTAAATGAAGTAAAAGAGTCAGAAGTTTCTGAATTGACAAGTACAACTGTTGATGAAATAGCTTTGGCCATACTGAAGAGACGAGGCAGTCGAGAAATTACAACTGTAAGTTCGCAATGAAAATTCATATTTGACAGTTAGATCTTATCTATATTATTACAATGGTCAGAGAAAACGCTACAAAGTGGCCTCAAAGGACTTCCTAACTGCTGAATTCCACCAAGACATCTGCAATTGCTACCTCATGCTAGGATATGCTTCAGCTCATATTCCAGGGAACACTCTATTAAACTTAGCACATTGACGGTTGTACAATGTATGACCCACCGGGCTGGTGCTTCTGGCCGTCAGAAGTTTTAGAAACCTTGACCGGAGGGAATACTCACTGACAGTGGATGCAATTAAGAAGATATTGCCGTTAACAAATAATGTTAGCTTCCCTTTAAACGGTTGGACATCAATCAATTAACTTGCCATAACGTCAGTCACAGTTGAATATATGGATGGAAATTGGGTGTTGTGAGAAGTACAACTCAGTTTCGATGAAGTGTAGATCCAGTTGCTTTCCAATTTAGAATGCTAATCAAGAATATTAGGTCAAGAGTCATCATACTGGAAGAAGGCTAGCCATACAATTGAAGGAAGTTTTTGTTTGTTTTGATCTTACAGATGGCCATTTGCTTGATATTACAACTGATAATACTTCTGCCAATTACTTGATCATGCGGGAACTACAATCAACCCTTGAGGCTGCCAGAATCAAGTGGCCCACGATGAGAAATGGCATACCGTGCATGCACATGTCATTCAGGTTGCTTTGGGTGCGTTCATGAGTAGTCTCAGTGTAAAGGATGCACCAAGTGTTGGGGGTGCCCATGAGCATCAGCTACAATTCAAGTTTCCGTCAGAAACACCAGGGTGTTCTGAACGGCTTTCACCGCTCTGACAGAACCTCGTAAACTCTGATGTAGAATTACATGCTTCCCATTGCCCAGGCGACGGGTCACATTGCATAGCATCAGCAAAATGTATTTCTGTTACTGGAAGCCTGCACAGCGCCGGCAACATGTCTTAGAGCACCTTGAATCACAGTACAGCAGTCAGGGAAAAGCAACATCTTCTTTGGGTACGATGCTGGTGTGACACGAAATCATAGCTACTACTAATGGTTCAATGATTTTTGAAACTCATATATTCGGTTTGTGTTCTTATATATGTATCTATGTTTCTGGATTGCTATACATCTACCATCCGCAACAACCGTAGTTACCGTCTGAAACACCTGGGTGTTCCGGACGGCTCTGACGTCTCTGGCGGAATCTGGTACCCTCCAAAGGAGAAACAGACGCGACCTCCTTTGCGGCGTCTATTATACCATGCCTCTGAATCATGCGACGCATCACGTTGTATATTCCGCTCGCCGCTCCGGCATCAGGCTTTCTTTACTCTGCATCCTGAAAGTGGTGACGTATATGCACAAGCAGAACAACATGTATGTTACACTCTCCGCAGGGGTTTCAGTTACGCACTAGCCGTCTACCCAACACCGGGCGATGTTTATGCCTGTCTTCGGCCGATAGCCACATGCCGCACTCTCAGTTATGTTTAGCTTTGAGAGTTTGTCACTTATTGCAATACACTCTTCGCTTCGGATACATCGCTTCCCATTGCATTTGCTTTGCCATTATTGTATTTTACATGTCTGAAATATACTGTCCATTCTTCACACTCTCTGGTACAATGCCCTCATTCCTCCACATTCTGCATTGATCCATCATCGGCTTCTGATGCATCTTCCACCTCATCCGCATCATCGCCATCCTCGCCCTCATACCCATGGACATCTCTGGTTCCCAGGTGAAACCAACTATGCCCTCGGTCCTCTACATTCTGCGTTGATCCATCCTCGGCTTGCGATGCTTCTTCCTCCTCATTCACATCCACCTCATCGCCATCCTCTCCCTGATACCCGTCGACATCATTTGTTCCTAGATCGAACCTCTCGAGGACAGTAGCGGCCCATCTTCGCCGGCTCGCAGTGGGGATGGCGTCCCTTTCGTCACCTTCATCTTCGAAATCCCCGCTGCCTGCTCGCACCCCGACATGCAGTTTGTCATGCATGCAATTGTTGGCTATCGGGATGTTTGAGTCAGTGCTTCCGATCTCAGGTTCCTCAAGGGCCACTTCGGAGGTCAAATAGTCAAGTAGAATCGCATTGTCAACACACGCTGCTTCCACGCTGATCACCATGGCAGGCATTGGGTTCTCTGCCTGTTGGATCTGACGGTTTACTGTGGCAAGAGTGTTGTCATACACCGTCTGCTGGTAGCTCTCTGGTAGTGTGTTGCAGGTAATCATGAAGAATGTATACGTGTCTGCAACGCCAGGCGAGGTTAACAACTTGCGACCCGTTACAGCGCAGCAGGATACAATCTTACCACTGTCATTCTTGCAGTTGAAGTCGTTCAAGCGATCAGGTCTGTCCTCTTTAAGCTTTGACTTGGAAGCTTTCGGATGAACACATTTGTTCTTTTGCCACTCCAGGAGAGCATGTCACAATGCGCTGCAGGTAAACATGATCAGTGACGAGAGTATATGACCATCCATGTCGTCAATCATGGAATTATAAAATCCATCATCATACTTTCCGCGGTTATTCGCCCGATGGTAAGTTTTGATTTAGATAATCTGCGGGATTGCTTCCGCCAGTAAGTAAAGTGAATGCTCTCCTTGTCGTTAACAGCTTTCGACTCTCTCTGTGTTTGATTTGGACCGCGTACACCACCTTCCACACTCTCTGCTATAGGAAAATGATACTTATTCTCTGCCAGAAGGGAATCAATAAATCCCAAACGCTCTGCAGTGGATTCAATGCGGTGGAGATTATAAATCTCTGCTATGTTTTCCCTTGCTGATTGAATAAAATGGGATTTAACCTTATCAACTTGTGCGCGAACCTGGTACCAGTTTGAGAGTGTAATATCCAACGTGGGCTGTTGCTTCAGCATACCTCTTTCAACATCCCCTTTGTGTGTGCCTCAAATGCTATTGACCAAATGTTGTTTTGCTGCATTGTGGTGTTCCAGTACGTCGCTATTATCTACCAGTGTGGGGCTTCAGCTAATGCTTTCACAACGCCTCGTGTTGCACAACTTACCGACTCCAAGTCGGTTGCACTCATAAAAGGCTGTCTGTTCCACATGTAGAGCTGCAGGAGCCTGCCCGTTGCAAATACAAAACGTGACATCTCGGACAGACGAAATTGATGGATGCTACGGCATCTGGAGACCACTGAGCAAGGTGTAGACACTGCCAGCGGTTGCAATTGCCACTGCCTCTGTCTCTGATTCCTTTCTGGAGCTCGCGTTCGCAGTGGATTTGTAATGATCGCGAGGGCTTCTTGATTTGGGATAGGAGTAGGCAGGTTGTCAAGGCCACTGAGAGGAGTGAAAGTCATAGCAATGCCGGATGCGGGGCTGGATACTACGTGACGCATTAAGTCTGACTGTGTGATTCCGCTGCGTGCCGGTGTTTTACAACTGCTAGTACCTGGCCTGGCAGTGTGAGTAATCACTTACCGTCGCTGTGCAGCGGACGGGGTGGAAGTCACGCGTTGAGTGATATCTGCAACACAACAATTGCTCAGTGAAGATGAGGGGGTGGAGTTCTGACCTTTCGATTGTAGAGGCTATGGAACTCCCTGCTTGAGAGGAATCCCCCTCGCCAGCCGGTACGGAACCACGTCTCTTAGCAGGGGGAAGTAGAGATTTCCCCAACGGCCCACGCTTGTGTTGATTCTGACTATTAGAAAGACTTCGATCATTTCGTACGACTGGAGACGCGACAGGGTGAAGGCTGTGAGAAGGCATCATTCGATTTGGATCTTCGACGTCAAGACTGTCAGAATAATATCCTCTGCATGCATACTCAACGGCAGGCGAGGTAGACTCCTATTTGAGTGACCCTGGAGGGATTCAACACAAATGGGAGGCGCAGTGTTGACCGCGCTAGACTCTTAACTGTGACAATACTCGGGGATGAGATCCCTTCAAAAGCATACAATTATGGTGTTAACTGCCATCAGATTAAACTCAGATTACACTGAGCATTGATATTCACAGTTACAGCAACGTCTGACGGTCTATTTGCACCGCTTGAAGGGTGTTTATTCCTTTTTTGCGTGATAATCATCATATTGCACTCGTTCTTGCCACAATGGTTCGAACCATCGATTCTGTATATCTTCAGCTTCCCGGTGGAAATCCCCCGTTGGCCGGGCTAAAAGCATCGCAAACTGAACAATGATGTATTCTCTATCCTAAGACATCAGTTGCATCTGGATTTTCAACCGCTAGGCGTTTGTAGCTGAGTTGGATTGTTGCACAGTTGGGATAACTTGAGAACTACTCAGTTTGCTCCGAGATGCACGAGGTCTGAGCGCTAAAAGTGGTATGACATGCCAACGCAATGCCCGGCGTTGCAAATTGTCCTCACCGCGAGTACTAGATCGCGTCTCGAGACTTGTTGTTCATGAGGTGCCTGGTGGTGCAGTAAGATGAAGCCTGCACCACGTTGTGTTCCTTAACCAACAAAACTCACACATTTGACCTTGAACCCGAAAATTGCTGAAACTCGAGTATATACATCCCTTTTTCCCGCCTACATCTCCTTTCTCTTTTCCTCCCGTATTACACACACCGATAGCATCCTGATCTCGACATCACGTCACTTGAATAAAACAATGCTTCACATTCCAAAACACACCCGATCACCTGCACAACACAGTATGTTCACTCTGGGTTTCCTTTCGCTACGTTCAAATGTATCATAATGCTAATGCCTTGGATGTAGATTGATTTTCAACTCGCAGCGATGGCACCAAAGGGGAGCCGCAAGGGAAAGGGGAAGACAACTGCTACGCAAAAATGCCGACATTGGTTATAAATCGACGACTGACGTTGGATCGGGACCATATACAGGGATTCATCTCTGAACAAATCCATGGACTCGTACGGATATACAATGTTTGCGGCGTCCAGGCTGAGAGAGACTGGGACCTCGTTTATGATATAATCTTTCTTGATCCAGTCACAACTCGCCACTTTTCACAATTCCAGCTGATGTGGCCGCACTGCAGGAGCTGGAGTTCACCTTTGCGCGAGTGGTGGGCAGCCTTCGGCTGATATATGGGGCAAATGTTCGACAAAACGCGTCGACAAATGAACAATTGGAGGTGGGACAACCCCCGTGCCATCGGGAATCAAGTCGATTGCTCCAATCCGCAGACACCCAGCTTGCGAAGGTTTAAACGCACTGGTGAGCGTTTCTCTTGGTATGGTAGCGATGATCTCAGTGCAAAGATTGAGCCGCCAATCTGCCGGCAGTACAAGCCGGGCGACTTCCTAGCTGTTACACCGCTGCATTGGGAAGAGATAATCGACGAGGATGATGATGATGCGAACTGGGCGGATTCTGGAGTGCTGAGCTGAGAACAGAGCTGCCCTGGCGATGACAATGACAATGACAACGGCAAGGGTGAGGAGGACTTGTGGGGCGGTGAGAAATGGACCGGGAAAGGGAAGGGAACAAAGGATGGAGAGGGGAAAGAGAAGGGCAACGGCAAGGGAAACAGTAAAGGGAAAGGTATTGTTGAAATGTACGAGGCAGACTCGGACACAGAGAGCTAACTAGACTGTGTATATTTACCGCCGGAAGCATCAACCGCCGTGTCAATTTCCTCAGATGATGATATCAACTTGATCGAGTCGGACAGCGAATATGACTCAGAACTTGATACTGATGTGTATATGCGTAGGGAGGATGATGTGGACGCACCGGATGGCGTTGATTTTGACGGCGATGTGGATATGGAAAGGGACGGGGAGGATGAAGAGGCAGAAGATGAATAGAAGGAAGATCAGGAGGACAAGGAGGTGGATGAGGATGAGGAGGAGGATAAGAATGATGATGGCAAAGAACCTTGGACGATTCGCCAGGGAGAGATGGTAAATACATCAGCTTACGATGTAGATACAATGGTAGACGATCAGCCAATCGTGCTACCTGAGTAATTCCAGGAGATGAGCAGGCATACTTCATGGCCACAACCACTGGCGCAAGCCCCACAGCCACAAACCCCGGACCCTCGCCCACGCCCATGAACTCCGGAGACTGATCCCCTCAGTCGGTTGGAGCATTTGGTGCTTGTGACACGGCAAATACCTCGCCCAGCGGTGCTAACTGAGCCAGAAGCTGGGGCAGCCGGAAACACCTTGGATGTGTATGTGGATCAGCAGCTGCTGAGTAAATCATCAGGTAGCGACAGTCTCCCCAAAATCCCTCTCTCTGATGTTTCTCTCCCCAATGTCCCTCTCCCCAATGTCCCTTTCCCCAATGTCCCTCTCTCCAATGTCCCTCTCCCCAATGTCCCTTTCCCCAATGTCCCTCTCTCCAATGTCCCTCTCCCTGAGGCACGGCCGGATGGCTCGGTAGGAGAGCGGTGAACCAGTCCCCGCGTTGAAGAGGAGGCGATGGTTGTTGCGTTCGGGTTAGAGTCGGGTTCTTGTGTTGCTCATTTCCTACGTTCTAATCCATTTATCTCATGCATTGATTATTTCACCAGTCGCTAGGTTTTTGGATCGCTCAAGGTTTATTTTATTTATAGGTTTTGTATTGGTTTAATTTTATTGGTTTTATTTTATTCATAGTATTATGGGACATAGGGCATGCTGTGTTTTTGCAACTCCTAGTGTGTAAGGAACCTCCTTGTGATGGTGTTAAGGCTCAATAAATCTCTCCAGTATCGTGAGCTTATACCCACACCAGACTGTTCAGGCCCAGCACCAACTTTCATCTCTTGCTGCAGTGAATACTCGACTCCTCGCGTCTCGTTGACAACGCCAGAGACGACCAATTTCCGTTGCCCCGAATTTTCATGCGGAAAGAAGTTCACCTCTGACAGCTGGCGACTTGAACATATCAAATTACACCATCCTGAACACCTTCGGAAGAATCTGTCTGTTTGCAGGGCGCCCCGAAACGTTGAACCCGCTCAGCGTGGTGAATTCAACGCTAATACAGATTCAGACGAAAACTTGGACGCATTTCCCTACCTCGAAAACATTGAAGACATCGCAAACACGGAGTCTTAACCAATGCCACCCATGCCACGGCAGGAAATATACCCCGGCGCCGGCGCTCCGCAGATCGATTACACCGCTGAGCCATCGGAACGCGACGCTCAGGGCTGCCATGAGACGAACGTACAAAATAATCCCTACTATCCGTTTGTGACGCGTAAAGAGTACAAATATATCCACTGTGGAATCAACAACAAGGCCATTCAGACGTACTAGGACAACCTGCTGAAGGAAGAATACACCGCTCTGCGTTTCCCAAGCTTCAAAAACGGGGCTGGAGTCCAGAAGCACGGAGCTAGCATGCCACATGATATGGCTCTCGGGGAGTGGGAACTACACACTCTCCAGGATATGAGATGGAATGACAATCACCAATACGCTATCAAATACTGGAGTCGAGACATCATCAATAGCATGAGATGGTAAATGCGGCAGCCAGCCTACACTGAGCATCGGATATTCGCCTCCCAGCGGTGCTTTAACAGCGATACACCCCCGAAACCCCGATATACTGAAATGCACACTGGAGACAGGTGGTGGGAGACACAGGTAAGGAGGGATATTCGAGGATAATAACGTGCTAATCGATGTTTAGTCAACGCTCAGAGTGGGGGATACACTGGTTCCCTTGATCTTCATCTCCGACGGAACGCATCTCTCTAATTTGGCTGGCGCCAGGAAAGAGTGGCCTATATATATGACAATTGGCAATCTATCTTCGAAGAGCCGCCAGACGCCCTCAATGCACAACGTCGTAATGGTCGCTCTCCTACTGATTCCAATCAAAAACCGAAAGCTTCCTCAGACGCGGCTGAATGAGCAGTGGTAGAAGAAATGACAGGTGATGAACGAAGTACTCCGGCGGGTACTCCAGCTACTCACCGTTGAACAAAATCCCAGCGCTGGGAGCGGGTATTACAACGTTCGCTGTGCAGATGGCAACTTCAGGCATTGCCAACCGGTTTTAGCAGCATAGCTAGCAGATTGTCCAGAGTTTAGCGACCTATATTATCTCGAGCGGCATGTCTGTGTTTGGTGCAAGTGTGTAATGAACGATCTTGGAGATTATGTACATCCTGACAAGGAACACCCCTGGCGGGATCACAACCTATATAGAACGTTCCGCAATTCCAACACCAAGGCAGCGCATGCCGAACTCTGGTTGTGAGATGTCGACCGAGGATTCAATCTGTTTTGACATATTCCCTGTATTGTGAGTTATCTCCCGAAGCCTGACCTCTTCAATACAATGTTGATCGGCATGCTTGACCACCTCCAGCAGCGGATTTTCCACTTCATGAAGACACACGAACGGCTCGCCAAGTATAAATTCAATCTGATTATCCATGCCTGCGTACCACGACCTCACACCAAACAATAAGTCATATGACGAAGTTTCTCAATGGAATGGGAAGGAGATGAAGGAAACAAGCTGCTACCTGCTTGGAGATGTCACCCAGTGTCTATGAGGTGGTAACCTCGCTCAGCGTCCCATATTCAATTGCGCAATGGAATGCACACAGGCATTGTTAGAATTCTATATGTATGCTTGATATAAATCTCACGATGATACAACATTAAGCTACATGAAGGATGCCTTGCATCGTTTTTACACCTTCAAAGATGTGTTCTTACTCGGTCGAGCCGGCAACAAGGCGAAGGCTAAAGCCAATGCTCTGAGAACAGATCTGGTGAAGAAACGAAAAGTAAATGAGGAAACAAATAGTAAAACTTGGACTCAGTCCAAGAAGCGCCGCGAAATGAATGCCTGGCAGGATTATATTATCCACAAGATATATATTTTGAACGAGTTAGATGTCGACTTCAACTTTCCGAAGATCTACTTGATGTCTCATTGGGCCCAACAGGTTTGTCAATACCGATCCTTGCAACAGTATTCTGCCGAAAGACATGAACAAGCACATAGAACGACCCTCACGGACGGTTGGAATGCCTCCAATTAGAATCTTTACTATCTACGCCAGGTAATTACCTTTCAGTGTCGCATCCTCTGCTTCGAAATCAGGGAGCTGAATCTCAAAGCCCTGGTTCAGCGTCTGGAGATCAGCGCTGCAGCCTGCAAAGTCCTCCCTTCCGGCGCTGTTCTGGCTGCCCCCCAGAGCCCCCAGTCATATTCGAAGCCCGAATTCCTGGGACCCCAAAACCACCATGATGGAAAGCATCCTGACGCTATCATCAAAGACTTCAGAGGATTAATCGACAATACGCAAGATGCAACGCACCGCGCTGCAATATCCAGGGGCACCCGGGAGTTGTTAAAGCATAAGAGTTGTAACAAGACGTATATATGGGATGAACAACTGCATGCAATGGAGCTCTGTATTTACCATGGTAATAAGGTTCGAGTTGAGGGTTTAGAAGGTGAACGCATATCCCAGATGTGTTGATGCACAGGAAGCCAGAGCTGGCATGGAGGGGATCGATGGAATGACTGAGTGTCGGTGAAGCAATGTCCGGAGACGTGTTATAGCCCTCTGAATGGGCATCAACTGTGGCAACAGCAACGACTATTCATAATCAAGCTGCAAAACGAGGATGGAGCTCTCATTGAGTACTGGTTAGCCCTGGCGCTCACCACAATAACTGAAAACTCGGGTAACTTGGATCCCGTTTCGTAATTTGTACCGGAGACAAAAGCACCGGCAGCCGTTGCATTGCTAGTTTTCAGCGTGGGAAACATCATCGCCTGTGCGTAAGTAATTCCACAGATAGCAACTGGCAGTAACACAGCAGACGGACGGAACGAGTGATGGATTGTCAATAGCCACACAGATCTGGCGACTTGGAATGATGTGTATAATTGGTAAAAAGAGAATTGCATTTTGCGTGCAGGGAGAAGGAATGAGAGGAGAGATTTTCGCAGTGTCACCAATCGCCTTGCTATCCCGTATAATTAGTAAAGAGAGAATTCCATTTTGCGCTGGGGTAGAAGGAACGCGAGGAGAGATTTTCGCAGTGCCACCCATCACATTCCAATCCCGATGCAAGTGCGTACCCACTGAACCCATTCAGATGTATGGTCACAGTTGGCCACAACGCCAGAGGTTTCGCTTAAAATAGCACACCGACAGTGCAAGGAGAAACAGCGAAACAGCAATTGGAGAGCGACATGCAACGTGTCGCGTGGTATTGAGGCCGGGCGCGGAGTAATCCGCCACCGCGGTTTCTTTCACGACCCTAACGGAGCCTCTGCACTCTGACGGAGCCATTCCACCCGGACGGAAATATTTTTTGCTGGTAACGCACAGTATATCTGGACTGGGTGCAGGTGGTGCTTCAGAGTATTTTGAGTTCCACTGGAAAATCGCAGGTCAGTGAATTCTGGGATACACTCCAAGGACATTAACGAGCAAGTTTGGAGATGCAATTGGAGATCGAGATGGTATGAACTTGGGGCGGCACTGGGAGGCCGCGATCGAGTGAGTTTGGAGATGCAGTTGGAGGCCTAGGTCGAGTGTACACAGAGATGCACTTAAAGGACATGATCAAGCCAATTTGGAGATACAATTGACGCCCGAGTTTAAGTGAACTCCAAGATACACTCGAAGACCGTGATCGAGCAAATTTTGAGAATTCATTGGTAATCGAGATTGCGTGAATGCAGAGATGCATGGGTAGGCCATGATCTAGTGAGTTTGGAGTTTCACTTGAAGGCAGAGGTCAAGGGATCAAAGTGATGCGCTTTGAGGCCGTGATCGAGCGAGGTTGGAGATGCACTTGTAGCAGGCCATGGTCGAGCGAAATTGGAGGAGTACTTGGAGGTGGTCGCTCTGGAGGTGGTTGATGGGATGCGCGCCTATTGCTGGGACTCTATTCATGCGCTAGTTAACTCGAAACCGTGGGAATGTGGCAAGGTGACTATACCTTTGAAGAGCGGTTGGGGAAATGGCTGGTGGTGGTCAATCGGTAGGGGGGTATGCCAGAATCTGACCTCAAATGCAGAGGTCAACTCGAACTCGAGGGAATGAATCGACGACAGCCAATCTCCGATGTATGCTATACTCCGTGTATGCTGCACTCATTGTTAACTCATGACGATGGCATGGAGAGGATGAGAGGGATGACTTAACTTTGTGTTCTTGCAATGACGATAGAGTTGTGGACGAGAAAGAGAGAGATGGGGGATGCAGATGAGAACAATATGGAGGATCCAAGCAACTTTGAGAAATCAGGACAACGACTTGCCTAATTTGGTTTAACAGGCTTCGTCTCAGCATCATTACCCACTGGATTTGGACCAGCACCTGCCGTATCGGTGATGGTCAATTGACTCGCACCCAGAATTCTTTTAAGTCACAGTTTATCAGGATGATTTCCCCGATCTCCTTTGTTATCTCTTCCCTGTGCTTATCTCTACCATCACCTAAGAACACGAAGTTGACGAATCCCTCTCTATCTCTCCATGCCACAATCATCAGTAAACACCGAGTACAGCATATGCCTTGTACAGCATCATCCCAAACTCGACAGTCGCCCGCTCCAAGCCAGTTTCTCATCTCTTGACGGACGTTGTACAGTACTCACTACATGCTTACAATTACAAGTTAACCAATGAATCGAGTCCCAGCTGCTGTCGGCCTCCCCTCAAATTGATCGCCTCCAAGTCCTCCTCCAATCTTGCTCCATCATAGCGTTGGAGTGCCTATCTAACTTCCGTCGATCGTGGCCTCCAAGTGCATGTCCGAACTTACACGAACACGGCCTCCAAGTGCTTCTCAGAGTTCAGTCGATCATGGCGTCGCAGTGCAAATCCCAAGTTGCCTGTTCACACCCTCCGAGTGCATCTCTGAGTGGACTCGATGTTGGCTCTCAAGTGCACGGCCAAACTCGCTCGATCACCGCCTCCAGGTACCTCGCTGAGTTAACTCCATCTCGGCCTCCAAGAGCATGTCCAATCTCCCTCGTGTATGGCCTCTAGTTGCATGTCTAAATTCTCTCAATCTCGGGCTCCAATTGTATCTCCATATGTGCTCGATCACAGCCTCCTAGCACATCTCCAAACTCGATTGATCACGGCCTCCAAGTCCCTCTCTGAGTCGACTTGACTTTGGCCTTCAAGTGTACATCCAAACAAGCAGGATCACAGCCTCCAAGCATATTGTGAAGGTGTGATGGTGGGTGTACAGATATACAGAGGGAACAGAGTTGGAATGAGCCACGGGTCGTATATATGTGCGAGACCCCTAAGTCGATAGATAGTATCTCATTTTCATCTCAACTTTTCCTACAATGATAATACACATTTTATCTTTCCCAACGTTGTGTCTCAGACTCTTGTACCGAGATTTCGTAGATCGACGCAATGGGGTGGATCCTGACCGCCGGGTATTATCATATCATCTCACCCTCTTCCTACACTTTTCAAGCTTAATGTTCAAGGATCAGGAGGAGAGATTTTCGCTTTGTAACCCATTGCATTGCAATCCCAATGCAAGCTTGTACCCAATGAACCTATTCCGATGTATGGTCAAAGTTGGCCACAATGCCAGATTCTATTTTTAAAATTGGACACCGACAGATGGAGAACAAACGGTGAAACTGCAATGAGAAGGGTACATGCAGCCTGACACCTAGAATTACTGCCGGGAGTGAAATCATGTGCCCCCGGGGTGTCTCCGAAGGCTGGGCCGGACCACATTCACTCTGGCACTGCCATTCTGCCCATACAGAAATGTATTTTCCTTGCCAGTGTGACCAGCATGGTTGTCAGAATGAACTCACAGACATTGGGAAGAGTCAAAGACTGCGAACTGATGGCAATGCTTGAATCAACCAGGTGTCATCAATGACACCAGGTTAAGCAACGATATTTGAGGAAGTACCTATTTCAAGTCATTCAGAAAGACCTGAAACTGACCATCATGTAGCAGAGAACACCTGCTGTATTGATCATGTTGACAACTGGTGGTAAAAACGAGTTTATCGACTCTCAAAAACGGAAAGTACACAAATCATTACTTCCTATTATGGATGTGAAAACACAGTGGAATTCCACATTGGAGCAGTTTGAGCAAACCTACAAATTGTGAGAATTCCTCCGGAAGTGGCTACACAGTATAAGACTCAGCGAATCCTGGCGACTCTTCACAACAGCGGATGGATGGACCATTATCAAGTATGTGATGGACCTTCTAAGGCCCTTCCAATACTGGTCCCTGTGGATGATAAAAAGCTATCCGTTGCTCTCCATCACATTATCACTGTCTACAATGACATGTTCAATCATCTGGATGGCATTATGTGTGCTTTAGGTAATAAGAACACTCCATGGAACGAAGTCTTATTCTTTGCAATGAATTTTGGGTGGCAGATGCTGTGTAAATATTATGCAGAAGTAACTCCAATGACTGGTAAGCATCTCTTTTCAGCACATATCCTCGATTCTTCCCAGAAGTTGTTAGCATTTAGGAAGTGAGATGACGGAATGAACATTAATCCGGAGTACATGATTCCATATACTACCGAATCCGATGGGATGTTTCTGAAGTATCTGGAGAACACACACCATGCCAACCATCAGTGCATATTTGTCATTAAACCACAAAATGTTCTGGGCAGCAATCTCTTCCGCTCTGTAAAGGCTTGTGGATTTGGTCAATCTTCTTTTAAAGCATAAGATTTGTTCAAGGATGATGAACAATACTTGACACCTATAAAGGTGGCTGAAACGACACCCGGATGAAGCAATCATACATCATGCTTATTGAGTACTGCAACCCTCTATTGCAATGCACTGCCTCAATCACCAAGGAACTGGGGGCAATTTGATCCAAATCTTCATGATTACCACTCCGACCCCATGGAAAATTGCAGTTAATTTTGGTTACCGGAAATCATAAACTGTGGGCATCAAGGAGGGGAAAGGTGCTCAAAGGATGCTGATCTCTGCCCTCTTACACGCATCATAATCTCTATCATACAACATCATGTTGGAGTGGATGGCAGTTTTTCCCTCGGGCAAGGCATTATCAGCTGAAGATAGTCTAAAACCACTGGCGAGAGCAGTTGGGAAAACATTGTTGTAAAGCAGTCTGCTTGAGTCAATAATAGAATAATGGCATGTAATTACACAGCATGTTATAACATAGAAACTGATAACGATTTAGAATTGATTCATGAAGGGGAGGAAAGGAAATTGCTCTCAATGGCCAGGGTTCACAACAATTTCGAGATGTGGCAGGGCAGCCAAAACCTACATGCTACACTGACCGCATCGTGTGGCCAAAACAAGCAAATGACAGCTGTTGGATACATTGCACATACCAAACAGGTCATCAAAGCATCGTGGTCAAACTTTCAACATCATGGTGTGGCTGCATTGACATTGTCAGACAAATCACCTCTACCACCAGCTGTGTCTGGAAAGGACATCCATGGAGGACAAACTCCAGTATTAAATGTGCGCCTGATCAAAAGACTCAACCATCATCCAGTCACAAGTGATGATGACAATGCACATGAAAGCATTTCCAATACTGAACATTGTCTGAACTGGATTGTTGATTTCGATAATCCTAATGTGAAGGAAGACAACTGGGATTCTGACGACATGTCCGAGATAGCACTGGGCAATATCTTCGAGGGTAGGGACTGCCCAGCGCACCCCGATGACAATGCCACACAAACCGTTCCCGGATTGATTGGGCTCACACGCCTGTTTGTAAACCAGGCTGACAAGGGGTTGATGACAGTCACTGCAATGGAAACACAGAGGAATCTGGGACACAAGAAAATGTAAGGCAGAATGGGTCAATATGTTTCACCAAGTTTTATATGTTGCTTGACCTGGAATTTCATTTAGAGAAATACTATCGGAGAAAATTGAGCAGTCCCATTCCATTATTTGTTTCAAAACAGAAGTCTTGTAGGTGGAATGAATCATTCAGTAAGATATGTCAAATTTGGTAGAATGAAAGTGACCCATGCAACAATATTAGTGGGCATGGCTTTGCCACAGGGCTGAGTCTCAATCTGGCACAAAGCCAACCAATAAGTCCAAATAATAATTTGTGCAATGTTTGATGGCTGCAGATATTGATTAGACAATACATTAAAATGAGCGTCCATCGAGTGTCCATGATTTTTGGCCTTGCCAGCAAGCAAATTGTAAAGTGATTTGGTTGGTGTGAAGCATAACCAATATATTGGGTGCCTTTATAGGCAAAACAGCAACTGACACGGTGATTGGCCCATTCTGATAATGAGCATCAACCGAGCATCAATGATGTTTGGCTTTGAATTCTTCGGTTATCTACATGTCTATTTGTCGCAATACTTCATATGCGATGGATTGGTGGCCATTTCAGGCAAAACAATATAGGATCTCATCATTACCCCATCCTGAAAATGTGCATCCATGGAGCATCAACAATTTTTGGTCTTTTCAGTCAGGAAATTACAAAGTGACCTGGTGGTGGTTAGATGAAATGGATGCCATGGCAGTCATTATAGCGTAAAGAGCAAGCGACACGGTCATTGCCCCAGTCTGAAAATGATCATCAACAGAGTGTCAATCATCTTTGCCTTTGCATCTTGTGTTATCTAAGTGGCAATTGGTTGCACACATCCATAAATGAGGAATTAGCCACCTTTAGAGGCAAAATTAACGGTGGCACACTCCCTGCCCCATCCAGAAAATGAGCATCAACAGAGTCGCAACAATTTTCCATCTTGCATTGTTGGTAATCCAAGTCTTGCTTTGTGGCAACATTTCATATGCCATGTCAGGGCAATCTTCTCAGCTAAACCGGTGTACAATATCTTCCTTACCCCATTTTGAAAATGACTGTCAATGGAGCATCAACAATTGTTTATCTTGTATAATAGTTAATCAAGGTATCGCGTGGATATTTGAGATCATAACCGAACCATTGACCGTCTTAGTAGTCCAAAATACAAAACACACTAGGAAATACATTGATTACAATATAATCAATATCGCAACCTGCAAGGTATTCAAAAAGGTATTACTGGATGTTGAACACCCGAATTGATCCAATACTATTATCAAACAGCAAAAGCAAGAGCATTATATTAATCTACAGATGGTCCTGCTGGACAACCCGCTGACAACCCGCTCAATTCAGATGGATTGAGATATTTCCATCCAACTGTACCTGAAATCACAGTTGGGGTGTATTGACAACCTAGACTGCCAATTTGGTGACAGTGTAAATCCAAACTGGACCCGGATTCAAAGTGACAATCCCGAACCATTTCTAACACAAGCATCTTGGCCTTGTGGATGTTGACTTTCGAAGATATCTCAATCACCCTGATGCAATCACAATGAAGTCGTACCATATTTGGAGACATGATGCCTGGTGACTCCTTCAGACTGTTTAGAACATGAAGCTGGTTTTTCAAATCATCAATTTCTACTGGCTGTTCATTCCCAAATAATCAACAGTGACATCACCCATATCAGACCGGCAGGTGCAAGCAGAAATTTCCAGTACATCTAAATATGACAAATAGGATACACTTGGGACACCAAAAGTTGGGTCGGGAATGTTTTAATGTATTTGCCGCAATATATTGATTCGTTATCATTATTACCCAACACTGATTCCATTTAATCTGCAGACTGATGATAGAGGATTCATGATTGCCAGCATTCTCAACCAGTCCAACTGATTTGGAATTCTCTTACTAGTGAACATCTACTGATCCAGATGCTCATTGGCCAAACAGAACTATGGTATGTGTGATTGGAAGGAATTAATCATGGTGTAGAGTATAAAGCAGTTGCAGTACTACCTTGAGGGAGAAAATCAAATGATGCTCATAAACTGCGCCCACATGATTTATTAGCACTTCCAACAATCAAAAGTGCTCTTATAGTGGCAGGCTAGTTTGGCATAGATTAATTTTTCATATGACTGTGTTATTGAACATCTGGATGGCATGAAGCACCCAGCCAATTGCCCATTGAGAAGACCAGACTATCAGACAGGCTATGAGTCATCAACGGCATGGCTTATCGCCACTTTAGCAACTGCTACCATCACAGAATTATATGGTAACCTTCTGCCAAATACTATAGCAGCCCAAGAAAATGACAGACTCTTTGCCACCTACGTCCGACCAACCTTTGTCCATTGTCCAATTGCAGAATTCAGTCCATTGAATTCATATGAGGGAGCTTTGTTTGTCAGGAGGAGGATTTAATTGCACAAGTCTCTGCATAGGACTGTGACCAACCATTCCCACAACAATTGCGAATCAGGTCCCTTCAGAGTCAGAAACACCCTCATCGTCACATCACAGCATTCTGATATGCTCGGAATGAAGTCAGCAATATGCAAGTACATTGCAAGCAGCAATTTGTAGCACAGAATGAAGGGATAGAGTCATGCACAGTATGGACTCAACATGCCACTTTTGATGTTTTCAGGTCTTGTGGAGAATCGTACCATGGATCATATCACTGCCTTGCCAGCGACACCAGTATTAGAATTCGCCAGAATCACTGTAATTAATTCCCATTTCACTAAAATTGTACTCACCAACCACGGTGCAGAAAAGACCTCTACCTGGCAGAGATCTTACAAATGTATTTCAAACGAGTGATCAGAACATGCAGTTGATATGATTGTGTCTCCACCAATTATGACACAGAATTCACCTGTTGATTTTTGTATAGAGTGTGCTTCAATTGCGGAATCAATCAATTCAGCTTGACATCCTTCCACCGACAGATGAAAGATTACACCAAGTTGCAAAACCCAATCTTGGAACATTATATGTAAGTGTTTTGCAACTATGGGCAGGATAACCGGGGTGAACTGTTCCCAGTGGCAGAATATGCATACAATAGCCATGTTCACCTCTCCATGCTATTCATGCCATTCTGGGTGATCAACAACTACTATTCTGCAATGCAATTCAAGTTGCCCAAGGTTTCTAGTTTCTGATTACAGAAGCAGCTAGACATGTGAATGGCAGTCATGGAAGAGACTTATCAAGTTCTCCAGCAACAGGTACTGTAGGTTGATTCATTGCAATCAAACCATGCTAGCAAAAAGTGATGAATTTGAAGTTGGAGACAAAGTGTGGATTTCAACCAGGCATTTGCTAAAATCCAGCAATTAAAGCAAGCTGCAATACATGTGCACGGGAACATATACAGTAAGCACAATGATCAATATGAATGGTTACAAACTGAATTTGCTGAGTACAATGATAAATCACGACATTTTGCAAATGTCCCTTTATAATTGTTATGGACTGCCAGTTATGGGCCAAATATTGCCACTGCTGTTGAGCTAATTGGAAGTACGGATATCACTATGCCAAGGACTATGATGTAAATTGCCTCGTTTTGTAGTTAGCACAATTAGTCATCGATCGACCATATGTTGATGCGCCATATCTCGTTACACGATACAATAGACCCCTTCACATACGCCCGCCCACACTCGACAACTCTAGCGCACGCCACCGTACACCAGGTTATGAGCCCTTGCGTGTAAAAGGGAACCGACAATCAATACTTCCGTTTTCGTTTGTCGAGTGGAAGTCAACTTCGTCATGGAGAGGTGTCTCCTCAAGCAAAGCAATTACCCCGCACCCCGCTGTGATTCTGACGGCGGCTGCTGGACGTTACCCGCTCGGTCTGAGAGACTACAATAACTGACAATTGCGATACAAGATGAGTTCAACTATGATCACCATCACCAAGGTCAAAGGCACGAACTATGCACAATGGGCAACCGAGATGGCACTACTTCTCGAGCAGAAGCAAGAGTATGGTATCATCACAGGATATGACGACAAGCAGGAAGAGCCAGCAGCAAACGCGACCGCTACAGAGAAGGCCGCTTTCAAAGACTGCATAAATCGCAATCGTGTTGACAGATCAACTATCTTGTTCGGCATGGAACCGAGGATACAAGCGGACTATACGGTAGTCGAGAATGCAAAGACGCTTTGGGTGAAGCTCGCATCAGCCTACCAGTCAAAGCTAAAGCTCAACATCTTTGAGATAAAGGAAGACCTTTGGAGCATCAAGCTACAAGACTGTGGAGATGTCAACAATTACACATCGCGGATCGATCGGAAAGTCAAGGATTATATTCTCTGCCCGAGGCCATCGACCACTGACACTGATATGGACACTGCAAAGACAATCGTGAAGAGCAGCGAGCAGGAACACATCATCTACCTCCTTTGCGGGATCCCAAGGAACGACCAGTGGAAAGTGTTCCTGGAGCTCATGATGGACAAAAACGCCACGATGACCGTCTACCCCGATGAGATCGTCAACAAGCTCGTTGAAAAGGAATCTGCAATTAAGAGAGGGAAAGGACTCGCTCCAGAAGCTCTGCTCTTTGCAAAGAAAGGTGGTGGTAATGGCGGTAAAGCCGGTAAAGGCGGCAAAAGTCCATGGAGGGATAAGAGAGATGATAAGAGAGATAAAAAGACGATAGGAAAGAGAAGGATTTCCGGAAGTGCTTTCAATGCCAGCGGTGAGGGCATACCACCGAGAACTGCTTGAGCAAGCCACGCGTCAATCGTCCAAAGGCTGCCGACACTGCAGCAAAAGCATCGACTGAGAATACTTCACTCGAGAAATATTGGATCGTGGCCAGCTCAAGTTCTTTTTCCAGTGATTGGTTCATCGATTGCGGATGCACGACTCACATCTCCAGCCGTTGATCAATGTTCATCACCTACACCGAATATCCTCCGAATACCAAGAATGTGAAGGGATACAATGGGGTCATATCATTTGCATCCGGATATGGAAGTGTTAGGTTGATTTGCCAGCCACCAGATGGAAAGACAGACACAATCATACTTCAACAAGTGCTGCATTTGCCGGGGTCGTTCAACCTCATCTCACAGTCTCAGATCATGGACAAGGACGTCAAAGTCGAACCGGTGAATCACTACGGTCTCAACCTCTACAATCGCCATGACAAGTTGATTGCCACTGCACTTCAGGTCGATGGGCTCTTGGTTCTAGATCGAGTTCCGGATCGGGAATCGACCGAATACACCGAGGTCGACGACAACTGCCTGCTGGCAGTTAAGGCGACTGGGCATGCATCTCGGCACGATGCAGAGAAGCGGATGATATAGCACCGACACCTGGCGCACATCGGTCAGAATGCCATGGAGATCTTGCCGACTATCACCGACAATCTGAAGATGAACGGGAAGTGCGATTGCGAGAGCTGCATCGAGAGCAAATTCGCTCGAAAACCCTTTTCTCCCACGACTTCCCATGCTGCTGAGCCTCTGAAGCTCGTGCACTCGGGCATATGCGGTCCCCTGGAAACTGCCATCGGAGGAGGTCGGTATATGCTGCTCTTCATCGACGATGCCACGAGGCATATGGATGAGTACTTAATGAAGTACAAGTCGGAAGCCCTTGAGAAATTCAAAGAATGGAAGGCTCTAAGAGAAAAAGAGTCGGGCAAGCAAGTCAAGCGATTTCGCACAGATGGAAGTGGTTAGTACACCTCTCAGAAATTTGCAGAATACCTAAAATCAGAGGGCACACTAAAGGAAACGACTACGCCCTACACTGCTCAGTCTAATGGAGTCGTCGAACAGGTGAACCGCACTCCAATGGAATCGGTAGTCGGCAATTCTCCGTACGAGGCCTGGTATGGATCTTGGAGCAAGCCGTCTTTGAAGCATCTTGGTGTGTTCGGATGCTTGGCTTTCGACCACGTTCCAAAAGAAAAATTAAAGAAGCTGGATTACAGAGCCACTCCTGTCATATTCGTTGGGTACAGCATATCGACTAAACAGTACTTCGTATAGGATCCATTGGCCAAGACGCTTCACCACTCCAGAGATCCGGTATTCAGAGAAGGCAAGCAGTTCACAGCACCGAATGCTGCAGACGAAGCGATCTTGAACGAGCACTTCTACAGAGACGTCATTGTGGGACCCACACCCACCAAGACGCAATCTGAAACCTCACAGTCACTCGAGAAGCCACCAACCGGAGATGGAAATTGCGAATGTCAAACGGAGGAGCCATTGGACAACGAATCACCTCCGAAGCCAAAGAATTACTCACGAGAATTCGCTGGCCTTGAGACGACACTTGGAGATGCATGGAAGCTGCCGGCCGAAGGTAGTGACCGAAACCGCGCTGGGAAGGATACGTTGGCAGAGTCTGCACAATTAGCTCTCGAAAATGAGGCATATGAGGATATGATTCCGCTCTCCGCTGCAGCTGCGATCTCCGATAACGACGATCACAAGGATGCAATCGATCGAAAGTCTTACAAAGCATCCACCGAGTCTCTGCTCGCCGAGAAATGGGATACCGCGATGAAACAAGAGTTAGATGAAATTTGTCGGCATCAAATCTTTGGAGATTTCGTGGAGCTTCCGGAAGGGAGAAAGGCGTTGCCAAGTCATTGGGAATACAAGATCAAGCGTGATGGAGCAGGCAATGTGCAGCAGTTCAAGCCCAGGCTTGTCTGTGGAGGAAATCATCATATCGAAGGCATCGACTACCAGGCTACGTATGCACCTACTGCTCGCTTGGGCCACATTAGGCTGGCACTCGCCATTGCCGCGAAGTACGATCTCGAGATCCATCAAATGGACGTATACACGGCTTTTCTGGGAGTTGACTTGGAGGAAGAGATGAATATGCACCCGCAGCAGGGATATTTTCGTTTCGTCCAAACTGGGAGCCGATATTTGGATCCAAGGTGAAAGACTTCGCGGGAGATGGTACTCCTCCTGAGAAAGTTTCTTTATGGCCTGAAACAGTCTTCGCACGTTTGGTACGGCACATTTAAGCAATTCGTGATCTCGATTGGATTTGTGGCATCATGGGTCGACGGAGGAGTGTTCGAGCTCCATGACAAGGAGGATCACGGCATAGTCGTCACCGCAGTTGTTCTGTACGTCGATGATCTCCTTATCATTGCTAACTAGGGCTTGATTGGGCAGATCAAGAACCAGATGAAGAAGAGGTTCCGGATCCATGATCTCGGGAGTGTCTCCTTCTATCTCAGCATGAACATCGAATGCAATCGGGAGATTCACACGTTCGACATCCATCAGCACAGCCACATTCGGACGATTTTGCCGAAGTTCAGAATGGACGAGTGCAGGCCAGTTGCCACGCCAATGGTTATGAAGCTTCACAAGAGGAAGCCCTACGAAGGAGCCTGCGATCTGGCCATATACCAATCCATGATCGGAAGCATTATGTACCCGATGACCGCCACTCGGCCCGATATCGCATATGCCATCGGAGTCCTTCGCCGGTACAATCATGATCCTAGCAATTAGCATATGGTAGCTCTCAAGAGCATGTTTCGGTACCTCAACGGCACGAAGGACTAGCGACTGCGTTTCGGAGGAGCACCCGGAGGAGCACTCGGATGAGCACTCGGAGGAGAAGCAGAAGGCGCACTTAGATGTTATGTCAATTCGGACTATGCTGGATGCCCGGATGACTATAAATCGACAAGTGGACAGGTTATCACGTTCGGAGGAGCGGTCGACTGGAGATCGAGAAAGCAGAAGTCGACTGCCCAGTCCATGACTGATGCCGAAGACTATGCCTTAGGAGTAGGCTGCATGAGACTCACACAGATCTCGCATCTCTTGAACGAGCTCGGCATCCCGACTATCCCTAACGTGTTCTCCGATTAACAGTCACTGATCGCGATCATCAAGAACAGAATATACCGCGGAACTGCAGTTCCACACATTGCGACCAAGTACTATCTTGCGGCAGATATGGCTAGAGATGGAGAGATCGACTTGAGCTATGTACCGACTACTGAGATGCTTACCGACTGCTTCACAAAGCCACTACCGAAGCCCGCCTTCTTGAAGCAATGAGCAGCAATGGGAATGATTAGAATCGGACTCGGGAATGGCCTCGGGATTGGAATCGAGAATGGCCTCGGAAATGACCTCGATATGCATGCAAATGGTCTCAGGAATCGTCACAGGATTGGTATCGTCATTGAAACTGGGAAAGGGATGGGGAATGCCGTCGGAAAGTAAATTGATTGGGCACGTTTATTTCGAGGAGATCGACAATGTTTAATAGGCTCCTCTTCTCCTTTGTTTACTGTTTTGTTTGAAATGGACGTGATAGCCGTCCTGGAGGAGTGTTGAGCTAATTGGAAGTACAGTTATCACTATGCCAAGGACTATGATATAACTTGCCTCTTTTGTAGTCAGCACCATTAGACATCGATCGACCTTATGTCGATGCGACATGTCTCATTACACGATACAATAGACACCTTCACATACACATGCACACACTCGAGAACTCGAGCGCACGCCACTGTACCACAACAACATCAACCAATGATAGTCTCAGAATCGGAGGAATGGGATGTCAACTACATACATGACCCATGGTGAGGCTATCAGAAGGTGAATTACACAATGCTATGGCCCACTCCAATCAAATACCATTCAGCTGAGAACTGGGAAAGTGCCTAGAGAATGGAAAAAATCTCACTTCCAAGTTTCATGGTGACCATTCCAATGGTCGACTCAGCTAGAGGCAGTACTTGAGTAATAATGTATGCAGGATATCAACTCAGATTGGACTTTTCATTTGAATTCATATTTTTGATTTTTTTCTCTTTTGATTTGATTGCAGTCCAGTATAACTGAATTCAGTATGAGATTTATGATATTTTGATCTCAGCTAATGGGAGGTGGAGTGTTACCATGCACAGGATCCACTGAAAGACTACGATATGGTACAAATCAGTCGCATGACCTACAGGCTGATATGATGGCTTTTGCACTGGAATGTGTACTACTCTAGTACAGGTGAATGCAGCCCAGAAGGTCTGTGCGCAATGAGGGGAATAACATAACTGCATGGGCCAAGCTGATTGGTGCAAGGTGGGATGGGACCGAGGCTGGGTATACATGTATCCAATTGTGATGTCCAATGGCATGGTTCTTTGATGTACATCAATTATCGTACCACTTGCATCTCCAGTTGTATTGACTCATTCGCATCTGCATCTGTCTTGCAATACCATATGTCCACAGCCGAGTATAGGTGAAGATCCCTTTATCCCAAGCTAAATTACAAGTACACTGGACTATATACAGCAAGTTGGATCATCAATAAGAATCCCTACACACTAGATTTGCTCAGTACAATGCAGAATTTCAACATATTCCATGTAGTGCGCTCCAATAGTTTTACACTGCCAGTCATGGGCCAACTGTCCATGGAACCATATCTTGTGAGAGTTGAATAAAGAGGGGAATTGGAGGTTGACTTCATATTGCACTCAAGCCACTGCTATCAGATGCTGCATGACCTCATCGAATGGGCTGGGTACAGTCACAGACGGTCCAGCAGGAAACTGGCAGAGAACTTCCAATCTCTGCGAAACCTAGTTAATGAGTTTCACTGAGAGCATCTTGGTGGGCAATGGTAGTAGACACACAGAGGGTAGGGGTTCAGATATGAAGGATATGGAAGCAGTGTGGACATTTCATTTGTACTCTTATTTTTCGATTATCTTCTTTTCTGAATGGATCTCAGCCCAATGTATCTTGCATTGAAATGGGGTTTACTGTCTCGAGGTTTGAACCGATGGGACATTGGGCCTCCTCATGAGTTGAATCTACCATCAGGCTACCATATGGTGCTATCTGTTGTGTGGGTTTTAGGCTTGGACAATGGAAAACACAAATGAATGTGTACTATTCTTGTTCTGGCAAATGCAGCCCAGGATATCTGTGCTCAAAGTGAGGGATAATATAATAGCAAGGTCCAGTCAGATTGGTGGAATGTAGCAGGTACCTGAGACTAGGTAACCATGTATGGTATATTCATTGCCAATGTCATGGCACTGAGATCTGTGTCACATATCTTACTACTCACTACTCAATGTATCCTCACCCGTTGCCATGTGCAACTGTACTACTCAAATTACATGTCTGCAGCCAAGTGTAGATGTATTTGGCTGTGCAGAGACCTGGAACCCTAAGAATCAGTGCTGTGAGAATATAACACCAAGTAGAAAGTTTCCTGCAGACCTGTGCAGAGGTCTCAGGTATTCGAAAATTGGATGATCCAATTAGCCAGCTTTTCTGACCTGGTAAATACACTTCCATCACTGTAGGTACATTTAGTAGTAACTGAAAATGCTCTTGCAGTATCAAGAAGTATAATGCCTAACTTCTGGGGGGCCTGGAATGGCCTGGAATTACTTAGAAGTATCACTGATGTGGACCAACAGTATTGAGAAGTTTTGCAAATAGCTTCCAGACTGTTTTACAATTTTCTGTTATACCTTTTAACTGTCAGATGTTGTAGTCCATTCAAGGAGGCGGTTCCTCTGCAGAGTACCTAGTCAGTTCATGGAGGCCCACCTTCCAGGAATGAACTGTCCATTCATGGAGTGAGTACCCCACCTCCGTGAACTGACTAGTTCATTCCCAGAGTTAATGATGAATTATGAACCATCTATACATCATCGTGATCTGTACAATGGGATGCCAATTGGACGTCCTCATCGAATTACAATTATACTGTGATCTATGTCAACATTGAAACCTGCTCATCTTCCTCATTGTCCTTCTCATTGCCCTCATCTTCAGCGCCTGCTCCTCTTCCTCTTCCTCTCCAGTGACCCCATCCTCCTCAAGAACATCCTCATCCTCAGTATCCCGGTCAGTCAAATCACTGCTCTTATTGGCAGTACCCTCCGCAGATGTGGGATATGTTGACAGTAAAAGGGAAAGGACGACAAAGCTCAATTGTCAGTCCATCCAAAGCGACTCAAAAGCATGAACATATGTTTGAAAGAGAGAGCACAAAACGCTCCACGCTGACTGCCAGAGCTGTAGCCAGAAGCCAAGCATCGGATGCGAGGCTAGGCCTCCTGCTCAGCATGTGGGCAGGCAAGGCCGATGGGGGGCACATGAGACTGGTGGGGGCAGACGAGGTCAATGGGGGTGGCAAGCCACCAGGATCATGCCTGAGTCCACCAGCATCGATGACTAAGGCAGCTACTGAGCCGAACTCCTAGTCAACAGATGAGTATCCGCGGAGGCATCTCATTGTGTATGGGCTCGATGGCGTTATAGTTTGTATCTTGGTTCCAGCGGTGCTGATCATCGGTTTCAATTGAGATTGGAATACCTGATCATGCAGCGGATGGTCCAGTACATATGCATTGCGCACCACCAGCTTGGCCATGGCAATGAAGTGTGCAATTGTTATTTGCTTTAAAACACTTGCAACGAACAGTTGTACTGTTGCCATTACGCTTACATCTGGGATGAGCTCAGCAGGGGACAGAAGACGAGCAGCTGCCCGCAGAGTAAGTTCCTGATAGCTACCCTTTATGACTTGTGGATGTTGATGTGGATTGGTAGATGTAAGGCTGTCCATATTTTTAGTATAATAGAATCTGAGGAACAAATTCAGCTGGGCTGTGAGGAATGTACTTGATTGCACTGCACAGAATGTACATGAGTGATGAATTCGAATTCAGCTGGAGAGGTAGAACCAGCTGAGTATACAAACATACCAGTGCATGCACAGACATGCGTGCAGAGCAGAGTATTGGTAAATTTGATAGAGTCAGTGAACGAACTAGTCAGTTCACGGTGGTGGGGTACGGACTGCGTGAATGGACAGTTCATTCGCGAAAGGTGGGCCTCCGTTGCCAGACTTCGTACTCCTCAGAGGAGCCGCCTCCGTGAATGCACTTGAATATCAGACCTATAAACTACTGCCAGAATGCAGTAGTCAGACAAGAATCTGATGGCAACCACTGGGTATACCATTGTTACACAGGTGAGAAATGAATCCAAGACTCAACAATTATTGGTCCATACTATAGTTGACAAAAAATACTGGAATGGATTGCCCCATATCATATATAGTTGGTGTGATTTAAGTGGATTCTATCTGTTTCAAATTGAGCTGCAGTATATAATACCTTACATTATGTCTTTCTTGTGTGAATGTGTTAGAGTTCGTTTGTCAGATATGACCTCACTTACCAGCTCAATTCCTCCTTGTGTGAATTATATCAGCATTGAAAGGCAGTTGATTCATCTAACTGTGATGGCAACACAGGACTGAAGGTGGGGTAAGTGCCATTGTATATAGATCGCCGCTGCGACACTTAGATTAGTCTCAAATATCTTACCACTACAATCCTCAGCTATACTCACCTGCTCTCATGTGCAACCATATTATCATATCAGACGTCTGCGGCTAGAGGTAGGGATATGTGACCATACATCATTTTGGATTTTCAGTTATCGGATACATTTCGCTCATGAGAATACACGAGTTTTACCCCTATTGTCACAAAACCGACACAATTGACGGGAAATGAACAGCTTACGCATCAATTCTATCAGCAATCATTAACCATGCCTCCTGTGAAAGCTGGCAGAGGCCAATTGCGCTTGGCTACTATAGATTTGAGGACAGAAAACCTACGATCTCCTCCCGGCTGAGTAACCCATATTCTCATGCGACAAGCATCCGCACTTCCTGGGGATGAGATCTATAACGAGAATGATCACGACAACTAAGAAAACACTGCCACCATCGATGGTGACCTGAGCACCGGCCTAGGGGACAACCTGAGTGACATCCTGGGCAACAACCGAAGCTGGCCTAAGCCTACCATGCAATCCGAGATTGCGTCTATGCTAAAGATGATGGAGGAACAATGAACATTGATCAACAATGCCATTCACCAGAATATTCATCTATGTGTGCAACAAGCCGAAGTGATGGAGGCCAACCGAGATTACCACAGTGAGTCTATTCAGCGAGAAGCAATGAAAACCAAAAGCTTTGATATGACCCATCCAGATCAGTACTGCGGTGGAACACAGCAGCTTGATCACTTAACTTGACACGTTACAATCTAACTGCCAATCCCACACAGACATATTCCCGCATGGAGATCCTGACAGAATCAAATATGCAGCGAGCCTAGTGTTAGCAACGGTTCCAGTTTTGGACCCAGCCAGTTTTATAGGTCTGCATGGCAACAGCCTTACCCCGTCAAAAATCGACGATTTTTTATGTGAACCATCACTTTAAGGCCACAAATATTGATCAGAGAGTTCAGTGTTTGGTATGTAAAATATGCAGCTCAGCACGGCGCATCGTTTGGCGGTCTCCGATTTTCAATATTTTTAATTCTCAGCAAGCGGCAGCCAAAAAACCTCGTTTGTCGGCCAAAAATGACAATAATTTCAAGCAGCTTGCTGAGTTTTGAAGATATCCAAAATCGGAGACTGCCAAAAGATGCGCCATCTGAAGCTCCATAGTTCAGCAACCAAACACTATATAATCGGATGAATATTCAAGGACTGAATTGAAGGAACCATTTTGCACAAACCCGGACCGAACTGCCTGGGGTCAGGTTTTCATGGAACCACTATAGTACAAATGGACCGTAAACGGAACCGTTGCTACCACTAAGCGAGCCTTGTCAGCATATGGTATCATCACCTGGACCCTGCAAAGAGACAGACACAGATGACTGATCTGGTGGAGAGGCTTCGAGACCTAAGGAGAGACTAGGATCCCAGTTTGGAAGCTTTCGAGGCCTTCTCGGAACAATTGCCAAAGATGTATGGCGACAAGGACAGAACACTCAACAAGGCAATGAAGCCTATGACAGACATCCTTCAAGGAGCAAATGAACCAGTGAGAGTCTTCCGCAATCAAATCAAAGCTGATTGGAGAGTAGCGGGATGGCACCCCCAGGACAAAGAGAACCTTAACAAAATCGCTTGGAGCAGACTAAGACCAGGACTAAAGTCCAAAATCAACCCGTTGACCCCAAACAAAGGAAAATTCAACAGCATGCAAGGGGTTTCGACTGAGATGCCAATTCAGAGGTCAAGCCGGACGGCATATTGCCCCAACAGCAGCAGCCACCTCAGCAGCAAATGCAGTCCGGAGAATCATGTCAACAAGTGGGCAAGAAACGCAACTTCCGGCTATGTATATCTGAGTCGTCAGAAGTACTGAAACCCCTCAAATCAAAGTCGGACGAGGATGATAAACCCACTCCCGTGCCCTGGGTCTCGCCAGAGGTTTATGAAACTTGGAAGTTGGAAGGAAAATGCACACACTGTGGGTCACCTTGAGGTAAAACATTCCGGTGCACAAAGTATACTGGCGCTGACTTCCCCAAATACTTTGCTCCGCCAGGAGACGGAAAAGATATCAAACTTCAGCACTTCTTCGATATTCAACAAGCAAAGAACTATCCTACCTTACTCGGTGTAAAGCGCAGTGGGAGAGGACGGACGAACGAGAGCTTGGATTGCAGTCATTGGGTACGAGGGCGATTATGGCAACATTGGGGGGAATTCAACCGCATCGTATTTCACTCAGGCTAAGGGTTGACTTAGAGAGCCCGAATGCTCTGATGTGAAGTCAATATTTGTGTAGAATGGCAAGACCAGATTAATTGTACATTATCCATGAAGTTCAGATACGAGATCAACAAGGAGAATTGCTGCGAATACGAGTACTCATAGACTGCAGCGCTACAAGCATTTTCATGGCTCCACAACCTGTCAAAAGACTTGGACTATCCCACGAAGCAGTGTACATCACAACTCACAGCCGGCATTGTCAGCGGATTGCACATGCAAGGAAGATCCACAAGACGGCGATGACACTCCAATATATGGATCATTTAGCCCCTCTCCACAAACCAGAGGTGCTTGTCATTCCACTCAGTGCATACGATCTAGTACTGGAATTAGCATGGTTTAACACCCACAAGCCAGATATCAACTGGGCTACCGGTTGATTAACTTCATTAAGAAGCCCAAGTTGTCAAGGGGAGGCACGCAGATCAGCTATCATAGTGGAGTGGTACGAAGGTTGGGATGACAAAAGTTCAAACATATGGCTGCCAGCCATTGGTGGGAGTCGGCCGACGATCAACTTGAGATCAGAGATCCCTGTTGATCTCGATGGATAACCAAGGGAGAGCGGTGAGGACAGTCCAACTCCAGATATTGAAATACTCAGAGCAACCGCATTCAACGATCACTTCACTAGTGATGTAGCAATCGAAAGATACACCCTACGAATTGAGAAATGCAGTGGACTGCGGGGAGCGTCTATGAAGGTCAACAATTTGGCCAATTCAGGTGAGATTGAGACTATCAATCCAAAGAGCTGGACGAGTGAGCAGTGAGCAGTGGTGGTAGATGCGGCAGAAGGGGATCCTCGGAGCCTTGAATGACTGCTACCGGCTCGCCGAGTCATGATGGCAGTTGTGGACTTGCGGGGTTTGGCTCGTTTTTCGGTGACCTGCTTGACCTGCAATTCCCGGGCCTTCTCTCTCATCATCCCAAATCCCAAGTTGGAGATAACAGGCTAACATGGCGATGCTGGAACAGGTACTGTACGTACTGATGATTGAGGTCGTATCCTTGTGAGATACAAGGACTATGTGGACGCACTCCGTAATGATAGGGCAGAGACTCTTCTACTGCACCAGCCAATTGACTACGCAATTGACCGTGAACCAGTCTTCAATATACCACATGGCCGAATCTATAATCTGTCGGAAGTTGAGGTCAAAACTCTGAATGCCTACAGCAAAACAAACCTAGCCAATGGATTGACTCAGCGAGCATCATCGTCCGTGGCAGCACCGATTGTATTTGCAAAGAAGATCGACGCCAGCCTACGACCGTGTGTGAACTACCGAGTTCTCAATGAAGCAACAGTGAAGAACTGACATCTTCATTTACTGATCTCAGAGATTTTAGATGAGTTGCATGGAGCTTAGATCTTCAGGAATCAGGACCATCGGAATTCCTATGTACTAATTCGAAGCACAGAAGGCGACAAGTACAAATCCCAGTATCACACCTGGTATGGTCAGTTCGAATTCGAAGCCATGCCGTGGGGGTTGACAACCTCACCAGCCACATTCCAAGCTTATATTAATGACTATTTATGGCCTGTCATTGACTACGATGCTGTGTGCTTCCTCGACGAGAGACTGATATACTCGACCAGCAAGGAGGAGCAGGAAGAAGTGGTACCAAAAGTGCTCGAATGGCTACGACAATTTGGCCTCTATGCCAAATCCGAGAAGTGCCATTCAGGAGTCCCAGAAGTCGAATTCCTCTGGGTCTTCAAAAGCCCCAATAGGATCGGCATGGAATCGGACCAGATATCAATGATCAAGGATTGGCCAACCCCGGAGTCGATTTGGGACTTACAAGTGCGGCTTCTCTTCATGAACTTCGACTGGCAGTTTATCAGGATTTATGCCAAGGTAACAACACCTAAGTCTGACCTGCTAAACAATGGAGAGACATCCAGGATGCCTAAACAATACAAATGGGAATGCACTTGGGATGCTGAACTTGCATTTCGGAAGTTGAAAAGGGCCTTCAACACTGCACCTATTTTCCACCACTTCCACCTGGCAATGGCGAGTATTCTTAAGACCGATGCAAGCGGCATTGACATTCCCGGCATTCTGAACTAGTTTCAATGTTTTGAGATTCTCAGAACAGTCAACTTCTACTGTCCAAAACATGGAGGCGCCGAGCAGAACTACAACACATACGATTAGTGTTTACAATGGGTTCGGGTAACCTTCCAGTGGGCCAGATTCAGATGTGAAAAACAGTTTGGTTCGATTCTGGACACGGCCGAACACCTGACCTGCAGACTCTTGAATAGCCAACCCCGACCCATACCCATGAACCTGTGGATTATGCAGTGTTTGGCAAGACCTGCTGGTTCCAATCTCCGGTTCAGTCTTTTGGGTTTTTGTATTTATGGTCGCATAGAGATACCTTACTGTTGATTGCCAAAGATTAACTGTTGCACACCATTATCCTTTTCGGATGAGTCGGCCGCCTGTATTACTAAAAATAAAATAGTCACAAACCTTGCCCCATCCTGAACATGATCGTCAACGGCACATGAATGATAATTCGTGTTGCATGATGAGTCATGTAAATGCCTATTGGAACCAAACGATCATAAATGAGGTATTGCCCATATTCCAATGCAATAGAGGATGAGACAAACTCCGTGCCCAATTCTGAAACTGTGCAACAACGGAGCGTCAACAAGTTGTGACCTTCCAGGATAGTTAATCAAAGTGCAAGATAGCAACTATTATCTAATTATGGAATTTTAACTGGTTTTATGGGTTAAAACATTTAGGATCACTAAGTTGAACCATTGAGATTGAATTAAGTGGTGATTGTCCGGGAGGCTGTCGCGGAACGACCTCTTGATTATCAGCCTAGAAAGCCTACCAAAACCTAGTTTATAGATGTCTGCAATCATTTACAACCAAGATTACCCACGATTCAATACCAAAAATCATTGTCTCTCTGTTGATGCTCATTGTCAAGATGGGGCAGGGAGAGTGTAGCAATCTCTTTGGCATAAAAGGCGGCCAATATAATCATTATAGATAACAATAATTAATTCTCATTTTGATAACCTAACTTAAACGACGAAAAATCCTAGATGCTCTGTTCACACTCATTGTGCAACAGCCGTATCCATATTATGCAACCATTTACTTTGGCATTCATGATCATGTACTGTGTTTTGACAGTTGTTCTATCCCCTTCATGTATGTTTGCATTATCACTACATTGTTCTTTAATTGTGCATATAAATATATCCTTTAAAACATAGATCAAAGGGTCCCTCCCGTTCCATTCAATCAATTTTCGTCTGCACCCTCACAGTCGCCCAAAATGCTGTTGTTGCCTTCAAAATCAATGTCAGCGGTATATCCACACCTTAGATAGTGTACTCAGCAAATCTGGAATTAAATCTGTATCGCACTTGCAATCCTTCGCAAATGCATTATGATTGAAAAATTGAGTTTTTGAAAGTGGAGAATGCATATCCACACACTTGGATGGCATACCTTCGATGTTAGAACTTTCGTTTCCCTCAGGGTCACCTGGTGGTGTAGGTGGCGTTCCGGGCGGAGAGAGCTTTCCAGGAAGAGATGCCCTCGGTTCTGTTGGAGGTGCGGCGTGTTAGGGATTCTCCATTAGCAGTGGTAATAATACAGGTTTGAACGAAGCAGGTACATGTGACAAATGGTTGGGGCTCATATGCAAAACACCTACACGCGTAATACATGAACAGGTTTGTCAGTGAAGTGAACCTTTGCTGGTTTACACTTGAGCCGGGGGTTAATCAATTAGTGCAGGCTACAGTCGCACTAGCGGATTCAACTATGACGATGCTATTATGTTGCCATAACTGGGAAGTGAAAAACGTTCAGCAGTGTGCATAATTATTGGCCACACGTATTAAACCTGATTTAGCGGGACAACAGATAGTTAGGTTGCAAATACGCAGAGTTAGGTGTACAGCAGACAATAATGCAATATGCGAGTATGATGGATCTGCAAGCTCACGGGCTAAGTGGTGGGAGCACTTGCGGCACTTCCCGGTCCACAGAATGTCAAGACCTAAGCATGGAGTGTCTGAGTGATTAATGACATTGGTAAAGATAAGAGGCCAGAAGCAAACCGGCTTATTGAATTAAGACTGTATGCATTGCAACGTCATACTCATCAAACATACGAGGTTGACTTGATATTATCTACACTAGCAGAGGATCGGTTGGTTGCCGATTAAATCTCCGACGCAATGCCAAATAGCCATAATGGTGAGGCAATGAATAGTGAACAGCTATTAATATTATATTGCGATAAGCACTGATAAGACTTAGCTCGTTAGATGGTCTAGCTACTGAACAAATGGGAAGAATGATGTCGAACACGAGGTTATGAACTGTCATAATTTGAGTTTCATATCATGATCATGAGGATGGCCCTCAGGGGGACGTAACATCTCAAAACCACTCACCCATGAAAACGATAATCAAGGGGAATCAATAGCACTATCAACGGAGCATGCCAGTTGCATCCGGCGATAAGCTATCAATCAATAATGGTATCATAACCGAAAACTGAAGGGAAGCTTGACCTGTGGATCCAATTATAACAAGCTCACATTGTCCCTGACAATGAGAAGAACCAAGCTCTAGTAGCAATCCACAGTCAGACATTACCAGCGAAAAACACCTTAAAATGAAATACAGAATTCTATCTACATAAATCCAAAATTACTTCTATATTATCTCTCCATGAATACGCACTTTATGAGTTTGTGGAGACCAACACATTCTCAGTACGCACACCAGTGGGTTGTCGCAACTTTTGGCGATCCCATTCAATACTTCAAGTAGCAGGATTTAACCAACATCTTCTGAGCACTTTCATACTCGGCCGTTATTGACGGGGTTGGATACGAGGTGTACAGGTACATCACTACTGGTGCATTTCCTTTTAAAGAGTAGTCCGATGAACGACCTTGGACCCACAGGGAAGAGTCGGAAGCTTTTATTCTTAGAGAATAAGAGATTGAGTCTGGGAAGACCAGGATTGAGGGACAAGGAGATAGGTGGCTGTACTGAGTTTAATAAATGTTGAATTGATTATTGGGACTTAAAATACCCCAGTAAAACGGCGGTTGCTTTGTACATCAAGCATGTCTGCGGATTGTTTGCCATACCATTGTGGCATGGAAGGCAGCCAGCCGTATGATTTTTGTAAACCTTTGCCAGGTGTCTTTCCATTGCAGCCATCACCATCTGAAGCCCAGGAAACTCAACACCTCCCATCTTCTCTTCTCGGACTTCGCCATGAGGTTTCTTAAATTGTTATTACATTTCCTCTATGGTGGTGTGCGAAAACTCGCCTCTCGCCATTTTCGCCATATTCAAGGCAAGGTGCATGTCGGACTGTTCCAGCTGTACCCGACCTCCTTGCCTCACCAGAGTTGGAGACATGTTGAAAACCTACAAAAATTAGTTGTTGCTTCTAAAACAAAGCTTTGGCAATTACCTCAACCATATATGACTCGATAGCCTCCTCGTGAGTATTCCAAGCTTGTTTCGTCCACTCCCTGGAATCTTTATCAGGAAATTCATGCTCGAAGATCCCAGAGCTGACCAAATCATGATGTTCGATTTCGCGGACCGTGCGGACAAATACCTTTTTCCACCATCGAGGTTTGCCAGTCAGGGCAGCGATAAACTGGTCCCGGGGCTACCAAAATTCAATAGCCGTTGATGATATTGTTAGTTGACCGCCTTCTATATCGATATGGAGCTACTAACATCCGATTCCATGCTGCTGCCTATTGTTGCTGCATCCAGTTATATGTAGTTTTTTTAAATTTGGGTTCTGGGCCATATTGTGGGTGGCTGCAATTGCAGCATCGCAGTGGACTTACTGGTGTCTGCGTTGCAGCTGCTTATCACCCAGGGGCACATTGGATGAAGCACGCATCATTCGGCTTGATTCATATTGAATTACACTGGGCTGAGGTGTATGTGGAGGCAGGACTTGCTGTTGTGGAATAGGTGAGGAAGATGATAACGAAAAGTGGAAAGTGCTGAGGAATATATAGTTAGCATAAGGTCCCAAGGGAATGAATGACTGTCAACTGGCACGTTCAACTGAAGATACATCCTGCTGTGTATCCATTCAAGTTGGAAGTGATTACAACGGTCCCGTGATTTGCCATAGGGCGGTCCATGGATGTTTGTTTGTTTGTTTCAACGGATACATTGAAGTGAACGACAGCTAATATCTCGTATTTGATAGATCTAAAAAGGAAATTCTTCCACAGATATGTCATCTGGTGATATTTGTCTCAACGCATAGCCAGGATCTTACATGAAACATACGCAAACTGTCATATAATAACATAAAATTAGTGTTAGTATTCCAACTGAAATGATGGTAGAAATGCAGATTATGCTTTGTTCCAGTTGATCAAACGTACGAACCTTGACATCAAAGACTCAGTTTGCCTCCATGTGGTTCATATTTTGCATGCTCCAACATCTCGCCCAAAGAGGTCAACATACGATTCATTGGTCAACGCTCCAAAAAAGACGTTTTCTCAATGTCCCGCTGGCAAATATGGCAACACGGCAATGACATCCACACATCGATGTCATCAAGCAAAAGAAGGCAAGTGCAGCCTGCAGGGAGAAAGGGTCCGACCATTGGGAGCATCGCCCAGCTTGCGATCTAAAGAGAACTTCACGGCGGAGAAAGGACAGGAAACAGACTTTGTACATAATGCAGAGAAACAGAAATGGATCGAGGATTTTGTGGAGAGAGAGACCGCTGTGGCAAGAAAGCCAATTCAGGACAAAGACACACTGACTATGCAATATATGACTAGTCTTAGCAATGGTTCCATTTTCGGACTGTTTCGACTATAGCGGTTCCAAGCCAACCCAGACTTGGCCTGTTTAGTTCTGGTTTTTGCCAAACAGTTCCCCCAATTAAGTCCACCAATATTGATTAGATAATCTGGAGCTTGATATGTGAAATATGTAGCATTGCATGGCGCATAATTTAGTGGTCTCCAATTTTCGATATCATTAAAAGTCAGCAAGCGGCGTGAAAAATACAGACTTTTTGGTCTGAAAACAATGTTCTTGTGCCACTGCTTGCTGAGTTTTGAAGATATCAAAAATCGGAGACCACCAAAGATGCACCATGCAATGCTGCATATTTCACATACCAAACTGTAATTTGTCTGATGAATATTGGTGAACTTAATTGAGCAGTTCTTTAAAAAAAATCGTCACTTTTTGATGTGGTAAAGCTAGTGTTAGCAACGGTTCCGGACCGTCACTTCGGGTCCGGGTCTGGGTCCAAACCCAATCATTGCCCAATTGGCGGTCCGGGTCGTCAATAAACCAGAACTACCCACTCCGGAACGGTTCCAGGGAAAACTCCCAAACCGTCTGAAATGGGCGGCTTGGTAGCGGGTCGCCCAGTGGGTCCATCTATAGATTCATATATGGCTCTTGAAATTGCAGTGTGTTAATAGTATCTTGTCAAAATCGCGTTTTCAGCAACCAACAATGTGCTTTTGCGTGTTGAGCAGTTTGCAATATTGAGTAATTTGGTATCTGTATTTCACCTTCAATATATGTCATTTTTGCCTCGCAATGCGGTCAATAATACAGTGATGCACACGAAGATCCACGCGATGCCTTGATTACGAAACATGCAAGTTCTAAAACTGTTGACGCTCCGTTGACGCTCATTTTCAGGATGTCACAGAGACTATGTCGCAGTTGTTTTTGCCAGTAAAGGCTGCCAATATCTCATATATGGATATCCACAACCCATTGGAACATAACTTACTCCAGATGCAAAGCTAAAAATCATTGACGATCTGGTGACGCTCATGCTAAGAATGGGGCAATGACCGTGTTGATAACTCTTTTGCCAATAAAAGCGGCCAATACATCCGTTATGCATAAGAGTGACCAAGTCACTTGTGAATTCCCATACTTACAAAACCACAAATTGTTGACGCTCCGTTGACGCTCATCGTAACAATTGGGCAGTAACCATGTTGCTATCTCTTTTGAAAAAGAAAGCGGCCAATACGTCCGTTATGCATAACATTGACCAAGTCACTGGTGCATTACCGTACGTACAAGACCACAAATCGTTGACTCTCGGTTGACGCTCATGCTAAGAATTGGGCAGTGACCATGTTGCTATCTCCTTTGCCAATCAAAGCGGCCAATACGTAAGTTATGCATAACAGTGACCAAGTCACTTGTAAATTACCGTACTGCCAAAACCACAAATCATTGACGCTCCGTTGACACTCATGCTAAGAATGGGGCAGTGACCGTGTTGCTATCTCTTTTGCCAATAAAAGCGGCCAGTATATCTGCTATGAATAACAGAGACCAAGTCACTTGTGAATGACTGTGCTTAAAAGACGACAAATCATTGAGGCTCCTTGGACTGTCATGCTAAGAATCAGGCAGTTACCGTGTTGCTATCTGTTTTGCAAATGAACGGGGCCACTACGTCCGTGATGCATAACAATGACCAAGTCACTGGTGAATTACCGTACTTACAAGACAACAAATTGTTGACGCTCCGTTGACGCTCATGCTATGAATGGGGCAGTGACCATGTTGCTATCTCTTTTGCCAATAACAGCGGCCAATACAACCATTATGCATAACAGTGACCAAGTCACTTGTGAATTACCATACTTACAACACCACAAATCGTTGATGCTCCGTTGACGCTCATGCTAAGAATGGGGCGGTGACCGTGTTGCTATCTCTTTTGCCAACAAAAGCAGCCAATATGTCCGTTATGTATAAGAACGACCAAGTCACTGGTGAATAACCGTACTTACAAGACCACAAATCATTGACGCTCATTTTAATGTATTGTCCATTCAACATCTACTGTCGTCGATAATTGTATTCATCCTAATTTGACTTTATCGGTTGCCTTTATGCCTGATTCAGACTCGGCACTGTGGCAAAGCCGAGCGGCGTAACAATGTTGCACTGTTCACTCTCACACGACTAAAAATGATGTATCATGCCAAATGATTCATTGTGCCTGCTATACATCTATTTATGAACCGATATTTACAAGCTACTTCTTACCATACGCCTATAATATATCACAAAGTGAAACTCACGGTCAAGTTACATAAAGCTGGTGAACCATTGACACATTCTGTCCTAGTATTTCTTCCCTCCTTTATATCTCCGCGTTTCAACTACATTGACCGTCAGTAATACCATGTCAGCCTGTCTCTTTGACTTCCGTGTCAGCCAACCCAATCAGGGCACATTTGGTGCAGCTTTCACATCCTACTGCTCTGGGCATTCTGAATCCTCGATTCCATTGTTTTGCGCTATATTCGATTCATTGTCTGCTGAGCAATTATCTTCGCTGTTATTTTGGATTATCCAAGTATCCATTTCAGTTAAGCCAATCATCGGTGTCGGGAATGCAGTCCAGTGTGCTATCCTCGTCGCTTTTCGCAGGCTGACGCTTGACTCTCCGGATTCTGCGGATATTTAAGATTTCAGTTCTTCCTCCAGGGAGGTCCTTTGCAGACAAAGCTGGTGGCAAAGGTGATCTTTCTGACAATTTAAATGCAGCAGCATCATCATGTTGAATGAGTGACCAGAATGCTTTGACGATCTCTTCCTTGTCGGAAATGTATCCTACAGTGGTCATCTGCTTGTTTTAAGCACAAGATTCCTTCTGGATAGCACATAGGTTTTGGCTACCCTGCCACATCTCCAAAAAGTCATGAACCTTGGACATTCTGTGCAATTTACATTCTTCTGCCTCTTTCTTCATTTCTGATTCGTTTTCTGTGTTTGTGGTATCCAATTCCGGGTCAGTGCTTGCCAATATCCCGTTGTTAGCTCCAGCAAACTGCCTTACGACGACTTCCTGGCGAAGGGTCTCGCCTGTGGTTTTTGACTGCCTCCAGTCAACAAATTCTCGGCCAAGGGAATAACTGGCCTCCACTCCGACACCATGTGGGATGCTAGAGAATACGTCGCACGCCACATTGGGGAGATCAGCATACTTTGGGTGCGTTTCCTCCTGTTGGCGCCACCAATCGGTTATGTCCGGTATCCAAAATGTACTGCTAATCTCCATTTGGTCAGAGTGGTAATTATTGAGATTTGACTTAATATGTCCCCAGTTCTTTGGTGCTTCAGGCGGCGAATTCAAATAGGGCCTAGGGGCGGTCAATAAGCGGGCTGCGTGTTCACTTCGTCTGGGGGTTGTCTCTGCCACATTGTTAGGCGTTAAGTATTCCTCATCATCACTGGACAAATCATCTGGATCAAAGGATGATTGATAGAACCCTGAAGCTGTTTCGGAGGGGACGAAATTGCTGCTTGATACGGTTTCGAGTTTATTGACCGGCACACATCAATGTTTGGGGGAGTATTCATTCTCCACATACTTCAGAAATGCCTCCTGGTATTGTATTGTGTAGGATGTCTCATCCTCAGGATTAATATCCATTCCCTTGTCCCACTGTCTGAACGATCGCAACTTCCTGAAAAGATCGAGGATGTATGGGGAAATAAGAACCAAGTCCGTCGTTGGAGTCACTTCGGCGTATTATTTGGAAAGCTTCTGTCGAGCTAACTTGACCGCAAAGAACAAGTTTTCTGTCCATTGAGTCTTGTTCTTGGCCAAAGCTCGCATCACGCCATCCATGTGATCGAACATGTTATTGTATACAGTGATAAGGTGATGCAATGTGACTGTATGCATCTTCGACATCCAAAGGGTCCAATATCGAAATGGCCTCAATACTTCCATCACATAGTTGGCAGTCGTCCAATCATCCTGAGTTGTGAATAGCGGCTGGTATTCATTGAATTGTGGGTTTTGAAGCCACTCGCATGTGAATTTCCGTAAACAGTAGGGGCGCTCAAGCAACTCCAGAGTATGGTTCCAATGTGTCATCACAGCCATAATCGGAAGTACTGCAATTCGGACTTTAGCTTTTTGTCAGTCAATGAACTTGTTTCGGCAACTAGTTGTTAACGTAATTAATACTGCAAGCATTCTTTGCTATATGAAGGTCAGCTTCAGGACTTTCAAAATATCATGAAATACGTACTTTCTCAATTATCGTTGCTAAACCTGGTTTCATGGCCGACACCTTATTGATTCTCGCATTGCGCTCTTTTCGAAGTCTTTAACTCTTGCCAACATCTAGGTTTTCATTCTCTCCAAATTGCTGATCACGCTCATAGGCTTTCCAAGACTTGGTGCGGCGTTTCACACCGAGACTACTCATGAATGCACCTAAAGGGAGCTGTATAATGTGCCCCATGCATGGTATGTGGTTCCTCAATGCCGGCCACTCGCTTCCAGAGGCCTCAAGTGTTGAGTGCAGCTCGCATGTCATCGAGTAATTTGAGGAAGCATTGTCACTTGTAATACCAAGGAACCGGCTGTCGGTAAGCTCAAAACGATCAAGCACTTCCTTTAAATGTACAGCTAGCGTAGCTCCAGTATGTTGGCCCATGACCTATCATGCTTAATTAGCTTTCGAAACGGGAATAGAACAGGCGATCAACCACATCAAAAGCGAGTTGAACTTCATGCAATGCCCAATGTCAATCCATATAGTAAGCAATGACCGACGTTATGGCCAATTTGTTTGTGGATGTCCATCTGTCAAAAGCTAAACTGACTTTATGTCGTACCGGCAATTGCTTCTTAATTGCATCCACTGTCAGTGCATATTCGCTCCGACAAATGTTTCTGAGAGTTGTAGCAGACCGCAGCACTAGGTTATTGCGTAATGCCTGATATGTCCGCCGTCGCTCAAGATTTGATATAGAGTTCCATGGAATATGTGCCAAAACAAATGCTAACATGAGGTAACGATTCCACGTGTCTTGGTGAAATTCGGAAGTTTCAAAGTCCTTAGCTGCCAGTTTGGAACATTTTGTCTGTTATTTCAGTCAATATGAATTAAACTGGATATCAAATATGATTTTCCTCTGCAAACTTACTATTGTGATTCCTCGACTTCCTTGCCATTGCAAGATGGCCAAAGCTGTTTCATCGACCGTCAAACTAGTCAATTCAGTACCCTCTGACTCTGCTAATTTGTTTAACTTTGCAATGTAAGCTTTTGCCAGCAAGTGTTTCCCCATTGAACTGGTTCCATGTTCTGATGGATGGCGAAGAACTTGATGGCAAACGATACATATGATGCCAGGGCTGCAGGACTCTCCAATTCCACAGTGTAAATAGAATCGCCATGAAGGCGCATGTCTAGAAGCATTCCAAGCAATAGGCGGCTTGAAGCGTACATTCATTGAAGCCCACCATGCATCGAAGACGATTTGCAAAGTGAGGTCGCTCAAATCGCAAATAAAGACACGTTCATTTTTCGAAGAGATCATTACCTCGAGCAACGAGGTGTTCAAAGATTTTGTACCTGACATGGCGGAAGAGATAAGGAAGCTGGGTAATACAACTCAAAAGACTACCGAAAATAACGATACTGTAAAGGATACTAGGGGTTCTTAAATATGAACTCTACAGCTACAAGGAAAATAATCAGATCAGTGAGTCATTGCATGCATATTTGTGAAGTTGAATACAAGAACGGATTGCAACGACGAACTGCGTAACAAACCATTTAGGAACAGCATACTGCAGTTCGTTGCTGTGTAGCATTCGGAGCCTTGACGCACCGTGCGTGCTCAATTGTAGGGAGTGGACGCCATATCGACACTAGCATTTTGACCAATAAAGGCTGCCGATAGGTTCATTGTGGTTTATCTGCGTTCGATTCCGGTTAGATTTTGCAAGATGCCAGTGCAATAATCGTTGACGCTCTGTTGACGCTCATTTTGGGGCATGGTTACGATCTTGTTCTACACATATTTGCCTTGAAAGGCAGCCAATAGTGCAATTATGGCTCATTATAGTCGCACAGCCCCTTGATGTTGCAAGATCGAAGGCCTCACATCGTTGACGCTGCGTTGACATTCATTTTTAGGGCATAGTGACGATGTCGTCAAAATCATTTTTGCCTAGAAGACAGCTGACAGTCCAATCATGTCTTAATGTCGCCGCACTGCCCTCAGATTGTCCAAGATGCATGGTCAAAAGTGATTGACACTCCATTGACGCTCATGTTTAGGACATAGTAGCGGCCTCATCGTACCATACTAGCCTAGGAAGGCAGCCGATAATCTGATTATGACACAATATTGCCGGAAAGCCCTACGATCCTCCATGATACAAGGATAAAAGTTGTTGACGCTCCGTTGACGTTCATTTTTAGGACATATTAGTGATATTGTTGCAAGAGTTTCTACCAAGATAGGCGGCCAATAGCACGATTATGGAGTAACGTCGCTGCACAGCCCATGCATATTCCAAAATGCAAGGCCACAAGTCATTGATGCTCTGTTGATGCTCATTGTTAGGACATAGTAGAAATGTTGCTACGACCACTCTTGTATGAAAACGCGACCGATAGTTCAATTATGAATTACTGTACCTGCACGGCCTAGTGGATGTTTCATCACGCAATGCTAAATATCATTGACGCTCTGTTGACGCTCATTTTGAGGATCTGGTAACAAGCGAGTCATTTGCTTTTTTCGCAATAATGCCGACATATACATTCACTTTGGACCAGTATGACAATGCAGCCCATTTATTGCCAAATGTGTATCATTTACAATGGTTGACACTCTGTTGACGCTCACATTAATCACATCGAAACAGCCTTTGTACACTCAAGATCTGTATGAAACGAATCATATATGCATTTTTGACACCTGGTATTATGTTTGTATGTAGTATCTTTTGCATCCAGGAGTTTTGTTACCTCTAAATTTCTGATCAACTGCTATCTACGCTATCTGAGTGAGAAATGACGTGGCCTATTACATTCTTGCGCTTTAGGCTGGCAATTGACGGCATGTAGATCATTTCACTAGTTTTTAGTAAATATAGCTCAACTTCCTCACCATTCCTTGCCCAGCTCCTTCTCCTCAATTTATATGACATACCACAAGCAATTCCAAATATCTCAACCATGTGCACCAGGTCTGTGTGGCGAGTTATGCAGTTGGATACATGGATGAATTCAGCATGACGGTTGTCATTCAAATCGATTCGTCATGCGCACTGACCGCTCTGTCTATGACGCCTGTGATATCACTCAGTTAAAATTTGTTAGCATATCTCGTCACTAATATTGCTTTTGCTTTGTCGCTTAACAGTGACATGCAAAAGGACCCTGAACGTTTGGGTGGTCTTACAGTGCAATTTGGATTTTAGAACATTTGCATGGTGCATTCAACCCTTGCACATGCACAGACGAATTATCATGTCTTACAATTTGGACACTGAAATCAAGAAATAGCTGACACGTAGCAAAATTGGTAAACACCTTGCTTTTCACATTGCATATCTTTTCTTCTGCAGACGCGGAAGCCGTCACAATCTCTTCGTCGGAATCCGATACCTTAATTGTAATTTGCTGGAGGCTATATGCAGGGGTGAAAGGTGACTGGTTCAACGGGCATCACTTTCAGTAACGTGGACGAATCGGGCTCCGCAGCTGGCTAACCACTAGGTATGCTCGATTGTGACTTCGGCATCAGTGGACCTAGCCTGATATGACAACATCCTGGTCGAGAAGTCCCTTGCGGCCTTTGCGCTATTCCGGGGACAAAGTCAAGAGTCTCCATAAGCTCTACAAATGTTGTCCGTGGAGGTGCCGGAGCGTCATCATTGGTTTGCGGCTGAACGACTGCCGGAACTCTCAATGTGGATGTGCCATACTTCTCATCTCGTTGATGGAAGTAGTCAGCTGCATCATCCCATCTGGGTGGAGTCAGTTCGTCCAGCTTCATCTGCTTCTGCCGAAAGATCACCATGCGCTGCTGTACCGTTTTGGTGATTGTGCCCATCACCCAGCCGGGTTCATCATCATCGCTCAGCTTGCCCTGCTCAGTCTGTTCATCATCCTCGTCGTCCCCATCATCTCCATCGTCGGAACTTGCAAGATCACTCAGACTGTCACCGATAGCAACCAGCATCTCCTCAAATGTCTCTTCCCGCTGTCTGGACATCAATCCTGCGATTTCGGTATGTGTCATATCGTCCTGCTCTTGTTGAACCGCTGCCTCTGCATCTTCAACTCGCTTTCTTGCCCTAGCGGTTTCTCTCTCAACATAATCCTGAATCCATTTATCTATCTCTTCGTTGCTTAAGAAGTGCGTTTCTTGTTGCTTTTCTGCCGCAAGCTTCTTTTTTGGATTGCAAGCTGCGCAATGCCCCAAGGGCTCGGAATCTTTCTGCCTCCAACCCGCTCTTGCCTTCATTAGCTTGATGACGTTGTTGGGTTGACCGCTTTGTCAATTTAGCGTATCTACTTGCTGGGAGTCGTGAAAAGTTCTTTTTCGAAGCTCTGATGATTGCAGTTTCCGTGGACATTGTTGTTGGGCGAGATGTTGGATGTTGCAAGTTATGGACAATATGGAGGCAAGCTGCCTCTTTTATGTCAATCATCTTGAACAGAGCAAAATCTCCCTCTTGACCGTCAAGAAATCAGGAATAGAGACGCTAACCGTACGATATGACATGATTGTTAGCGTCATTTTCATGTAATATCCCGGGGATTATTTGAGACAAACATAAGCAGACGTCCTTTCCCTCGAACTGCATCCTATTAATATCTAGCAATTGAGCGATTCTGGGGGTCTTACACTGTAATTTATCACTGTTAACAAACACACAACATCAGACCAACTCTTTGCAAATTGCGGGGTGGTAGGAAACCCCTGCAACTTGCAGCCGTACTCAGTAGGATTCATCTTGAGCATAACGATCATGTTGGCTGCTACTGATTCCATTCTGACATGAAGCTAACTATATAGTCCTCAGGGCTTCCCACTTCCTCTCGTTATCATCTTCCTCTGATATTCCACAGTTGCACATCACGTATACTCAACCACCTCCACCAGGTGAGAGTGGATCGAATACCGGCAGATTGGCGGGCGCTACATCAAATACGAAAATTCTTGGTACACAACAAGAGCACAGACACAAGTTAGTTCACCACAACGCTGCCAATGCAGCCACCAAACGTATGACCCAGGATGCACATTTTAAAATCGTCCACAAGACTGGAAGCAGGAAAACTAAGAAGCAGCATGCAGTGGGATGTGAGTGTATTCATATCGAGACAATCGGCGGTCAATTAACTGTATAACGTACTGTCGGTGTCTATACAGAGCTATGTAATGAATTCATCACTTACCGTAACATGAAACCTCGATAGTCAACAAAGGCATTTGTCTGCACGGTCCGTGAAATTGAACATCAGGATGGTGTCAGCCCTGGGATTTTCGCAGATGAATTTCCTGATGAGCATCCCCGAGAGTGGACGAAACAGGCGTTAATCACGTTAGAGGCGGCTACAGAAGCATATAGTAGAGGTCACAGCCGAATTTCATTGTTAGAAGCAGCAACTAATGCATTGTAGGTTTTCAACATGTCTGCAACTATGGCAAGGCAAGGAGGTAGGGTACAGCTGGAACAGTCCGACATGCGCCTGGCATTGAATATGGCCAAAATGGCCAAAGAAGGCTTTTCACGTGCTGCAATACAGGAAATGAAAGTTCTTATTAAGAAACCACGCGCCGAGGTCCGAGAAGAGAAGAAGCAGAGTGTTGAGTTTCCTGGGTATAACAAGGTGAATGCTGCGATACAAAGACACTCGGCAATGCTTCGTCCAAACCAGACATCCGGCTGTGTTCCTTCCCAGAAGTGCTCCGCAAAGAATCTGCAGACAGGCTGGAGACGCAAAGGAACAGGTGCACCTCCACCCACCCGCCGCAGAGTGCGGAATCCAGAGCCGACTACACATTCTATTAGGGGTTCTCCCCTAGCAGTGATAAAGATACATAACAGGTCGAAGAAGGTACATGTCTTAGTGTAACCTAAGGGATGCAAAACACCTACCTTCATATACGATGTTATGTTTCTCTGTGAAGTTGTCTTTAGCGCGATTACACTGAAGTCACTTGTCGATCAAGCAGTGACGATATACTCACACTGTCGGATTCAAATATGATGATGAAGTTATGCTGCCTGCTCTGGAAGTGAGAAACCTTCTTAGATGCGTATAACTCTTGGCCACGGTTACTATATCTTATCTAGCGGGGCAACGCACAGTAAAATTGCGATTACGCAGATCTACATGCGCAGCAGACGTTATGCAATATGCGAGTACGAGAGATCTGCAATCTCATGCGCTACGCGGTGAGAGCAACTGCGGCACTCCCCGGTGTACGGAAGGTCGAGACCTAAGCATGCCGTGTCTGAGGGATTATTAGCATTGGCTGAAGATAAGAGGCCTGAAGCAAACCGGATTCTTGATTGAAAACCATATGCATTTCAACGTCATAATGCCTTGTCAAAATCTAGTTGGCATAGTATCAGTTGGTTGCTAATTAAATCCATGATGCAATGCCAAATAGCCAATTATGGTGAGGCAAGAATAAATTGCAATCAAAGCATTAAGCAGATCAAACACGGTTAAATTGCGATTACGCAGAGTTACGTATCAGTCGTTGATGTTCCACCTACTGAACCACAGCGGGTACGCAATATGTCCAAGTTGAAGTTATGATCTGGGATGTCATTTGATATTATTTAATATGATGGATAGCCTGATATTAATCAGGAGCGTAATGCTTCAAAACTACATTATATGAACACAGTAACCTAAGGGAAACATGGCAATCAATTATTGGGCGCATTCAGTAGAATGTAAGACGCAAAGATAACATTGCAGTTATTCGATAAGCGGACTCCTAGCATGGAAGTATGCGCGATAAGAATACTGTCCCTCGAACATGACTATAAAGAGATCACAGTGTCCAGGCAATGAAAGAACAAGCTCTAGCAGCGAACAGTCAGAAACCTACCAGCGAAAGAAGACCTTTATTTATTATTGAGTTTTTATGATACGTATATTTATACCTATACCTATACAATTTAATAGCTTTGTGTAGCGGCAGCCCCGCCCCTTAAGTATCCCCGGTACTAGGAAATGACTATAACCTTCACCAATGATTCCAACGTTATAGTTTACGCTCTCGAAATGATAGTGTCATTCCCCAGAGAAAATCAATGCCATTTTGTAGCGAATTGTGCCTGGTGGATAGCCGGAGTGATTGGGCTAGATTCAGGATTAACTCGATACATCGATAGTCTGGAAACTAGAAAAAGGATTACTCAGCCAAGTGTATCCCTTATGCCACGGGATAGTTGCAAAGCAATTATTGAGGGTGAAAAAGATTCCGAATCATTACAACAGCATTCAAGGAAAATTCATCCTGATAGGCTTCAGCAAATCTCGACCAAGCGCATGGTTTCACCCACACCAAGAGACCTCACCAAAGATAAGGAAGTCAATCAGATAGTGGATGGCGCCAAGCAATTTATTGAGGAGTCTGTATGAGCCCACAATACCTGGCAACGGAATCGAGTAAATCCTTTGCCACAGACTAAGAGTCAGCTTAACAAAGCAAGGAAGATTAAGCGTCTACAAGAAGTAGGAAAGAAATAAGAAACCGAAAGGAACCAGAGGCTTCAGGAAATACCAGTTACGGTAATTCGGAACCTTACCAACGAAATAGAATCTACGGCTGTGCTAGTATCTAGGTCGGACACCTAAGCACCCCTGTAACACATCCGCCCCGCATGCCACCCGCCCCACCTGCCCCATCTGATAATATTTCCTGAGCTCAGCATTCAGAAATCGTCAATTTGCCAGCCGGATATACGTATTCGCATGCAGCTCTTCCCTGTGTGGAATATTTTGATGATGATGAGGATACCCAGCACCATACCGATTTTGATCCAGATATGCTGACTGATGACGGTTGGTACACTATCTGTTGAATGGTATTGCCGCTAAAATTCATTTTGAAGACAAAACAAGCGGAGTGAGCAATCCTGCAACTGATGATGAGCAGTGACCGAAAGCCCCGGGATTTTGGAGATTATTATTATATATATCTATGTGTTATTAAAGCACAACGTAGTGATCAAGAAGAAAGTAAATGAAAATGCCAGAAAGGCAGCCAAAATAATGTTAATGATGGATTGTGCCAAATTTATTGATTGCGTATTGTGGATACAGCCATGGCGAAATGAGCGTCAACGGAGCATCAATGATTGTTGGTCATGCGTCGTGGGAAATCACACCTCCGATAGGCAAGACTTAGTCATACAGGTATTTTTGCCGACCTTTATCGGCAAAAAAGATTACAATACGCTCTCTGGCCCATTATGAAAATGAGCGTCAACGGAGCGTCAACGGTTCTCAGTCATGCGTCCTGGGAAATCACACCTCCGATAGGTTGTACTGAGTCATTAAGTTATTTTTGCCGGCCTTTTCGGCCACACAGATAGCAATAAGCTCGCTGCCCCATCATGAAAATGAGCGTCCACGGAGGGTCACCAATTATTTGTCATGCATCTTGAGAAATCACGCCTCCGATAGGTTGTAGCCAGTCATAAAGTAATATTTGGATTCCTTTCTATGCAAAACAGAATGCAATACACTCCCTGCCCCATCATGAGAATCAGCGTGAACGGAGCGTCAACGATGGTTGTTCAGTTATCATGGGTAATCTGTGGGGCGACAGGTTGCACATTGTCATAAACTGATTATTAGCTGCCTTTATAGGCAAAAATCAAAGTGAAACGCTTCCTGCCCCATCTTCAAAATGCTCGTCCACTGAGTGTCAACGATTGTTGGCCTTCCATCATGGTTAATCACAGCGCCATGTGGCGGTTAGTGTCTATATACATTGTTTTGACTGTTATTATACGCTAAAAGGCTCAAGAATACTTAGTGGTAGCTCTGTAAACTAAATAAGTTGTTACTGTCCCGGAGGATGTGGCTTGAATATACTGTACATATCTGCCTTTAAAGGCTGCCATATCCTTCTTTATGGATGCCATTGATCAAGTACCACTCATATTACCGAAGATGGAAGACCAATTCTCCTTGACGCTCTGTTGACGCACATTTTCAGGATGTGGTTGGGTGCATGAGTATGCTCGTATTGCACATAAAGGCGGCTAATACGTCGAAAATGAAGTGTGCAGTGCCAATGTCAATATTTCACGATTCAGACTACCATATCTAAATGCGACTATAAATGTGAAATCCGATACGAAGAACCGGAGATTGGAACCGGCGGGGCTAGCGAAACCTGGCCAAATCCGGGGCTTCACGGGTACGGGTCTGGGTTTGGCCCGCCAAGACTCAGCAGGTCATGTTATTGGCCGGGTCTGGAACGCAACCGACCTGTTTTTGAGGTCCCAACCCAGACCGCTGGCAGGTTACCCGGACACGTTGCTAACACTAGATTTGAACAATGCCAAAAATGGTTAAGCTAGAGAGTGTACTGACTTCGACATCAGTTTTTCCACTGTTGACACCCTGAATCACAGGAAAATTTAATACTTGAACAGGAGCATCCGGTCCTTTACCCCCAGACCCTAGTAACTGAACTTGCAGCTACAAGTGCACCCAGTCAGAGCTGTGGGATGCAAGCCGGATGTATGTTAAAACGTATCACCTACGATATAGAATGTACTATAAAAGTAGGCACACGTGGGTAGATCAAAAATTGAATGTCATTGCATCACCCTCACCTGTATAACTTGTTACATAATATCACTCGCCACACTACAAACAACCATTGTTGATATAGTACTTGGGAGAGAACCATGTGTGTTGAATCGATGATACAGTGAAAAGAAGCAGAGAAGGAGAAAGGCTCGGTTTATATTGGCCTTGTGGCCCTCTTAGATAGAATGCAATCAAGCTTCTCTCGCATCACTATTGCAACACTAATAGTCCACTACTGGCAACTCTGTTATAATATAATCCTTTCATTGGTGAATACTATCCCTAGTGATTTTGCATATTCCGTCCTTAAACTCAGGTCGCTTAATATGCCTTGTACTTGTCTTCCAGAATAGAATACCATCAGCTGTTAGAAAGGGTTTACATACTTGTAAAATACTGGGATTATGGCCAGCATTACACTGAGTCTGTACAAGTCATAAAATTTGATACAGCAGGCCAGTAAATACTTAGAGAAACTATATTAGAAAGACAGGATATTGCGCTCAAGAACCAGATATATAGTTTGTGGAACTAGTTTATGAGTAATGAGAAACTCTGGAAGTAAGAGCAGGAGGATTGTATCCTGCAGCAGAAGGGGTTTTGATAGACCACTGGCAATTTATACTGTTCATAAGCATACCCAACCCAGGCTGGTTAATTGGCATTCCAAGTGGACTATTTGGCTAGTGGGTGGATTGGCGCATAGGTTGACTATAGACCTGTTGGCCAACGGGAAAATTTGGTGTATGGGTCGGAACATATGTTAGGTGTCCTGAACCGGAAATTCATTAATTTCAGTGCGCAGATGACTTCCGCTTTGGTAGTAGGGGCTAATTGCCGAAAATTTCGAGGGTAAAAGCATTCGGGGGATTCGATAATTAGTGCTCATTTGGGACTCGTTCGACAAGATGTGTTAGATGAATAGATAAGCAACTCGTCGATGCTTCGAGTGATTGTAGATTTCTCAGTCTGTGTCACTGTGCCTCTCCCTTTTCTCTTAACTCTCTACTTATTTGTCTGCTCACCGATCCGTCACCATTGTTTCTCATTGGCCCTGGGGTACGCTCTACATATCTACTCGCTCATCCTTCACCATTTTGTCTGCAACTTCATGTGCCAGAGAAACCGAGATATTAGAATATTAAGTTATGCAGATAGCAAGAAATCTAAAAATATAGAAATTTCAGGTATGCGCAAGCAAAAGTTCATGTTATGTAGCAACACAAGAGCCACTTATTTAATCAGGAACATAACTTTTACCCTAGAGAGTACTGTTAAAAGTCTTATTAGACTTCAAGGAGGGAAACCGAACGATATTCTTCCGGGTACGGATAGATGGAGACTCCGCAGGAGGAGGGAGATACGAGATAGGATCGGATTAACGTATAGCAACTAATTCAACTAGCAAATAGCAAATAGCAACAGACACGGACCCCAATTGAACTACATCATTTTTTCCAACACATTTATGCGACAATAGTTCCAACCTGGCAACGAAAGCAAGAGAATCAATACCATAACAGAAACACACCCAATTCCACTTAATAGCCAACTTCACCACTCTAACCCAACCTATATCTGTTATCCGCTATCATCAATTAGTAGGTTATATCATGGAACGGCACCAGGCAGGAGAAGCTCACTACTACCACGTTCAGATTTCAGTCTTCGTCAACCAATTCTCCAGTCCAATCGTCGTCGGTAAATGAATCATCCACTGTTATGCAACCTGGCTTCAATACGCCAGCTATTCGAGATGTGGGGCAGGGGGGACTCACACTCTGTCAAGTCTCATCATGAGAATTTGTTAGCGTCATGTTCCGATGCCCAGGTCGCTTGGAGAAAAACTCGCCGGCTATTAGACTAATCCATCGGGTTCCAATTAGCGATCCATTCTCCACAGCACTTGGAAAGCAATTACGAGCTTACAAACTGTAACATCAAGTCATCAGGTTCGGGTCAACGATCCACCTCACGGTCCCGGCCGGAATAGACCCACCGCACACCATTTTCCTCTCTAGACATCAGGCCCAGGTTAGTGATCCACCTGACCGCACCAATCAGGGTGAACTCACGGTGCTTTAGGTCTGGCAACCAGATCTTGGTTAGTAATTTGACACGTAATTACTAGAACCATTACCGACGACTCACCCACTGTGGGATCAAACCATTGGCTCTGGTTAGCGGTTTGTGGTCATAGAGCCGGATACGTTGGTGTAGTGAAACTCACTGCCTGTCAGTCAAGACCACACAATTCCGGTTAGCGTTCCATCGTTACAAAAGCTCCAGACTCATCGGGCTCGTGGGGGATTAACTTCCTATAAGGCAATAACCAGGGTTTAGTCAGTCATTCATCCCGATACCGATTGGTTCCAGCGGCAACTCACTTCCTGTTGGTTCAGGCCGGCAGGCTCCAGTTAGCGCTCCCCATCTACTGTCATAGTTTCAGGCCGACTTACAAACTGTCAAATCAACAAATTGGACGTTAGCAAGCAACCCCGTCATCAGCTCACACAGCCGGGGAGAAACTTACTAGCTACCCAATAAAATGATCAACCTCATGTTAGTCATAATTCCTAACTACTCAAACAGAGAATAACCTACGCCCTGTGGGTGCAAGCAGATGGATTCCGGTTAGCTACCAATGCCGACACCGAAGAAGAGGTCAAGTATGGACTCACGTGCTATCGGATAAAAACAAAGATACCGGTTAGCGCCCCGTTTGTATAATTACCAGCCTCCCGATTGCGGAAATCGTCCCTTGCGAACCGACACTTTTGATTTGACTTGACTAAATCTCAACAAGGATTCACCCAGCCATCTGCAACTGCAGGGCTTTCGCAACTGGAGGGCTTGTCACTGTGCCATGTTAAGTCGGGAAGAAACTTACGCATTTTCAAAGCTAATCATTTGGCTTAGGTTAGACATAACACCACCGCCGCAATGCGGCATAAGAACAACCAAGGAAACCCTTACTGACTTCAAACCAAGTAATTGTATCAAGTTAGAGACTAGATGGCGGGAGTCAGAACAGTTGAGGAGTCACTCACATGCTGTCCAGTCAAGCCATTAGATGACATTAGTAATGTCTATCACACTTTCAGATCGGTAAAGGAGAAACCCACACACTGTCACATCAAGCCATCGGGCACAAATTAGCGATCCACCGTGTTGCGCCACTGGGACTGCGAATACCAAACTCACAAGCTGTCACATCAAGCCATCGGAGTCAGGATAGCTATCATTGTCATGCTGCCAGAGTGGCGAAGAAGAAACTTACGGGCTATTAGATCAAACCAAACCATCAGCCTCAAGTTAGTGATCGAACGCGAAGGCGAAACTCACTAGCTGTCACAGCATGCCATTGGGCCCAGATTAGTGATTGATCATGCTGCAGTGTCGAGACGGTAATGGAGCAACTCACGCATGACCAGATAAGCTATGCTCGGATTAGCGATTCACTATATTGTGCTGCCGATATAGTGAGAAAGAAACTCACCGGCTGTTACATCAAGTGATTAGTTATCCACCAAGTTGCAGTGCGAAGATGGTAATGGAGTAACTCACCCACTGTTATGTTATATTATCCCCGGATTAGCGAGCTATTACATCCCGCTGCTAATATAGCAAGAACTAACTCACGTGCTGTTACATCAAGTAATTAGTTATCCACCGCACTGCGCTTCCGGGATGGCAAAGAAGAAACCCACTAGCTATCACATCAAGCCATCGAGCCCGGATCAGCCATCCACCGTGACGCTTCCACTATTGCGAACTTACCCGTTTTGCCTTCGGACTGGGATTAGCGATGCACTGGGTTACACCGCTGGGACTGCGAAGAAGAAACTCACCAGCTGATATATCAAGTCATCGTGTTGGGATTAGGATTAGAAAGCCATCGTGGCTGTGCCGGAATAGCAAACTCACGAGCTGTCACATCAAGAAATTAAGCTGAGATTAGTGATGCACCATCATACTGGAAGAACAATGAAGCAGAAACTCACCAGCTGATATTTTCAGTCATCGGGTCCCGATTAGCGATCCACAGTAACGCAGTCGGACAGCCAAGAAGTAACTCACGCGCTGATACATCATGTCATCGGGTTCCGATTAGAGATCCACAGTGATGCTACGACAATGGCAAACTCACCCACTGTCATAGAATGCCATCGGGCTAAGATTAGTGATACCATCATACTTACGGAATATTGAAGGAGAAACTCACATGCTGTCACATCAAGCCATCGGACCGAGATCAATGATCTATAGTGATTACGCTACCGGAACAACAAGGAGAAACTCACGAGCTGATATATCAAATCATCGGGTTCGGATTAGCTAGTGACTCGCTGCGGCTGCCGGTACTGCAGAGGAGAAACTCACTAGCTGATACATCAAGTCATCGGGTTAGAATCAGAAAGCCACGGTGACACTACCAGAATAGCGAGCTCACGTACTGTCATATCAAGCCACCAGGCTGAGATTAGTGATACACCATCATACTTGGGGAACAATGAAGGAGAAACTCACATGCTGTCACATCAAGCCATCGAGCTCAGATTAGTGGTCTATATTTATCACACTACCGGGATAACGAGGGGGGAGGCTCACATGCTAAGCAATTGAGAGATGCTTAGCAGACTGTCAGGACTTCGGACTGAATAACACACGTACCAGCTGCTAATATTAGCATAAAAGTTTAAGGTCCAGAAGACGGGGTAGGCGCTTACAATCTTTAAGATGCACCCATTAAGGTCCAGTCAATTAGTGGCCACTTCCTATCATTGCAGAACGATGAAACGATAAATTACTGGCTATCACACAATCACCAGGCTTCCGTTATCCAACTATCCTTCGCGTGTCAGATCGGTGGATTAACTTACAATCTATCCGCCCCAGTTCGGGTTAGCGAGCAATCTCCATCGCACGAGGACAAATATAGAGAAGCTCACCGGCTATGATGTTAAGACATTGAACAAGGTTCAGTATAGATATCCCGCCTCAGAGTACTGAGTAGCAACATGGGAACGTACTTGCTACGATCGGCTCTGAGTCAGAGATTTATTCTTCCGTATTGAATAGAAGAGAAAACTTACTCACTATTCCCATATCATCAAGCTACCGTTAACGAATTATAGCCTCGGTTTCGCACCAGTTAGAGAGAAACTTACACACTACGGGCATGCAACCTGCTCGAGTTAGGATACTGTCTCCACCGCGCAGCATGGCAATGGAGAAACTCACATACTAATCAATCAATTGAATGGCGGTAAGAAACCCATCTACAGTGGACTGAATTGGACGACAAGAAACTCACTTAGAGTCCACCTAAACGATCGGCCCAGGATAGTGGTGGATGTTCCAATTTCTCGGTCGGCAGAAAGGAACTCACAAACTATCACATGAGATATTAGGCAAACCAACTTACGGTGATGACAGAAAAACTTACCGGCTATTAGATCTACCTGTTAATTGGGTTCTTTTCAGATGTTTCCTTCTACTCCCCGGATTTCTAGTTATGGGACACTTGAAACCCTAGCCCAGGCTTAAATTGGTCACTTGGCGATTGTTCAAGTTTCCACCCATGTGTCCCTAACCCTGTTTAGAATGATGCCCACATTAGCCATTATTCATTTGAGCTGGGCTTAATTGGATTAGGGTGAGCAGAAACCTTGAAAATCGCAAAGTGTTTTAAATAAACACTTGAGCTGAAAAAGGGTTTTGAGTGTCCCATAAATTGAAAATCAGGCGCGAGTAGAATGACACGCTGCCAGACAGAGACTCACGGGCTGCTAAATTCAGATATCAAGATAGTATAAGCTATCGACTCCAAGAGCTTGAACAGTCACAGAAATACTCACTCTCTGCAAGGTCGTATCATTGGATATGAATTAGCTCGCACAGCATGATCCCGGTTCGAGGACAAACCCACGCTCTGGCAAAGTAAATTTGTCAGAACCCAGACCCAATCTCACGCTCAGGTAGCAACCCACTCTCTATCACATTCAGCCATCAGAATCTGGTTTAGCAATTCACGCTACCAAGCCGTGCGGTCGATGAGAAACCCACTCACTTGCTATAGTAACAGGCAGTCAGGCTTTCGGTTAGAATAGCTTTTGTTAAGCGAGAGAGTCGGAAGGTATCGCACCAACTATCGATATTTCGATACCCAATCCTAGTTAGCAGCCCACCCGCAGTGTACAAACTGGTTTCCAAGATGCTCACACGCTATTAGATAAGTCCAGGATACCGTTAGCGATTCTAAGAATTCCCGGCTGAATTTCAATGGTTGAACTCACAAGCTGTCAATCCAGGCATCAGGTTGCTTAGTGTTCTATCTTCATGATACTGTAGAGCTCATAGCTACTCACCCGCTATTATCACCCAGTCACCAGGCCAGTGTTAATTTTCCAAACACATATTATTTCCGCTAGTAGGGAAAATTCTCACATCCTATTAGGTTAAACCGTTGACCCCTGGTTAGTGGTCTACCCTTAGGCCTTGGAGTCTAAAGGGGAACTCACAAACTATCAAATCACATTCAATGTTAGCGAGCGCCCATCACAGTGCCGGAATGGTTAGAGTCTTACCGGCTAATAGATTGTGTTGTCAGGGCCGCATTAGTGATGCATCATGACACTGCCATAATGGTAAATAAACTTACAGACTGCCACATGAACCCATCGGGCTTAGGTTAGTGCTCGCCTTGCAGGACGGCCAAAGAAAAGCTCACCAGCTACCCAGCAAGCCATCCGGAAGATGTTAGTGATAACGGTGTAGGATAGCGAAGGAGAAACTCACCGGCTGTCACGTCAAGCCAGCCGGTACATGTTAGTGATCGCGCTTTAGGACGGCGGAGGAGGAACTCACTGACTGCTCCATCAAGCCATCAGGTTAATTATCACACTAAATGACGGTGAAGGAGGAACTCAACCCGCTGTCTCATCAAGCAATGCGGTTAGTGATTACGCTGCAGGACGACGAAGGAGAAACTTACTTGCTGCCGGGTGAAACCATCCGGCTGAGGTTAGTGATGAAGCCGCAAAATGGCCATGGAGAAACCCACAAGCTACCCATCAAACCATTCGGCTCAGGTTAGTAATTGTGCTGCAGGCTGGTGAAAGAGAAACTCACGAGCTGCCATGCCATCCGACTCAGGTTAGTGATCACGTTACGAACAGCAAGCGAGAAACTCACTAGCTGTCCCATCAAGCCATTAGGCTAGTTATCACACACCAGAACGGCAAGGGGGGAACTCAACCCGCTGCCTCATCAAGCAATCTGGTTAGTGATAGCACTGCAAGACAGCGAAGGAGAAACTCACGTGCTGCCACATCAAGCCATCAGATTAGTGATCGTGCTCCATGACGGCGAAAGAGAAACTCACGTGCTACCACATCAAGCCATCAGGTTAGTGATCACGCTGTAGGGTGGCAAAGGAGAACCTACGAGCTGCCAGGTAACCATCGTCCCAACATTAGCAATCAACATCACTTCGCAGAGCCGGAATTTCTTGTAGTGGCTCACCCACTAGAGTCACTTGGATCTGTAAACTGCTCATAATAATTACCGGCTAAGAGAAACCTACATTCTACACGTCCAATCATCAGATCAGGATCAATCAGGTGCCTCCACAGAGTTGGTTTAATGGAGACTCACAATTCTAGATTCGGCCGAATAGCGCGGTCTAAGTAGCGCCCGAGTCGTTCGGTAACTTGGAATCCAGACGGCTTGGTTGTAATCCAGTCATTTTCCAATGCAACTTCTGCAGTCATCCGCCGCGTTGGATCTGTTTGGATGAGGCTTTCCATAAATTTGATTCCAACCTCGCTCACATTGCTGGATACTAAATCGGGCTGAGGGAAGGAAATAAGGTTATACTTGTAGCGGAAAATCTCTTCTGGGTTCGAGAAAGGCAGCTTCCCTGCCATCATTCGATAAAGGATACATCCTAATGCCCAAAGATCAACAGAATTGGTGTAGGTCGTCGCGGCTGACTGATAGAGAACTTCTGGGGCCATGTAATCCATCGAGCCGATTTGCGTTCCGGCGATTGTGCTGGCGGAGATTGGATTTGATGCAGCTCCAAAGTCGCCGATTTTGACTCGGAGGGAGGTATGATCAAGTAGGATTGGAAATATATCCTAGCGGCTCGGAAATCTCAATTAGCCAAGTCTGTTAGGGAAGAAGAATTATTTAAATAGTGTTAAACACTGACCGCCGGCTTTAGATCGCGGTGGATTATCCCGTCACGGTGGATGAAGTTCAAACCCTCGAGTAGCTGGCTCGCAACAACCTTTGTATCTTCCTCCGTCCATTTGAATGTGATATGCTGTTCTAAGTCACCGAATTCCATATCCTCCATCGCGATATAGATATAATTCTCGTCTTCATGCCATCCGAAAAACTGCACAAACCACTCATGCTAAAAAGTGTTAGATTTGTTATCTTGAGATTCTAAATTGCGATCAATGCCTTTAACAATCTTGCGAAAGTTGTTATCTCCCTTTCATATAACTCGCGAGGAAAAATATGATTAGTCTTTGATATCCTTTTCACAGCACACAGCTCATGCCTGAGCATGCCAGGACGTCGGACTTGGGCTGAGAAAACGATCGCAAATCCTCCGCGGCCAATTTCTCTTATTGATCCCCAGTCCGGCCGGTAGGTTAACCTGTAGCTCTCGTATTCGTTCGCCGTGTTTGCCATTGTTGGGGTTCCCGATTGTCGAGCGGAGGAATAGTTCAACATGGCGAAGTTGTCAACTGTCGATTATTGAGTTTGGCAGAGTGCGTTCACGGGGGAGGATTGGAGCTGAACTTTGTCACACAGGGTGGGGTAACTGAGGGGTAAATTTTGTGGTTTACAGCCCGGTCTTCCGAAGTTATGCAGTAAACATGGAGTACCTCTCCCCGACGCCAAGTTTTGCAGCCACATTCCGCACCTTTCGATTCCATCCCACAGAACCCATCTCGTCCCGCAGACCGTACGTAACACCACTACCACGCCAAATTAATCCTTGCATTATTCTTCCCGTTAATGCCAACATCTATGGAGCCTATCAGATTAAACGTTCGGAGCGTTTAATACTATAGGTCTATTTCTGAATTATCCTCAAGCTCCATAGCCAAAGCTTAAGGTTGTTATACCGTACTAACTAAGCTAACGGATACTGCTATTAGAGGAGCGATTCTCCGTGTCCAGCATCATTGGAAAATGGTTGCGATGGAGTTGGATATCTTGGGCAACGTCTCCCACCATCTTGTAATTTTGTCCGATAGTATCACGTGCTGTGGTTCCCACACAGGTCCATTCATAGCACCCCCGCAACCTGCCGGTAGTTGTCACTGAGATGCTAAGGGTGACCAGTAACAATGTAATCGTATTGCAGAATGGTAGCCACTGTGGACAATATATATTCAGAGATTTGTTGTGTAAATTTAGAGGGTGCTTAGCGCCCAATCTAGTGTATGGCACTAAATCTTATGCACAGTTACAATAGCTGTTGTATAGTTAGTATAGACTGTAGAGAGATCATCAGCTCTCGTCAGTTTTTATTCAGGGCTCCAACTTGCAGGACTAATAAACGTCAACCCTGTACTCTTCTGCCGAAATCGCGCGAGAGTGCTCGGCTGGAAATCCGGTTTTCGCTGAGAATCTTGTTGCTCATCCGTTGGCGAACCTGACTGCATGACAAAAAATACCCGGGATCTTGCGCGTGTTCTCTCGGTGTTGAAGCTCATGAAGTTTAGTATTCTTGCTTGCCAGGGTGTTGTCAAAATTTGTAATTGTGCCGGGAAAATTCAGCAGTTTCAATTAATTTTCGGGATTCCAGACGCCTTTTGTACTCTGGAGCCCCTCGAAACCTTCCCGAACTCTTGATTACAAGGACTCCATTCCCGCTAGAAGAGCGTTTTCGGCTTACCACAGAAATAGCCAGATCAGTCATGTTTGTATATACTGCCGATTTCGTTCACAAACATTCGACCCGAAACGATTACAACCTTTCAACATGATAAAATTCAGCATTAGAGTCCCGTTTGGGTTTGAAAACTTCCGGCCTACGGATGGGGATACATCCCTCACCGGCGATATGCATTGGGGGAAAGATCTTTATCGTCATCCTGCTCAATAGGGACTACATCAGGAAAACTTATACAGGATGCAACGCGACATTTACAGCCTTGGAGTGCCTTCAGAAGATCTGTTTGTGGAACTCGTTCGTTCTTCCTGACGCCACAAACATTAGATGTTTCAACCCTAGATCCGGTTTGAACATCTCTCAATACTTCCAAATGAGACGTCAGAGGCAGAAAGCGTGGAGGATCAAGGGAGAGTTGGTTCGATATGGTAAATGCCGCTTACCAAACATGACTGGGTCAAGATATACCAACGCTATGGTGTCATGCCTGAACTATCCGGACGACAGCAACAACGACTTTGGTCACTAAAGCGAGTTCTTGGATAAGGTATCTTGGTGGGGTTCGATATATGAAAAAGAAAGCGATGGTTGTCGCCGATTACCCCAGCTCTAAGATTGACAACCTTAGATACTTGTGGAACTGGAAGAACTTTCGGTGTGAAGGCAACATATGGTACAATACTAGGTGAGGTGATGAGCAGAAAGATATGTATCTGGTTCGTTGAATTATCACGGATAATTGAGACGGATGTGGACGATGTTCTATAAGCTTTTCTTGTGTTATTTCTTTGGCGACCTTTTCCTATGTTTTACTGAAGTAGTAATAGCGATTCATAGTGGTTATAACAATGATGGGCAATTGGACAGACAGAGCCGTGGCACAGAACTAATGAGACAGGCGAAAATCCCAACTGTCACAATTAATATAGAGCGAACAAAAGCACCCGGATTGTAGCAATCCAAACCCAAGGTCAATGGCTCAATAATAGCTACCCCTTAATTCCTAAGTTCTTGCAGTTTCGTTGAGAGCGTACGAAGCTGGCTTTGTGATCGTTGTTCGTCCAACTGTGCATATGCAGTAAGTTTAAGTTACACCACTTTCTGCATCATCCACTGGTCGTACATGCGGTCTTGCACGGCATTGATAGTTCTCAATTTGGCGATCTGCAGCAGGGACACCCATTTCCCCGCTTCTTTATCAACCACTGGTCATACGCGCGTCCAAAGGTAGCATAACTGCAGACAATATCGTCGATGTCCACTACGAGTGTCTGCAGGCTTGTAGCCAATATAGACAAGGCAGCCACTGAAGAGCGAAAGCATTATCTCTGCATAAAACCCAAACATAAAACTCCTATCATCCTCCGTGATACTATTTGAGGCTATCTGCTTGCAAAATTAATATGCGTAGTGACGCATGACACCTTCATTGCCGTATGCCGCATATTTTCACATCCATCCAACAAAGTGCAATCCACGGCATTCACTGCTGCCCGCGCACTAGCGGACACGAGAAACTTAGAACCTGTTGCAATCCTGGAATTTAATTCCCCGCTTCCATATCTTGGCCAGGAGTTGTGTTGTAGCGCGAATATTGATCTTACCTCAATGGCGGTGGTGTCTGTACGGACGGAAAGATGAATTGAAAAACTGAGGTTTCCGATGTTCAGTAAAACCTTTTGAGAAGAAAGGGTTTAGTTAACCTTTTACTCATCAGGTTTTTTTTGATTCGAGGTGCCCTAGATTGCATCATTAATACTTAGGATAGCTTAATATGCACCGAGATTCTTTTACCCATTCTTAAGTAATAATTTTTTATACCATGGAAGGCAAAACCAACCCATTTCTGAATTCATCGCGTGAGAAGCTGTAAAGGTGATTGTTACAAACTATTGTCTTAAAAAAGTACAAGTAAAGTTTGCTGTTTGGCAACCATATCTGAGTGAAGCGACCGCTATCGACTAGTGTGTACATGACGAAGGCAAGAACTTCTGAGTGGCTGAGACGAATGTTGAAAGCAATCGAGTAGGAATAAAGATGTTCAATTGTCTACCGTACAAATAGAGAGTAATATAGGCATCTATATAAAAGCCATCATATACCGAGCCAGAACGGCAGCATATTCAGAGCCGAATACCATACCCGGGTCCGAAATTGTTGAGGGCCTCCTTGGGCTGAAACCTGAGAGCCTAGACTTATTCCAATTGGTATAATTTAACCTATTTAGCCGTCCTTATTTTATTTTGCTTTAATCATACTGCATTCACTCTATCTAGAGTATGACAATGCCCGATTTCCCTCTCCCTCCGGGCGACCGGGTAGGTGGAGGAGCTCCCCTCTTTCTACCCTTCTTCCCCTTTAACAACGGAAGAAACGGCAGCAAAATGAATGGTAGCACACTGAAGCAAAAGAAAAGAAAGAGAAAGACTGCTACCTACACTCTGTTCTGCACTGTTCAGCGGCGTGGGAACTTCCGATCTCCGTGGTCGCGAGGAAGTCCATCACCGCTTGATCGCACATCTCCAGGGAAAATAGCTCCGCTATTTGCATTTGCCTGCACTTCCCCGCTCTCCAGCAGGTTGCCCGCCCAACCGCTTCCACAGCTCCCGCTGCTCATTCTTCCATTGCCTGTAGTGGGGAAGTGATGCTCCCGCGTCTGGGCCCCCTTTCCGCACCAACAGCACTAATAAACGTTTCGCTGCCCGAAGCGCTTGAGATATGTCGCTGTGGGAATATGCCTGCATTTCAGTTGGTAGTATTCAGTTGTCCTCCCACTGATCATCAAAAATGACTCTTTTCTTGCACTATGTCACGTGTTACAAGTGTACTTGTGCCGGAGACATGTTACAGGTCTGATACACGGTGTTGCTGCAGGGGCCGATGCCTCCTGTATATATCTCGAGTTATTCTCCTTCTCTCTTCTCTGTACCATAGAATACACGCACACGGTTCTCCCCAACTTCCATATCGTAACATCACGGAAACACAGATAGACATGTACGACCTAAATGTCTCCAAGACCAGAAAAGAAGTCTTTCGCCGGCGATTGTTTTTTAAGAAAACACCAAAAGCCTGTCGGACGTTTGGGATTTTACAGTTGGTCACCAGCTACTGACATTCTTCCTGGGGTTTGGAGGCATGGCCAGGGCAAGATGGTTATTTGTAGCACGGAAAGCTGTACTACCGCAGCTTTGTTAGACGGCTCTATATAGTGTTCACAAAGTTTACGGTTCAATCGGTTAGTAGTTGGGAACGTACTATGACCGAATCATAGATAGTTTACGTGACCATCGATTTTTGCCTAGTCTAACCCGAGTCTCAGTGGTTTAACGTGTATGGTCCTTCCTAATAGCTCTCATAACTTCACGAGTCTAGATCCAAATGCGCACGTATTAGCTTGGGTCTTATTTGCAGACCTCCCAACGGTGGAAACCAGTTGGGTTTCCGCGGGGAAACTGCACTGCACCAACTACTTAATTGTTCAAACTGCACTGCATGCTAAACCAGTGCAATGAACTGGTTGACAACTGGTTCGTTGTTGTTGTTTAATCATACTGTATTGACTCTAATTAGAGTATGACAGGACCCTGATAACCCCCTCCGCCTCCGGGCGAGCCGGCTAGATGGCGGAGCTCCCCCCCCGCTACCCTTCGTCCCCGCTGACAAATGAAAAGATAAGAGAAAGACAGAAAGAAAGAAGGAAAGAAAGGTATAACCCCGTTGCCGCCAATGCCGCTCCTGAGCCCCAAGCCCTGAGCCCGCTCCCTACCGCTGCTTCATTTGGGCGGAAACTTCCCGACCTCAGTGGCCGCCAGGAAGTCCATCACCGCTTGGTCGCACTCTTCTATGGAAAAAAGCTCAGAGATCTGCACGTGTCAGCATCTGCCCTCTTTCCAGCCCGTCGCATTTCCCACCGCCTTCCATAGTTCTCTCTGGTGGTCTCTCCACCGGCTGCAGTGGCGGAAGAGGTGCTCCCGCGTCTGGGACACTGTCCCTCCACACCACCAGCATTTGTCGTCATCTCGGTGACAACTGGTTCAACTGTATATATTCGGGTCAACTATCTTAGCTAGTTCGAACCAGTGTACAGTACTGCCATGAATTTTTCTTCGCCAGCTCTAACCCTTGCCCATGCTGTACATAGCACATTACTTTCAAACATATCTTCCTTACTCAAGGAAAGCCATGAAATCCTGAACCTTGGGCGAAAATCTTGAGATTCCACAGAGAAACCATTGTAAACATACATTACAAATCGACCAGTTGTTGCATGTGAGTCTCAGCATCGTCTGAAGTCTCAGCATCGTTTGAAGTCTTGTATGAGAATATAGACTTGTATGAAGATTGTGACTGTATGAGGATATGCATCAGGACTAGGGCTATGCGTCTCA